>Ga0307415_100000113_pt1 | contig 34898 bp, 30 predicted proteins | sample DK1Cmetagenome_FD_204524 | JGI IMG/M metagenome (GOLD analysis project Ga0307415, IMG submission 204524) | Maize rhizosphere microbial communities from greenhouse at UC Davis, California, United States - DK15-C-2 | ecosystem: Host-associated > Plants > Roots > Rhizosphere > Soil | place: USA... | reverse complement strand
GTCGTACGCGAACCTGGCCTTCCGCCCCCAGGGACTGACCCTGCTACGGACCGGTGTGCCGGCCGCCGGGGTGGTCGCCGGCCTGGTCGCCGCGGACGACGGCCGGGCCAGCCGCCAGGTCGGCGTGATCGGCGCCACCGGCCCCGGTGCGACGTTCACCGGCGACTCGTGTCACGCCTGGGCCGGCGGCGTGGCCGGGGACGGGTACGCGATCCAGGGCAACATCCTCACCGGCCCCGAGGTGGTCGACGCCATGCAGCGGGCCTGGGTCGACTCGACGGAGGAGCCCCGCCTGGCCCGGCGCCTGTACGCCGCGCTGTTGGCCGGCGACCAGGCCGGGGGCGACCGGCGCGGCCGGCAGAGCGCGGCGCTGGTCGTGGTGGCCAAGGGCCAGGGGTACGGCGGCACCAGCGATGTGGTCGTGGACGTGCGTGTGGACGATCACCCGGATCCGACGGCCGAGCTGGCCCGCCTGCTCGACCTGCACACCCTCTACTTCGACAAGGCCGACGAGGCCGACCTGCTCGCGCTGTCGGGCGAGTTGGCCGAGGAGGTCCGCTCCCGGCTGGCCGCTCTCGGACACACCGGCCCGACCACCCCGGCCGGACTCGACGCGGCGCTGGCGTCCTGGGCCGGCGTGGAGAACCTCGAGGAGCGCCTCGTCGCCGGCCGCATCGATCCGCTGGTCCTGTCCTACCTTCGCCGCGCGAGATCGTGAGCACAGCGGGATCGTGAGTCGTGTATCAGGAGGCGACCTTCTTTACTCTCCGTCAGTGATGTGGACCTTTCCGACGGAGCGTGGCCTCGTCGACTACGCAAAGTACGGCATACCTCGCCGGCGTGGTCACAACTGCGCGACGGACCTGGCCAGGGCGTGTCCCCCGCTGCGGTGCCCTGGGCGGTCGTACTACCGTGGCGCCGGCGACCATGCCGGTGTCGCGAAGATGACCGGGGGTCTGTACAGAAGGTGACACAGCGACAATGATGCGGGGCGGGAGGGGGTAAAGGAACGTGGATGTTCGCGCGCCGGACACCGGCGATGCGCTTGCCAACGTGGACATGTTCGCCGGCCTCGAGCCGGAGGCCCGTCAACGCGTGATGGCGGCCGCGGTGCCACGCACGTACCGCAAGGGTCAACTGCTCTTCGTTGAGGGCGACCCGGGCGAGTCGCTGATCATTTTGCGCCGCGGCGCCGTCGCGGTGTTCCGGACCGCGCCGACCGGTGAGCGGGCCGTGCTGTCGGTGGTACGCCCGCCGGACGTGCTCGGCGAGGTGTCGCTGCTGGACGGATCGGCCCGTTCGCTGTCCGCCGAGGCCATCGAGGACTGCACCGCCCTCGCTCTGTCCCGCGGCGCCTTCATCGAGCTGGTCCACGCCACGCCGCGCCTGCTGGACGCGGTCATGCGGTCGCTGGGCGGCCTCATCCGCCGGCTGACCGAGCAGAACGCCGACCACGTCTTCCTCGACCTGCCGGGTCGGGTGGCCAAGACCCTGGTCCGCCTGGCCGGAGACTCGGCCGCGCCGATGGTGACGATCGAGCTCAACCAGAGCCAGCTCGCCGAGATGGCCGGCGGCTCCCGGCAGAGCGTGAACCAGGCGATCGGATCGTTCGCCAGCCGGGGCTGGCTGCGCACCGAGGGCCGCCGGATCGTTGTCACCGACCTGCCGGCTCTGCGGCGCCGCGGAGGCATGTCCGACCGCTAGCCACATCGGCTTTCAGGCGGCGTCGTCCGGCTCGGGCGACGCCGCTTCCGATTTGGACAGTCCGGATCCCGCGCGAGCGAAGCGAGCGCCAAGAGGCACTGTCGCGTGGGTGACGGTCCGGACATTGCATCCTTGGTGGGGTGGAACGCTCGTGGGACCATACGCACGATCGCCTGCGCACCCCGCGACCGGAGGAAACCATCGCCCCGCCGGCTTGCCCCGCTTGTGGCCGTGCCGCAGGGCCAGAGGACCGGTTCTGTGGTCGCTGCGGCAGTGCCATCGCCCTCACCTGCCCGCGATGCGGGCGCAACCACGCGCCCGACGTGTCGTTCTGCACCGGTTGCGGCCAGGCGCTGCGCGAGACCGGGCTGACCCGCGCCCGGGAGGAGCGCCGGCGGGTCAGCGTGCTGTTCATCGACGCCGTCGGATCGACCGGCTTCGGCGAACGGGCCGATCCCGAGCGGGTACGGGCGCACCAGACCCATCTGATCGCCACGGTCCGCCGGGTGGTGCGCCGGTACGGCGGGGTGGTCGAGAAGTACATCGGCGACGCCGCCATGGCCCTCTTCGGGGCGCCGGTCGCCACCGAAACCGACCCGGTGCGATGCGTGCGGGCCGGTCTGGACCTGCAGCGGGCGTTGGCCCGCTCGGTCGACGATGAGGCCATGGTGGCCGTCTCCGACGGCGGTGGCGGCGGCGGCGACGAGTGGACGTTCCGCGTGGGGATCGCCACCGGCGAGGCGCTCGTCGATGTGGCGGCGGCCCACGACGGCGGGCAGGCGATCGTGGCCGGGGACGTGGTCAACACCGCCGCCCGGCTGCAGGCCGAGGCGCCGCCCGGCGGCGTCCTGGTGTGCGGCGCCACGCACGCGGCGACCCGGACCGAGATCCGGTACGCCCCCCAGGCGCCGATCACGCTGCGCGGGCGCACCACCCCCACGGAGGTGTGGCTGGCCCTCGCGCCGGTGCAGCAGCAGATCGACGAGCAGGCCGACTCGACGCCCATGGTGGGCCGCGACCACGAGCTCGGCCTGCTGGTGAGCGCGCTGCACAACGTGATCAGGGAACGCACGCCGCGCCTGGTCACGGTGCTGGGCCGGGCCGGCATCGGCAAGAGCCGGCTGGTGCGCGAGCTGCTCGGCCACGCCAACCACCTGGTCGACGTGCGGGTCGCCTGGCGCAGCGGCCGCTGCCCGCCGTTCGGCGAGAACGTCGCGTACGCCGCCCTGGCCGACATCGTCAAGGCCCAGGCCGGTGTGCTGGCCACCGACTCCCCGGAGGCCGCCCGCGACCGCCTCGACGCGGCCCTGCGCGACCTGGTACCGGCCGGGGAGTCCGAACGGCTATCCGACGCGATCCGGCCCCTGCTCGGCCTGCCGGGCTCGCCTCTGTCCACGGAGGACGCCGAGTCGGCCTGGCGGCGCTTCCTGCTGGCGCTGGCCTCCCGGGGCCCGACCGTGCTCGTGTTCGAGGACCTGCACTGGGCCGACGACCGGATGCTGCGTTTCGTGGAGCTGATCGGCGCCACCGTACGGGATGTGCCGCTGCTCGTCGTGTGCACGGCCCGGCCCGAGCTGATCGAGCGCGAACCGACCTGGGCCGGTGCCCTGCCCGGCATGTTCTCCATCTCGCTGACCCCGTTGCGGGACGAGTCGATCGCCACCCTGTACGCGCAGATGTTCGGCCAGGCCGTGTTCCCGCCCGAGCTGCTGCGGCCGCTGGTCGAGCTGGCCGACGGGATGCCGCTCTACGCCCACGAGTACGGACGGATGCTGGTCGAGCGGGGCACGCTGCGCAGGACCGACTCGACGTGGGTCATCGAGCCCAGCGACGAGCTGCCGATGCCGGAGAGCGTGCACGCCGTCATCGCCAACCGCATCGACCTGCTCGACCCAGGTGAGCGGGCGGTGCTGCAGGCGGCGGCCGTGGTCGGCACGCGGTTCTGGCCCGGTGCCGTGGCGGCCGCGCTCAACACCAGCGCCGACACGGTGGACCGGGCCCTGCGCCACCTGGCCCAGCGCGACCTGGTCCGGGAGCAGCCCGACTCGAGCATGGCCGACGAGCCGGAGTACCGGTTCCGCCACGTGCTGGTCAGCGACGTGTGCTACGAACGGCTGCCGCGGGCCGAGCGGATCGCCCGGCACCAGCGCTGCGCCGACTGGCTCGACGCCCGCACCGACAGCCGCGGCACCGACCTCGCCGAGGTGGTGGCGCACCACCGGTTCACCGCCCACGAGACCGCGCTGGCACTCGGCCTGGACGCGACCCCGTACGCGGCACCGGCGCTGGCCGCGCTGCGCCAGGCCGCCCAGCGCGCGGCCATGCTCAACGCGTTCGACGCCGCCTCCACGCACCTGGCCCGGGCCAACCGTCTGGTCTCCGCGAACTCCGGCGGCAGCGACCGGCTGTCCGTGGAGCTGCTCGGCGTCGAGCTGGCGTTCCACCAGGACTCGACCGCGTTCCTGGCCGGACCCGGGCCGCGGCGCCTGACCGACCTGGCCACGCTGCTGTACCGGGAGGGCGACCTCGGCGGAGCCGCCCGGGCCTGGACGCTGCTCGGCCAGATCGCCTGGCTCAAGGCCGACCGGACCGCCGCCCTGCGGTGCCTGGACCGGGCCGTCGAACTGTTCGACAGCTGGCCCGACACGCCCGAGAAGGCCCAGGCGTACGCGGAACTCGGCCGCCTGCACATGCTCAACTACGAGCACGCGCCGGCGCTGGGCGCCACCCAGATCGCCGCGGAGATCGCCGAGCGCCTCGGCCTGATCGAGCTGCGGGCCAACGCGCTGATCACCATCGGCATGTGCCGCTACCAGGCCGGCGAGCCGGACGGACTCGTCGACCTGCAGGAGGCGCTCGAGTTCTGCCGCACGTACCAGCTGCCCAGCCTGCGCCGGGCCACCCAGAACGTCGCGTACGCCCTGCGCGAGGAGGGCGACGGGGCCAGTTCGGACCGGCTGCTCAACGAGGGGCGTTCCATCGGTGCCGGCGGGGGCAGCCTGGTCACGACCTACTCCCTGGACGCGATGCAGGCGCTGTTCGCCGGTGACTGGGACCGGTTCCTGGCCGTCGCCGACGCGTTCCTGGACACCCCGACCGGCGAATGGGACCTGCAGATCCGCGGCATCCGGGCCTGGATGCGGGCGCTGCGCGGGGACGAGGCGGCGGCCGCCGAGGATCTGGCCCGGACGCTGAACACCGCGCGATCGAGCGGGTTCTGGCGTCTACTGTGGACGGCGCTGGCCCATGGCGCCCTGTGTGAGGCGGTGCTCGACAAGCGGGGCGACGCCGAGGCGATGATCGCCGAACTGGTCGAGGGCTGGCAGCGCAAACGGACCATCGCCAGCGGCGAGTGGGTGCCGGCCGCGGCCCACGCCGCCGTGCTCCTCGGCGCCGACACGGCCGAGAGCCTGCGCGAGGCGCTGGCCGTGGCGCCGCACCACACCGCGTGGTCGCGGGCCGCGATCTCCTCGGTCGAGGGCGCGCTCGCCACGGCCCGCGGCGACGCCGCCACCGCCGTGCGCTGGCATCTCGACGCGGCTCGGCGGTACGCGGCCGTCGGCAGCACCACCGACCGCGCCTTCGCCCTGCTCGGCGCCGCGCGAGCCGCCGACGGGTCGGTCCCCGGCGGCGACGGCCACGCCGCCCCCGACGGCCACGCCGACCCCGATGGGCCGACCGGCCCGATCCCCGTCGACGGCTCGGCGGACCTGGACGCGCTCGAAGCCGAGTTGACGGAATTCGCCCAGCGCAACCGCGCGCCGATCTTCGCCTCCTAAGATCGCGATTCCGCGGACAAATGTGCAGTCACACTCAACTTTGGTCCTCGAGATCGCGATCTTCGAGATCCGCCGGGCGGGTCAGGCGGCGATCTTGGCTGGGGTGGGGGCCTCGCGCTTCGATCCGTTGGCCTCGGCGGCCTTGAGCGTCTTGACCTTCTGGGCGTAGATGTCGACGTACTCGCGACCCGACAGCCGCATGATCTCGTACATGATCTCGTCGGTCACGGCCCGCTCGATGAACCGGTCGCCGGGCATCCCGGCGTACCGCGAGAAGTCCAGCGGCGGCCCGAAGCGTATCCGGACCCGCTTGATCCTCGGGATGATCTTCCCGGGTGGCTGGATCTCGTCGGCATTGAGCATCGCGACGGGGATGACGGGCGCGCCGGACTCCAGGGCCAGCCGGGCGACGCCGGTCTTGCCACGGTGCAGCCGGCCATCCGGCGACCGGGTGCCCTCCGGGTAGATGCCGAACAGCCGGGCATCGCGGAGCACACGAAGGCCCGTGTCAATGGCCGCCTGAGCGGCCCGGCCGCCCGAGCGGTCGACCGGGATCGTGCCCGTCCCGACGAAGAACATCCTGGTCAGGAAGCCCTTCAGCCCTCGACCGGTGAAGTATTCGGCCTTCGCGACGAACGTGACCGTCCGCCTGACCATCAGCGGCATGAAGATCGAATCCGAGAACGAGAGATGATTGCTGGCGAGAATGGCCGGCCCCTCATCGGGTACGTGCTCACCGCCCTCGACGTGCGGACGGAAGATCAGTCGCAGCCATGGACCGAGCACCACGTACTTCAGCAGCCAGTAGAGCACTTCATCCTCACCCTCCGGGCTCGCCCGCTGACAATCAAGGAGAGCGTACGAAGCTCGACCCGATGATGACAATGCACACACCCGAGCACGACCCCGGTCGCACGCGACCCGCCCGGTACTGGCCGAGGTGGCGTCCGGGCTGTCACGATGCAACGGTCCCCTGGTTCAGCGGTACGGGATATGAAGCGGTACGGCTGGTCGATCCGGCCGATGGAGGTGGCCCTGGTGACTGCGGGTGAGCCGCGGCGCGGCCGGCGGGACAACGGGCTCGTGGCCTCGGAGTACGCGCCGGCCGGCGATGTCGATCCCCGGGTCGGCGAGCACCTGCTCGACGTCCTGGCCCTGGACGGCATCGCCGCGTACCTTCGCCCGTCCACGGACCTGAACCCGATCACGCGCTCCAGTTCCCTGCCCAACCGGCCGACGGACCGGCTGTACGTGGACCGCTCGTATCTGGCCAAGGCCCGCGACTACCTGCGCCGGCTGGCCGAGGACGCGGCCGATGACGACCGGGTACGGCGGGACGGCGACCCCGACCGGGCCGTCGCCGATGACGCGGACGCGACGGGCGAGGCGACCCGAGGACGCGAGCTGGCCGGCCGGGACGTGGACGAGGCGTGGGCCCAGATCGTGGCGGGCTTCGACGCGGACGCTTCGGCGCCCCGCCGCCCGTGGCCGGCCGCCGAGGATCTCACCGACGAGTCGCAGCGGCCGCGGCGGCTGCGGGCCCGCCCACCCCGCACGACGCCCCGCCCCACGGCCGACGATGACGAGCCGTCGCTGCTGGACGGGCTGGACACGTTCGGCGCCGACCTGCCCAACGACGAGGAGGGCTACACCCCGCCGGCGCCGCCGCCGCTACCGCGACCATCGCTGCCCGCGGTGCTGGGTGTGGTCGGCATCATCGGCGGGATCGTGGTGTTCCTGCGGCCCGACCTGCTGCCTATGGGCAACGGCACCGCGATGGTGCTGGGGTTCCTCGCCTGCCTGGCCGGCGCGATGACGCTGGTGTGGCGGCTTCGCACGGGCGACGAGGACGACGACCCGGACGACGGTGCGCGCGTCTAGCCACCGTCCGCGACCGGCCACATGATCCCCGCGATCATGAGGTTAGGTGCCGCAAATCGCGCCCGATCATGGACCTAAGTCCATGATCGGCGCGGTTCAGTGACGGCAACTCCATGATCGACGCGGAATGGCGGGTTAGCGGGCGGCGGCCTTGTCGAGCCAGTCGAGGATCGCGTCGATCGGCTCCGGCCAGCGCGCGTCCAGCATCAGGTCGTGCCCCATGCCGGGAAACAGCAGCGGGGCGCCGCCGTAGCGGCGGGCCGCCCGCTCGAGCGCCCGGCGCGGCACCACCTTGTCGTCCGGGGACCCGACCACGAGCACCGGCGCGTCGCCCACCGGCCGCTCCGGCGGGCGGTGCAGCAGCAGCTGCCACTGGGCCAGCGGGGCGCCACCGCCGGCCAGGCGCCGGGCGTACTCCCGGGCCTGGGAAGCCCCCAGCTCGCGTCCGAACAGCTGTCCCCGGCGCACCCGCAGCCGCCCACCGAACAGCGCCGGTATGGTGCCGGCCGGGTTGTTCCACAGCGCGGTGCCCAGGGTGCCGGGTCCGCCGAACACCGGCGCCAGCAGCACGCCGGCCCGGGCCGGATAGCGGGCCAGCGCGTTGGCGACGGCCAGGCCGCCCACGCCATGTCCGATGAGGACGCACTGGCGCGGCAGGCGGGCGGCCACCTGGACCACGTCGTGGGTGTAGGCCCGCAGCGTCGTCCGCCTGGCCGTGCCGCTCTCGCCGTGGCCGCGCAGGCTCATCGCGTACGCGGGAAAGCCGCGTCCGGCGGCGTGCTCGAGCCACTTCTCGGCGAATGCCCACGCGCCATGCTGGTACCCGGGCACGAACAGCAGCGGCGGCCGGGCGGCGTCGATCTCGCCGAAGCCGTCCTGGGTCGGCGGCTGCGACGTGACGACCTCGCGGTGGACCGGGCGGACGGGGTACGCCCACTCCCGGAACCGCATGATCCGACGCGGAAGCGCACTCACGATACGACCTCCAAGCCGCGCAGGATCCGCTCCAACGCCCGCAGGTACTCGACGTGGCTGACCTCGAACCAGTGCCGCGTCGACTGTTTCACCTTGGCCGCGTTGTAACGACCGGTGGCCAGCGAGCGGTGGGCCGTCCAGAACGAGGCGGCGCGGTCGGGCGCCAGGTCGCGCAGGCGCAGCCAGGCGGCCGCCGTGACGGCCTGCCAGTGCATCATCGAGAAGATGCCGCTGTCCGGCTGGAGCAGGCCGATGACGGCCAGGGTCGGGTACGCGGGCGAGAACGCGTGCAGGTACAGCCGGGGCCGCCCCTCGGAGTCCACATTGAGCAGATCCGGGGAAACGAACTCGAACCGGGGCAGGTAGCCCGTGGCCAGGATGACGAGGTCGGGCTCGGCGGCCCGGCCGTCGACGAACTCGACCGAGGTACGCGTGAAGCGGGCCACGTCGGGCACCGGCGTGATGTCGCCGTGTCCAATGTAGTAGGTGAGCAGGCTGTTGGCGATCGGGTGCGTCTCGTAGACGTTGTGGTCGGGCGCGGGCAGCCCGAGCCTGGTCAGGTCGCCCACGGTCCGCCGTATCGTGCGGTGGAACAGCCATTGCCGCATCCTCAGCGGCAGCCCCAGGGAGAGCACGAGGTCGTTGAGCTGGTCGGCCGGCCGGCCGTACGTGTACTTCGGCGCGTACCAGTACCCGCGGCGGCTGGAGTGCCAGCATCGGGTGGCCTGCTGGGCCGCCTCGACGGCGATGTCGCACCCGGTGTTGCCGGCCCCCACGACGAGCACCCGGCGCCCGCGCAACTGGGCGGCGTCCTTGTACGCCGACGCGTGGATGACGTTTCCCTTGAAGTCCTCGAGGCCCTCGTAGGTGGGCATCTTCGGCGACCAGAGGTGCCCGTTGGCCACCACGACCGCGGCGTAGCGCTGGGTGCGGTCCGAGCCGCCGCCCCGCGCCCCGCTGATGGTCACGTCCCAGCGCCCGCCGTCGGCCGGCTCCACCCGGGTCACCTCGGTGCCGAACCAGATGTGCTGGCGCAGCCCGAAGTGCTCGGCGTAGCGCTCGAGATAGGCCAGCACCTGCGCGTGGTGGGGATAGTCCGGCCACGAGTCCGGCATCGGGAAGTCCGGGAACTGGGTGAACGGCTTGGACGAGATGAGGTGCGTGCTGCCGTAGATCGGGCTCCGGTCGTGGCGCCAGTTCCACATCCCGCCCACGCCGGTCTCCCGCTCGTAGCAGTCAACCTCGAAGCCGTACTCGCGCAGGTTCTTGATCGCGGTGAGCCCGCCGGCGCCGGCACCGATCACACAGACCCGTTCGGCCCGGTCCGATCCGGGTGCGCCGCCGCGCCAGGTCGTCCCGGCGGGATCCGCGCCGGACATGCCGTGCAGGGTGTCGAAGCTCAACGCGGGGCTCCTCCCGAGGGGTGTTGAGCACGCATACTAACCATTCGGGCCGATCTGAGTGGATCTTGGCCCTGAGATCACCCCGGATCGCCCAGGGTGATGTCGGCCACGACGGGCAGATGATCGCTCGCCCGGCGCGCCTCGGGCGTGTCCACCACGCGGCCGCCGGTCACGGCCAGGCGCCGGTCGACGAAGATCGCGTCGAGGCGCTGAGCCGGGCCGGCCGCCGGAAACGTGGCCCCGGCCGACGCCGACGCGGCGTCGACCCGGCCGTCGGCCAGGGTGGTCCACGCCTCGCCGCCGGCCTCCTCATTGACGTCGGCGGCCAGGATGATCGGCACCTGGACCTCGGCCAGAGCCTTGGCCAGGACGGCGGCCTGTCCCGGCCGCTCCGCCGGATCGGTGGCGAGGTGGGTGCCGGCGACGACGAACGTCGATCCGGCCACCGAGCACCGGGCCAGCGCGGCGCCGCGCATGTGCCGCCCCGGCGTGAGCGGGTACCGCAGGCACCACGTGTCGTGCACCCGCACGCCCAGATCGACCAGGAGCAGGTTGCCCAGCCCGGGCAGGCCGCCGGCCGCGTACACCAGGTCGACCCGCCGGGCCAGGTCGGCGCAGCGGTGCCGCCAGCGCAGCCGGCGTGGCGCCTCCTGCACGACCAGCACGTCGGGCCGGAGCGAGCGTACGACGGCGGCCAGCGCGGCCTGGTCGCCCCGCAGACCGCCGACGTTGTACGACATCAGGCGCAGCCGGGTCACGCGTACCTCCTCTTGCGACGGCTACCGGGCGAACTAGCGGCGGGCCAGGTCGGCCGCGCCGACCACGCCGGCCGTGTTGCGCATCTCGGCGGGCACCACCGGGGCGACCGGCAGGCGGCCCCGGGCGGCCAGTTGCTCCACGAAGGCATCCCGGGTCGGACCCATCAGCAGGTCGCCGGCGTCGATCACGCCGCCGCCGACCACCAGTACCTCCGGGTCGACCACCTGCACGATGTCGGCCAGACCGCTGCCCAGCCACCGGCCCACCTCGGCGAAGGCGGCCACCGATGCCACATCGCCGGCCTGGGCGGCCCGGGTCACCAGCGGCCCGGTCATCGCCTCGACCGAGCCGCCGGCCATGTCGAGCAGGATCCGGGCGCTGGCCGGGTCGGCGTCGGCCCACTCCCGGGCGTAGCGCACCAGTGCCTTGCCGCTGGCGTACTGCTCCAGGCAGCCCAGCCGGCCGCAGCCGCACGGCAACCCGCCCGGCACCACGCGTACGTGGCCCATCTCGGCGGCGATGCCGTTGGCCCCCCGGATGATGTGCCCGCCGAGCACCAGCCCACCGCCGATGCCCGTGCCGACGGTGAACAGCGCCATCGACTCCTCGGCCGCCCGCGCCGCCCCGTACCGGAACTCGGCCCAGGCGGCGACGTTGGCGTCGTTCTCCACGATGACGGGCAGGTTGACCCGGGCGGCCACGAGATCGCGCAGCGGCTCGTTGCGCCAGGCCAGGTTCGGTGCGAACAGCACGCGCGAGCGGGCCTTGTCGATCCAGCCGGCGGCGCCGACGCCGACCGCGGCCACGTCGTGGTCGCGGGTCAGCTCCTGGACCACGTCGACGATCAGCTCCAGGGTCTTCGGCGCATCCCGGGCGGCCGTGTCCCGCCGGGCCTGGGCGATGACGTTCCCGTGGACGTCGACCACTCCACCCAGGACCTTCGTACCGCCGATGTCGACCCCGATCGTCAGGCTGGGGTCCGTGCCCTCGCTCACTCGCCCTCCCCCGGCGCCTTCTTCGCCGGCTTCTTGGCGGCCTTCTTCGGGCCCTTCGGCTCCGGCTTCGGGCCCTTGGGCTCCGGCTTCGCCGCCGCGGCCTTCTTGACCGCCTTCTTGGCCATCGGCTTCTTGGCGGGCGGTTCCTCGGCCGGCGGTTCCTTCGCGGGCATGTCCTCGGCCGGGGCATCGGGCTCGGTCGTGGCCTCGTGCCACGGGTCCGGCCCGCCCGACGGCGTCTCCTCCTCGCGGTCGACGGTCGGCCGGGACAGCGACCGCAGCAGGCTGGCCACGCCGGTGGCCAGGTCGGCGGCCCCGGTGGCCAGCCGCTCGGCGAACTCCGGGTTCGGCTCCCGCATCGCCGCGATGGCCCGGCACACCGGGCAGACACAGCACTCCTCGCTGCCGGTCGCGAACCCCGACCGGATACCCCGGCCGGGCAGCGTCCGGGACGCCACCGACAGTGCCGCGATCGCCGCGGCTACCAGACGCTCAGCCTCGTCGCGCACCGGATCCGTCGCCACGAGCTGCTACTTCCCCGATCCAGCGGACTCCACGCGCCGCTTGAGCTCATTCAGCGCGGTATCCATGATCATCTTCTCGGCCTTGCGCTTGAACATGCCGAGCATGCCGATGGCCAGCTCGACGGACAGCGTGTACGTGACCGTCGACGTGCCGTCGCCATTGTCGTCGATGTCGTACGAGCCGTCCTGCGCCTTCTGCATCTTCGACGGCTCCACCAGGTGCCACTCGATCCGGCTGAGGTCGTCGGCGTACTCGTAGGCCAGCGTGTAATCGTCGCTCATCACACCGGCGTCGAGGGCGAAGCGCACCTGGCTGGCGTAGCCGTCCTCGTACTCCTCCACCACGTCCACGTTCTTGACCGCGCCGACCCAGTCGGGATAGTGCGCGAAGTCGCAGATCACCGCCGCGATCCGGTCCGGCGGCGCGGTGATGCTGATCGACCGCGTGGACATGTCGGCCATGTGCCGAAGGGTACCCAGCCCCGTGCCGGCCGCGCCCGCCGGGCCTCGCCAAGGTCGCGGCAATATCGACGATATTGTCGCCTCGGAGGCCCTCGACGCGGCAACTTTGACAAAGTTGTCGCGATCTTGATGGGTCACACGAGGGCGCCGGAGGCGCTGTCACACGATGGCGCCGGAGGCGCGGAGCGCGGCCAGATCGGCCTGGTCGATCCCCCAGTCCAGCAGCCGGTCGGCGTCCGCGCCGGGGACACTGACGGGCCCGGGGGCCCCGGTGGGGGTACGGGAGAAGCGGGGCGCCGGTGAGGGCTGGACCACCCCGTCGACCGTGGTGAACGTGGCCCGGGCGGCGACGTGCGGGTGATCCGGTGACTCCGACATGGACAGTACGGGTGCGACACAGGCGTCGGTGCCGGCGAAATGCTCGGCCCACTCGTCGCGGGTACGGGTGGCGAAGACGGTGGCGAAGCGCTCCCGCAGCACCGGCCAGGCGCCGACGTCGTACTGGTCGGGCAGGTCCTCATCGGACAGACCCAGCCCCCGTACCAGCTCGGCGTAGAACTGCGGCTCCAGCGCCCCGACGGCGACGTGCCGGCCGTCGGCCGTGGCATAGACGTCGTAGAACGGCGCCCCGGAGTCGAGCAGGTTGGTGCCGGGCTCGTCGCGCCACAGCCCGACCGCCCGGAAGCCGTGGAAGAACGCCATGAGCAGCGCCGAACCGTCCACCATGGCCGCGTCGACGACCTGCCCGCGGCCCGACCGCGACGCCTCCAGCAGGGCGGCCAGTACCCCGGCCACGAGCAGCATGCCTCCGCCGCCGTAGTCGGCCACCAGGTTCAGCGGCGGGGTCGGCGGCGCCCCGGCCCGGCCGATGTGGCGCAACACGCCGGCCACGGCCAGGTAGGTCAGGTCGTGGCCGGCCCGGGCGGCCAGCGGACCGTCCTGACCCCACCCGGTCATCCGGCCGTAGACGAGCCGCTCATTGCGGTCCAGGCACACGTCCGGTCCCAGGCCGAGGCGCTCCATGACGCCGGGCCGGAAACCCTCCAGCAGCACGTCGGCCCGCTCGACCAGGCGCAGCGCGAGCCCGGCGCCGTCGGGGTGCTTGAGGTCGACCGCGACGCTGGCCCGGCCGCGGTTGACCGGGCTACCGACCAGGTTGAACGCCAGCCCGTCGGGGCGCGGCCGGTCCAGCCGGATCCCGTCGGCGCCCAGGTCGGCCAGGACCATCGCCGCGAACGGCACCGGCCCGATGCCGGCGAACTCGAGTACCCGTACCCCCGCCAGGGGCCCCCCGGCCGAGGAAGGGTCAGGCACGGCCGTAGACCGGGATGTGCGCCCCCGAGGTGTCGGCCGAGTCGTCGGAGCAGAGCAGCGCGATGACGGCGGCGATGCTGGCCGGCGTGACCCAGCGGGAGTGGTCGGCCGATGGCTGGGCGGCCCGGTTGGCCGGCGTGTCGATGACGCTGGGCAGGACGGCGTTGGCCCGCACGCCGTCGTCGCGGTACTCCACCGCCAGCGCGTCGGTGAACGACAGCAGCGCCGCCTTCGAGGCGATGTACCCGGCGGCGCCCGCGAACGGCCGCAGCGCCGCCCGGCTGCCCACGCAGACCACCGACCCGCCGCCCGAGGCGATCAGGTACGGCAGCGCGGCCGCCGTGACCACGTAGGCCGGGCGCAGGTTGAGTCGGAACATCGCCTCGAACTCCTCGACCGCCGTCTCGTGCACGCGGCCGCCGGTGGCGTACCCGCCGACCAGGTTGACCACGGCCCGCAGGGGTGCGGCCGCGTCGGCGGCGGCCATGTTCACCGCGTCGGCCACCGCCGCCGGGTCGGTGACGTCGGCCCGCGCCGTCACGGCGCCGTCGACGTACTCCGCGCCCCGGACCACGGCCACCACGCGCCAACCGTCGGTCAGCAGCCGCCGCACGACGGCACCGCCGAGCGCCCCGGCCGCACCCGTCACGATCGCCGATCCTCTCGCCATCCCATGAACCTTAGTTCATGATCGACGACGCAGAGTAGGTTCGGCTCGTGCGTGAGTTCTCGGTGCCCGCCGTCGTGACCGTCAGCGACGTGGCCAACCTGACCGATCCCGTGTGGGAAAACGCGGCCAGCCATCCAGACGCGGTCCAGTTCGTCAGGACCGGTCCCGTCGGCGGAGCCGACCAACACAGGTCGGCCGAGGTGACCTGCCGGCAGTTCCGCGACGACGTGGTCGCCGTGGCCCGCGGCCTGATCGGCGCCGGCGTCGGTCCCGGCGACCGGGTCGCGCTGATGAGCCGCACCCGGTACGAGTGGACGCTCATCGACTATGCGATCTGGGCGGCCGGCGCGGTGACCGTGCCCATCTACGAGACGTCCAGCCGCGAGCAGATCCGCTGGATCCTGGCCGACTCCGGCGCGGTGGCCTGCTTCGTCGAGACGGCGGCCCACGACGCCGACGTGACGGCCGTCCGTGAGTCCACTGTGGAGCACGTGTGGCGGATCGAGGGCGAACCCGGAGCGCTCGAGCAGATGGTCACCGCCGGCGCCGCCGTGACCGCCGACGAGGTCGAGCGCCGCCGCACCGCCGTGCACGCCGACGACCTGGCGACGATCATCTACACCAGCGGCACCACCGGGCGACCCAAGGGCTGCATGCTGACGCACCGCAACATCTACTCCGACATCGCCAACGCGATCCCCATGCTGCCCAACATCTTCCGGCCGGACGCGTCCACATTGTTGTTCCTGCCGCTGGCCCACAGCTTCGCCCGACTCATCCAGGCCGGCGTGGTGGCCGGGCGGGTGCGCACCGCCCACAGCGCGGACGTGAAGAACCTGGTGGACGACCTGAAGGCGTTCCGGCCGACGTTCGTGCTCGCCGTGCCGCGCGTGTTCGAGAAGGTCTACAACGGAGCCCGCCAGCGGGCCCACGCCGACGGCAAGGGCGGCATCTTCGACCGGGCCGTGGACACCGCAGTGGCCTACAGCGAGGCGCTCGACTCGCCGGGCGGGCCCGGGCTGGTGCTGCGGGCCCGGCACGCCCTGTTCGACAGGCTGGTGTACGGCAAGCTGCGGGCGGCGTTGGGCGGGCGATGCGACGCCGCCATCTCCGGCGGGGCCCCGTTGGGCGCCCGCCTGGCCCACTTCTTCCGGGGCATCGGCGTGACGGTGTACGAGGGGTACGGCCTGACCGAGACGGCGCCGGCGGCCGCGGTGAACACCAGGGACCACATCCGGGTCGGCACGGTCGGCCGGCCCCTGCCCGGGGTCACGATCCGCCTGGGCGACGACGGCGAGATCGCCGTGCGCGGCGACCTGGTGTTCCGCGGGTACTGGAACAACGCCGACGCGACGGCCGACGTCCTCGACGCGGACCACTGGTTCCACACCGGCGACCTGGGCAGCCTGGACGCGGACGGATACCTCACCATCACCGGCCGCAAGAAGGAGATCATCGTGACCGCGGGCGGCAAGAACGTCGCGCCGGCGGTGCTCGAGGACCGGCTGCGCTCGCACCCCCTGGTCAGCCAGTGCCTCGTCGTGGGCGACCAGCAGCCCTTCATCGCCGCGCTGGTCACCATCGACGAGGAGGCGTTCGCGGCCTGGAAGACCGACCACGGCCACCCGGCCGGGGCAACGGTCGCCGACCTGCGCGAAGACCCGACGCTGGCGGGCGAGATCAAGGAAGCCGTCGACGAGGCCAACCAGGCCGTGTCCAAGGCCGAGTCCATCCGGGCGTACCGGATCCTGCCCGAGGACTTCACCGAGACCAACGGGATGCTCACACCGTCGCTGAAGGTGAAGCGGGCGGTCGTCATGAAGGAGTACGCCGACGAGATCGCCGCGATCTATCGCTGACCTGGTGAGCAACAAGCTCACCGACCGGGCCCTGCTGGCCCGCCCCGACGCGGCGCAGCGCGTCGGTCTCGTGCTGCGCATCGCCCTGCTCATCCTGGTGTCGTTGCTGATCTTCACGACCACCCGGGAGCTCAGGGCCATGGTCTGGCCCTGCCTGCTCCTGGTGGCCGCTCTGCCCGCCTGGACGCCGCCGAGCAACGCGGTCATGGTGCCGATGGGCCGACTGGCCGAAGTCGCCATCATCGCCATCGGCGCGAGCGACCTGGCCGTCCGGATCGACCCCCTCGCGGCCAGCGCCCTCCTGCCGTACCTGCTGGTGCCGGTGATCCTGCCGGTGCTGGAGGGACGGATGATCGAATCGGTGACGCTGCTCGCCATCGCGGCCCTGCTGCTCGGTGTGGCCGGCGCGTCCAGTCAGCTGATCAACGCGGAGGACTACGCGTACGTGCTGGCGGCGCTGGAGTGGCTGGCCATCGCCGGGCTCTCCTCGGCGTTCGTGCACTCGGTGCAGCGCCGGGTCACCACACCGGTGGACACCGGGCCCCAGCCGTACGCCGAGGCGACCCGCCTGCTCACCCAGCTGCGCACGGTGGCCCGCCACCTGCCGGGGGCGACGCTCGACCCGGGCGGGCTGGCCGAGCACCTGATCGAGGAGGTGCGGGCGATCGCGCCGCTCGACCGGGCCGTCGTGCTGTCCGGTGGCGGCGGCGGGGGCCGGCTCGTGGTGCTGGCCGAGTCGGCCGTGGAGCGGGTGGACTGGGAGACCTCGCTGGACGCCGACTCGGCCATCGCCGACGCCTGGGCGAGCCAGCAACCGCAGGTCACCAACCGTTCGCAGGCGCGCAGCCGGGAACGCGGCGACGTGTCCAGCCTCGTGGTTCCGCTGGCCGCCGGGGTACGCACGATCGGGCTCATCGCCCTCGAGGCGGACCGGGCCTGGGCGTACCCGCCGCACCTCGTCTCCCGCATCGACTCCCTCGCCGCGGCGGCGGCGTTGCGCCTGGAGGCCGCGCTGCTCTTCGACGACGTACGGTCGTTGGCCACCAACGAGGAACGGCAGCGGCTGGCCCGCGAGATCCACGACGGCGTGGCCCAGGAGCTGGTGATGGTGGGGTACGGGATCGACAACGCGCTGGCCACCCTGCCGGAGGACGCCAAGGAACCGGCCGAGGAGCTGCGCACCCTGCGGGCCGAGGTGACCCGGGTGATCACCGAGCTACGCCTGAGCCTGTTCGAGCTGCGCACCGACGTGGATCGCCAGGGTGGCCTGTCGGCGGCGATCAACGAGTACGCGCGCACGGTCGGCGCGGCCGGCGGCCTGCGCGTGCACTTCTCCCTGGAGGAGTCCACCACCCGGCTGCCGACGGCCGTCGAGGCGGAGCTGCTGCGCATCGCCCAGGAGGCGATCACCAACGTGCGTAAGCATGCGGCCGCCCAGAACCTCTGGGTAAGCTGCGAGATAGATCCGCCATATGCCCGTATCGAGGTATCTGACGACGGTGCCGGAATTGCACCACAACGTCCCGAGGGCCGCTTCGGTCTTGCGATCATGGCAGAAAGAGCGGAACGTATTCGGGGCCAGCTGGAGATCACTCCGCGTGACTCCGGCGGTACGACTGTGGCAGTGGTGCTTGGGGCCCCACCACGCCGGAGTAGCGTGTGACCACTTCTGATTTGGGGAGAGCGCCCGCATGACCAGCACAGCACCCGCCGCCACACCCTCCGGGGCCCGCACCAAGGTACTACTCGTCGACGACCACGACCTGATCCGCAAGGGCCTGCGCCACGCGTTCGAGCGTGACCGCAACTTCGAGGTCGTCGGCGAGGCCGGCACCGCCGCCGAGGCGGTCCGCCAGGCCGGAGCACTCCAACCCGACGTTGTGATCATGGACCTTCGCCTGCCCGACGGATCGGGCCTGGAGGCGACGCGCGCGCTGCGCAAGGCCAGCGCCACGATGGGCATCGTCGTGTTGACCATGTACGCCGGGGACGACCAGCTCTTCGGCGCCCTGGAGGCGGGCGCATCGGCATTCGTGCCCAAGACCGCCCCGGCCGACGAGGTCGTCGCGGCGGCCCGGCACGCCGCGTCGTCGCCCTCGGCGTTCACCGCCGCCGACCTGGCCGAGGCGATGAAGCGCCGCCTGGCCCCGGCCGGCCCGCAGCTCTCGCCCCGGGAGAGCCAGGTGCTGCGCCTGCTCGCCGACGGCATGAGCGTCGCCGGCATCGCCAAGCAGCTCTACGTGAGCGAGTCGACGGCGAAGACCCACATCTCCAAGCTCTACGAGAAGCTCGGGGCCGCCAACCGGGCCCAGGCCCTCATGACCGCGCTCCGGCTCGGTCTCCTCGAGGCCCCCGACGCGCCCAAGTTCTGACATTCCCTCCGCCGATCATGGACTTAAGTCCATGATCGGCGCGTTTCGGCGTCCCCAGGTCCATGATCGTGGCGGCCAGGGCAGGCTGAAGCCAACGTGGAAGGCGTTACCGACAGGCGTGGCGCGACTACGCGGCGCACTCCCGGCATATGTCCTGGCCGCGGCGCCGCTCGGCGAGCTGGCTGCGGTGATGGACGAGGAAGCAGCTGGCGCAGCGGAACTCGTCGGTGCGCATGGGCACCACCGCCACCGTCAGCTCCTCGTCGGACAGGTCGGCGCCCGGCAGTTCGAAGCCCTCGGCGACCTCCGTCTCGTCCAGGTCCACCGTGGCCGACTGTGCGGCGGCGCGGCGCGACCGCAACTCCTCAAGGCTGTCTTCGTCGAGGTCGACCACGGGGCGACGCGGCGCGTCGTAGTCAGCCGTATTGGCCATGGTTAACACCTCCCCGGCTCGGTCTTGGTGTAACGAACGCAGACGACGTTGGGAATGTTCCGCCCGACGTGACACGATCTTGGGACGCTGGTCCGGACCATTTAACACGCATTCCCCGCGCCGGCGCAGGCGAATCGCCGCACTCACCGAATCGGTCACCCGGGTAGAGGCATCGGCGTCACCCCAACAGCGTCCGCAGCCGTTCCGCCTGATGGCTCCAGCGCCACTGTGCCTCTACCCAGGAACGACCCGCGGTACCCAGGCGCTTGGCCAACCGGGGATCGGCCAGGATCGCCGCGACCCGATCGGCCACCGCCGGCACGTCGCGCCCGCTCACCACGTACCCGGTCTCGTCCTCGAGCACGGCGTCCGGGGCGCCACCCGAGTCGCCGGCCACCACCGGCAGGCCCATCGCGGACGCCTCCAGGTACACGATGCCCAGGCCCTCCACATCAAGGCCCCGCCGGCGGGTCCGGCAGGGCATGGCGAACACATCGCCGGCGGCGAAGTGGGACGGCAGGTCGGCCCACGGCACCGAGCCGGTGAACACCACGTGATCGGCCACCCCGGTCGCGTGCGCGAGCCGTTGCAGGGCGGCGCGATGCGGGCCGCCGCTGACGAGCAACAGCGCGGCGTCGGGTACCCGACTCCGGATCGCCGGCAGCGCCCGGATCAGCGTGTCCTGGCCCTTGCGGGGCACCAGCCGCGACACGCACACGATCACCGGTCGACCGGCCAGCCCGAACCGCGAACGCACCGCCTCCCCCGACACCGTGGGCGAGAACACCTCGGTGTCGACGCCGGGTGCCAGCCGCTCCAGGTCGGTGAGCCCGCCCACCACGCGGTCCAGCCGCGAGCGCTGGTACTCGCCGAGGTAGGTCAGCACGTCCACGTCGCGGGCGAGGCGGCGCAGCAGCGTGCGGGCGCCGGGCAGCGAGGCCCAGCCCACCTCGTGGCCGTGGGTGATGGCCACCGCCCGCCGTACCCCGGCCCGGCGCCGCAGCCCGGTGGCCAGCAGGCCCAGCGGTGCCGCCGCGCCGAACCACACCCGGTCGCAGCCGTGCTCGGTCGCGATCCGCGCCGCCCGCCGGCCGACGGCCCGGGTGGGCAGGAGGACGGTGGTGTCCTCGCGGATCACCGGGAACGGCTGCTCCGCGTCGAACGCCGCCGCGCCGCGCCACCGCGAGGCGTAGACCACCAGGGAACCCGCCGGCTGCCGGACCGCGAGGTTGTGCACGAACTGCTGGATGCCGCCGGGGCGTGGCGGGAAGTCGTTCGTGACCAGCAGGGTCCTCACCGCAGACCCCGGCCGTAGGCCCGGGCCGCCGCGATCCGCTCCACAACGGACGGATGGGTGGCGAACATGAGGTACTCCAGCCGGGGCGGATCGACGTCGGCGAGGTTCCTGGTGGCCAGACGCCGTTCCATCAGCTCGACCGTGCCCGGGTCGTCGGTCAGCGCCAGCGCGTGGGCGTCGGCCCTCGCCTCGATGCGCCGCGACACGAGGGTCTGCAGCGGCGCCGCGGCGAGCCCGGCCACGGCGGCCAGCGCCAGCAGCAACGCGATCGCGCGGGGGTCGGTCACCGCGTCCGCGCCGACCCGCCGGAGCAGGCCGGTCCACGACCCGATCAGGTACACCACGATGACCCCGGCGGCCGTGCCGAGCGCGCCGACGAGGGTACCGGTGAAGACGTCGGCGTCCTTGGCATGGCCGAGCTCGTGCGCCACCACCGCCCGCACCTCTTCGGACGGAGCGTCCCGCAGCAGCGTGTCGTACACCACGATCCGGCGGGTCGGGCCGAGTCCGGAGACGTACGCGTTCAACGCCGTCGTGCGTCGGGAGGCGTCGGCCACGAGGACGTCACGAACCGGTACGCCGTCGCGGTCGGCGAGGGCGATCAGGTCGTCGCGCAGCGGGCCGGCGTCCATCGGCGTGAACTTGTTGAAGATCGGTTCGACCAGTACGGGGAAGACGAACGTGAACAGCACGGTCAGCGCCGCCGCGCCCGCCGCCACGAACACCCACCACCACCGGGGGAAGAGCCGGGCCACGCCGAAGAACGTCAGCACGGCGATCGCCCCGATGACGGCGGTCACCGCGTACGCCTTGAGCAGGTCGACGGTCCACGATCCCCAGGTCTGGGTGGACAGGCCGTAGCGCCGCAGCACGGTCTCCCGCCACGCGGCCAGCGGCAGGGTCAGCGCCTCCACGATGCCGACCAGCACCACGCCGCCGAGCAGCGCCTGGGCCACCCAGTGGCCGCCGAACGGCCGGCCGACCAGTTCGATCAGGCGCGCGCCCAGCGGCGTCAGACCCAGGACAAGGGCGGCGAGAAGTCCGATCGCGAGCGATCCGTACGAGCCGGGACGCAGGGCGGAGTGGAACTGCCGTCCGCGGGCCACCGCGTCGGCCGGCAGGTCGCGCAGCGCGGCCAGCTGGTCCTCCCGTGGAGCCGGCGGCGCATGCCAGGGCACCCGCGCCACGGCGACCACCACCACGCCGACCACGAGCGCGCCGAGCGTGACGGCGGCCCACCCACGCGGACCCATGCCGCGAGCCTACTGATCGCCCGCCGGTGACGGGTCGGCCGTCAGGCGCGGGCGAGCCGGCGCAGGAGGGTGTCGGCGCTGAGCGGGTACGCGCCGTGGCGGCGCACGCCGTCGGCGACCTCGCGGTCGGAGGAGACGACGATCACGGGACGGCCGGCCGGTTCGGCCCGGACGAGCTGGCGGATCAGCTCGTCGGCCGTCTCGCCCTTCTTGCTGAACAGCACCCTCACCCCGCGCGGGACGCCGGGCACGGCGACGAGCTTGTCCGCGCCGTCGAAAACGACGGTCACCTCGGCCCCGCTCTGCGCGGCGATGCCGCCCAGCCCGTTGGCCAGACGTACCCGTTGTTGCTCCAGGGCGATGTCACCGAAGCCGCGCTTGGTGACGTTGTAGCCGTCGACGACCAGGTGCGCCCGCGGCAGCGCCAGGAGTTGATCGAGGCGTATGGGGTCGTCGGCGGTCAACGCCCGCGTGGTCGACTTGCCCGGACGCTGGGCGGCCCACTCGGCGACGAAGTCCGCGGGCAGCTTGGTCGCCGGCTCGACGGCCAGCTCCCGTTTGAGCCCCACGGCCGCCTGGCCGATGGTCTCCAGAAGCAGCCACAGGCGAACCTCGTCGACGGAGCGGGACTCCTTGGCCAGGCTCCGCGCCTCGCTGGCGGCCAGTTCGGCATCGGTGAGCCGACCGCGCAGCCGCCGCAGCTCCGCGTCGGTGTCGGCGGACATGCGAGCGGCACGGCCCTTTTCCGTGGCCAGTACCTCGGTGGCCTTGCGCTCCCGGGACTGGGCCTCGCGGAGGCTCTTGGTCAGCGCGCGCACCTCGTCGCGCAGGCCGGCGGCCTCGGTACGCAGGCGGGTCAGCTCGTCGCGCAGCTTCTCCGCCTCCACCTTGGCCACGGCGCGCTCGTGCTCGGCCCGGGCGGCCCGGTGTTCGGCCGCGACCAGCCGCCCGGTCACGGCGGCGCTTTCCGCGTCCATCCGCAGCGTGTGGGCCGCCTTGGCGACCAGGTCGGCCCACTCGGGCGGCCGGGCCAGGTAGGCCAGCGCGGCGACCTCGACCGGGTCGGCGGCGGCCGGGATGGCCCCCTCGCAGACCGCCAGGCCGAGCTCGCCGGCCTCGTCGACCGCCTTCGCGGCACACCGTTGGCGGAACAGGGGGTCGGCCGCGAGCTGGGCCGCGATCGTCGCGCCGCCGAGCTTGGCCCGCCGGTTGGGGGCGAACTTCGCCACCCGACGCACAGGAACCGGCAGCTCCTCGACGGGCATGCCGGTCATCGCGGCGGCGGCGAGGGCCACGACGCGCTGGCGTACGGGTTCGGGCAGGGTGGGCTCGGAGTCGACGGGCAGCTGCGATTGGGTGATCTCCTCGCCGGATCCAGCGGTCGCCTCCTCGACGACATCTTCTTGATCCGACATCCGTCAAGTCTCCCACTCGGGAGCCCCGCCCGCTCTCGGCCGCACGATCGGCACCATCCCGCCGGCAGCCTCAAGATCCCCACGATCATGGACTAAACGCCAGAAAATGCCGCCGATCATGACCTTAACTTCATGATCGAGGGAATCGGGGTGGGCCGGGTCGCCGGCGGCGATACGGAGCGAACGTCGTACCGCTGTCCTAGTGTGCGGTGCGTGACCGAGCAGTACACGCAGCCGAGCCTGGCCGAGACCGGCACGCCGCTGCGCGAGGTCACGTTCGTCGTGCTCGATCTGGAGACGAATGGCGGGCCGCCCGACGAGGCCGGCATCACCGAGATCGGCGCCGTGAAGGTGTGCGCCGGCGAGCGGCTCGGGGAGTTCGCGACGCTGGTCAACCCGGGTGGTCCGATCCCGCCGTTCATCACCGTCCTGACCGGGATCACCGAGGCGATGGTGGCGCCCGCCCCGCCGCTGGAGCAGGCCCTGCCGGCGCTGCTGGAGTTCCTCGGCGGCGCGGTCCTGGTGGCCCACAACGCGCCGTACGACACCGGCTTCCTCAAGGCGGCCTGCGCCCGGTTGGGGTACCGCTGGCCGGCGCCCCGCGTGCTGGACACGGCCGCGCTGGCCCGTCGGCTGATGCACGAGGACGAGGTGCCCAACCACCGCCTCGGCACGCTGGCCACGTACTTCCGGACCGCGACCCGGCCGATCCACCGCGCCCTGGACGACGCCCGCGCCACCGTCGAGCTGCTGCACGTCCTGATAGGGCGGTTGGGCAGCTTCAAGGTGTTCACGCTCGAGGACGCCATCGCGTACATGCGGGCGATCTCGCCGGCCCAGCGGGCCAAGCGGCATCTGGCCGAGGGTCTGCCGGACGCACCGGGCGTCTACATCTTCCGCGACCGGCAGGGCCGACCCCTGTACGTGGGGAAGAGCAGCTCGATCACGACGAGGGTCAAGTCGTACTTCACGGCCGCCGAGTCCCGCAAGCGGATGTCCGAGATGATCCAGATCGCGGAGCGGATCGAGGCCCTCGAATGCGCGCATTCGCTCGAGGCCGAGGTGCGGGAGCTGCGCCTCATCGCGGCCCACAAGCCTCCGTACAACCGGCGGTCGAAGTTCCCGGAGCGGGCGGTCTGGCTGAAGCTGACCTCCGAGCCGTACCCGCGCCTGTCGCTGGTCCCCGCGGTCCGGGCCGACGGCGGCGCGTACCTCGGCCCGTTCGGCTCGCACCACGCCGCCGAGCTGGCCGCGGACGCCGCCCACGAGGTCCTGCCGCTGCGCCAGTGCTCGCAGCGCCTGTCCCCCCGGCGCTCGTCGCCGACCTGCGTGCTGTCCGAGCTGGGCCGATGCGCCGCGCCGTGCGAGCTGCGGGTCAGCCCGGAGGAGTACTGGCACACCGCCGCCGGCCCGTTCGCCCAGGTCATCACCGGTGATCCGCGCACGCTGGTGTACCGACTGCTCGCCCGCATCGAGCGCCTGGCCCAGGCCAGCCGGTACGAGGACGCGGCGCGGCTGCGCAACCGGATGGCCGCCCTGCTGCGGGCCGCCGTACGGATGCAGCGCCTGACCGCGCTCACCGCGCTGCCCGAGGTGGTGGCGGCCCGGCCGGATCCCCGGGGCGGTTGGGAGCTGTCGGTGGTGCGGCATGGCCGGCTGGCCGCCGCGGGCGCCTCGCCGCCGGGTACCCATCCCCGCCGCACCCTGGAGACGCTGCTGGCCACGGCCGAGACGGTGCGGCCGGGGCCGGGCCCGACGCCGTGCGCGAGCGCGGAGGAGACCGAACGCATCCTCGCCTGGCTGGAGCGGCCCGAGGTCCGGCTGGTCGAGTGCCCCGAGGGTTGGTCGTATCCGGCCGCCGGGGCCGCCCGCTTCGCCGATCTCCTGGCCCGCGCCGAGGCGGCCCCCGGTGCGGCGGCCATGCCGGGCGAAGCTTACTAACAGTCACGCAACGGCGTTGCGTGGTTACACCAAACGGACTCCAGGGGAAGAATCGACCGTTAGGACAGTCCAATGAGCCGATCGGCCCCCGCGAATGTCAGTAATCTGAACATGTCACCCCTGACACAACGGAGGTGGACCCCTTGGGATTCGACACAAGCCGAACCCCTGGGGTCCGCGTGGACGGAGTACGGCGCCCGTGGGAGGCCGTCCGGCAGGCCGGCGCCCAGCGCTGGGAGACCGTACGCCTGGCCACGCTGCGGCGCTCCGAGGAGGTGGCCCACCGGGTCCGTACCTCGTTGGTGGGCCAGAAGGAGCGAACCGACCCGGTTGAGTGGCTCGTCCGTACCCATCGACGCATCCACCGCGACGGCGACGGCCGGCTGATCCGGCGCGCGTACGTCTCGGCCGAGAAGTGGCACCGCGGCCAGATGCGCAAGAGCGGCGAGCCGTACATCACGCACCCGCTGGCCTCGGCCCAGATCCTGGCCGAGCTGGGCATGGACACGACGACGCTGGTGGCCGCGCTGCTGCACGACACGGTCGAGGACACCAGCTACACGCTGCGGCAGCTGCGCAACGACTTCGGCGGCGAGGTCGCCCTGCTGGTCGACGGGGTGACCAAGTTCGAGCAGGCCTTCCACGGCGACACGGCCGAGGTCGACACGATCCGCAAGCTGATCGTGAAGGCCGGCCTCGACGTGCGGGTCCTGCTCGTGAAGCTGGCCGACCGCCTGCACAACATGCGCACGATCGACGCCCGCTCGCTGGCGTCCCGGGCCCGCATCGCGCTGGCCACCAAGGATGTGCTGATCCCGATGTGCGACCGGCTCGGCATCCAGGCACTCAAGCGGGAGCTGGAGGACAGCGTGTTCGCCGCGCTGCACCCGGCGGCCCACGCCAAGCTGCGCACGTACGTCGCCTCGCGTCCGGCATGGACGGCCTACGTGGACGACTTCATCGTCCGGGCCCAGGCGGTGATGAAGCAGGACAAGATCCCCGCACACGTCGTGGCCCGCCCCCGCCACCTCTACTCCGTCTGGAAGGACAGCCTGGCGCTGGGCGACACCGAGCCCCGCGAGCTGCCCCGGATCGCCATCATCGTCTCCGGGTCGGAGAACGACTGCTACACGGCCCTGGGGGCCGTCCACAATGCCTGGCGTCCGGTGTCCGGCCGGTTCAAGGACTTCATCGCCTCGCCGAAGAACAACCTCTACCGGTCGCTGCACACCACCGTGATCGGACCGGACACGACCTCGGTCGAGGTGCTCATCCGCACCGATGCCATGCACCGCAACGCCGAGTACGGCATCGCGGCCGCCTACCGGTTCGCCCGGCGCGGCCCGGGTGCCCACAGCGCCCGCGGCCGGGTGCGCCGCCACTCTGACAGCGACGGCGGCATCAACAGCGCCGAGCACCTGCAGTGGCTGCACAGGCTGGTCGAGTGGCAGCGGGAGGCCGTCGACCCGAAGCGCTTCCTCGAGTCGCTGCGTTGCGATCTGTCCGAGGGCCAGGTCCACGTCTTCGTCAACGGCAAGCGCCTGCTGCTGCCGTCCAACTCGACGCCGGTCGACGTGGCCTACGCGATCGGCGCGGAGATCGGGGACCGGTGCGTGGCGGCCACCGTGAACGGCCAGCTCGCGTTCCTGTCCTCGCCCCTGGCCGACGGCGACGTGGTCGAGATCCACACCGCCGGCCCGGACGAGACGGTCGGGCCCGACGGGGCTCCGATCGGGCCGTCGCCGGACTGGCTCAGCTTCGTGCAGACCCCGCACGCCCAGCTGCTCATCGAGCGCCGACTGGGCATCGGGCCGGATCCGCAGGACGCGCCGCCGGTGCCGTTCGAGAACCGGGCCCGCATCGGCCGGCTCGCGCTCGGCCTGGAGCTGCGCCGGCGCGAGCGTGGCCTGGCCATGGACATGCCGCTGCTCGTGCTGGCCGGGGAGCTCGGGTACCCGGACGTGGACACCCTGCTGGTCGCGATCGCCGACCACGTGGTCTCGGCCGAGGAGGTGGCCAAGCGCCTCATCCACCAGGTCGACGGCGGATCGATGGAGGCGGCCGTCGCCGCCACGACACCACCGGCCGCCCGGACCTGACCGCGCCCGAGCGCCAAGGGGCTCGCTAACCTTGCCGGCATGACCATCCCCCGGTCCGGTGGGCTGCGCAGGATCGCCTTCAAGGTCTTCTACGCCACGCCCGTGCCGCTGCGCCGCGTGGCCGTCCGGCTCCTGGTGGGCAAGTACATCGTCGGCGCGGTCGCCCTGGTGCGCGACGCCGAGGCGCCGCCTCCCGGCCGGCTGCTGCTGCTGCGCCAGCCGCCCGGCGTGGGCTGGACCCTGCCGGCCGGGCTGCTGCGCCGCGGGGAGAGCCCGATCGAGGGCTGCCGGCGGGAGCTGGCCGAGGAGTCAGGCCTCGCGCTGACCACGGACGACCTGACGCCGGCGTCGCCCAACGCGATCGTCCACCACCGCGGGCGGTGGGTGGACGTGGTCTTCGACGCCTCGGTGCCGGCGTCGACCGCCGTGTTGGCGGTCGACGGTGCCGAGGTGCTCGAGGCCGGGTGGCACCGGCTGGACAACCTGCCGCCGCTGTCCCACAGCACCGCCCGGCTGCTGTCCTACTACGGGATCGGCCCGTTCGTCGACTATCCCGAGGTCCGCGCGTGAACGGGCTGTGCGCCGTGGTCCTGGCGGCCGGGGAGGGCCGGCGGCTGCGGCCCATCACCGAGTTCGTCCCCAAGGCGCTGTGCCCGGTCGGCAACGTCCCCCTGCTCGACCGGGGACTGGCCCGGCTGGCCGCCCACGGCCTGGCCGGCCCGGACCTGGTCGCGGTCAACGCCTGCTACCTGGCCGACCGGATCGTCGAGCACGTGGGCGAACGGGCCCACGTCTCGGTCGAGCCCGGCCCCCAGGCGCTCGGCACGGCCGGCGCGGTGGGCAACCTGCGCGGCTGGATCGCGGACCGGGCGGTACTGGTGGGCAACGCCGACACCTACCTCGACGCCGACCCGTTGGGCGCCCTTGTGAACGGTTGGGACGGCTCGACGGTACGGATGCTCGCGGTGCCGGCCGGCGACCGGCCGGCCGAGTTCGGCGCCCACCGGTTCGCCGGTTTCTCGCTGCTGCCGGCGGCCGTCGCGGCCGGCCTGCCCGCTCACCGTTGCGACCTGGTACGCGAGGTGTGGCGACCGGCCGAACGCGACGGTCGCCTGGAGATCGTTTCGTACCACGGCCTCTATCTCGACACGGGCACCCCGGCCGACTACCTCGCGGCCAACCTGCACGCCGCCGGCTCGGGCTCGCTGCTCGCGCCCGATTCCGTGGTGGACGGCCCGGTCGAGCGATCCGTGGTCGGCGCCGCGGCCCAGGTCCACGGGTCGCTGACCCGGTGCGTCGTGCTCCCGCACGGCTACGTGGGAGCGGCCGAACGCCTCGCCGACGCCATCCGGGTCGGCCCCGACATCACGGTCGGCGGGGTTAGGGTCTAACCGTGATTACCGCGATCGTCCTCATCGACTGCGCCACCGATTCGATCCCCGAGGTGGCGCAGACCCTGGCCAACCTGGACGGGGTCAGCGAGGTCTACTCCGTGGCCGGTCACGTCGACCTCGTCGCGATCGTGCGGGTGCGCGAGTTCGACGAGATCGCCGAGGTGATCGCCGGCGGCATCTCCAAGGTCCCGGGCGTGGTCAACACCGAGACCCACATCGCCTTCCGCGCGTACTCGCGCCACGACCTCGAGGCGGCCTTCGCGATCGGCTTCGAGGCCTCCGACTGACCCTTGTTGTAAGCAGGGGCACCCTACAGACGCTTTCTGATAAGTAGGGTGCCCCTGCTTACACCTCGTCAGGGCAGGCGGAACGTGAGGTCGGGCGCGATCGTCGCCGTGTCCATCTGCGCCTTCTGGAGGCGACCGGAGTAGTCCCAGTTCATCGCCTGCCATCGGGTGAACTGGTCCAGTACCCACCGGCCCGACTGGCGCGAGCCGTTGCCGGACCGGCCGTTGCCGCCGAACGGCAGATGGGCCTCGGCCCCCGAGGTGGAGTTGTTCACCGACACCATGCCGGCGCCGACACCGGCCCGGAACCGGAACGCCTCGCGCGGGTCGGTCGTGTATATCGACGACGACAGCCCGTACCCGGGCCGGTTGGCCAGCTCGATCGCCTCGTCCAGCGACTCGTACCCGCACACGCCCACGATCGGCCCGAACGTCTCCTCGGCGAACAGCCGTTCGTCCGGCGTCACCCCGTCGACGATCACGGGGTGGTAGTACAGCCCGGTCGCCGGATCGCCCACGAATCCGGTCCGCGGGGCGTCGGCGGTGATCCGGCCCACGGCCGACGAGCCGAGCACCCGGTGGTGGGAGGAGATCCAGTCCAGATAGGACTCGTACCGCTCGGCGAACCGCGGCGACAGCAGCGGGCCGTAGAGCACGTCGCGCGTCGGGTCACCCAGCGGCGCGGAGCCGACCGCGGCGGCGAAGGCGTCCACAAAGGAGTCCTGCACGGACGAGTGGACGAGTACGGTCCCCAGCGAGGTGCACCGCTGGCCGGCCGTCCCGAACCCGCCGAAGAGCGCGCCCTCGACGGCGAGGGCGATGTCGGCCGACGGGGTCACCACCATGGGGTTCTTGCCGCCGAGCTCCAGGCAGGGTGACTGCAGGTGCCGGCCGCAGAGCTCGCCGATGCGCTCCCCGACGGCGGTCGAGCCGGTGAAGCCGACCTTGTCGACCAGCCGCTCGCCCAGGGCCGCGGTGAGTCCGGAGTACGCGGTGGGGCCGTCGGCCTGGACGACCTGGAGCACGCCGTCGGGCAGCCCCGCCGCGGCGAACAGCTCGTACATGGCCGCTCCGCTCGCCGCCGCGTACTCGGCCGGCTTCCAGACGACCGCGTTGCCGCACAGCAGCGCGGGCACCAGGTACCAGGAGGGCACCGCGACCGGGAAGTTGCCGGCGGTGATGACCGCGGCGACGCCCACCGGGGTACGGAACGTGAACAGCTGCTTGTCGGGCATCTCGCTCGGCACCGTCTCGCCGTAGAACCGGCGCCCTTCGCCCAGGAAGAAGTCACAGGTGTCGACGATCTCCCGCACCTCGCCGCGCGCCTCGGCCAGCGGCTTGCCGATCTCACGGGTGACCAGGCGGGCCAGCGCGTCGAGGTTCTCCTCGACGATGCGCCCGATCGCGGCGACCACCCGTCCGCGTACCGGTGCCGGCACCGCGGCCCAGGCCGGCTGCGCCTCGCGCGCCGCCCGACAGGCCGCCACGAACGTCTCGGCGGTGGCGAGCTCCACGCGGGCCACGACGTCGCGGAGGTCCGCCGGATTGACCGAGTCCATCGTGGTCGCCACCTCGGTCGCCACACCCTTGGCCAGCGCTGATGTGACCGTACGCATCGCCCGCCCCTCTCGCCGGCATCCGCCGCTGGCATCCGCCGCTGGCATCCGCCGCTGGCATCGTAGCCGCGCCAGGTTACTCGGGAGTAACATCAGCCCATGCCGGAGTACGTGGACCGTGGGCCCGACCGCATCGCGTTGCATGTGGACGACGACGGCGGCGGCCCGGTCGCCGTGGTGATGCCGGCGATGGGCGTCCCGGCGCGGTTCTACCGGCCGCTCGTGGCCGACCTGCGGGCCGCCGGGATCGGCAGCGTCGTCGTGGACCTGCGCGGGACCGGGGCCAGCACACCGCGGCCGTCGCGGCGTTCGCGGTACGGCTACGCGGAACTGACCGGCGACGTGGGAGCCGTCCTGGCGGCGCTCAAGCCGCGCCTGGACGGGCGCGCCACGCTGCTGCTAGGGCACTCCCTCGGCGGCCAGGTCAGCGTGCTGCACCTGGCGCTGTCCGCGGCCGCCGCGCCCCCCGTGCACGGGCTCGTCCTCGTCGCCGTCGGGCTGCCGTACTACCGCCTGTACCCGGGCCGGCGCTCGGCCACGGTGCTGGCGTTCACCCAGGGGATCGTCGGCGTGGCCGGCGCCCTGCGGGTCTGGCCGGGCTGGGGTTTCGGCGGGCGGCAGGCGTACGGCGTGATGCGCGACTGGGGCCACACCGCGCGGCACGGCCGGTTCCCCCGTCTGGACGGGGTCGACGCCGAGGCGGCGATCGCCACGATGCGTACCCCCGTGCTCGCCATCAGCGTCGACCACGACCAGTTCACGCCGGCCCCGACGACGGACCATTTGTGCGACAAGATGCGGGCGGCGCCGGTCGAGCGCGTCCACCTCACCGACGCCGACGCGGGCGCCCCGCTCGACCATTTCGCCTGGGTACGGGCGGCCACACCGGTGGCGCGCCTGGCCGCCGGCTTCGCCGCCGGGTTGGCCACCGGCTCGCCGACCTGACCTGGCGACCGGCGAAGGTACTGAAACCGTCGCCGAGTACTGGCACACTTCTGCCATGCCGTCCCCGCTCACCCCCGAGGACTTCGACGACCTGCACGACTTCATCCGGACCCAGGTCGCCGCCGGCTACGACCCCCTCGACGAGATCATCGACGAGGCGGCCGCGCTCTTCATCGACGCCGGGTTGGACGCCGACGCGGTGCACCAGGCCGCCCGTACGGTGACCGACCAGGTGCTGTCGGCCCACCTGGCCGACCAGGCGTCGTGGCCCGAGCCGACCGACAACGACCGGCTCGACGCGGCGTTCGCGGAGCTGGACGGCGACGGCATCCTGACCCGGCAACACTTCGCCTGCTGCGAGACCTGCGGCGCCCGCGAGATCCACGACGAGCTGGACCAGTCCGAGAAGGCCGGGCGCCCGATGCGCGGCTTCACGTTCTTCCACCGCCAGGACACCCAGCACGCGGTCGACGGCGAGGGACTCTACCTCAGCTACGGTGCGGTCGACCGGGACTCCGCCGCCGCGGTCGCCATCGGGCACGAGGTGGTGGCCGCCCTCGGCCGCCACGGGCTGTCTCCGGGCTGGAACGGCAGGCACATCCACCGCATCGCGCTGCCCCTCGCCTGGCGCCGCCGCCGCTGACCCGCTCAGCTCCCGCGCCGATCATGGACTTAGGTCCATGATCGGCGCTGTTGTGTGTTCCTCACTCCATGATCGCGGAGATCTTAGGCGCGGCCGGGTCGAGACGGGCCGAGCGCGCCACGTCAGGCGGGAGCGGAGCGGACCGAGTTGGCGACGTCGATCCAGCGGCTGAGCGCGTCGGCGGCGGCGCCGCTGTCGAGGGCCGCGGCGGCCCGCTCGACGCCGGCCCGCAGGGCCTTGAGGAGGTCGCCGCCGAAGCCGGCGGCGCCGGCGGCGCCGGCGGCGCCGTCGAAGCCGCCGTAGGCGGCGATGGCGGCGGCGGCGTTGACGACCACGGCATCGCGGACCGGGCCCGGTTCGCCGGCCAGCACGCGCCGGCACACGTCGGCGTTGGTGGCGGCGTCGCCGCCGCGCAGGTCCTCGCCGGTCGCGCGGGACAGGCCGAGATCGGCGGCATCCACTATGGACTCGGTCACCGTGCCGCCGCTGACCGTCCACACCCGGGTCGGCGCGGTGGTGGTGAACTCGTCCAGACCGTCCTCGCCCCGCACGACCAGCACCGAATCGCCGCGGTTGGCGAACACCTCGGCCATGATCGCGGCCATCCGGGTGTCGGCGCAGCCGACGGCGGCGGCCTTCGGCTGGGCCGGGTTGGTCAGCGGGCCGAGGAAGTTGAACGCGGTGGGGATGCCGATCTCGCGGCGGGTGGTACCGGCGTGCCGAAGGCCACTGTGGAACTGCGGAGCGAAGCAGAAGCCGATCCCGGCGTCGGCCACGCAGCGGGCCACCTCGTCCGGCCCCAGATCCAGCGGCAGGCCGAGGTGCTCGAGCAGGTCGGCCGCGCCGCACGAGGACGAGGCGGCCCGGTTGCCGTGCTTGACCACCCGTACCCCGGCGCCGGCCACCGTGATGGCCGCCATCGTGGAGATGTTGACGGTGTGGGCGCGGTCTCCACCCGTACCCACGACATCGACCGCGTCGCGGGCCGACTCGGCGCCCAGGACGGGACCGAGGTCCACCCGGACCGCGGCGGCCAGCATCGCCTCGACCAGGCCGGCGATCTCGCCCGGTGTCTCACCCTTGGCCCGCAGGGCGACCACGAACGCGGCGATCTGGGCCGGCGTCGCGTCGCCGGCCATGATCTCGCCCATCGCCCAGGACGTGTCCGCGGTGGCGAGCTCCTCGCGGTGGATCAGGGACGTCAGCAGGTTGGGCCAGGTGCGCTCGCCCACGGCAAGCCTCCAAAGCGGCGGGTTCAGCTGAGGGAGGGGACCCCGGCCGCGCGGTCGCGCAGCATCGCGGCGACCGTCTGCCCGGTGGTCAGCGGATCCAGGGGATGAGTCAGGGTGGCGTCCACTTTGGCGTACGCGGCGAGCCAACGGTCGGCGGAGCGGGCGATCACCACGCAGGTGGGTGGGCAGTCGTCCACCTCGTCCTTGAGCTGGCGCGCGATGCCCAGGCCGCCGGACGGGGCGGCCTCGCCGTCGAGCACGACGAGATCGATGTCGCCCTCGTCGACCATGCGCACCACCTCGTCCTGCGTGGCGGCCTCGACGAACCGGATGGCCAGATCCGGAGCCGGCCGGGCCCCGATGGCCAGCCGCATGTGGTCGCGCACCTTCGCGTCGTCGCTGTAGAGCAGGACGACGCTGGTTGGAGTCTGTGACGTCATGTCTCCCCGCCTCGTACGTGCCCGCTGATCGTACCCGCCGGCCCCGTCGGCTCCGCCGACCCAACGGATTCGGCCTCGGCCCGGTCGAGCGCCCGGTCGATGCGCCGCGCCTCCCGCTCCGCCTCCCGCATCCACTGCACGACCAGCGCGGCCAGCATGGCCACCGCGACGAACTCCCCGCCGGCCCACAGGATGCCGCCGGCGACGCGCTGGTCGGCCGCCGGGTCCAACCAGGACAGGCCCAGGGACGGGTACCAGTCGCCGCCCAGAAGCCGGGCGCTCTGCATGACCGTCAGCCCCAGCACCGTGTGGAACGGGGTGGACAGGAACATCAGCAGGGCGCGAAGCGGGTACGGCATCCGCCCCGGCAGCGGGTCCAGGCCTATCAGCGGCCAGAAGAACAGGCAGCCGGACAGCAGGAAGTGCAGGTGGATCAACTCGTGCAGCCACTCGTTCTCCAGGGACGCGCGGTAGAGCCCGGAGAAGTAGAGCGCGAACGGCCCGACGACGAAGATGCCGTACGAGACGACCGGGAACGTCAGCACCCGCGCCGCCCGGCTGTGCAGCACGGCCAGCAGCCGCCGGCGGGGTACCACCGGCAGGGCCCGCAGGGCGAGGGTGACCGGCGCGCCCAGGGCCAGAAATATCGGTCCCACCATGGAGAGCAGCATGTGCTGGACCATGTGGACCGACAGCAGCGTGGTGTCGTACGCGGCGAGCCCGCTGACCGTGGCCACGCCGAGGGCGCCCAGTCCCACGCCGTACGCGATCGTGCGGGCGACCGGCCAGCGGTGGCCCCGCCGACGCAGGCGCGCCACGCCCCACGCGTACAGGCCGGCCGACACCAGGATCAGGGCGGCGGCGACGGACACCGGATCGGCCCGGGTGACGAGCGCGGCCGGTGTGAACGGCTCCAGGTCCGTGGGCCCGTGGGCCAGCACGCTCACGGACCGAGGCTAGCCCCCGCCCACGAGTTGACCGCAGGGGCACCCTTATAGCGGAAACGAGCCCGTAGGGTGCCCCTGCATACAAGGGGACGGGCGACACGGGCCACCCCGAGCACGAGGCGGCACGATCGCGGGCAATAATGACCGCGTGACTGCGGCCCCAGCCATCGCGAAGAGCCAGATCCACTCGCTGACCAGGCCCAACATGGTCAGCGTCGGCACCATCGTGTGGCTCTCCAGCGAGCTCATGTTCTTCGCG
>Ga0307415_100000112_pt1 | contig 34909 bp, 33 predicted proteins | sample DK1Cmetagenome_FD_204524 | JGI IMG/M metagenome (GOLD analysis project Ga0307415, IMG submission 204524) | Maize rhizosphere microbial communities from greenhouse at UC Davis, California, United States - DK15-C-2 | ecosystem: Host-associated > Plants > Roots > Rhizosphere > Soil | place: USA... | reverse complement strand
TCGCCCTCAACGCTGCCATCTGGTTCAACTGGCAGATCGGCGCCACTCCCAAGCGCTCCCTGATCGCCTACGACCATTGACCGTTCATCCCTGACGCGCCCACAAATCCACATCAACGATCTAGGGTCGGCGGCGACGGCCGACCACCACCACCGCCGCCACCAGCGCGAGGGCGCCGGCGGCCATGACGAGGAAGGGGGCCGCCCCCCACCGCGACCCGCCGGTGGGCGCCGGACGGCCGCCGGGGGCGGCGGCCGGCGGGGGGCGGCTGGTGGTCGGAGCGACCCGGGCCGCGACCGGCTCGGGGAGGGGGACCCGCCAGACCTCGCTGTCGGGGCCCTCGGAGCCGGCCAGGACCGAGCGGCCGTCGGCCGACACGGTGATCGACTCGCCCTGGAGCTGGAGGGGGAGGTCGAAGGCGGCGACCCGGCGGCCGGGGGCGGTGTAGACGAAGGCGCCCTGGTAGTCGCGGAGCACGAAGCCGCGGCCGCCGGGGGCGAAGGCCCCGTCGGTGACCACCGGCGGCGCCCGGGCCACCCGCTGGAGCAGGTTGACCCGGTCGCGGGCCAGCCGGGCCGGGGCCCGGTACAGGCCCCCGCCGGTCAGGCCCTTGGTGGCCACGTACAGGCGGTTGCCGCGCGGGTCGACCAGCAGGGCCTCGGCGTCGTGGGGGCCGTCGGCGTAGCGGAGCCGGTAGCGGACCGCGGCCACGGTGGCGTCGCGCAGCCGGGCCGGCTCGGTCACCCGGTACACCGCCACCTCCGGCCACACCCCGTTGTTGTCGCCGATGTCGCCGACGAACAGGGCCGGCCGGCCCCGGTCGTCGCGGCCGGCGGCCATCCCCTCCCAGTCGCGCGCCGCCACCCCGGCCAGGGTCAGGGTGGCCAGCGTCCGTCCCTCCGGGCCGACGGCGTACAGCTCGGCGCGGTGGCCGCTGTCGTTGTGGGTCCAGAGCACCCCGGGGTGGCCGGGGCTGAGGGCCATGCCGCTCGACTCCTGGATCCGCGGGTCCTGGAGGCGCAGGGCCACCTCGGCCCCCTCGACCTCCTGGGCCGACGCCGGCAGGGCCAGGCAGAGGAGGGCGGCGGCGAGCGCGGCGGCCAGGCGGGGGCGCATGGCGGCCAGCCTACCGCCGCTCAGGCGGGTGGGCGGGCGGTGCTGCCGCGGGCGATCAGCCGGGGCATGGCGTCCTCGAAGTCGCCCACGCTGTCCCCGTCCAGCAGGGCGAGCAGCCGCTCGGCGGCCCGGGCCCCGTAGGCCATGATGTCGCGGCTGAGCACGGTCAGGGGCGGGTGGACGATCTCGCACAGCACCGAGTCGTCCCAGGCCACGATGGACAGGTCGCGGGGCACGTCCACGCCCATCTCGTGGGCCACCGAGGTCCCGGCCACGGCCATGACGTCGTTGTCGTAGATGATCGCCGTCGGCCGCGGGGGGCCCGAGAGCAGCCGCCGGGTCGCCTGGGCCCCCTGCTCGGGGCTGTAGTCGGTGGCCACGGTCACCGCCGATGCCAGGGCCAGCCGCTCCGCGACCTCGCCGAAGGCCTGGGTGCGCAGCTCGGTGTGGAGCATGCGCGCCGGGCCGGCGACCCGGGCCACCCGGCGGTGGCCGAGCGCGGCCAGGTACTCGACCACCATGGCCATGGCGCTGGCGTCGTCGCTCCAGACCGCCGGCAGGCGGCCGTGGTGGCCGGGCCCGCCGATGACCACCGCGGGCAGGCCCAGCTCCTCCAGGACCAGCACCCGCTTGTCCTCGATGCGCAGGTCGATCAGGAAGATGCCGTCGACCCGGCGCTCGGCCCACCAGCGCCGGTAGGCCTCGACCTCGGCGTCGTGGTCGGGGACGACCTGGAGCAGCAGGGCGGTGGAGCGGGCGGCCAGGGTGTTCTCGATGCCCGAGAGCAGCTTCATGAAGAACGGCTCGACCCCCAGGGTGCTGGCCGGCCGGGCCATGACCAGGCCGAGGGCGCCGGCCCGGGAGGCCGACAGGGCCCGGGCGGCGCTGTTGGGCCGCCAGCCCATCTCGGCGGCCAGCTTGAGGACCCGCTCGCGGGTCGCCTCCGAGACGCCGGGCCGCCCGTTGAGGGCGTACGACACCGCGCCCTTGGACAGCGCGGCCCGCTTGGCGATGTCCGCGATGGTGGCTCGCTTGGTCACCCGCCCTCCCCTGCCGACTCGCGGACCGGGTGCCCGTTCCGCTGCCATTTGCGGTCGAGCCGCGGCACCGAGGCTAGCAGCGTCCGGGTGTAGGGGTGCCGCGGCTGGCCGAAGACCCGCTCGGTGGGGCCCTCCTCGACGACCACGCCCTGGCGCAGGATCACCGCCTGGTCGCTGAGGTAGTTGCCGAGCGACAGGTCGTGGGTGATGAACAGGATGCCCAGACCCCTGGCCTTGAGGTCGCCGAGCAGGTTGAGCACGTCGATGCGGGTCGAGGCGTCGAGCATGCTGATGATCTCGTCGGCCACCAGCAGCCGGATGTCCAGCAGCAGGGCCCGGGCCACCAGCAGCCGCTGCAGCTGGCCGCCGCTGAGCTGGTGCGGGTACCTGCCCAGCACCTGGCCGGGGTCGAGCCGCACCGCGGCCAGCGACGCCTCGACCTTGTCCCGCCACCGGCTCCCGCCGAGGCGCGGGAAGTAGGTCTCGCGCACCAGCTCCAGGGCCCGGTCGGCCTTGAAGATCGGGTTGTAGCTGGAGAACGGGTCCTGGAACACCCCCTGCACGCCCCGGTAGTAGGCGCGCAGCTGCTTGCCCTTGAAGCCGGCGATGTCGACCCCGTCGAAGGTGATCCGCCCGCCGCTCACCCTGGTCAGGCGCAGGATCATCCGGCCGATGGTGCTCTTGCCGCTGCCGCTCTCACCGATCAGCGACAGCACCTGGCCGGGGCGGACCTCCAGGCTCACCTCCTTGACCGCGACCAGCTCGCGGCCGCCGAAGGTGCCGACCCGGTAGGTCTTGGAGACCGCCTCGAGGCGCAGCATGGCTCAGCTCGCCTTCCAGCAGGCGACGTGGTGGTCCGGGGCCACCTCGGTGAGCGGCGGCTGGGTGGCGCACCTGTCGAAGGCCAGCGGGCAGCGGTCCCGGAACCGGCAGCCCTTGGGCGGGTCGAGCAGGGACGGCGGGCTCCCGGGGATGCCGGCCAGCCGCCGGGCCCCGTAGCGGACCCCGACCTCGGGCAGGGCGGCCAGCAGCATCCGCGTGTAGGGGTGGCGGGGGCTGGCCACCAGGGCGTCGGTCGGGGCCTTCTCGGCCAGCCGGCCGGCGTACATGACGACGACGCTGTCGGCGATCTGGTACACGAGCGACAGGTCGTGGGTGATGAAGATGGTGCTCTTGACGTAGTCGCGGTCGCGGAAGTCGACCAGGGTCTCGGCCACCGCCTTCTGGGTGGACACGTCCAGGGCCGAGGTGACCTCGTCGGCGATCAGCAGCGAGGGGTTCAGCAGGGTGGAGAGCACCATCACCATGCGCTGGCGCATCCCGCCCGACAGCTCGATCGGGTAGCGGTCCAGCACCTCGGGGGCCAGCCCGACCAGCTCCAGGCGGCGCAGCAGCTCCTCACGGACCCCGGCCGGCCGCACCCCCCGGGACTCCAGCAGCTCGGCCGCCAGCTTGCCGATGCGCCGGGTCGGGTTCATGGCGCTCATGGCGTACTGGGGGATGATCGAGACCTCCTTGAACCGGAAGCGGTTCATGGCCGCGTCGTCGCCGATCGGCAGCTCCTTGCCGTCCAGCTCGACGGTGCCGTCGACGTGGCGCATGCGGCCGTCCAGGCGGATCAGGCTCTTGCCCAGGGTCGACTTGCCGCAGCCGGACTCGCCGACCAGCCCGACCAGCTCGCCGTCGGCCACGCCGAAGGTCACCCCGTCCAGGGCCCGGACGTCGCCGCGCAGGGTCCGGTACCAGACCTTGAGGTTGTCGACCTTGAGGCTCACCGCGTCACAGCTCCCGCAGCTTGGGGTTGAAGACCTCGTCGAGGCCGACGTTCATGATGTAGAGGGCGCCCACGATCATGGTGATGCCGAGGCCCGGCGGGACGAACCACCACCACATCCCCAGCGGCAGGGCGCTCCAGAGGACGGCGTTGTTCATCATCAGCCCCAGCGACATGCCGTCGGTCGGGCCCAGCCCGATGAAGTCGAGGGTGGCCGCGGTCAGCACCGACCCTCCGAACAGCAGGATGAAGGTCATGAACAGGTACGAGCTCATGTTGGGGGCGATCTCGGTGACGACGATCCTGGCCCCGCCGGCGCCGCTGAGGCGGGCCAGGTCGACGAAGTCCCGGGAGGCCAGCGAGAACGTCTGGGCGCGGATGGCCCTGGCCACCCACGGCCAGGAGAACAGCCCGATGAAGATGGCCTCGGGCACCACCCCCCTGACCTTCAGGTAGGTGGCGATGATCAGCAGCACGGCCAGGGTGGGGATGACCAGGACGACGTTGGTGACCATGTTCAGCCCCTCGTCGACGGCCCCGCCCCGGTAGCCGGCGGTGAAGCCGATCACCATCCCGATCACGGCCGCCAGCGCGCCCCCCAGCAGCCCGACCAGGAAGGTGGAGCGCAGGCCGTGGACGAACTGGGCGAACACGTCCTGGCCGAACATGGTGGTCCCGAACCACCAGGCGGCCGAGGGCCGCTGGGCCGGCGGGCCGACGTACTCGTTGGGGCCGTGGCCGTTGATCAGCGGGCCGACCACGGCCAGGACCAGGAAGGCCAGCACCACGCCCAGCCCGACCAGCAGCTTGCGGTTGCGGCGGGCGAAGTAGAGCGCCTCCCGCCGCCCCCGGGCCCGGCCGCGGCCAGCTCCTCCTGGTCGGAGACGCTCATGCTCCCCCTCGCATCCCGACCCGGGTGCGCGGGTCGACCAGCACGTAGACGACGTCGACGAGGAAGTTGGCCAGCAGCACGCCGATGATGATGAACAGGAACGCGCCCTGGATGAGGAAGAAGTCCTGGTTGTTGATGGCCTGCAGGATCAGGTAGCCGAGGCCCGGGTAGGAGAAGACGATCTCGGTGACCAGGGCGCCGGCCACCAGCACCCCCAGCTGCAGGGCCAGCCCGGTCAGCTGGGGCAGCAGGGCGTTGCGGAAGGCGTAGCGGCGCACCAGCCGCCGCGGCGCCCCCAGGGCGGCCAGGTAGTGGGCGTAGTCGGCCTCCAGCTCGTAGATGATCAGGTTGCGCATGCCGATGGCCCAGCCGCCGAACCCGACCAGGAACAGCGAGGCGAACGGCAGGAACCAGTGCTGGGCCAGGTTGCCCAGGAACCCCCATGACCAGGACGGCTCCACGTCGAAGCTGTAGCCGCCGGCGATCGGGAAGATGCCGGCCACCGTGGCCAGGGCCCAGGCGAGCAGGATCCCCAGCCACATGTACGGGGTGGCGGTGAGCACGTAGCCGACCGGCAGGACGGTGTTGTCGAGCCACTTGCGCCGGGCCGCGTAGGCGCCGAACTTGTTGCCCGCCCACCAGCTGAGCAGGATGGCCGGGCCCAGCAGGGCGATGGTGTAGGGGACGGCCCGCAGCAGGACACTGGTCACCGGCTGCGGGAACAGCCAGATGCTGACCCCGAGGTCGCCGCGGAGCAGCGCCCCCCAGAAGTTCAGGTACTGCTCCCAGATGGGCACGTCCAGGCCGAACACGCTGGTGTAGTAGGCCTGCATGGCCTGGTTGGCCTCGGGGCGCAGCGACGCCCGGGCCAGCATCGTCTGCACCGGGTCGCCGGGCATGAACCGCGGGATGACCCAGTCGACCGTCACCGCGACGAAGAACGTGACGGCGTAGATGAGGAGTTTCCTCCCGAAGTGCCGTCGCATGGCGCTCTCCGTCGCGGTGACGTCGTCAGGCGGCTGCTACTTGGTCGCCGCCGGCTTGAGGTCGGCCAGCATCAGGATGCTGCCCAGCTCCCAGTAGTTGCGCCAGGTGACCGGCATCAGGTGGCTGTCGCCGTCCTTGGCCGACGGCCAGCCGGTCCAGACCGTGTTGTTGGCCTGGGCCCAGGCGCCGTTGTACCAGAGCGGGATCACCGGCAGCTCGCTGAGCTGGATCCGCTGGAGCTGCGAGGTGACCTTCCTCATGGCCGCCTCGTCGTCGGTCGGGGTCTTGTCGAGCTGCTGGACCAGGCTCCAGGCCTTCTTGTTCTCGTAGCGGCCGAAGTTGGCCGTGCTCTGGGACTCCTGGACCGGCAGCCGGAACATGTAGTCGTAGTACTCCCAGGGCGAGTTGGAGAGCTGCTTCTCGTTGTTGATCAGCATGTCGAAGTCGCCCTTGTTGCGGGCGTCGACCAGGGCCTGGAACTCGGGGAACTCGGTGTTGACCTTGATCCCGACGGCCTTGGCGCTCTCGCCCACGACCCGGATGGACTCCATCCAGTCCGTCCAGCCGTTGGGGACGATCAGGTTCAGCTCGATCTTGGCCCCGTTGGGGCCCTCGACGAACTTGTCGCCGTTGGTGTCCTTGTAGCCGGCCTGGGCCAGCAGCGACCTGGCCTTGGCCGGGTCGTAGGAGAAGCCGAGCTGGTTGACGACCGACTTGTCGACGAACTTGTCCCAGGCCGGCAGCAGCCCGGTGGGGCTGGCCGCCTGGACGATCTGGCCGTAGACGCCGTTGACGATCTTGTCGACGTCGATGGAGTCGGCCAGGGCCTTGCGGAAGGCCGGGTCGGCCATGGGCTTCTTGGTGGTGTTCAGGACCAGCCAGGCGGTGTTGGCCGACAGCATGTAGGGCGGGTCGGGGAAGTAGGTCTGGACCTGGTAGCCGCCCTTGACCAGGGTGGCGATCCCGGGCAGGAAGTTGTTGGAGAGGTCGATGCCGCCCTGCAGCACCAGCCCCAGGGCCGCGTTGTTGTTGGAGTTGACGATGTCGACGATGTACTTGGGCTCGGGGTCGAGGCCCAGGGCGGTCTTGCCCCACCACTTGTCGTTCTTGACCCAGACCATCCGGTCCTGGCTGTGGGTCTGGTACAGATACGGCCCGCTGCCGACCGGCTTCTCGTTGGCCCCGGTGGCGACGTCCTTCTCGGAGCGACCCTCCCACAGGTGCTTGGGCACGATCGCCCGGTTGTAGAGGTGGTTGCCCCACTGCTGGTACAGGGGCTCGGAGAAGGTGAAGCGGACGGTGCGCCCGTCGACCGCCTCGGCCTTGTCCAGCCAGTCCCAGAGATTGTGGTACGGGACCGAGGCGAACTTGCCCAGCTCGAACGTGAAGACCACGTCGGCCGAGGTCAGCGGCTTGCCGTCGCTCCAGGTGAGGCCGTCGCGCAGGGTCAGCTCATAGACGTTCTTGCTGGTCCAGCCGCCCTTGGAGGCCAGCCAGGGCTTGTACTGGCCCTTCATCGGGTCGTAGATGAACAGGTTCTCGTAGACCAGCCCCTCGGTCCCGGTGGCGTACTGCCAGTCCATGATCGGGTTCCAGTTGTTGGGCGGCCCCCACTGGGTCCCCGAGATGTAGAGCGTCTCGTTGCGAGGGTAGGAGGCCGGGCCGGCCGGCGCCCCGCCGGCCGGCTGGGCCTGCTGGCCGGAGCCGGACCCGGCGTCGTTGCCGCCCCCGGTGCACGCCGCCACCAGCAGGCACACCACCGCGACGGCGATCAGGAGCCTGAGCTTGTCTCGCATTGCTGTCCCCTTTCTCCTCTACAGAGGTCCCACCGGGGTCGGGGGCAGCCGCCGCAGGACGCGGACCCCGTAGGCGTCGAGGGTGACCTCCTCGACGGGCTGCCCGGTGTGGAGGTCGGCCAGGCGGCCCTGGACCGTCGGCTTGACGGTGACCTCGGTGTCCGACTGGCTGACCAGCCAGACGAAGTTCCGCCCGTCCCGGTGGCCCAGCTCGGCCGCCAGGACCCGCGGGTCCTCGACCGTGACCGGGCGGCTGAGGCCGGCGGCGTCGGCCAGCGCGTCGTAGACGCGCCAGGTCGGCTCCGGGTTGACCCGGGCCGAGCCGGCCGCCAGCTGCTCCAGCGGGTAGGCGCACAGCACCAGCCGGCCGCCGCCGGTCCGGCGCTCCAGCAGCGCCGGGCGGCCCCGCTGGTCGACGGCGACGACCTCGGCGGTGACCGGCCGGACGGGCAGGAGCGCCCGGGTGTGCTGGTTGCCTCCGACGCGGAACTCCAGGCGGCACCCTTCCGGGATCGACCCGAAGCCGCGCGCGAATGTGACGACCACCTCCTCATCCTCGATGGGGTCGACGAGCCCGTGGGTGAGCTGATGGATGACGCCGAACATCCGGTCGAGGCCGGGGTGCCAGGGGCCGCGCTGGACCCCGTGGCCGCCGGCCGAGTAGGAGACGTAGACGACGGCGCCGTCGTCGGCGAAGCGCTCCAGGTCCCGCCAGCCCGGAGCGGTGAGCTGCTTGGCCGAGGGGACCAGGTAGAGCGCCCGGCCCGGCTGGAGGCCGTCCTGCTCGCGCATCGGCCGGGCCGGCAGGTCGGCCTCCCAGGCGGCCACGAACGCCTGGCGCAGCGACGCCAGCGCGAAGCTGCGGTCCTCGGGCTCGGTGAAGGGGTAGGCGCGCTCGGCGTGGGACGGGACCACCAGGGCGGCCGGGGACGGGGGCCGGGCGCAGTTGGGGAAGTCGACCGCCTCCAGCAGCTCGGCGAAGGCGCGCACCTCGGCCAGCTGGGGCTTGGGGGCGCCGCCGGCGTCGGTCAGCCCGAAGTGCAGCTCGAAGGGGTGGTGGCGGTAGGGGTCCTGGCCGGCCAGGTGGTCGTAGTCGGTGTTGTTCCAGGCGATCCAGCCGCTGGCCCCGGCCAGCAGGCTGGTGTGCAGCACCTGGCGGTAGTAGTGGCTCGCGTTCTCGGCCGAGGAGAAGTCGCTGCTGACGCCGAACTCCTCCAGCACCACCGGCTTGCCGGCGAAGCCGGCCAGCTCGCAGGCGAAGGCCGGGCCCAGGTGGAGGCGGACCCGGTCGTCCTCCATCGGGTAGACGTGGGGGCCGACGAAGTCGACCAGCGGCGCCGTGGCCCGCAGCGAGAAGCCGTTGTCGACCCCGCTCAACTCGATGCCCCAGGCGCCGTCGCCCAGCGACAGCGGCTGGGTGCCGCCCCCGGCCCGCACCGCCTGGACCAGCAGCTCGGCCCAGGCCGTGACCGCCTCGGCCGGGGCCGGGCCGCCGTACAGCGGCATCTCGTTGGACAGCAGCCAGCCGGCCACCGCCGGGTGGCCGGCGAACCGCTCGGTGACCTGGCGGACAAACCAGGCCTGCCGGGCCACCATCCAGACGTCGCCGTAGAGGTCGCGCCCGTGCCGCCAGGCCGGGTCCCAGTTCTGCCCCGACATGTGCCCGACGATGAAGGTGGGCACCGTGCCCAGGCCGGCCTCGCGGTGGCCGTCCAGGAAGTCGGCGAACCGGGCCAGCACCGCCTCGTCGAGCCGGTCGGGCTCGGGATGGAAGTCCGGCCAGTAGCAGAAGGACCGGGTGAGGTTGATGCCGTGGGCGGCCAGGGTGGCCAGCTCCTCGCGGACCACCGCGGGGTCGTAGCCGCGCCACATCAGCGGCCCGCCGGTCCGCGACCAGAAGTTGACCCCCAGCCAGGGCCGCCCGCCGAGCAGCAGCTTGTCCCGGTCGCTCCCCACCGCGGTCCCCTCTGGTTACTGAACCGTGTAAGTAGGGATGAAAGCACCCGGAGGAGACTCCGTCAATACTTTGACTTAACCGAGTAAGTAGATCGGGGCCGGCGAGGCGGTGGTCGCCGACCACGCAGGTCCACATCTGCGGCCCCGACGACCCGACCCTGGACCGGGTGGCGGTGGTCGACGGCGCCCAGCGGCGGCGCGTACTGTCCGGGTGTGGTGGATGCGGCATCCCGAGGTGGGGAGCGGGTCCGCGCCGCCGAGGTGATGGCGGCGCTGTCGCTGGCGACGGACCTCGGGATCGGGGTCCCGATCGAACACGGCCTGCGGAGCACGCTGCTGGCGATGCGGCTGGCCGACCACCTGGGGGTCGACTCGGCCACGGCGACGCAGACCTACTACGCCTGCCTGTTGTTCTATGTCGGCTGCACCGCCGACGCGGAGGTCGCCGCCGAGACCTTCGGCGACGACGATGCCCTGGCGCGACATGGCCTGCCGGCCAGGTTCGGGTCGCGGTCCGAGCTGCTGGCCGGGCTCATGCGGGCGTTGGCCGACCCGGGCAGTCCGGCGCCGCTGCGGGTCGCCCAGATGGCGGGGGGCCTGCCGAGGGCGGCCCGGGAGTACAAGGGCCATGTCACCGCGTTCTGCGAGGTGGCCCAGATGCTGGGGGGCCGGCTCGGCCTGCCCCCCTCCATGCAGGGCCTGTTCGCGTTCCTGGTCGAGCGCTGGGATGGCAAGGGGCTGCCCGGCGGGGCCAGGGGCGAGGAGATCCCGCTGCCGGTGCGGATCGCCTCGGTGGCCCGCGATGCCGCCTTCCAGCGCGAGCTCGGCGGCGTCGAGCTGGCCGCCCGAGTGGTCCGCGAGCGGGCCGGGGGCGCGTTCGACCCCGACGTGGCCATCCCGCTCGCCGACGCGGCCGGCCAGCTCCTGGCCCTGGAGGCCGATGCCCCGGCCTGGGAGGAGACGCTGGCCCGCGAGCCTGGCCCCCGGCTGACCCTGGAGGGCGAGGCGATCGACGGCGCCCTCGGCGCCATGGGCGACTTCGCCGACCTCGCCTCGCCCTACCTGGTCGGCCACTCTGCCGGGGTCGCCGAGCTGGCCACGGCGGCGGCCCGGCAGTGCCGCCTGGAGGCCGCCGAGGTCAAGCGCGTCCGGCGGGGCGCGCTGGTGCACGACCTGGGACGGGTGGCCGTCCCGGTTCGCATCTGGCAGAAGTCGGCGCCGCTCACCCAGGACGACTGGGAGCGGGTCCGGCTGCACGCCTACTACTCCGACCGCATCCTGGCTCGCTCCCGGTTCCTGGCCGCGCTGGCGCCGGTGGCCAGCTTCCACCATGAGCGGCTCGACGGCTCCGGCTACCACCGCGGAACCGCCGCGGCCGAGCTCCCCCCGCCGGCGCGCCTGCTCGCCGCCGCCGACGCCTACCACGCCATGACCGAGCCGCGACCGCACCGGCCGGCCCGCTCGCCCGGACAGGCCGCCGAGGCGCTCGGACGGGAGGCCGCCGCCGGACGGCTCGACCGCGACGCCGTCGCGGCGGTGCTGGAGGCGGCCGGGCAACGCGTCCCCCGGCTGGAGCGCCCGGCCGGGCTGACCGAGCGCGAGGTCGAGGTCGTCGTCCTGCTCGCCCGCGGCCTCCAGACCAAGCAGGTGGCGCGCCGGCTGGCGATCTCGGCCAAGACCGCCGACCACCACATCCAGAACGCCTACGCCAAGATCGGCGTCTCCACCCGCGCCGCGGCCGCGCTGTTCGCCATGCGGCACGGCCTCACCGCCTGGGGAGAACTCCCCATCGGCGGCGACCGCGACCGCTCGTAGCGTTGCTGGCAGCAGGCCAGCGCGACCAGCGGGAGGCGGCATGCCGGAGCGGAAGCCAGAGCGCATCGAGACCGTGATCATCGGTGGCGGCCAGGCCGGCCTGTCGGTCGGCCACCACCTGGCCCGACGGGGACGACCGTTCGTGATCCTGGACGCCAACCAGCGGGTCGGCGACGGCTGGCGCAGGCGCTGGGACTCGCTGCGGCTGTTCACCCCGGCCCGCTACGACGGGCTGGCCGGGCTCCCCTTCCCCGCCCCACCCCGCTCGTTCCCGACCAAGGACCAGGTGGCCGACTACCTGGAGGCCTACGCGGCCCGGTTCCGGCTCCCGGTCCGGACCGGCGTCCGCGTGGACCGGCTCACCAAGGCCGACGGCGGGTTCCTGGCAACCGCGGGCGATCGCAGCTGGGAGGCGGCCAACGCGGTGGTCGCCATGGCGTCCTTCCAGGTCCCCCGCGTCCCCGCCTTCGCCGCCGAGCTGGACCCCGGCGTGACCCAGCTGCACGCCGGCAGCTACCGGAACCCCTCCCAGCTCCAGGACGGGGGCGCACTGGTGGTGGGAGCGGGCAACTCGGGCGCGGAGATCGCTCTGGAGGTCGCCGGCCGGCAAGCGACCTGGCTGGCGGGCCGGGAGTCCGGCCACGTCCCGTTCCGGATCGACAGCGCGGTCGCCCGGCGCATCCTCCTGCCCGTGCTGTTCCGGTTCGTCGGCCATCGGGTGCTGACCGTGGACACGCCGATCGGCCGCCGGCTGCGCCCCAGGCTCCTGGCCCACGGCGCGCCGCTGGTCCGGGTCAAGCCCAGGGACCTCGCCGCCGCCGGGGTCCGGCGTGTCCCCCGGGTCGTCGGGGTCCGCGACGGCCAGCCTCTCCTTGCGGACCAACGGGTGCTGGAGGTGGCCAACGTCATCTGGTGCACCGGGTTCGGTCCCGACTTCTCCTGGATCGACCTCCCCGTCTTCGGCGACGATCCACGCGAGCCGCGCCACCATCGCGGGGTCGTCGCCGCCCAGCCGGGCCTGTACTTCGTCGGCCTGTCGTTCCTCTACGCCATGTCCTCAGGGTTCCTTCCCGGCGTCGACCGGGACGCCGAGCACGTCGTCCGCGCGCTCACCGCCCGCCAGCCGACCAGGCCGCGGCGGTAGGCCGCGGCGGCGGCCTCGCCGCGGCCGACGAACCGCACGTCGGTGATCGGTGTGCCCACGGCTCACCGTAGCTCGTCGACCAGCTCGGCCAGGAGGCCGGTCTCGGCGGCGAGGTCGAGGACGGTGTAGCGCCGCCGGATCATCCGCGCCCGCTGGTAGGTGTCGCGGAACGCCGCGGGCGTCAGGCCCAGCTGCGAGGGTCGGGTCGGGCATCCGGCGGCGGCCAGCAGCTCCCGCAGCCGCTCGGCCGGGAGCAGCTGCTCCCGGAGCCGGTCGCGGAGCGCCGGCCAGCGGTCGGCGAGCAGCCGCAGCCGCGACTCCAGGGCGTCGGCGTCGACCCACTTGGCCGTCGTCTCGGTGACCGCGGCCTCGTCCAGGCCGGGGGTGGTGTGGGCGGCCCGCACCGCCGCCTGGGCCTGGGACCGGGTGGGCCAGGAGCGGCGCAGCGCCTCGAGGTCGAGGGCGCCGAGGTCGCGTTCGAGCAGGCGCTCGTAGAGGGCGGCGATGGCGACCGAGCCGACGCCGACCTTGAACCCGTGCGACAGCGGCGGCCGCCGGTCGTGCCCCAGGCCCTCCATCTCCCAGAGGTGGCTGAACTGGTGCTCGGCGCCGGAGGCGGGTCGGGAGGAGGCGTGGGCCTGCATGGCCAGCCCGGACATGACCAGCCCCTCGACGAGGCGCTCGAGCGCTTCCCGGTCGCCGGCGGCCAGGTCGCCGGGCCGCCCGATCGCCGCCCGCAGCGGGCCCTGGACCAGCTCCCAGACCTTGGGGTCGACCGGCTCGACGCCGAGGGCGTCGGCGACCAGCCAGTCGGCGCCGGCCGTGACCTTGCCGAGGAGGTCGCCGTACCCGGACGCGGTCATGTCGGCCGGGGCGCCGGCCAGGACGTCGAGGTCGGCCACGACCGCCCGCGGCGCCGGGCAGGCCATGGTCTGCTTGTAGCCGTCCTTGGTGATGGCCGCCCCGAACGCGCTGTAGCCGTCCATCGAGGCCGCCGTGGCCACGCTCAGATACGGCCGTCCGGCCTCGTGGGCGGCCCGCTTGACGAGGTCGTTGAGGCTGCCCGAGCCGACCGCCACCGGGACCGCGTCGTGGCTGGCGAAGGACGCCCGGAGCCGCTCCACGTTGCCGTAGGTGGCCTGCACGAAGATGTCGGGCGGGAACCGGTGGGGCGCCTCGGTGCCGCGGCCGGCCGCCTCCAGGGCCCGCTGGACCCGGTCGCCCGCGACCCGCCAGGTGGTGGCGTCGGCGACCACCACGGCCGGCCGCTCCCCGAAGGTCCGCCCGAAGACCTCCACGACCGCGCCCAGCGCCCCCGGGCCGATGACGACCCGCTCGGTGTCGGTGGCGTCCGCCAGCGCCGCCTCGATCCGCCGGTCAGGCACCGGGGCCTCCCCCGACATGCCTGGCGACCTGCTGCATCACGTCCTTGACCTGCGGATAGAGCTCGGTGTAGCGGTCCATGTAGAAGCGGTACTGCTCGTGGCGGTCCCGGTCGGGGTCGATGGTCCGCTCGACGTGGACCATCTCGGCCGCGGCCGTCGGGACGTCGGGGTGGATCCCGGCCCCGACCGCGGCCAGCATGGCCGCGCCCAGCGCCGGGCTCTCGGTCTCGCGGGTGATCGAGATGGGGACGTTGGAGACGTCGGCGTGCAGCTGCATCCACAGCTCGCTCCGGGTCGCGCCGCCGGCGGCGACGATCGAGCGGAGCTCGAAGTCGTGGCGGCGCAGGGTGGCGAGGATCAGCTCGGTGCCGTAGCAGATGCCCTCCAGGATGGCCCGGAACAGGTGCCCGGGCCCGTGCCGCAGCGACAGGCCCGAGATCAGCCCGCGGGCGTGCGGGTCGGTGTAGGGCGAGCGGTTGCCCTGGAAGTAGTCCAGCACCACCAGCCCCTCCGACCCGACCGGGACCTCCGCGGCCAGCTCGTTCAGGACCACATAGGGGTCGACGCCGCGCCGGGCGGCCTCGGCGACCGGGCCGCCGGCGCAGGTGTTCTTGAACCAGGCCACCACCGAGCCGGTGGACGCCTGGCCGGCCTCGACGGTGTACTGCCCACCGATGATGGCGTCGGTGTAGGCGCCCCAGAACCCGGGGTCGTGGATGGCGTCGGCGGCCTGCCCGATGATCACGTGGGAGGAGCCGGTGATCAGGGCCAGCATGCCCGGGGAGACCACCCCGAGCCCGAGGGCGCCGACGTGGGCGTCGATCCCGCCCTCGGCCACCGGCGTGCCGGCCTTGAGCCCCAGCTCGCCGGCGGCGGCCTCGCCCAGCTCCCCGACCGGCGCGCCCAGGTCGAGCACCTGCTGGGGGGTCTTGTCGAGCAGGTCCTCGACACCGACCGCCTCGTACAGGCTGACCGGGAAGCCGCCCTCGTGGCGGTCGTAGTAGTACTTGCCGCTGACGGTGTTGATCGAGGTCACCGCCTCGCCGGTCAGCCGCTGGACCAGCCAGTCGGCGCAGTCGCCGACCCGGGCCGCGCGGTCCCAGGTCTCGGGCTCGCTCTCCTTCAGCCACAAGGCCTTGGGCAGGCCGAACTCGGCCGAGACGGCGCCGAACCCGTTGTACTTGAGCGCCGGGTCGCCGGTCTCCTGGATGCGCCGCGCCTGGTCGGCGGCGCGCACGTCCATCCACATGATCGCCGGCCGCAGGTGCCGGCCGTCGGCGTCGCTCGCCACCACCGTGGAGGCGGTCGCGTCGACCGAGATGCCGGCGATCTCGTCGGCGGCCACGCCGCTCCCGGCGAGCGCCCCGCGGGTCGCCCGGGCCAGGCACGACCACCACTCCCTGGGGTCCTGCTCGGCCCAGCCGGGACGCGGATGGTGGGTGGCGAACTCGACCGCGTGGAAGACCGCCGGCGAGCCCTGGCGGTCGAACAGGCCGACCCGAACCCCGCCCGTGCCGACGTCGATCCCCATCAGGTACGGAGCCTCGGCCATGTCCTCTCCCCTTCCGCCGGGGCCGACGGGGCCCCGTGATAGGTTCGGCTCATGCCGTTCTACGCGGACCTCCACATCCACTCCAAGTACTCGAGAGCCGTCAGCCGGGACTGCGACCTGGAGCATCTGGCCCTGTGGGGGCGGCGCAAGGGCATCAGCGTGATCGACACGAGTGTAGAGTTATGCCACATCCAGGACCCGACCCCAAGGGGGCAAGGTGCGGACGGCGATCTACACTCGGCTGTCGTTAGACCGCAGTGGACGCAGCGAGAACACGCAGCTCCAAGAGCGTGAGTGCCGGTCCTTCGCCGAGGACCAGGGGTGGCCGGTAGTCCAGGTCTTCACCGACAACGATGTCTCCGTCTCGCGGTACAGCAAGAAACCCCGACCCGGTTACGAACAGCTGCTCCAGCTGATCCGGGCCGGCGAGATAGATGCCGTGCTGGTCACAGAGATGACCCGCCTGTATCGACGGCTTGAGGAGCTGCTAGAGCTGCTAAGGCTGGCCGAGGCAAGTCCTCTACAGCGCATACAGACCACCGACGGCAGCGCCTACCTGCTCTCAACGGCTAAGGGTGTCCACTCGGCCATCGCATCAGTCAACAACGCCGTTCTGGAGTCACGCCGCATCTCTGACAGGACAAGACGCAAGAAGAAGGCCAGGGCTGCCGAAGGACGCTTCAACGGTGGCCCACGGCCCTTTGGTTACGAGCCTGACGGTGTGACCGTGCGGGAGTCCGAGGCGAAGGTTGTCCGCTGGTGCTATGAGCGACTACTGGCCGGCGACTCTTTGCGGACCCTTGTTCGCACACTCAATGCTGAAGGCGGGCACTGGCACGCCCACACCCTGCGCCAGATTCTTACCTCCAAGCGCATCATCGGTGTCCGTGTTCACCAAGGAAACGAGTATCCGGCGGTCTGGCCGGGGATCGTTGACCGCGAGGACTGGCAGCGGGTGCAAGTGATCCTTGACGAGAAGCGCCGGTTTGTCGGAGCAAACAAGAAGGGCACAAGGTCCTACTTACTGACCGGGATGGCGCACTGCGGCCTCTGCGGCAATCAGCTAATTGGGAGCGCTACGCAAGGACCACGCGAGGGTGAACCGCGTCGTCGCTACCGTTGCCGGACCATCGATGTCTACGGGCAAACAACGGGCTGCGGGAAGATCGTGCGCATGGCTGAGCCAGTTGAGCTGCTGGTGAGCGAAGCCGTCTTGCATCGGCTGGACTCCCCCGAGATGGCGGCGGCACTCGCGCCAAGCGGCGAGGATGTGAGTGGCCTGCTGGAGCGCTACAACACGCAGAAGGCCCGGCTCGATGACCTAATCACTGACTACGCCACAGGGCTTCTGAGCCGGGAGCAGCTGGCCCAGGCCAAGAGCATCGTTGAGGAGGCCATCGAGGCTACGCGAGCTGAGATGGCGAAGTTGGAGCGCGGCCGGACTGTCGCAGCGGTGCCGGCGGGACAGACCATCCGAGAGGCATGGGAGGCCGCGAGCCTCGATTGGCGGCGTGAGCTGGTTGGCCTGCTGGTTGAGCGAGTGACGCTTCACCCAGGGCGGACAGGTGCATGCCGGTGGTCCTATGGTGGCCGGACCTGGCAGTTTGACCCTCGCAAGGTCGAAATCGCTTGGCGGGTGTAAGTACAGTTACCCTGTCCTGTCCTTTAAACTGCGTACTATCTGGCCCTACCCGCATCCCAACATGCGAAAGGGGCCGAAGTGGCCGTTAATACTCCAACCGGAGATCGTGATCTTTGCCCGGTCAGAGGCGGCTCGGGACGCGGTTGACCGGCCGGCAGGCCAGGGCGGCCACCGGTGATGATCCGGTGGTATGTGGACAACCGAAGATCACACAGTGGCCGCAGGCCACAGCGTAACCCCTACGAGCTGGCAGACGCGGCTGGACGAGCTGCTGGGCCGGGTCGCCGGCCGGTTTGCCAGGGTAGAACCCAGACGGCGCGCCAAGGCCTTCGTGCTCGGGCTGCTGGCCGACCTCCCCCACAAGAACTGCTGGACGATCGCCGAGCACGCCGGCGACGCCAGCCCCGACGGCATGCAGCACCTGCTGGCCGGCGCGGTCTGGGACCACGACAAGGTCCGCGACTACCTGCTCGAGCACCTGGCTGACCCCGCCGGGGTGCTGGTGGTCGATGAGACCGGCGACCTCAAGAAGGGCAGCCACACCGTCGGGGTGCAACGCCAGGACACCGGCACCGCCGGCAAGGTCGACAACGCCCAGGTCGCCGTCTACCCGGCCTACGCAGCTGACGCTGGGCATGGGGTGATCGACCGCGAGCTGTACCTGCCCCAAGGCTGGATTGACGATCCCGCGCGCTGCCGGGCCGCCGGCGTCCCCGACCAGGTCGGCTTGGCGACCAAGCCCGAGCTGGCCCGCCGGATGCTCGAGCGCGCGCTGGAGGCCGGGTGCCGGCCGGCTGGGTGACCGCCGATGCGGTCTACGGCAACAGCCCGGCCCTGCGCGGCTGGCTGGAGGGCCGCCAGCTGCCCTATGGGCTGGCCGTCAAGGCCATCGAGCCGCTGCCATCGCCATCGCCGTGTGGGCCGTCGGCGCCGGCGCGGCGGCCGAGCAGATCCCCTCCTGGTGCTGGCTGCGCCTCAGCGCCGGCCATGGCGCCAAGGGCCACCGCTGGTATGGGTGGCCCGCCTGCCGCTGGCCAGCACGGGCGCGCCCACCGGGTGGGGCCGCTGGCTGCTGGTGCGCCGCAGCCTGGGCACCGGGGAGCTGGCCTCCTACCTGTGCGCCGGCCCGGCTGGCCTGCCGTTGGTCGCCTTGGTGCGGGTGGCGGGGTCTCGCTGGCGGGTGGAGGAGGCGTTCCAGGCCGGCAAGGGCCTGTGCGGCCTGGACCAGCACCAGGTCCGCCGCTGGCGCTCCTGGTACCGCTGGGTGACCCTGGCCATGCTGGCCCATGCCTTCCTGGTGGTGGCCGCGGTCACCGAGCACGCCCGCCACCCACCACCGTTGGGGCTCATCCCGTTGACCTGCAACGAGATCCAGCACCTGTTCGCCACCCTGGTCGCCGTCCCCGTGGCGGATCCAGGCCACCGGCTGCGCTGGTCGTGGTGGCGACGCCGCCGGCAAGCCCGCGCCCGCGCCTGCCACTACCGTCGGCAAGCCGCCCAGCAACCATGAACATCACGAGTGCCGCTGGAGGACCAGTGGTCGTCGGCTATCGTGGGCCGCGTGTCAGAGGACTCCTGGTCGCGCGGCTCTCAGGGCGCACCGTCGCCCCCGCAGGCAGTGACCTGGTTCTTTCTGAGGTGACCGATCCGGGCGGTGGTGCCGACCCGCCCAGCTCCATCGCTCCCCTGCACCGTCATGACCGTGACGATGAAGCCTGGTATGTGCGAGAGGGCGTGCTGGCCTTCCGCGTCAACGACGCTGAGGTCAAGGTACCGGCGGGTGGGGGCATCGTGGTTCCCCGCGGCACCGCGCACACGTTCTGGAACCCATCAGCCAGGCCGGCTCGTACCTGATCGTGATGACCGCGACGGTGTATCGCCTCGTGGAGGCGCTCCACCGTCGATCCGGCCACGCCGATCTGGACGCCCTCTTCCCTGAGCACGACAGCACCTTGCTGGGCTGGCTGTAGCACCCGGGCCGACACCGCTCTCGGCTGATCCCTGGTCGCTCCGCGCACCCCATGCTCAGGGTGGCCAACCCCTGTGCGCCATTCTCACCCTAGCCAGCGAGATCACGAAGTCCGGTTGGAGTATTAACTGCTCAGGCTTGGACGCTCTCCGCATACCCGGTGTCGCTGACTTCCCGCCGTAGTTCCTTAATCGGTCCGGCCGCCCTGCCGCAGCGTCGGCGCGGGCATGGAGTGGTGCTGGCGGACGGGAGATCGGAACCGGGTAGCCCCGATGCTAGGACCGCTCGGCCCGTCCGACGATCAGCCGATACCAAGGCCGTCCTGATCGTCGACGTCGCGCGGCAGAGCTCCACGACAGCTGCTAGCGCACCTGCTGGAGGCCCACCAACCCGAGGTGCTTGTGTCGGGCATTGTGAAAGACCTCTTGGCTGGCTCCAGCATCGACTTCGAGGACCGCGCCACGCCAACGCTCAGGGATCCCCGGACAGTGGCACCTCTCGGCGGCTCGCCTCAGTGAGCGTGCCCGAATTAGGATTGGCGCCATGAGGCTGTTCAGCCAGGACACCAAGGTACAGGCGCTCAAGGGCGTCCCCCTCTTCGAGGGCTTCTCCCGCAAGGAGCTCGTCCAGCTGGAGCGGATCTGCGAAGACCTCCAAATCGAGCCGGGCAAGGTCCTCTGTAAGGAGGGCCAGGTCGGGCAGGAGTTCTTCGTGCTCGTCGATGGGAAGGTCCAGGTCACCCGGAAGGGCAGGCGGGTCGCGACGCTGAGCGGTGGCGACTTCGTGGGGGAGATCGCCCTGGCCACGGAGCTGCCACGCACGGCGACCGTCACGGCCGAGACGCCCGTGCGCCTGTTCGTGCTGACGCGCAGGGAGTTCCACGCCCTGCTTGACCAGAACCCGAACGTCGAGCGCAAGGTGCTGCGGGCTCTTGCCCGGCGGCTCGCGGAGACATCAAGCGACCCCACCCTGGCCTAGGCGAAGCGCCCATGACGCCGCGCTGGTGGTCGAGTCCACGGCCAGGTCGTCACCTTGCGCTCGGCAGTGGCCCCTGACGTCGCCGGCTGGACGTCGCTGAGCTGGTCGCCCGCCCTGCCGTCGATTGGCTACCATGGCTGGCCAGCGGGAACGAGTCAATACAGCGGCGTCAACTCCTGCGGTTCCCGCTCGTTGAGCAGCGTGGTTGTGCCTGTGCCAGCGGACTAGGCGGCCGTCCATCGCCCGAAGTAGACATTGGTGGGCTGGGCCTAGGGTCGGCCCAGGATGTCGATGACGGCCGACGTGAAGCCGGGCAAGGCCACCACGGCCACGATGGCCAAGGCTACGCGCCCGACCGTCACCGAGCGGCGGTCGCGCCAGGAAGCCACCACACCAGGCAGCTGGCTGGCCAGCACCACCACGGCGCCCACCATTGCCAGGACGAGGGCCACCGAACCCAGCGCGGCAAGCAGCAACAGCGGAGCGTGGGCGGCGATGGCGCGGGGCCCGGTACCCAGCAGCGGAACCGCTCGGCTTACCCGCCCGGCCAAGGCGGCGACCAGCACGCCATGGAACACCACCAGCGCGGTGAAGGCGGCCACCGCCACCCACCCAGGGCCGACCAGGTCGAAGTCGGGATTGCCTGGGCGCAGGGGCTCCAGCCGGGTGCCGGCCAGGATCAGGAGCAGGGCACCATAAACCAGGCCACCGCCCCGGCCGGCGGGCAGCCAGCGGTGGATCAGCAGGTAGAGGCCGCTGGTGGCCAGTCCGAAGAACAGTCCGGTGAAGACAATGAACCCGAGCGTGCCGTCGACGCTGATGCGGCCCACGATCTGGTCGGCCTCGGTGACCCGGCCTTGGGCGTCCGGCCCGGCCGTCACCGCCAGCAGCCGCATCACCAGGCGCCCGCCAGCTCCGGCGGCCAGGAGGCCGGCACCGACACCCGAGGCCACCGCCACGGTCAGATACCACACATAACGCCGCACCACCAGGCCTACCGGTGGCCGGTCGGTCGGGCCGGCCCCATCCGGCGCGGACGGGGGCGGCTGGACCGTCAGGCCACCCCAGCGAACCGCTGCGACCAGCCCGACGAGGACCAGCAGGATGCAGACGACGATCACCCACATGGTCGCAGTATGACCAGCTCGACGTCCCCCCGGGCAGGCATGGGCTGGAGCGTCTTGGGCCTCGTCAGCGTAATCGGCCGTGATGGGGCCGCAGTCCGTAGATGGCATGCAAGAGGTCAGGGGGACCGGAGGTGCCTCTGGCGTCGGGCAGCAGAGGGGCAGCAACCGACCGCCGTAGGAAGCAGTACGAGTGTTAGAAAGGCGTGACAGATCGTCAGATCACCCGGGCTCTGGCACCTGCGCTCACCTGCGGCTTTCTTAACATCATCCACGATCCTTGACCGTGCGACGTACTGGCCGCGTAGCGCGCGTTGGATCTGACACGGAGAGGTCACAGGTTCAAACCCTGTCGCGCCCACCACATCGCCTCTGACCAGCGGAAACGCTGATCAGGTTGGCATTCGGGCCGGTTCAGCGGACCGTGAGCCCACCGAAGGGACGGTCGACGGGCCGTGTAGCGGATGAGACCACTTAACCTGTTACCAATTGAGGTCACCTACGCCGATCCTGGCCACTCCGCTGGTTCGCTTGTGCGAGCGGCACCCGCGCCGCCGCGAGGGGTCAAACTCAGTCACCAGATCCGTAGTCCACCATCACCCTCCCCGCCCGTCCTTGCCATCCCTTCGCGTCCCCGTCGTCCCGCAGTGGACGACAAACCGCCTACGGACGATCCGGATCGCGCCAGCCACCAGGCGGCGCCAGCGGCAGGGCGGGATGCCATTGCTTCCTGCGAGCGACCGCCCTCAACAGGTCACGTGGACCAGGCCGATCACGGCGCCCTCGGCCCGATTCCAGACCGAGATCATCTCGGGTGTCGGCAGCAGCTCCACCCGGCAGCGACGGCGCTCAAAGAGGGCAGCCGCCTCCTCCGACAGCCTGACCCTGCCCTGCTGCCCGGCACCGATAAGCAGCCGCCCGGCCCCCTTATGGTGGACATGGCTGGCCTCGGCCAGCGAGATGGTATGCGAGGTGCCATAGACGGCCTTGGACAGCTTCTTCTTCCGCTTCTCGACCTTGCCGCTCAGCCGGATGAGCACATCGTGGTCGAACACCTTCCCGTCGATGGTGACCGAGCCGAACTGTGTCTCGTCGATCCGGGCTCCATGCTGCCTCACTACCCTCGCCGCCTCGGAGGCGGCATGCTCGCTGTCCGCACACCAGCCCACGGATCACCCTCCGCGTGAGGCATCGGCGGGCCGTCCCTGGGCCGCCACCGGTCAGCCAGGATCGACCGGCAGCTGGTAGTCCAGCCAGCGGTCCGCGCGGGTCGCCCCAATCCGCTCATAGACGGCCTGCGCGCGGTGGTTGTCGACCGCCGTCTGCCAGACGAGCTGGGTCGCGCCGTGCTCACGGCAGCGCTCCAGACAGGCGCCGATGAGCCCGTCGGCCACCCCGATGCCGCGCGCCTCGACGGCCACGTACAGGTCGTTCATCACCCCGACCCGGGCGGGGGCCAGCGTCTGCCAGGTCCAGAACAGGGTGGCGAAGCCGACAGCCCTACCGGCGTGGTCGCGGGCCAGCAGCTGCATCCCCTCCCGGCGCGGGTCGGCGAACAGCGCCCGCGACAGCTCGAGCAGGGCCTGGTCGCCGGGTGCAACCTGGTAGAAGTCGCAGTAGGCGCGCATCAGCGACAGCAACTCTGGCAGGTCGGCGGGGCCGACCATGGTGAGCTGCATGGGCGCTCCCTCCTCACGCCGTCGAACGGGTCGCGGTTCAGCACGCCATCTCGGCGAGCCTGCCGGCAGCAGCCGCAGGGCGGCCGCCGAGTCGATGTGAACGCGTCCAAGCCGGCGAGCAGGAACGGCTTGGCGCCGGGTCGAAGAGCCACAGCCTGGTCATCGCCACCCCAGCTCAAGTAGCGGGGTTGTTACCCGTGGTTTGGCCGTTCACTCGGTCCTTTGAACCGTGACCGCACTCACCACTCGCGATCCCCTAAATGGCGCCTAGATCTCATCAACGAGTGCGGAGGGCAACGTGATGACCCACTCGTACCGGTACCTCACGGGCGGGCGGCGGAGTGGATGCGCTGGGGTGAGTACGGGAGTTCCGTGAGCTCCATTGCAAACGGTGCGAGCGCGTCCGCGACGGCATTCGCGATGGCGCCGAAGGCGCCGATCGTGCCGGCTTCGCCGACTCCCTTGCTGCCCAGTGCGGTGGCGGGGCTCGGCGATTCGAGGTGGTGGATCTCGACGGGCGGGACATCTGGGGCCAGCGGCGGCAGGTAGTGGCGCAGCGACGCCGTCAGGAGCTGTCCGTCCTCCGAGTAGGCATGCTCCTCAAGGAGCACTTCCCCGATTCCCATGGCGACGGCGCCGCGCACCTGTCCCTCCACCAGGTCGCGGTCGAGTACCCGTCCGCAGTCCTCGATCGCGACGTAGCGCACCACATGGGGAACCAGGCCGATCGGATCGATCTCCACCACGGCGAGGTGGGCGCCACACGGATAGACCTGCGACGGATCGTGGACATGGGTGACGTCGGTGCCGGGCTCCAGGTCCCCTTTGGCCGCTGCGCGCAGGGCCTCGACGACGCTCGCGACGACACCGACGGCGCCGCGGGAGATGAAGGTCCCGCTACCGGCCGGGCAGCGCGCCGTGTCCCCCTGGATCACCTCCACCTCCTCCGGCCGCAGGCCCAGCTCTCGCTCGGCCAAGGCCCGGTAGGTGTCGGCGTGTCCCTGCCCGGCGTCGGCGGCGCTGGTGTAGATCTCCACCCGGCCCTCGGCGGTCACGACAACCCGGGCCGCGTCGGTGCCGGGGAGCGAGGTGACCCCGCGGCGGCGGTAGTCCGCAGAGCCGCTGGCACTGATCTCGTTGAACAGCGAGATCCCGATGCCGACCAGCCGGCCCTCGGCTCGGGCGGCGGCCCGCTGCCGGAGCAGCCCCTGGTAGCCCGACTCCTCCTCCAGCCGCCCCAACAAGGCCAGGTAATCTCCAGAGTCGAGTTTCCTGCCGACGGGACTGGTCCACGGCAGGTCATGGACGGCGTTGCGCCGCCGGAGCTCGAACGGGTCGATCCCCAGCTCGGCCGCGATCGCATCCATCATCTGTTCGGTCGCGAAGACGGCGGCGTTCTGGCCAATGCCCCGACACGGGCCCACCGGACAGCGGTTGCTGGCGACAGCCCGAACGCGGAACCGGATCGCGTCCAGGGCGTACGGACCGAAGAGCGACAGCGCCGCTGTCGCCGGCTCGACCCCCGCCGTGCCGGGCCACACCGAGTAGGCACCGACGTCGGTCACGACGTCGGCGTCGATGGCGTGCACGCGCCCGTCCTCGCTCACCGCGACCCGCAACCAGACGCGGGTATCGTGGCCGTGCGTGCCGGCAACGAAGTTCTCTGTTCGGTCCTCAATCCAACGCACCGGCCGGCCCAGACCGCGCGCCAGCGCCGCCACGGCGATCTCCTCGGCATACAGGGTGGCCTTCAGCCCGAACCCACCGCCCACCTGCGGGACCATGACCCGCACCGAGTCCTCGTCGGTGCCCAGCGCGTGGGCGACGCCGCGCCGCACCAGGTGCGGGAGCTGGGTCGAGGTCCACACGGTGGTCACGCCCGTCGCCCCGTCGTGATCGGCGACGACCCCTCGACCCTCCAGCGGCAACGCCGACTGGCGGGCGGTCTTGAAGGTTCGCTCCAGCACCAGATGGGCCCGCGCCATCGCCTCGTCCACGCCGCCGGAGTCGAAGGAGCGGGAGAACAGCACCCCATCGGGTGCGGCGTCGTGGAGGGGCGTCCCGGGCGGCAACGGTGCATAGTCCACCGAGATGGCGTCTGCGAGATCCTCGGCCTCATAGCGGTCTTCGCCCCAGGCCATGGCCACCGGCTCGCCGACGTAGCGGACCCGCTCAGCCGGCAACGGATGCCACAGGACGGTGACCATCCCGCCGGCCTCAAGCCTCAGGGGTTGAAGCCCGAGCTCGGCCCCCCACGTCGCCTGCGTGGAGCCGAGATCGACCGACCGGATCACCGCGTGAGGAACCGGCGAGCGGACAAAGCACACCTCGATGCAGTCATCGGGGGCCAGGTCGGCAACGAACGTTCCCCGCCCCGTGACCAGGAGCTCGCGGTCGTCGCTGCCTATCATTGGCATTCGAACACCGCCTCGACGATTGGCTCGTAGCCGGTACAGCGGCAGACGTTTCCCGAGAGCAGGTCCCGGAGCTCCTCGCGGCTGTAGCGGCGTCCAGAACCCAGGATCTCCGCGGCCGAGGCCAGGAAGCCGGGCGTGCAGAAGCCGCACTGGAAGGCGCGATGCCGCAGGAACGCCGCCTGCAGGTCCCACAGGCGCCCCGGCGCTCCCATGCCCTCGATCGTCGTCAGCTGCATCCCCTCCGCCTGGACAGCCAGCATCAGGCAGGAACGGACCGCCTCCCCGTCGGCAAGCACCGTGCAGGCGCCGCAGGCACCTTGCTCGCAGCCCACGTGGGTGCCGGTGAGACCCAACCCCGCAGCAAGTCCGACAGCGTCAGCCGAGCCGGCACATCGCCCGACCAGGAGCGTCCGTTGACGGAAACGGTCACCTTCAAGGGAGGCCTCCTGGGGTCCGCGACGCCGCCACGACCGCGCCCACCAGCCTCGCCGCGACCTCGCGGCGGTACCGGGAGGAGGTGTGCAGGTCGTCGGTCGCCTGGATCTCGGTGGCGGCCAGCGCCAACACCTCGGCCCGGGTCCCACCGCCGCTGTCCAGAAAGTCCTCCACTGCCGTCAGCCGCTGGGCCCTGGGACCGGTGCCAAAGACGGCGACCGCATTGGCCTGGCAGGCCGCTCCGACCAGCGCAAAGTCACCCACCCCCCTCCGGGTCACCTCGGCGAAGCCGAACCCTTCGTCGCGGACTGGGACGATCACCTCGACCAGGAGCTCGTCCGGTTCCAGGCCGGTCAACTGTGGGCCGAGCATGAAGTCGTCCGCGGCGAGCTCCCGCCGGCCACGGACCGACGCCGCGACCATGACGGCGTCCAGCGCCAGCGCAACCGCGGGCCATTCCGCGGCCGGGTCCATGTGGCACAGGGAGCCACCCACGGTCCCGCGGTTCCGGATCTGGAAATGCCCGATGTGCGGGATCGCGGCCCTGACCAAACCCGGCATACGTGGGTCGTGCTCGAGGTCGCGCTGCCTTGCCATGGCACCGATGCGCAGGCGCCCGTCCGCGACCGATATCTGCCGCAGTTCGGCAACCCGATGCAGGTCCACGACGTGGCTCGGCCGAACAAGTCGCATCGCCAGGAGCGGAATCAAGCTCTGGCCGCCGGCGAGGGGCTTGGCCTGGTCGCCGTGCTCGGCCATGAACTCCAGCGCCTCCTCAAGCACCGCTGGCCGGTGATACTCGAACGGTGGCGGCTTCAACGTCGCGGTCCTCCACTGGTCATGACCATCGTGCGATGGATTCTGCCCCAGCCGGGCCACGAGCGGGGACGTGGGTGGCCGAGTACTTGATGGTCATCGCCGCGCGGGTGATGGGCGAAGCAGGTTCAGGCGAGGTGCTGATCTCCCGAGCGGTGAGGAACCTGCTATCTGGTCAGATATCGTCCTGGAGGACAGTGGCGTGCCTGTGCTGAGGACGTTGACGGCGAGCGACCACTGTGCGCTGTGACCGCCGTGTGACCCGGTGGCATCCACCCAGTGCGTCGGGAGAGCGCTTAAGTGAACCCCAGGAGAGCGCTTAACTTCACCGTCTACGGTCGGGCGCGACCTGGGGAAACGGCGTGTAGCACAGCGGTTCCGGTGGTTTGCTGACACGGAAGAGGACGGAGGTTCAACTCCTCCCGCGCCCACCATACCGTCTGACCAGCGCAAACGCGGACCATTAGGGGCTTATTGACGGTTCGCTGGGTCACAGAGCCCGACGGCATGAGCCCGCACAGCGGTCAAGAGCACTTTACTTGTTAACCAGTTGTGGTCCCCTGGGGGTCCATCGCTCCCGGTTCCTTGCTCGGTGTTCTCGGGCGGCACCCTGAGCAGGTGTGCGACCTACTCGGTTACAGCTTGGGGCAGGCGCAACCCCGGGATCTCCGGATGTGGCGGGCGAGGACGCGAGAACTCCAGCACCCCGGGCACGGCGGCCAGGGCCACCAGCGCATCCCACAGCCGCAGCGCCTCAGCCCCGGTCGGTGGCGCGGCCACGACCGGCCCGAGGAAGCCCACCGGCGGATCCTGGTACAGCACCATCGCCGGTGTCCGCACGACCCCACCGGCGGCGGCGAAGGCCTCGGCCATGGACTGGCGGATCGGCTCGTCCCAGGCGGCATCATCGGCGGCTCCGGCATAGGTTGACGCCAGCCCGGCCGCGACCAGGGCATCTTCCAGCTCGGCAAACGGCGGCCCACCGGCGTTGACGGCGGCAAAGGTCCGGGGCAGCAGCGCCTCATAGAAGCGGGGGACGGCGGCGGGGTCGTCGCGGCGCAGGGCCTCCATCACCCGGACCGCCCGGTGGGATGCCGTGCGGATCGCCACCTCCCAATCCTTAAGGCCCTGGGTGCCGTCGCGCAGCAGCAGGCTGTAGCTGCGCCATTGGATGTCCAGGTTCCGCTGGGGGGCGACCTGGACCAGCCAGCGGGAGGTCTGCCAGCTCCACAGGCAGGCCGGATCGACGAAGACGCCCACCCGCATCGATATCACTCCTGTCCTGAATGCCTCACTCATCCAAGTATGCTCGTTGACGGTCGGCTGGGACAGCACGAATCGGTCGTATCTCTTACCGCAACATCCGGGCCCTGGAGTGGGGTTCCAGCTCGGCCGGCAGGCCAAGCCGGCGCAGCTCGCCCCGCAACGGCGCACCAGGCTCGCGTTCTGCGGGGTGCAGGTGTGCCCACTGGTCCAAGGACGTAGAAGTAGTAGACGGTCACCCCCCGGTCGGCCTTGTCGAAGCCGAAGTTTGATCGCCTTGCCGTGGGTGGCTTTGCGCCGCTGGTAGCCCATGAAGACCTTCTGGACCTCCTGGGCGGCCACGATCGCCACCACCCCGTAGCGGCCATCACGCTGGGCCTGCTCCAGGTGGGGGCGGACGTGGTCGAGCTTGCGGTCGTCCCAGCGGGTGCGGTCGGGTCGCTTGAGGTGCAGCAGGGGGATGCCCTGCCCCTGGGCGAAGGCCGCCACCGCCTGGGGGAAGCGGTCGCCGATGCGCTTGAACAGCACTGGGGAGGGGACCTCGTTGCCCAGGTGCTGGGTCAAGAACCTGACCACCTGGCTGCCGACCTGCACGTTGGGGACGTAGGCGTTGAGGTAGAGGCGGTCCAGGCAATCCAGGTCGAGCGCGACGTGGCCGTCGAGGACGTCGTTGATGTTCACCACCGCCGCCACATGGATCACCCGACCGTGAGGACAGCCTCGGACTCCCTTCAGGACCGACCAAGCCTACGGCGCGGGATCACCCTGGGGGATTCTCGGCGGTCTGAGGCGAAGCCTCACTGGTGGTCCGTCGCTGAGCTGGTTTGACACTTGACAAGCGTTGCGGAAAGGACGCACCGCAGGGCCTCGGCATAGTGCGGGCTTGTCTGGCTGGTGATGGTCGGGAGAATGGGCCGGGTGGATGTGGAGCAGGCACGACTCCCGACGATCATGTGGGTGTCAAAGCCCGTGACCAGACCGGACCGCCGTGCCTGCCCGCTCATCATCTCCCATTCCCGCGGTTGCCGATCGGCTGGCCGCGACCGCCACGCTGGCGCCCGACCAGTACCGCAGTCTGCTCGACGACCTCGCCCAACTCGCCGATCCCCGCCACCGACGCGGCCGACGGCACACGCTGACCACGGTGCTGGCTGTGGCGGTGGCCGCGGTGCTGGCCGGCGCCAGATCGCTTGCCGCCATCGGTGAGTGGACAAGCGACGCGCCCGACCAGGTACTGGCCGCGCTCGGGTGCGCCGCGACCCGCTGCGCCGGGTGGCGGCCACCAAGCGAGGCCACCATGCGTCGCGTGCTGGCCCGCGTCGACCCCGACGCCCTGGACCAGGCCATCGGCCGCTGGCTGGCCGATCAGCAGCCACCCCAAGCGACCAGCCGACCGCCACCGCGACCGGCGTGGCGGCAGGCGGTCGCGGTCGACGGCAAGACCCTACGCGGCAGCGGCCACCACCACACCGCGCCGGTGCACCTGCTGGCGCCATGGACCACGGCAGCGGTGCCGTCCTGGCCCAGACCCAGGTGGACACCACCACCACCAACGAGATCGCCCGGTTCCAGCCGCTGCTGGAGCGCCTGGACCTTGCCGGGCAAGTCCTGACCGCCGACGCCCTGCACACCCAACGCGAGCACGCCGACTGGCTGGTCAGCCACCAGCACGCCGCCTACCTGCTCATCGTCAAGGCCAACCAGCCCACCCTGCACCACCAGCTCACCACCCTGCCGTGGCCAGAGTCCCCGTTGCCGACCACACCCGCGACCGCGGCCACGGCCGCGCCGAGATTCGCCGCCTGCAGGTCACCACCATCGCCGGCCTGGACTTCCCCCACGCCACCCAGGCGCTCCGGATCACCCGCCGGGTCCGCTCCCTGCGCAGCCGCCGCTGGCGTACCGTGACCGTGTACGCGGTCACCAGCCTCACCGCCGCTCAGGCCCACCCCGCCGCCTGGCCGACTGGATCCGGGGCCACTGGGGCATCGAGGCGTTGCACCACCTCCGCGATGTCACCTTCGCGAGGACGCCTCCCAGGTCCGCACCGGCACCGCCCCCCGGGCCATGGCCAGCCTACGCAACCTGGTCATCGGCATCCTGCACGCCCACGGCGCCCGCAACATCGCCGCCGCGCTGCGCCGCAACGCCCGCGACGCCACCCGAGTCCTGCCGCTCCTTGGCATCACCAGCCCATGAACCAGACACTCGACACGTTGCCGAGGCCCTGGGCGCGGGGAGGCGCCCGTCGAGGTGCCCGGTCGGCGGTTGAGATAGCAGGGAACGTCTGGCCGATCGGGCGCCTCTTTCCCTACGAACACGCATCCGCCTCCACGTGAAGGAGCGACGGTGACCCACACAGCCACTCGCACACCCCATACGCGCACATCGGACGCCACGTCCCGGCCGCTGCCGTTCGTGGCGGGCGTCCGGCACCGGTTCGTGGACACGCCCCGGCTGCGCTTCCATGTGGCCGAGGTGGGCCATGGGCAGCCGGTGGTGCTGCTGCACGGCTGGCCGCAGCACTGGTACGCATGGCGCAAGCTGCTCCCCCTGCTCGCGGGCGACTACCGGCTCATCTGCCCGGACCTGCGCGGCTTCGGCTGGACCGACGCACCATCCCACGGCTACGCCACCCCTGACCTCGTCGACGACGTGATCGCGCTGCTCGATGCGCTCGGCCTGGACCAGGTCCTGCTGGTCGGCCAGGACCGCGGCGGCTGGCTGGGGTTCCACCTGTGCCTGCGCGCGCCCCAGCGGGTGCGCCGCTACCTGGCGCTGGGCGCCATCCATCCCTACTGGAGCGTGCGGCGGCTCCTGCCGCACGCTTGGCGGTCCTGGTACACCGTGCTCATCGAGACACCGCTGCTGGGCCGCTTCATGGTCCGGCACGTCCCCGCCTTCACCAGACTGGTGCTGCGGCTTGGCGTCCGTGACCGGACCGCGCTGGCCCCGGCCGACGTTGAGGAGTTCGTCGCAGCGATCCGGGAGCCGGCGAGGGCACGGGCCAGCGAGCGCCTGTACCACCATGTCGGCTACCGCGAGGTAATCCCCACCGCGCTCGGCAGGTACAAGTCCCCATCCACCCGGCTGGCGGTCCCCACCCTGCTGCTCAACGGCCGACTTTGCCGTATCCGCCAAGACGCTGGGGGGCTACGAGCCGTACGCCGAGGACCTGCGCGTCCAGCTCGTCGAAGGCGCCGGTCACCTGCTCGCCGACGAGCGTCCCGACGCCGTGGCGGAAGCGGCCCGCGCATTCTTCGGCCGCCCGGTCACGCCCGACCGAACCGTGGCCCAGCCCTAGGCCCGTGGGCCAGGCCCGCCCTTGCCAACTAGAGGCGAGAATGTGGCATGAACCCTGAGCCCGCAGGGCCGGGCCTGGCCGATCCGGTCGATGTGGCCGAGCTAGTGCGCGGCGCGCAGCGGGGCGACAGCATGGCGATGCATGAGCTGCTCGACCTGCTGGCGCCCTACGTCGGCCGGCTGTGTGGCCCGATCGCGCTGCAGGACGGCCCCGACGCCACACAGGAGGCGCTGATCGCGATCTTCCGCGGCATCAGGCAGCTCCGCGAACCGGCTGCGCTGTATGGTTGGGCGCGGGCGATCGCGGTCCGCGAGTCGGTGCGGATGGCCCAGCGCGCCAGCCGCTCGCTCCCTGTGGAGCTTGCCGAGGTGCCGGCACCCGGCGACCCGCAGCTCACCGCCGACGTCCGCGACGTGCTGGAGCGGCTGTCCCCGCAGCATCGCGCCGTGCTGGTGCTGCGCGAGCTGGAGGGTCTGGACGAGCGAACGGTCAGCGCGATGCTGGAGGTCTCGACCGGTACGGTGAAGTCGCGGCTGCACCGGGCGCGGCGCAGCTTCCAGAAGGCGTGGGAACGATGAGCAAGGCATGGCAGTCCTGGCCGGTGGCCGCGCTGGACCCGGTGCGGCGCCTGCGCGTCATGGCGGCCGCGATCCCTGGTGCGGTGTACGCCGAGAAGGTCATCCAGGCGCCGTTCGACACGGTTTGGTCGGTGGCCGGCGACCTCGAGCACGAGCTGCCCCACCTGCTCACCGACGTCCGCTCGATGCGGATCGTGCACAGGGAGGGTGACCGGCTGGAGGCGCTGGCTCGGGGACGGCTGGGGCAGCGTGCCAGGTTCGACGTGGTGCTGCGGCCCGGGTGGTGCTGGATGCAGAGCCGTTTCCTGCTCGGTGGCCTGGCTGCGACCCCGGAGGCCGGCGGGACCGGGACCCGGTTCGCCTTCATGGGCGGCCTCCGTGTCCCCGGGGTCCGGCTGCTGCACCCGCTGCTCGAGACCGTCGGCGAGTCGCTCGGCACCCAGGTGATCCGCCGCTTGGAGCAGCGCGTCCAGCGTCGCTGACCTGCGCCGGGATCGGCCCGACGCACCACAAGGCCGCCGCGCCGAAGCCGCTGCAGGGGACGATCGTCATCTGCAACGTCCCGGACGACTTCGGCACGGCTTACTGCCCGGCTTCGTAGCGATCATCGGGCGGACGGGCCGCGAACGCCCGCCGGGGAGCCCCGGCAAAGTCGTAGTCTGCACCAAATGCCGGAACATGCCTGTCGCTGGAATCTGATTCCCGGCCTGGACCAATGCGGTCACGTGGCGTCGGGTCACGACCGTAGTTATCGGACAACGCCGACGAATCACGACTTTGCCGGGGCCGTGGGACGCACCGGCATCGGCGGCTTGGGTGAACTCAATTTCCTGGCTTCCCGGTGGGGTACCTCAGGCGTGAATTACTTCGATGTAAACGCTGGGCCGGTCCCCCGCTCCTGATCGGACCGCAACAGGCCGGACGGGCTGGTCATCCTCGGCGTTCAGAACCGGCACCGTACCGTCCAGCTGGCCGCGGAGCTTCTCCAGCTCGGCGATGAACTCGTCGAGCGTCATCACAAAGTCAGCCATGACTCCCTCCTTCAGCGCTCGTTGGTACCTAGATTGACCCCCGGGCCGGTCGATCAACCTGCATGATCATAGGTTGCAGGGAGAAGGGCAACGCAAAAGGAGACCTCCCAGGGCAACCAGACGCAAGGAGGCCCCCTATGGCCGCGGCGCCGTTGGCCACCGTTACCAGGTGTTCGGCCAGCTCGGGCGCCACCCCCGGCCAGCGGTTGGCGCTAAGGTTAGCTCTCACCGGCCATTCGTCTCGGAGTCCCGGAGATGCCCCCCGCCGCCCGATCGTCGGTCACGCCATCTACCCACACGTTCCGCGTCCGCATCCTCGGCGGCCTCTATGCTCCACCGCACGCCCGGCAGATCTGGCGCGAGCTTGAGCTCACCAGCGAGCAGACGCTCGGCGATCTTGGCGAGGCAATCCCGCTCGCCTTCGGCTTCGACGACCCGCATCTGTGGTCGTTCTTCCTCAGCGGCAAGCCCTGGGACGAGGCCACCGAGTACGCCCTTTCGCCGTCGCCGGACCCCGCCGGCGGCGGCCGCCGGGCGCGGGCAGCTGCCCGGCTGCGCATCCGAGACGTCCCCGCCGGCACGGAGTTCCTGTTCTTGTTCGACTACGGCGACGAGTGGCACTTCGGCGTCCGGCTCGTCCGCACCGGCAAGGCACCCAACCCCGGTGTCCGGTACCCGCAGGTAATAGCCAGCCACGGCCAGGCCCCACCCCAGTACCCGGCGGCCGAGGACGACTGGGACGAGCAGGCCGAGGACGAGGCGTTCCTAGCCCAGTGGGAACAGGCCGAAGCCGAGGCGGTCGGGATCCTGCGGCAGGCGTTGCCACCTCAGGCACGCCCGCCGCTGCCGACTGGGGACCTGGCAGCGGCCTGCCGGCGCCTGCGGACCGGACTCGGCCGGCACGACCCTGCCGTCGAAACGATCCGGAGGGCCGCCGCGCTGGACCCGCCGCTGCCGGCCGATGACGCCGAGCTGTGGCTGGCCGCGGCCGGCGCGCTGACCGCCATGCGGGAACCAAGCGGGCTGGATCCCGAGCTGGAGGCCGCGGTCATGGCGCTGGAGCTGGCCGACTGGCTCGGCGCCGTGGTCGGCCTGGTGCGCGGTGGCGTAGGCGCCAACGCCGAACCGACGGCGCTGGTCGCCGCCATCAACAACTGCCAGGAGGTGGACGGAACGGTGAACCCCGACGACGCCGAGCTGGTCGAGCTTGCCTTCGAGATGGTGCTTCCAACCTGGGAGACGGTCGGCGCGGTCGACGCCGACCGCCGACTGACCGCGCTGGGCGCCTGGGGGCTGCCCCGGGCGCTGGCCCGAGCCTGGGGCGGCGACCTCAACGCCACCTAACCAGCCCTCGCCGAGCTGTCCGCCAGCCCAGCACACATTCACATCGAGCACGCTTCGAGTCACCCAAGCCAGAGCAACTCCACAACTTGAATGGTCCGCTGCTGCTGCGCGACGCGGTAATAGAGCAGCACCGCTCCCTGACCGAAGACCTCCACCGTGCTCTCCTCGAACTCCTCATCAAGTGCATCCTGGACGGCGACCAACTGGCTGAGCGCCTGCAACGCCGTGGCAAGGTCGCGCCGACCGGCGTCAGGCAGCGAGGCAACCGAAGCGCGGATCGCCTCGGTGCTGACCCGGTAGGGCTCGATCACCCCGGCCGGGGCAGATCCAGGTCAGCCAACACATCCTCAAGCGACCTGGCGTCCCCTGGCACCAGTGCTGGTGGCTCCCGGCGCAGGGCCTCCCAGTGGTCCGCCCAGCCGGGCACGGTCCGCAGGGCCAGCACGTGCAGATACCAGCCCTGGACAACGCCTTCCAGCCCGGTGTAGTCCTGGGTAGCGGCCGCCGCCCTCGTCGCGGCAGCCAGCGCCCGTTGGAACTGCTCGACTTCTCTCATCCGGCCGAGCGCGGTCAAGGTGGCAAGGATGCGCCGCCGCCGGGTCTCCAGGTCCACGCCGGTGGCGGGCCACTGATCCTCGCCGAGCGGCTCGGCCGTGCTCATCGCCTCTTCCTGGTCACCGAGCGGACAGGTGCAACCATCGAGACCAGCCTAGTCTGTCGAGCCGCCACGCCCAAGGTCCACCTCCGCCCGCTGAGGCTGGGACACCGCACTGGTCACCCTGCCGGATGGGAACAGGAGATGCGAATCTGACATGCTTGCGCCCGCCTGAGCGGCGCAAGCGGCGGCGGTCCCGATGCCGACCTGATCGCCC
>Ga0307415_100000111_pt1 | contig 34915 bp, 28 predicted proteins | sample DK1Cmetagenome_FD_204524 | JGI IMG/M metagenome (GOLD analysis project Ga0307415, IMG submission 204524) | Maize rhizosphere microbial communities from greenhouse at UC Davis, California, United States - DK15-C-2 | ecosystem: Host-associated > Plants > Roots > Rhizosphere > Soil | place: USA... | reverse complement strand
GTCGCCCGCCTGGTTCAGCTGGGTGGGTGCTACGCCGGCGCTGGAGTTGATCGAGGCGATCGGGGTGGCGGCCATCCACGACCACAATGTGGGCCTGGCCAACCGGTTCCTGGCCGGGCTCGGGCACGCACCGTCCGACCGGGCCATCGTGACGGTGGAGGTGCCGGACGCGGCGGCCCGGCTGGCCCGAGCGGGGGTACGGGCGGCCGAGCGGGCCGGACGGGTGCGGGCGTCATTTCACGTGTACACCACCGAGCGCGACGTGGACCTGGCCCTCGACGCGCTCACGGACTGATGCCCGGTCCGGCCGGCGGTGGGCGCCCGGCCTCCGGCGGTGGGCGTTGGGTCGAGGTCGATCCCGCCCGGCTGCGCCGCTGGCTCGACGGCTTCGCCGAGCGCCACGGCCCGTACTCGTCCACTCTGGAGCTGGGCGCTCTGCGGCTCGTCGCAGCCGACGGCTCGATCGCCGACCTGCACCCGCCCCCCGGCCTGCCGGCGCCGGCCGACCCGGACGCTCTGGTGGCCGGTGTCGGGCAGCCGCGCCGGCTCGGCCTGTTGCTGGCCCGTCAGTCCGCCGTGGCCGTCGGCGTCGCGGACGGCGACCGGCTCGTCGCGTCCAAGGTGGACTCGTCCTATGTGCAGAGTCGCACGGCCGCCGGGGGATGGTCGCAGCAACGATTCGCCCGCCGGCGGGAGAACCAGGCCAAGGCCGCCGCCGGGTCGGCCGGCGACATCGTGGCCCGCCTCCTGGTGCCCGAGGTCGGCCGGCTCGCCGCGGTCGTTGCCGGCGGCAACCGCCGCACGATCGACGCGATCCTCGCCGATCCCCGCCTGGCCGCCGTGGCCGACCTGCGCTCGGACCGCTTCCTCGACGTGCCCGAGCCGCGTCTGGCCGTGCTCCAGCGCGCCGTCGCCGCCGCCCGGTCGGTCCGGATCCGCGTCCTCGAGAGCGCTTAGGTCGGCCGGGCTCCGGTCCAGTGTTGATCATGAGGTTTGGTCCCCCCAACCGTGTTGATCATGAACCTAGGTTCATGATCAACGCCATTTGGGGGGCGTGACACCATGATCAACTCCGTGGGGTGAGCCGGTCAGAGGGCGTTGCCGAACGTGTCGCAGCCCTTCGGGTCGCCACTGGTGAAGCCTTGGTTGAACCACTTCTGCCGATCCGCCGACGAGCCGTGGGTGAACTGGGATTCGTCGACGCCGCCGCCCATCTTCTTCTGGATGGCGTCGTCGCCCACCGCGGCGGCCGCCTCGAGGGCGTCGGCGATGTCCTTCTGCGTCACGGACTTGAAGATGGGCTGTCCGGACGCGTCGGTGGTCTTGGTCGCGTGGTTGGTCCAGACGCCGGAGTAGCAGTCGGCCTGGAGTTCGAGCATCACCGAGTACCGGTTGGCGTTGCCCGGATCGCGCTCCATCGCCCGGCGTGCCTGCGCCTCGGTTCCGAGCACATCCTGGACGTGGTGGCCGTACTCGTGGGCCAGCACGTACGGCTGGGCGAACTCCCCGTCGGCCCCGAAGCGGCTCGACAGCTCGTTCCAGAACGACAGGTCGATGTAGACAAGGTCGTCCTGCGGGCAGTAGAACGGGCCGACTCCGCTGTCCGCCTGCCCGCACGCGGTCGAGACCGCCTGCTCGAAGAAGACCGTGTCCGCCGGCTGGTACTGCTCACCGAACGCCTCCGGCAGCGCCGTCTGCCAGTAGTTCTGGATCGAGTTGACGTACAGCGCGTTGCGGCACTTGACGTTCTGCAGGCGGTCCGGGTTGTCGCGGGCGCACTCCTGGCCGAGGTCGTCGCCGGCCCCGCCGCCGTCGCCGTCGAGCAGGGCGTTGCCGCCGACGAAGCCCCCGATCACCATCAGGGCGAGGACGATCAGCAGCCCGACCCCGCCCCCCTTGCCCATCGGTATGGGTATGCCGGCGAGGCCCCCGCCCCCGCCGCCGGAACGACCGACGTCACGCACTTGAGTGGTGTCGATGTCGGCGTTTTCGTTCAGCTCCATGGATCCGCTCCGGGGTAGGCGTTGGCGACCGATTACCCGTACCGCCGGACCGGTAACCGTACTCGATCATGGCCGGCGGTGAATCTTGGCCCATCGAAGATCCGACCGGAAATGCGGATGCGGCCCGGATACACTGGGCCCGTGGTGCGCTGCGAAGGCTGAACCGCCCGGCACCGACCGTCCTCGGGGACGGCCGGTGCAGACGTGTGCCCGCATTCAGCCTTCAGCCCGAGAGTGAGACACCATGATCAATTCGACTGGCCTGGAGCTGCGGGCCGGGTCGCGGACCCTGCTCGCCGAGGCCACATTGCGCGTGCAGCCGGGCGACCGTATCGGCCTCGTGGGCCGCAACGGCGCCGGCAAGACCACCCTGCTGCGGGTCCTCGCGGGCGAGGGCCTGCCGTACGCGGGCGACACCCAGCGGCGGGGCTCCGTGGGCTACCTGCCCCAGGATCCGCGCACCGGCGATCTGGCCATGACGGCGCGCGACCGCGTGCTCTCCGCGCGCGGCCTCGACCGTGTACTGGCGGAGATGAAGTCCATCGAGGCCGGGCTGGGCGCCGAGCCGGACGAGCGGGCGCTGCGGCGGTACGGGAATCTCGAGGACCATTTTTCGGGGCTCGGCGGATACGCGGCCGAGGCCGAGGCCGCGCGTATCTGCGCGAACCTCGGCCTGCCCGATCGGGTGCTTGGACAACCGCTCGGCACCCTCTCCGGCGGGCAGCGCCGTCGGGTGGAGCTGGCCCGGATCCTGTTCGGCGACGCCGGCTCGTCCACCGACGGGACGCTCCTGCTCGACGAGCCGACCAACCACCTGGACTCCGACTCGATCACCTGGCTGCGCGGCTTCCTGGCCGGACACAAGGGTGGGCTGGTCGTGGTGTCCCACGACGCCGCGCTGCTCGGCACCGTCGTGAACAAGGTCTGGCACCTCGACGCCAACCGATCCTGCGTCGACGTCTACAACCTGGGCTGGACGGCGTATCTGGGGCAGCGGGAGACCGACGAGCGCCGCCGCCGCCGCGAACGGGCCAACGCCGAGAAGAAGGCGGCCGCCCTCATGGCCCAGGCCGACAAGATGCGGGCCAAGGCCACCAAGGCCGTCGCCGCGCAGAACATGGCCCGCCGCGCCGAGGAGATGCTCGGGCGGCTCGAGGACGTCCGCGCCGGTGACAGGGTGGCCAAGGTGCGCCTCCCGACCCCGGCCCCGTGCGGCCGTACGCCACTGACGGCCAGCGGACTGTCCAAGTCGTACGGATCGCTGGAGGTCTTCGTCGACGTCGATGTCGCCGTGGACCGGGGTTCGCGGGTGGCCATCCTCGGCCTCAACGGTGCCGGCAAGACCACGCTGTTGCGCGTCCTCGCCGGCCTGCTCGAGCCGGACACCGGCGAGGTGGTACCGGGTCATGGGCTGCGCATGGGTTACTACGCGCAGGAGCACGAGACGCTCGACGTCGACCGCACGCTGCTGGAGCACATGCGCTCCGCCGCGCCCGACCGGGCCGACGGCGACCTGCGCAAGATACTCGGGGCGTTCCTGTTCTCCGGCGACGATGTGGAGAAGAAGGCCGGCGTGCTCTCGGGTGGCGAGAAGACCCGGCTGGCCCTGGCCACGCTGGTCTGCTCGGGCGCGAACGTGCTTCTCCTCGACGAGCCGACGAACAACCTCGACCCGGTCAGCCGGGAGCAGGTCCTCGACGCGATCGCCCGCTATCCCGGCGCGATCGTGCTGGTGACCCACGACCCCGGCGCCGTGCAGGCCCTCAAGCCGGACCGGGCGATCCTGCTGCCGGACGGTGTCGAGGACGCCTGGAGCGACGACCTGCTCGAGCTGGTCGAGCTCGCCTGAGTCCGGCCCCTTGTGTGTATGCAGGGGCACCCTACTAGTCAAATTCCGACTGTAGGGTGCCCCTGCTTACACCCGAGCCGGCTCACCACGGAGTGGCGAGCACGGCCTCGATGACGACGGCCGTGAGGGCGCCGACGCCGACGAGCACCAGCGGGCCCGGCGGCGTCGGGCCGCCCTGCGCGGTGGGGGCCACGGCGGCCACCGTCAGCCACGGGAAGAACGGCAACCAGGCCGCCTCGGCCCCGCCGCGGGCCAACCCGGCCAGCACCGAGAATGCCACCGCGACGCCGGCGCCGACGAGGAACGGCCAGCCGGGGGTGTTGCGCAGCCGGCCCATGCTGCGTACCAACGGCGGGCCGGCGGCCAGCAGCAGCACGACGAGGCTGATGCCGCCCCACCAGATCGCCGACCGGTGCGGCTCCACCCGGGCCACATAGTCGGCCCGCGCGGCGAGCAATCCGTCGATCCAAGTAAATCCAGCGAACTGTGCCGCCAGTACCGGAAGTAATGCGCCCAGGCCGGTGGCCACATTGAGAAAAGGTCGCCGGCGAGCGAAGTACAGGCACACCATGGACAGTCCGAGCCACGCCGCCGCATAGGAGAACAGCGCCGCGACGCCGAGGGTGACGCCACTGGCCAGGGCCCAGGCGCCGGCGCGCAGTCCCCGCCGCGTCCGGGCGCTCGCCCGTACCCCCATCGCGACCATCGCCGCGCCCAGCACCGCGACGATGGCGTCCACCGAGACCGCCACCCACACCGCGTACGGAGCGAGCATGAGGACCGGTGCGTACCGGCGGGCCGCCGGCTCGCCGCACACGCCGCGCACGGCCGACAGGACCAGCGGCGTGACCAGCGCGCCCAGCGCGGTCAGCAGGATGCCGATGGACAGGGCCGCGGTGAAACCCAGTTGCTGCAACGCCCACAGCAGCAGAACCGGCCCCGGCGGGTGGCCCCGCGCGCCGGCCGAGTACGTCGGCGCCTGCTCGGTGAAGTGACGCAGGAACTCCATCACGTCGCCGCCCACCCGGGGCACGTCGGCGAGGTAGTTGTCCGGCGACCGCAGCGCCCGGGTCAGGCCGGCCGACCCGTCGGCCAGGGCCAGCGCGAGCGCCCAGGCGAACGCCCCGAGCCATCCGACGGAGAGCACGCTACGGAACGCGGCCGTATCGAACCAGGATCGAAGCGCCGCCACGAGAATGACCGCGGCCACGGCCGGGGCGAGAACGCTGCCGAAGTCGAGTCCCAATCGATATGAGCCAAGAAAGGGAGCCGAACGCGTACCGAGATGGGCTCCACCGCGGACCGCCAACCACGTGAGACCGAGCCCCACGACGCCGAAGACGGCCCAGACCACCAGGTCCTGCCGCTCCTGCCGGAAGGCGTCCCCGCCTCTGCCCACGGGCCATCACGCTAGCGGTATCGGGTAGCTGACACAGCAACGCGTGTCCGCTGGCGTTGAATTGATGTCTGGCGCATGATCGACGAAGACGGTCTAATAGGTGAGACCGGGAACATCGCTTCACACGAAGAGGTGTTCCACCAAATCCGCCCACTGTAGGACGTGAGGGATTCGAGATGGCAGCCACCAGCACAGCCACCAGCACGGAGAAGGGCCGCCGGATCGTCGGAGCCGAACGAGCCACGCTCGCGAAGGACCTGGTCAAGAGGTACACCAACGGAGAGAGCATCCGCGCTCTCGCCTCGTCGACCGGCCGCTCGTACGGGTTCGTGCACCGGGTACTGACGGAGTCCGGCGTGCAGCTTCGCCAGCGCGGGGGAGCGCGTCGTCGCAAGAAGTCGCAGTGACCATCGCACGGGGCGAGCACGAGGCGCCGAGCTTGCGAGGCGCCGAGTTGCGAGCGAAGGGCAGGCAGGCGAGTTGGAAGGGCGCCCAGGTGTCGCGGTAATGGTGCCGCAGTGACGGACTCAGGGGTACGCCTTGACCGTGATGGGCCGGTCGCAACGGTGACGTTGTGCCGGCCCCACGTGCTGAACGCACAGACTCCGGCCATGTGGCGGGAGCTTCGACAGATTGGTCGCGACATCTCCGGCGAGATCCGGGTCGCGATCGTACGGGGAGAGGGGCGGGCCTTCTCGTCCGGCCTCGACCTCAACGCGGTGAGCGATACGCCCGACACCGCCGCCACCGACTTCTCGATTCCGCAGCTCGCCCGGCGCGATCCCGCCGAGGCCGCGGACGTCATCGCGCGGTACCAGGAGGCCTTCTCCTGGCTGCGCCGGCCCGATCTGGTGAGCATCGCCGCGGTGCGCGGCCACGCCATCGGCGCCGGATTCCAGCTCGCCCTGGCCTGCGACCTCCGCCTGCTGACCGAGGACGCGCGGTTCACGATGGCGGAGGTGGCACTCGGCCTGGTGCCCGATCTCGGCGGCACGAAGCGCCTCGTGGAGCTCGTCGGGTACGGGCGGGCGCTGGACATCTGTATCACCGGTCGCCGCGTCGACGCCGCCGAGGCGCTCGGCATGGGCCTGGCCACCGCCGTCGTGCCCGACGGCGAGCTGGACAAGGCGGTGACCGACCTGACCGGCCAGATCCTGGCCGCGCAGCGCGACGCCGTGGTGGAAATCAAGGCGTTGCTGCTCGCCGCCGCTTCGCGGAGCTTCCCCGAGCAGGAGGCCGCCGAGCGGGCCGCGCAGGTCCGCCGCATCCGTGACCTCGTCGGCCTCGGCGAGTAGTCCCCACGATCGCCACCTCGCCGGCCGCGAGGTGACCTGCGGCGCTGCGCTGTCGGCGAACACGGGAAGGTGGCCCGGGCCGAACCGGGTTGTCGCAGGCGGGGCATAGGGTCGATACGGACCGGTCGAGGCTGGGTCGCCGCGCGGCGCCAGACGCGCCGAGCCAGCGGTGCCAAGAACGGAGGCAACGGTGGGCCACCCGATGGGGGGCATGGCGTCGAGCACCTGGAGCATGATGCGCTCCGAGCGGCGCCGCGACGAGATGGGCGACGCGAAGGTCGGTCGGGAGACCGCCTTGCGCGTGCTCCGCTTCGCCCGCCCGTACCGGGGGATGATCGCCGCCTTCCTGGTCCTCGTGGTGGCGACCTCGGTCATCGCGGTGGCCACCCCGGTTCTGGCCGGCGATGTGGTCAATGCCATCAACCGCGGCGGCTCCGAGGCCGGCGCGGTCGTGGTGCGCATCGCCCTCGTCATCGCCGCGCTCGCCGTGCTCGACGCCGGCCTGTCGCTGATCCAGCGGTTCCTCTCCTCCCGGATCGGGGAGAGCATCATCTTCGACCTGCGCACGTCGGTGTACGACCACGTGCAGCGGATGCCGCTGCAGTTCTTCACCCGCACCCAGACCGGCGCCCTCGTGAGCCGGCTCAACAACGACGTGCTCGGAGCGCAGCAGGCGTTCACCTCGACGCTGTCCGGCACGGTGGGCAACATCATCGCGCTGATCCTCACGGCCGGCGTGATGTTCTCCCTGTCGTGGCAGGTGACGGCCCTGACCCTGGTGCTCGTGCCGGCCTTCCTCCTGCCCGCCCGCTGGATGGGACGGCGGCTGGCCGCGATCACCCGCGAGTCGTACAAGCTGAACGCCACGATGAACACCACGATGACCGAGCGGTTCGGTGTGGCCGGTGCGCTGCTGGTCAAGCTGTTCGGCCGGCCCGCGGTCGAGGCGGAGCGCTTCTCCAGCCATGCCTCCCGGGTACGGGACATCGGCGTGAGGCAAGCGATGTACGGCACGACGTTCTTCGTGGCGATGATGCTCGTGGCCTCGCTGGCCCAGGCGCTCACGTACGGGCTGGGCGGATGGCTGGCGGTGACCGGCACCGTGGACGCCGGTACCGTCGTGACGCTCGCCCTGTTGCTGACCCGCCTGTACGCCCCGATCACCGCGCTGTCCAACGTCCGGGTGAACATCATGAGCGCGCTGGTGTCGTTCGAGCGCGTCTTCGAGGTGCTCGACCTCGCGCCGGCCATCGCCGAGCGGCCCGATCCCGTACCGGTGCCCAAGGGCGCGGCCCGGGTCGAGTTCCGCGAGGTGTGGTTCCGGTACCCATCCGCGTCCGAGGTGTCCCTCGCGTCGCTGGAGGAGGTCGCCACGCTCGACCGCACCGTCACCGAGCCGGTGCTGCGCGGGGTGTCCTTCATCGTCGAGCCGGGGCAGATGGTGGCGCTGGTCGGCCCGTCGGGCGCCGGCAAGTCGACCACCGCGATGCTGGTGCCGCGGGTGTACGACGCGACCGACGGGGCGGTCCTCGTGGGCGGCATCGACGTGCGCGACGCGGGTCTCGGGTCGCTGCGCGACACGGTCGGCGTCGTCACCCAGGACGCGCACCTGTTCCACGAGTCCATCGCCGAAAACCTGCGGTACGCCCGGCCGGACGCCACCGACGAGCAGTTGTGGACGGCGCTGGAGCAGGCCCAGATCGCCGATCTCGTGCGCAGCCTGCCCCACCAACTGGACACAGTGGTCGGTGAGCGCGGGTATCGCTTCTCGGGCGGCGAGAAGCAGCGCATCGCCATCGCCCGCCTGCTGCTCAAGGCTCCGTCCATCGTGATCCTGGACGAGGCGACCGCCCATCTCGACTCCGAGTCGGAGGCGGCCGTGCAGCGGGCGCTCGCCGCCGCGCTCAAGGGCCGGACCGCCCTCGTGATCGCCCACCGGCTCTCGACGGTCCGCGATGCCGACCAGATCCTGGTCCTCGACGAGGGCCGCATCGTCGAGCAGGGGACCCACGAGCAGCTGGTCGCCTCCGGCGGGCTGTACGGGGAGCTGTACCGAACCCAGTTCGCGGTCGCCGACTCCCCCCGCCCCTTCGCCGAGTCCCCACCCACGTTCGCCGACTCCACCCGCCCCTTCGCCGAGTCGCCGCCCACCATGTCGGCCGACAACACCGCGTCGATGTCGACCGATGAGTCCGCCGAGGTCCAGGCCGAGCGCAACACCGCGCCGATCATGGACCTAAGGTCATGATCGACGGCATTTCGCGTCCGTAACCTCATGATCGTGGGGATCTTGGTGCGCGGACTCATTAGATCTTGGATGGTTCGTGGGGTCCAGACCCGACAAACCATCCAAGATCCGGAAGGCCCCGCGCCCGGAGTGACTCAGCCACCCACCTCGATCCGGAAGGCCACGGGTGAGGCCGACTCGGCCACCCACCCACCTCGACCCGCGGGAAAAGTCGACCCGCGCCCGGAGCGAATCACCCACCCACCCACCTCGACCGGCGGGAAAGTCGACCTGCAAAACGTAAAACCGTTGCGGTTGACGTTACGTCAACTCTTATCGTCGACGCATGAGCTGGTCGACGGCGCAGGTGGCCCGGATGTCGAGGGTGACGTCGCGGACCCTGCGACACTACGACGACATCGGTCTGCTCCGCCCGGAGACCGTCGCCGGCAACGGACTGCGGTACTACGGGCGCGCGGAGCTGCTCCGGCTCCAGCAGATCCTCGTGCTGCGCGAGCTCGGCCTGAGCCTGCAGGCGATCTCGACGATCGTCAATGAAGGCGGCGATCGGGTCGACCAGCTCCGCCGGCACCATCGGTGGCTCCTCGAGGAGCGGGACCGGTACGACCGGCTCGCCCGGACGGTGGCCGCCACGATCGAGGAGATGGAAGGAGGTGAGAAGGTGCGAAACGAAGAGCTGTTCGAAAACTTCGACGCCGAGCGGCAGGCGCGGTACGAGGCCGAGCTGGTCGACCGGCACGGCGAGCCGATGAAGGCGCACATCCAGGAGAGCAAGCGGCGGATGGCCGGCTGGACCAAGGCCGACGCCGCGCGCGTCCAGGCGCAGTGGGCCACGTTCGGCCCGCGACTCGTCGAGCTGATCGAGGCGGGGGCCACGGTCGACGACGCGCGGGTGCGGGAGGTCATCGCCGAGCACTACCGGTGGGTGTGCAATTTCTGGACGCCGAACCGGGAGTCGTACCCGGGTCTGGGTCAGACCTACCACGACCACCCGGACTTCCGGGTCCAGTTCGACGCGCTACACCCGCGGCTGGCCGAGTTCATGCGCGACGCCATGGCCGCGTACGCGAACACCAGCCTGTAGGGGCCGGGGGAGCTGCAGATCCCCCGGCGCTGCGAGCCGACGTTCGAGCGAGGAACGAGCGAGACGGAGGCGACGCCACGCGGAATTGTCAGATGGTCCGCATGGCGCCGCCGTCGATCGCCACGCAGAGCCCCGTCAGGTAGCTCGCGGCCGGCGAGAGAAGGAACGCCGCCACCCGCCCGAACTCCGCCGGGTCGCCGATGCGGCCCAGCGGGATCGAGCTCTCGGCCTGCGCCCGCATGGCGTCGGGATCGCCGCCGGCCGCGAAGATCTCGCGCAGCCGGTCGGTGAGGATGCGGTGCGGCATCAGCCCGAAGACCCGAACGCCGGCCCGGCCGTACTCATCGGCGATGTCCTTCACGACGGCGGCCAGCCCGGGGCGCAGGCCGTTGGAGATCCCCAGTCCCGTCATTGGTGTCCGGGCCGACGTGGAGAGCACCAGCCCGACGGCGCCGCCGGCACCCAGCCCGGCCAGGACGGCCCGCATCGCCCGTACCGCGCCCAGGAACACGCTCTCGAACGCCTGCCGCCATTGGTCGTCGCTCACCTGGGCGGCCGTACCCGGCGGCGGCCCGCCCACCGAGAGCAGGGCGCCGTCCAGCCGCCCGAACGAGGACGTCGCCGCCTCGATGAGGCGCCCCGGTGTGTCGGGGTCGGCGAGGTCGGCCACGAGGCCCACGGCCCGCTTGTCGGCGGCCTCGGCGTTCAGTTCGGCCACGGCCGCGTCGACGTTGGCCTCGGCGCGGGAGGACACCACCACGCGGGCACCGTCGGCGATGAGGCAGCGGGCAGCGGCCAGGCCGAGCCCGCGCGACGCTCCCGTGAGGACGTACGCACGCCCATCCAGTCCCAGATCCATGAACTTATCTAACCGCCGCTGGGCCGGTGCCGCGCGCTCAGACCCGGCCGTGGCGCACTACGGGACCCGCGGCCCGCGCGAGCGGAGCGAGCGCGAGGAGGCACGGCCCCGGGGCCGCACCACGCGACCGAACACCTGCACCACCGGGCCGTCGGCGCTGCGGCGGTACGCGGGCCAGCGCCGCCGTCGGGGCGCCGAGCGACCGTCGTATCGCCACATCACCTCGCGCTCGGCCAGATCGGCCGCGGCCAGCGGACCGAGCCGCCCTGCCGCGGCCGCTTCGCGGGCGAAGTCCCATCCGTCGCGCAGGGCGCCGTTGGGCGGCCGGCCCGCGGCCCAGGCCGTGAACGCGACGGACCAGCCCGATCCGAACGAGGTACGCAGCAGGGGCCACGCGGCGGCCACCTCGCCGGCGCGCTTGACGAGCAGCGCCTGCGCCGCCGCCCGTACCCTCGACGGGTCGAAACCATCCGGCGTCGGCGCCCCCGACACGAGCGCGGCCACCAGAGCGGCCTGCCGGGCGGCCAGGTCCTCGCGCGTCATGCCGTGACCCGGGCCACGCCGGCGGCGTCGGCGATCGCGTCCAGATCGGCGCGGAGTTGCTCGGCCGGCGGGTATGCGCCGTCGCGCTCCAGCAGGAACGCCGGCGGCCGGTGGCGGCGGCACAGCTGCGCGAGCAGGTCGAGAACCGCCTCGGGTACGGCGTCCGTGTGCGTGTCGTGGTAGAGGCCGTCGTGCTCGGCGCCCCCGGCCACGTGCACGTACGCGATCCGCTCCAGCGGCAGGCGGTCGAGCAGGTCGGTCGGATCCTCGCCGCGGTTGCGCGCGTTGGCGTACACGTTGGCCACGTCGAGCAGCAGCATCGCGTCCGTGCCGGCGAGTATCTCGGTGATGAAGTCGGCCTCGGACAGTTCGTCATCGGGCCACTCGACGAGCGTGGCGATCGGCTCGAGCGCGATCGGCACGGGCAGCTCGGCCTGGGTACGGCGGACATTGTCCACAATGGCGGCGACCGCGTCCCGGCTGCGCGGCACCGGAAGCAGGTGCCCGGCCTCGGTCGCGCCGGACCGTACGAACGCGATGTGCTCGCTCACCAGCGGTGCCGACAGGGTCCGCGCGCACTGGGCCAGATGCCGTACTCGGGCGGGGTCGACCGGCTCCGCGCCGCCCAGGGACAGCCGGACCCCGTGGGGCACGATCGCGACCCCGCGGTCCCTCAGCGCGGCCAGTCCCCCGGGGATGGGGCCCTGGGCCGGCACCGATTCGGCGACGACCTCGGTGAAGCGCAGCCCGGGCAGCCCGGCCACGAAGCCGGCTATCTCGCGGCGCCAGCCGATGCCCACGCCGCCGTACGGGGTCATCCGCCGCAGCCTCCGCCGCCGCAACCGCCACCACCACAGCTCCCGCCTCCGCCGCAGCTCGACCCGCCACCACCGCCGCCACCGTCCGAACTGGACGAACTCGTCGAACCCGGGGTGCGCAGGACGCCCGCGTGCCGGGCGAACTCGGGATCGGCGGCCCACAGCGCGCCGGTGCCGAACAGCGCGACGCCGAGCGCGGCACCGGTGAAGCCGTACGTGCTCCAGGCCGGGGCCTGGCTCGGCTGCAGGTGCTGATGGGACCGGCGGGCATCCAGGAGAACCCGGCGTCCGGCCGGGGTCGGGGAGTGGTGGCGTACGACCAGCAGCACCAGGGCGATGGGGATCGTCACCGCGACGAGAGCCACGAGGAACCCGACCGGGCGGTCGTTGGCCAGCCCGGCGAGGATGCGTACTCCGCCGAGACCGGCCAGGGCGAGCATGGCCCACCCACCGAGCCGGGCCTTGGACCGCTGGGCGTCGTCACGTACCCAGCCGGCGCGCGCGAGGCCGTCCAGGATCTCCCGCAGCGCGTTGGACACGCCGGGGTCGGCCGGCAGCAACTTGGCCTGCACATGCCGGCGGGCGGCGTCGTGGATCGCGTGGTCGAGCCGGCTCGGGCCGGGAGGCAGATCGCCCGACACGGACAGCTCCCCGAGGGGTCCGACCTCGACGGCCTGGGCGGCCCGCAGGCCGGCCAGGGACGAGTAGACGGCCGTGGTCGAGCCGCCGTTGAGGAAGGCCAGCTCGGCCGGCCGTGGCGTGCGTCCCGACGCGACGCTGTCGCCGCCCGCGCGGCGCCGGGCCCAGACCGCGTAGGCGCCGACGGCCACCGCCGCGGTGGCGTAGAGCGCCAGGAAGTCCGGTCCGCTGATGCCCCACGTGTCGCCCGCCGCCATACGTCCCATTGTGCGCGGGCACGCAAGCCGCGTCCTCGGGTCGTGTGCGCGGGGCGCCCGATCCCGGACGGCCCGTCGTGCCGACGCGGCCTCAGCGCCGGACGGCCGCCTCGACGAGGTCGAGCACGCGGCCGAGGTCCGCGCTCGGTCGGCCCATGGCGAGGTGGAGCACGAGCCCGTCGTAGGCGAGTTCCAGGAATTGGGTCAGCACCTCGACGTCCACGTCGGTGCGCAGGACGCCCGCGTCCCGCTGCCGGATGAGGCGCTCGCGCGTGGCCGCGGTCACCGCGTCGGCCCGCACGGCCCACCGCTTGGCGAACTCGGGATCCGTGCGCAGCCGGCGGGACACCTCGAGCTGCGTGCCGAGCCAGCCGGCCACTTCGGATTCCCCGCGATCGGGATGGGCACGCTCCAGCAGGTCGCGCATGACCTGGACCAGGCCGTCGCGGGCCACCGTCTCCACCATCGCGGCGGCGTCGTCCTCGGCCACGGCCAGGAAGAGGGACTCCTTGTCGCGGAAGTGATGGAAGATCGCTCCCCGCGACAGGCCGGTCTCGTCCTCGAGCCGGCGCACCGTCGCCCCTTCGTACCCGTGACGGGCGAAGCAGGCCCGCGCGCCGGCGAGGATCTCCCGCCGCCGCGCGTCGAGCTGATCCTGGCTCACCCGGGGCACCGCTCGATCGTGACAGGCGTCGGCGATGCGTGCAATACGTACGTACGGCTTGTTATGTCCGAACCGCCACACCGGCCCCGCGCGCGCTCACCGTGCCCTCCCGGACCCGCGGCCGCGCGGATTGTCGTGTGCGAACCCCGGTGCCACCCCGCGGCCGCCCGGATTCGTGCCCCATCGCGGTCACGGCCGGAGGTTCCAGCCGTACCCCGTTGAACCGCGGCGTGCACGAACCTGGGCCGGTGGCCGCGACCATCGCACCGAGCTTGGATCCGTTGGTTTAAGTGTCCGGTGGCCCCTCCGGAGTGCCGAACTCGCGCAGCAGCGCGTCGTAGGTCTGGCGACGCGCGACCACGGCCGGCCATGCCTCGGCACACTCGCGCATGACCGCGACGTGCGTGCTGCTCCAGGGCGCCAGACCGCCGTGTTCGTCCGGCTCCAGTGGCACGTGGGCGTCGTAATAGGCGCGCATCGCCCGCGACAGTCTCTGCACCGCTCCGAGATAGGCGGCTCGCGCCCTCATCGCCTCGCGTCGCAGATTCGGATTGCCCACGTGTTCGATAGTACAGGCGTTCGTACTGATCGTTCAAGCCCTATGTGCGCTTGTTACACAACGATTCTGGTGCCCAATCCGGCAATCATGATCGAGCAGGATCAACAGCCCTACCAGCAGGTCCACAATGGAGCGTCGAACAGGGACGCCGACGGGTCATGGCGGTCCGACATGGCCCGATGGGCGGCTCGCGGAATTCGGTTGCGCCCTCCGCCGACGACGTGCAGGCTGGCCAGGTCGTCTGAGACACGGAACGGCGCTGCCGAAGTGCCGGAGGGGAGGGGCAACGATGTTTACGCCCGTCGCGGGCTCGCCGTCGCGCGCCCTCGCCCCGATCCCGGCCTGATCACCGCCGATCCGCGGAAGCGGCCGAACGCGGTACGGCCGTCGGGGCATCCCATCTCACCGAGGAGCCCCAACCGTGCGCCAGCACGACGATCAATTCGAGTCATCCCCGGGTCGCACCGGGAAGCGTCGTTTCGACGACGAGCAACCATCATTCGCCAGGCGGGGCCGTCGCCAGCGGCTCGAGGTCATCGAGGACGTGCCCGAGGAGGGCAGTCGATGGTCCACATGGGACCATTCCACCCCCTTGCAGAAGGGACCGCGGCCGTATCCGGACTGGTTGGTCACCGAGCTGGCCGCCGTCGACCATGAGCTCGGCATACTCAAGACGGGCAAGGAGGCCGAGGTCTGGCTGCTCGAACGCGGCGTGCCCGGCACCGACCGCCTCTGCCTGCTCGCCGCCAAGCGGTACCGGGGGTCCGAGCATCGGCTGTTCCACCGCGACGCCGGCTACCTCGAGGGCCGGCGGGTCCGCGAGTCGCGGGTGAACCGGGCCACGTCGGGGCGCACGGCGTTCGGCAAGGAGGTCATCGCCGGACAGTGGGCCGCGGCCGAGTTCGACACGCTGAGCCGCTTGTGGACGTACGGCGTGCCCGTGCCGTACCCGGTGCAGATCACCGACACCGAGGTCCTCATGGAGTTCATCGGCGACGCCGACGGTACGGCGGCGCCGCGGTTGGCCCAGTTGCGGCACGACACGGCCGATCTGCCCGACCTGTGGGAGCAGCTCGTCGCGGCTCTGTCCACAATGGCGCGGGCCGGGCTGGCCCACGGCGACCTCTCGGCGTACAACCTCCTGGTCCACCATGGACGGCTGGTCGTCATCGACCTGCCCCAGGTGGTGGATGTGGTGGCCAATCCGCAGGGTCGGCGGTTCCTCGCCCGTGACGCGACCAACGTCGCGAGGTGGTTCGTCGCCCGCGGCGTGACCCAGGCCGACGGCGAGGAGCTCACCGACATGCTCGCCGCCGACGCCGGACTGCGCTGACCGGCCGGGTGTGTAAGTAGGGGCACCCTCCTAGTCAAAAAACGACTGTAGGGTGCCCCTCCTTACACCGAGCACACCGAGCACACCGAGTCAGGAGGAGAGCATCCGGCGCAGGACGTACTGCAGGATGCCGCCGTGCCGGTAGTACTCGGCCTCGCCGGGCGTGTCGATGCGCACGACGCCGTCGAACTCGACGGTCGCGCCGTCCGGCCGGGTCGCCGTGACCCGCACGGTCCGCGGGGTGCTGCCCTCGTTCAGCGCCGTCACGCCGCTGATCGCGAAGGTCTCCGTGCCGTCGAGGCCCAGCGATTCGGCCGTCTGGCCATCCGGGTACTGCAGCGGCAGCACGCCCATGCCGATGAGGTTGGAGCGGTGGATCCGCTCGTACGACTCGGCGATGACCGCGCGCGCGCCGAGCAGCATCGTGCCCTTGGCCGCCCAGTCGCGGGACGAGCCCGACCCGTACTCCTTGCCGGCCAGGACGACCAGCGGCACGCCGGCCTCCTGGTACGCCATCGCCGCGTCGTAGATCGTCGTCTGCTCGCCGGTGAGGTGGTTGACCGTGAACCCGCCCTCGACGCCGGGCACGAGTTGGTTGCGCAGCCGGATGTTGGCGAACGTCCCGCGGATCATCACCTCATGGTTGCCGCGCCGCGAGCCGTACGAGTTGAAGTCCCGCCGCTCGACTCCGTGCTCGGTGAGATAGCGCCCGGCCGGCGAGTCGGGCTTGATGGACCCGGCCGGGGAGATGTGGTCGGTGGTGACCGAGTCGCCCAGTTTGGCCAGCACCCGGGCGCCCGTGATGTCGGAGACCGGGGTCGGCGACGCGGCCATGCCCTCGAAGTACGGCGGCCTGCGGACGTAGGTCGAGTCGGCGTCCCAGGCGAACGTGTCGCCGGCCGGGGTGGGCAGCGACCGCCAGCGTTCGTCGCCGGCGAACACGTCGGCGTAGTCCTTGGTGAACATCTCCGACGAGATGGCCGACTCGATGACCGCCTGGACCTCCTGCGGTGAGGGCCAGATGTCGGACAGGTACACCGGCGTCCCGCTGGAGTCCGTCCCCAGTGGATCCTTGGTGAGGTCGACGTCCATCGAGCCGGCGATCGCGTACGCGATGACCAGCGGTGGCGAGGCGAGGTAGTTCATCTTGACGTCGGGGTTGATCCGGCCCTCGAAGTTGCGGTTGCCCGACAGCACCGACACCACGGAGAGGTCGTGCTCGGCCACGGCGGCCGAGATCTCGTCGGGCAGCGGACCCGAGTTGCCGATGCAGGTGGTGCAGCCGTACCCGACCAGGTGGAAGCCGAGCTTCTCCAGGTACGGCGTCAGGCCGGCCTTCTCGTAGTAGTCCATGACCACCTTGGACCCCGGGGCGAGAGTCGTCTTCACCCACGGCTTCGCGGCCAGCCCGCGGTCGACCGCGTTGCGGGCCAGCAGGGCGGCGCCCAGCATGACCTGCGGGTTGGAGGTGTTCGTGCACGACGTGATGGCGGCGATGACGACGGCGCCGTGGTCCAGCTCGAACTGGGCGCCGTCGGCCGTGGTCACCGCCACTCTCTCATGAGGACGGTCGTTGGCCACCGGCCGGCGTTCGCGGGGCGAGTCGCCGGCGTCGGCGTGCCCGATGGCCGGCGGATCGCTGGCCGGGAACGACTCCGACGACGCCTGGTCGGCCGACCCGACCACGCTCGGGTTGTCGACGCCGGCCACATACCCGCGGATGTCCGTGCGCCACTGGGCCTGGGCGTCGGTCAGCGACACCCGGTCCTGAGGCCGCTTCGGGCCGGCGATGGATGGCACCACAGTGGACAGATCCAGGTCGAGGTACTCGGAGTAGGCCGCCTCGCCGGCGTCCGGGTCGTGCCAGAGGCCCTGCCGCTTGGCGTACGTCTCGACCAGCGCGACCTGCTCGGCCGGACGGCCGGTGAACTTCAGGTACCGGATGGTCTCACCGTCGATCGGGAAGATGGCGCAGGTCGAGCCGAATTCCGGGCTCATGTTGCCGATCGTGGCCCGGTTGGCCAGCGGCACGGCGGCGACGCCGGAGCCGAAGAACTCCACGAACTTGCCCACCACGCCGTGCGTGCGCAGCATCTCGGTGATCGTCAGCACGAGATCGGTCGCGGTCGCGCCGTCGGGCAGTGATCCGGACAGCCGGAACCCGACCACGCGCGGGATGAGCATCGACACCGGCTGCCCGAGCATCGCCGCCTCGGCCTCGATGCCGCCCACGCCCCAGCCGAGCACGCCGAGCCCGTTGACCATCGTGGTGTGCGAGTCCGTGCCGACGACGGTGTCCGGGTACGCCACGCCCTCGCGGGGCATCACGACGCGGGCGAGGTGCTCGATGTTGACCTGGTGCACGATGCCGGTGCCCGGCGGCACGACCTTGAACTCGCGGAACGCCGTCTGCCCCCAGCGCAGGAACTGGTAGCGCTCGCGGTTGCGCCCGTACTCCAACTCCACGTTGCGCTCGAACGCGTCCGGTCGCCCGAAGATGTCGGCGATGACGGAGTGGTCGATCACGAGCTCGGCCGGGGCCAGCGGGTTGACCTTGCCGGGGTCGCCGCCCAGGTCACGCACCGCCTCCCGCATCGTGGCCAGGTCCACCACGCACGGCACGCCGGTGAAGTCCTGCATGAGTACCCGGGCCGGCGTGAACTGGATCTCCACGCTCGGCTCGGCCGCCGGGTCCCAGCCGCCCAGGGCCCGGATGTGGTCGGCGGTGATGTTGGCGCCGTCCTCGGTACGGAGCAGGTTCTCCAGCAGGATCTTGAGACTGTACGGGAGGTGATCGTGCCCCTCCACGGAATCGATCGTGTAGATCTCGTAGCTCTCGTCGCCGACGTCGAGCTGAGTCCTGGCACCGAAGGTGTCGAGGCTTGTCACGTCGCCACTCCTTCGTCCTCCGTCGTTGGCCGCGCCATGTCGGGGGCCCTGACCCGAATCCTCCCGCAATCGGGGCGGGCCGCGGCGGGCGGTGCCCACCGTCTAACAAACCGTACGTCCGTCTTGTTAAGTAGTCAAGTGACGGGTTCGATCCGCGGGCTGGCGAGATGGTCGCCCGGGCCCGGCGGTTCCCGGCCCCGCCCGGCCCCCGGGCCCGATGATTGGAAGGGCACCTTGCTCGTCAACGGTGACCGCAAGGTGCCCTTCCCAGGATCCGGTGCTGGCTCGCCCGCTAGGGCGTCGGGGGTGCGCAGTCGACGAGGTCGATGTTCGGCGTCTCGACCCCCGATGCCACCGCCACCGGCGTGGCGTGGGCGAAGTCGGGCTGGTGGTCGTACCAGCAGGTCGGTCCAGTCATGAAGTACTCGATCCGGACGTTCTGGGTGGCCAGGGCCTGCAGCCGGTACCCCCCGGTCGAGAAGTTGGTCGTCGTGGTCGGCGGACCGGCGAGGTCGCCGGTGCGGGCGTTGCGGGCGATCACATTGTTGGCGAACGCCGGGGCGCCGTCCGGGGTCAGGGCCCGCCCGGTGACGGTGCCCGCCGCGACCATCGACCGGTCGGCTGTGGTGGCCTGCCCCGCCCGGACCGCCAGGTACTGGGCGGCGAACCGGTCGGACGCGTCACCGGACCACTGCCAGGCGTATTCGCGCCGGAAGGGCGCGACGTAGAGCACCGGCCAGGAGTACGGCCCGAGCCCGGTGATCGTGTACTGGCCCTGCGTGTCGGAGCAGTGCGGGCCGACCTGCCGGTCCAGGGCCAGGGTTGAGGCCAGGGCGAACGGGAACGCGCACACCCTCGACAGTGGATTGCCCGTGGCCGCGTCGCGCGTCACGCCGGTGATGGAGCCGGGCGGGTCCATTGTGATCACCGGTATGGTCGTCGCCTTGTCGGCCTTGCCGACGAAGGTCACGGCCAGGCGCTCGTCACCGGTACCACCCCGGGCTCCGACCCACTGGGCGCCGTAGCGGTCCTGAGGGTGCACGGCGAACAACTTCGTCCGGACGGTGCCGCTCAGCGGACCGATCACCAGACGGCCGGTCTCGTCGCTGCAGCCCGATTCCAGCAGCGCGGCGTTGAGGGCCCCGTTGCTGAGCTGGACGCAGACCCCGTCGGCGGGTTGGCCGGTGCCGGCCTCCGTGACGTTGGTGACGAACGCGGTGGCCCGCTCCACCTCGATGGTCACCCGGCTGGTCCGACCGGGCTCGACCGTGACGGTCCCGTTGGCCGGCCAGTGGGTGCCCTCGGGCGTCGCCGAGACCTCATAGAATTCGGCCGGCACATTCCGCACGGTGAAGACGCCGTTGACGCTCTCGCAGGTCTGGCCGCCCTGGTCATTGTGGACGCTCACGCAGCCGCGGGTGATGCGCTTGTGGTTGCGCTCGTCGATCATGATGACCTCGACCGTGCCCAGCGGCAGCAGCGTGTCGTTGACCTCGACCACCTGACCGGCAGCCAGGTCGAAGATGGTGGCCTCCTGGAACACCTTGGTGGAGTACGCGTACTGGAAACCGCGGCGCTCCTTGAAGATCTGGACGTAATACCGCCCCGGGGCCAGGTCGATGACCGTGTAGTGGCCGGCGGCGTCGGTGGTGGCCGACCACTGGCTGCCGCTCGCGACGCTGTTGGCGGTGACGACCGCGTTTTCCACCGGGCCGCCGTCCTCGGGAAAGACGATGGTGCCGGTGATGTCGGCGAAGCCGCTGACCAGGACGAAGCTGGCCGACCGGTCGAACGTGCTCAGCTCGATGGCATTGGCCCGTTCCCAGGTACTGTGCTGGTGGTACCACTGGTCCGGAAAGCCGGCCGCCCGGACTCGTAGCTTGTAGACACCCGGTTCGACCTCAATGGAGTACTGCTGGCTGGCGTCGATACAGCCGGTGGCCACCTCGGTCGGGGCGTCGGCCCGGAAGACGGTGACACAGGCGTCGGTCACCGGACCGCTGTCGGAGAACACCCCGCCGGTGAACCGGACCGGGTCGTCGGCGTAGGCCGGTGCGAGTGCCACCACCGCCAGGGTCACGATGGCGGCCAGCGGCGCGAGTATACGTAGGAGCGTGCGAATCATCAGATACTCCGATTCCCCGTCGGCGGTGTCGTGCACGTTCCTACCAGATTGACGGCCAGATATTGACCCCCCTCGCGATTTCCGGAATGGCACACCCCACCGTCACGAATGTGCGCGTAAGGTGCCGTCCCAACATCGGCTCGTCTGGTGCGGGGTTCGTCTGACCGCCCGGGTCGGTTCCTGTGTGCGCCGCGGTCGCCTGGTACGCGGGACTCGTGGATGGCCACGCCGGCGATGACGAGCGCGATGCCGGCCAGTTCGCCCGGACCCGGCCTCTGCGCTAGCACGATCAGGCCGATGACGGTGGCGGTGGCCGGCAGCAGCGACAGGAGCAGCGCGAACGTGGCCCGGGACAGGCGGGCCAGCGCGAGCTGGTCGCAGACGTACGGGATGACCGACGAGCAGATGCCGACGCCGACACCGGCGGCCAGGAGCGCGGGTCGGGAGAACGTGGCCGCGGCGTCGGCGAACCCGACGGGTGCGACCGCGACCGCGGCGACGATCATCGCGAGGGCCAGGCGGTCGATGCCGGCGGCGCCGCCATCCTTGGCGACCCGCTTGCCGAGCATGACGTAGGCCACGAACAGGCCGCAGTTGGCGAACGCGAGCGCGAAGCCGAGAGGCTCGCCGATGAGCCGTACCTCGGTCAGCAGCGCGACCCCGCCCACGGCCAGCGCGAGGGCGCCGATGTTGCGCAACCGTCGCGACGCGGAGGCGAAACCACCCGGGCGCAGCACCCCGACGGCCGCCAGCGCGATCGGGCCGAGGAACTCGATCGCCCCGACGGTGGCCAGCGGCAGCCGGTCGATGGCGAGGTAGAACACGCAGTTCATCCCGGCGAGCGTGAGCCCCAGGGCCAACAGCAGCCGGCGCTGGGTCCAGTCCATCGTGGACAGAGCCCGCCACGGCCGGCGCCAGGCGGCGAACACGACCGCCGCCGAGACGATGCGCAGCCAGGCCACGCCCAGGGGAGCCACGTGGGCGAACAGGAGCACGGCGAAGGCCGGGCCGAGATAGTGGAACACCGCGCTGACGACGAAGTACGCATGTGGTGGGACCCGCTCGCCTGTCATGCCGACTAGTATCGAAACCAGAAAGGCGGCCCGGCAGCCTTCAGCGAAGGGCGATGAAGCAAATGGCCTTGAATAACACGGCACGATCGGGCGAACGGTTTCAGAACTCCAAGGGTCTCCTGGACGCCGTCAACGTCCGCATATTGCACGCCCTCGCCGACGACCCGCGGTTGAGCATGTCGGCCCTGGCCCGCCGGGTCGGACTCTCCGCGCCGGCGGTGACCGAGCGGGTGCAGCGCCTCGAGCAGGCCGGCGTGATCCGGGGGTACCGGCTCGACATCGACCCGGCCGCGCTCGGTCTCCCGGTCGCGGCCTGGGTGCGCGTCCGGCCCGGACCGGGTCAGCTGACGAAGATCGCGGCGCTGGCGACCGAGATGCCCGAGGTGGTCGAGTGCCACCGCATCACCGGCGAGGACTGCTTCCTGCTCAAGGTGTACGTGCCGGCGGTGGATCGGCTCGAGACGGTGCTGGACAGATTCCTCCTGTACGGCCAGACGACCAGCTCGATCGTGCAGTCGTCGCCGGTGCCGCCCCGATCGATCGCCCTTCCGCCCTACTGAGCTCCCGCCCTCCTGAGCTCCCGCCCTCCCGTCCCCCAAGATCCGCGCCGATCATGAGGTTAGGGACATCAAACAGCGCCGATCATGGACTCAGGTCCATGATCGGCGGGATTATTCGGGCGTCGTCACGGTGGGCGGCGACCGAACGGTCGGCGGCTCGGATCCGGACGAGGCGGGGGTGAGCGTCATGACGCGGCGGGACCAGCGGCGTACGGTCACGGTCACCGTGTCGCCGGTGTCGCAGCGGCCGACCATCTCGTAGGGCAGGCCCCACGCGGTGGTCCGGTCGGACGGGCCGGAGTCGATGGCCAGGTAGGCCAGCCACGGCACGGACGGCCCGTCCTGCGACTTCCGCTTCTGCCGCCATACCTGGACCCAGAGCACCTGTCCGGTCAGGTTCAGCGGCGCGACGGCGTCGATGATGACGCGGACGATCGTGTACGCGGCGTAGGCCAGCAGCACCAGGCCGATCAGGAACCCGACCGTCGACACGACCCGGCCGATGGCGCGCAGGGACTCGGTCGACGCGAGGCCGTCGGTGATGCCGTCGGCCCCGGTGACCTCGGCGATGACCGGACGCCACCAGCGCACCAGGAGCGCGCCGGCGACCAGGGCCAGCACCGCCCAGGTCACCAGCATCGGGGCGGGGCGGCCGTAGCGGGGCCAGAAGCGCGGGTAGCTCACCCGCACCCGGTGCCAGGTTCCGCCGAATGAGGACCAGACCCGCCGCCGGCTGCCCATGCCCAGGTCGATGACGGCGCTGGCCACCCGGGTCGTGCCGAGCGCCGCGCCGTACCCGATGTAGCCGCCCCAGACCGCGACGGCCGACGGTGGCAGCTCGGCGAACGAGTCGTGGGCGCGCAGCCAGTTGCGCACGCCCAGCCATCGGGCCGCCGCCTCGCGGCCGGCCGGGGTGTCGCGCTCGCCGATGTTGAGGCCGGCGATGGCGGACAGCGCGCCGAACGTCATGAAGCCGGCCACGAGAACGGTCCCCAACGGGTCCTCCTCGTCGCCGCGGAACACGTGGTGGGCGACGGCGACCGCCACCAGCACGGCCGCGATGGCGGCCCCGAAACCGAGGATGCCGATATGGGTGGGGGAGAAGCGGCGCCGCGACAGGCCGCGGGCCCGGGCGTCGGCGATGATCTCACCGCGCAGCCCCTTCCACCACGCCTGGGCCTTCTTGGGGTCGCGGAAGGTCAGCGCGGTCAACGGCACCAGGCCGCCGCTGGCCAGCCCGGCCACCCGGTCGAAGACGCGCCGCTCGTACGGCAGCAGGCCGGCCGGGTTCGATTGAACAATGTGGACGGTCGTGTGGGTCGGGTCGTCGGCCGGCTGGCGGAACTCGAACACGCCGCGCGCGCCGAGGTCCAGCAGCGTGGCCTCGGCGGCGTCCTCGCTCAGGTCCCATCCGCCACCGACGAGGCTGGCCACCGCCGGCGGCTCGGGGCCGAGGTCCTGGGTGGCCGGCGCGGGTGTGATCCCCCGGGGTCGGGTGACCAGCCACAGGACCCCGTAGAGGGCGAACCATCCCCCGAGCGCCAGCCCGATCAGGACCGTCTCGATGATCCATTTCGGCATGGCGGGCGACGGGACTAGAAGCGGACCTGGACGGGCCCGCGCTCGCCCTCGGCCGTCTCGAAGTACTCCTTGGCCTTGAACCCGGTGATGCCGGCGATGATGTTCGTCGGCAGGGTCTGGATCGCGTTGTTGTAGCTCTGCACCGCGCTGTTGTAGAACTGCCGCGAGTACGCGATCTTGTCTTCGGTGTTGCCCAGTTCGGCCTGCAGCGCCGCGAAGTTCTCGTTGGCCTTCAGGTTCGGGTAGGCCTCGGCGAGGGCGAAGAGTCGGCCCAGCGTCTGCGTCAGCACGTTCTCGGCCTCGGCCCGACCGGCCGGGCCCGAGCCGGCGGCGTTGACGGCACCCGCGCGGGCCTGGATGACCGCGTCGAGCGTCCCGCGCTCGTGCGCGGCGTAGCCCTTCACCGTCTCCACCAGGTTCGGGATCAGGTCGTAGCGGCGCTTGAGCTGCACGTCGATCTGGGCCCACGAGGCCTCGACCTGGTTGCGTTGGCGCACGAGGCGGTTGTAGCTCACCACGGCCCAGATGACGAGCACCACGATGAGCAGGCAGACGATGCCGCCGATGATCGTGCCGATCCCGATGTCCATGCCTGACCTTTCAAGACGTGCTGGAAGATCACTTGCGGCCGATGGTGGGGCCTGGCCCTGTTCCCGACACTGAAGTGTCGCAGATCCGACTCGGCTTGCGTGTTGGTACACCCACGCGTCGCGGCTCCCGGCACGAGGGAACTTGCTGCGTTGGCGCCGCTCGCGAGCTCGCGTCGACTTGTGAAGGGAGCACCTCAATGAGACACAGGGTACTGAGGTTTCTCGGCGCCGCCGCGCTGGGCGTCGCCGCCGTGGCCGTGGCCGCCACGCCCGCGCACGCGCTGGGCGGCATCGTGCTCGTCAACGCCTCCAGCGCCAGCGACTCGACAGCGTCGAAGTCGGCCACGGCGACCTGCCCGGCCGGCACCGTGATCTACGGCGGTGGTGGGAACCTGTACGACGTTCCCGACGGCGACCAGGTCCGGCTGTCCGGCCTGCGGCCGATCGTCACGCTGCTGGGCCTGACCGGGTTCCGGGCCACCGCGACCGAGGACGACACGGGCTACAACAAGTCGTGGAGCGTGACCGCCCACGCCATCTGCGGGCCGGCGCTGCCGGGCTGGCAGGTGGTCTGGTCGATCTCACCGACCGCGTCCACCTCGTGGAACTCGGCCACGGTGAACTGCCCGGCCGGCAAGAAGGCCCTCTCCGCCGGCGCCGAGGTCAGCCACGGCGGCCGCGACGTGGTGCTGCAGCTCATCGTCCCGGACGTGAACCTGAACTGGGTCGTCGGCAGCGCGTACGAGGACGAGACCGGCTACGCCGGCTCGTGGGAGATCACCGCGTACGCGGTGTGCGCGAACCCGCCGTACGGGCTGCAGCGGGTCACCGGCGTGGAGACGATCGACGGCCTCCACGTGGCGTCGGCCCATTGCCCGGCCGGCTTCGAGCTGACCGGCCTGGGCGGGTACGCCGTGGGCGACGCGACGAGCTTCGGCCAGGTCTATCTGTTCAGCCTGTACCCGGTCAACGCGGCCCCGTGGGAGGCGGTCGCCATCGGGGTCGACGACGAGACCGGCTTCGGCGGCGACTGGTCCGCGGTCTCGTTCGCCATCTGCGCGTACTGAGGGGTGGATCAGCCGGGGAGGCGGGGGCCGGCCTCGCGCTGCGCGGCGAGCCAGGCCTCCACCTCGTCGGCCGTGCGGGGCAGGCCGCCGGAGAGATTGCGCGCACCGTCGGCCGTGACGAGAACGTCGTCCTCGATGCGCACCCCGATGCCGTGCAACTCGTCGGGTACGAGGTCGTCGTCGGTCTGGAAGTACAGGCCCGGCTCGACGGTGAGCACGTAGCCCTCGCCAAGCTCGCCGTCGCGGTACATCTCCTTGCGGGCCTGGCTGCAGTCGTGCACGTCGAGGCCGAGCATGTGGCCGAAGCCGTGCAGGGTCCACCGGCGGAAGACCATGCTCTCCTTGTCCAGCGCCTCCTCCACCGAGCACGGCAGCAGCTTGAGATCGTCCAGACCCTCGGCCAGGACCCGGTAGCAGGCCTGTGCCACGTCCAGGTACTTGACGCCGGGGCGGATCGCGTCCATCCCGGCCTGCTGCGCGCGGTACACGATGTCGTAGACGTCGCGCTGGGCCGGGGAAAAGCGCCCGCTGACCGGGACCGTGCGGGTCACGTCGGCGGTGTAGAGGCTCCTGCCCTCCACGCCCATGTCCATGAGCAGCAGCTCGCCGGGCACCGTGGCGCCGGTGTTGCGGATCCAGTGCAGGATCGTGGCGTGGCGGCCGGCGCCGACGATCGACGAGTACCCGAGGCCGTCGCCGTCGTGGCGGGCCCGCAGCGCGAACACGCCCTCGAGGAACCGTTCCGTCACCGAACGGTTCGCCGGCAGTACCCGGGCCACGTCCTCGAACCCGAGCACGGTCGCGTCGATGGCCGACTGCAGTTGGGCGATCTCCCATTCGTCCTTGACCAGTCGCATCTCGGACAGCTTCGTGGCCAGCTCGCCGTCGCGGGTGCCGGCCATGGCGGCATCGCCCGTGTCGTAGGGCAGCACCGCCGCGTCGACCATCTGGTCGTACCCGCGCAGGACGCGCGTCCGGGCCGGGGCCAGCGCGGCCAGCGCCGCGCCGAGGTTGGCCAGGCTGTCGGTCTCGATGCCCAGCTCGGCCCGCTTCTCCTCCAGCGTGTGGCGGCGCCCGATCCACAGTTCGCCGTAGGCCGCGCTGCGGAAGAACTCGTCGGTGTCGCGCGGCGAGCGGGGCCGGATGTACAACGTCGCGCCGTCCGGCCGGACGATCAACACGGCCTCCGGGTCGTGCTCGCCGGTGAGCCACATGAAGTCGCTGCCGGGCCGGAACCGGTACAGGGTGTCGTTGGCCCGCACCTTCTCCCGGCCGCTGGGGATCACGAGTGTCTCGCCGGGGAACGCCGCGACGAGCTGTTCGCGGCGCTTTGCGTGGTTCGGCGCCTCGGCCCGCGGGCTCACATCGAGGCGGCTGTCCAGCCACCCCGTACGCATGAACTCCTTGAGCTTCTCGGGAAAGTCGTCGTTCGAGCGGGGACCCGGCTCCTTCGTCGAATCGGTCGAGTCGGTCTCCGGCCCGGTCTCGGCGCGACGATCGTCGACGGCCCTGTCCATGTGATCCCCTCCGCAGCGCAGCCCACGCGGGGTTCGCCCGCGACCGCAATCGAGGCTACCGCGTGGAAGGATGTCGCCATGTGTGGAGTGCTGGTGTTCATCAGCGACGCGGGGAACGCGGCCGCCCAACGTGACGCGATCGCGGCGGCGCTCGAAAGCGAGCACCACCGCGGGCCCGACGACACCGGGGTGGAGGTCGTCTCCTCCGACGTCGTCTTCGCCCACAAGCGGCTGTCGATCATCGATGTGGAGTTCAGCCACGAGCCGTTGCGCTACCCGCCGAGCGGCCCGGAGCGCGGCCGGTACCTGCTGACGTTCAACGGCGAGATCTACAACTACATCGAGCTGCGTCGCCAGTTGGTCGAGGAGTTCGGCGCCGAGTTCGCCACGCAGGGCGACGGTGAGGTCGTGGTCGCCGGGTACCACTACTGGGGCGAGAAGGTGCTGGACCGGCTGCGCGGCATGTTCGCGTTCCTCATCTGGGACAGCGGACAGGAGAAGGCGTTCGGGGCCCGCGACCCGTTCGGCATCAAGCCCCTGCACTACCTGCGGACCACCGACGGACTGTATTTCGCGAGCGAAAAGAAGGCCCTGTTGCCGTTCGCGCCCTCGGCCGCCCAGGGCGACGCCGGTCTCAACACGGCGAACCTGGCCCACTACCTCACGCTGCAGTACGTGCCGGAACCTCACACCCTGCACCGCGGGATCAGCCGCATCGGGTCGGGCGAGTGCCTCACGTATTCGCCGAGTGGTGAGATCGTGACCCGCCGGTACTACCGGGCCCGCTTCCGGCCCACGCCGACCGACAACCGCCCGGCCCTGTACCAGCGCATCCAGGACACGCTGCGGGAGAGCGTCCGCATGCACATGCGCTCGGACGTGCCGGTCGGCGCGTTCCTGTCCTCCGGCATCGATTCGACCGCCGTGGTGGCGCTCTCGCGGGAGTTCAACCCGAACATCCTCACGTTCACCGTCGGCTACGACGTGCCCGGGTACTCGGAGATCGAGGTCGCCCAGGAGTCGGCCCGCCATCTCGGCGTGACCACGATCCCGACGAAGATCGGCCCGACCGACATGATGGAGGCGCTGCCGAAGATCGTGTGGCACCTCGACGATCCGGTGGCCGACCCGGCGCTGGTGCCGCTGTACTTCGTGGCCAAGAAGGCGGCCGAGCACGTCACCGTGGTGCTGTCGGGTGAGGGTGCCGACGAGTTCTTCGGCGGGTACACCATCTATCGCGAGCCGCTGTCGCTGGCGACGATCCACGGTCTGCCCTCGCCGGTGCAGCGCGGACTGCGCGCGGTGTCCAAGGCCATCCCGGAGGGCGTGAAGGGCAAGAGCTTCCTGGAGCGGGGCACCACGCCGATCGAGGCGCGCTACTACGGCAACGCGCGCATCTTCACCGAGGAGGAGAAGCAGCGGCTGCTGCGCCGCTACGACCCGGCGGTGCGCTACACCGACGTGACGGCCCCGATCTACGCGGAGGCCGGGGACCTCGACGACGTCACGAAGATGCAGTACGTGGACGTCTACACGTGGCTGCGCGGCGACATCCTGGTCAAGGCGGACCGCATGTCGATGGCCCACTCGCTGGAGCTGCGGGTGCCGTTCCTGGACCGCGAGGTGTTCGAGGTGGCCGCCGGCATCCCGGTCGAGCTCAAGCTGCCGCCGCGCTCCACCGACACGAAGTACGCGCTGCGCCGCGCGCTGGAGGGCGTCGTGCCGCCGGCCATCGTCAACCGCGTCAAGCTCGGCTTCCCGACGCCGACCCGGGTGTGGCTGCGCGGCGAGATGTACGAGTGGGCCCGCGACATCCTCACCCGGTCCGGGGCCGGCGAGCTGCTCGACCTGTCCTACGCCCGGCAGTTGCTCGAGGAGCACCGTAAGGGCGCCGCCGACCACTCCCGCGAGGTGTGGACGGTGCTGGTGTTCTGCGTCTGGCACGCCATCTTCGTGGAGCGCTCGCTCGACCCCGGCGTGGAACGCAACCAGTCGGCCTTGCTGACCAAGCCGGTCGTCGGCTCTATGGTGTCCTAATCGGAGACATGTCGTGGATTGGGGCGAGGGCCTGGGCCGGCGGCTCGCCGAGGCGGTGGAGCTGCTCCGCTCGATCGACGGCATCAGCGGTCTGATCCTCGGCGGCAAGGAGGAACCCGACGGGGTCTGGCCACTATCCGATGTGGACATTGTCATCGTGTACGCCGATGACGTCCGCGCCGCGGCGACGGCCGAACTGGAGCGGCGCCGCGGTGCGATCGCCGACTTCTGGGGCTGGGCCGGCGTGTCCGGCTCATTCGATCTGGGCGCGCTCGCCTTCACCGAGTCCGAGGCGGCCGCGGTCGTCGAGGCGGGGTCGGCCGGGCTGGCCGCGCGCGTGACCGACCCGCGCTGGTTCTTCGCCATGGACGCCGCGTACGGCGGCCGGGTCGAGCTGGGCCGGCGCGGGGTGGTGGTCGAGCTGTCGGAGATGTTGACCTCGGCCCGCTTCGCCGCCGACGTCGTCGCCGCCCGGCTGGGGCGTTGGCGGGAGATGGCGACCGAGGCGCTGACCGATCATGACACCCTGACCGCGGCCGAGGCCATGATCGACCTGTGTACGGAGCACTGGGGCACGCGGTCCGGCGCCGTGAGCCGCCGGTGGACCGCCTTCGAGTCCCTCGCGGGCCGGCACGGCCGCCCTCACGTGGCGGAGATCATCCTCGCCTCGCGGGGGGCCCGCGTGGACGACGCCGCCGCCCGCCTCGCCGACGCACCCTGGTGGCTACGCCGGCGCATCGACGCGGCCCTGGCCGCCCGCCTGGCCGTCGGCGAGGACGTGACGCCGGCCCAGAACGCCCGCGACCAGCTCGTCGGGTTCGCCCACCTGTGGCGCCGCCGCGGCCTGCCGCCCCAACCGTGGACCGAGCCGGTCGACGTCGACGCATCGGCCGTGGCCGGCGAGCTCACGACCCTCTTGCGGGCCTACTGATCTTGCCGGCACGGTAAGGAAGGGCACCCTACAGTCACAATTTGATAAGTAGGGTGCCCCTGCTTACAACGGGATGGGGTGCGTGCGATGGCGTACGCGGTGGTGATGGGGGAGGCGCTGGTCGACCTGCTCGAGACGCGGGCCGAAGGTGGTGGCGAGCGGGTCTATCGGGAGGCGGTCGGCGGAGCCCCGCTGAACGTGGCCGTCGGCCTGGCCCGGCTCGGCAGCTCGGTGGAGTTCGTCGGCTCGTTCGGCGACGACGTGCTCGCCGACCGGATCCGGACGTTCCTCGACAGCGCCGGCGTGTCCACGCGCGGTTGCGTCAACGCCGGCGGCCCGACGACGCTGGCGCTGACCACGTTCGACGGGGCGGAGCCCGACTTCCACTTCTACGGCGAGCCGCCGTCGTACGGGCGGCTGCGGCCCGCCGATCTCGACCGGGACATGGTCGCCGGCGCGGGCGCCCTCTACTGCGGCTCGATCGCGCTGCTCTGCCCGGACGCGCTGGACGCCGCCCGGGCCGCGTGGGCCGTACCCGGCCCGCTGCGCACGTTCGACCCCAACGTCCGGCCCCGCCTGCTGACCGATCCGGCCGGGTACCGGGCCGTCGTGGACGAGTTCGCGGCCACCGCGGACCTGGTGAAGCTCAGTGCCGCCGACGCCGCCACCCTTTACGACCTGGAGCCGGCCGCCGCCGGGGCGCGCCTGCTCGAGGCCGGCGCCGGGGCCGTCGTGGTGACTCTGGGTGCCCGCGGCGCACTCGTGCTGTGCGGCTCGGCCCGTGTGAGGGTCGAAGCGCCCGCGGTGCGGGCGGTGGACGCGACCGGTGCCGGCGATGCCGCCATGGCCGCGCTGGTCCATGGCCTCTTGGTACGGGGGCGGCCGCCGGCGGAGGCCGAGGGGTGGGCCGAGGTGGCGGCCTTCGCCACCGCGGTCGCCGCGATGGCGTGTGAGGCGCGCGGCGGGGCGACCGCCATGCCGACGCTCGAAGCGGTGCGGAAACGCTTTCCCCACACCTAGGCCGCACCGGCGGGGCCGCTGAATGCGTTTGTCGGCGTCCGGACAGGGAAGACAAGGCATGGCCGACGGGAGGCGACCATGACCGACGTGACGATCGCGACGGAGCTCAACACGGGCGCGCTGGTGGTCTCAGTCGGGCCGAGCGCGTGGGGCCTGGCGTGCATGGCCCGGGGCGTGGCCGGGGCGATCCGGCAGCGCCCGGCCGCGGTCGTGCTCGACCTCACCGCGCTGCCGACGGCCTGCGTCCTGCCGGCGCTCACCCTGGGTCTGGCCCGGCCCCGCCACGGTGTCCCGGTGATCGCATGCGTCCCGGCGTCCTCGCGGGCCTCACGGGCATTGCGGCGGATACCGTCGGTAACATCGGCCCCACCGATGGACGCGCTGGCCTCGCTCGGGCCGCGGGCGGTTGAGGACCGCGTGGGCGCCCACTTCGGGCCTGACATGAACGCTCCGGGTATGGCCCGCGCGCTCGTCGCCGCGGCCGTGGCGACGTGGCACGTCGACCACCTGGGCCCATCGGCCGGCCTCATCGCGTCGGAGCTGGTCAGCAATGCCGTGGAGCACGCCGCCACCGAGGTCGACTTCCGGCTCATGCGGATGCGGTACGGGCTGTGCATCGCGGTCCGGGATGGCGACCCGAGCCCGCCGGCGCCCGCGAAGCCCGGCCGGTCCACCCTGCGGGGCCGTGGCCTGCGGATCGTGGCCCGGACGGCCCATCGGTGGGGCTGCCTTCTCGGCACGGCCGACAAGATCGTATGGGCGGTGCTGCGTGACAGCGCTCCCACGGCGCCGCCGCCTCTGCGGATGGCCCTCCTGGCCTCGCGGTGACGCGGTTCGGGCTCAGCCCTGGAGGGCCAGCACCAGCCGGTCGCGGAACGCCTGCTCGGAGGTGGTTACCAGTTCGCCGCCGAAGCCCAGGAAGCCCCCGGTCTTGGCGGCCGAGATGACGATGTCGGTGATCGCGAGCAGCCAGCGCCGGTAGGCCATGCCGTCCGCGATCGCCGCCTTGTCCTTGAGCACCTGGTTGGCGGTCCGGACCCGATCGAGGACGGCGACGAGCGCCGCCGTCCGGTCGCGGAACTCGATGGCCCGCGCCGTGGCCGGGGTATCGAAGATCCGCATTGTGTCGGCCGTGACCTCGGCCACGAACGCGTTGCCGAGCTCGCCGCCCTTGGCCGACGCGATGAAGCCCGCCTCAATCTCCATGTGGGTCCGGTAGGCGAGGTCGTGCTGCGCGGCGCTCGCGGCGGCCACCACCCACCGCGGCAGCTGCACCAGCAGGTCCCACTCGTCGCTCGTGAAATCGACCTTCGTCGTCACCTCGGCCTCGCCCTCTACGAGTTCCGCCGACTCCGGCTCGGCGGCGTCCGGCGCCGCGCGCGAGCCCGAGCCGGCGGCGATGCGGGCGAGGGTAGCGCACGGCCGGCCCCGTCCGGCTCGTCCGCGGCGGTCGTACTCCAACCAGCCGCCCTTGGCCGCTCAGCCTCTCGTCGCCGGCTCCAATGGACGATCCGGCTCCAACCGGCCTTCGGAGGCCCGGTCGAGCCGGGCGCGCAGGCCCTCGGCGTCCGGGTGGTCGAGCTCGGTGAGGATGTCCAGCGCCGACGCCCAGGCCCGCGCGGCCGGGTCCGTGTCCCCGCGGGCCGCGAGGGCGTCGCCGAGCTGCGCGAGGGTGTCCGCCTCGCTGTAACGGTGCCCATTGTCCCGGTACCGGTCCACGGCGTGCCGGTAACACTCGATGGCCCGGTCGTAGTCGCCGAGTCGCGAGTGGACGAACCCGAGACTGTCCCAGGTGTTGGCCTCGCCGAGGCCGTTGACCAGCTCCTGGTACAGGGCCAGCGCCTGTTCACAGTAGACGATGGCGTCGCGGTGCCGCCCGAGCTGACCGTGCCGCCAACCCACATTGTTGAGCGCGGTGGCCTGGCCGAGGCGGTCCCCGACCTGCCGGAACAGCTCCAGCGCCCGCCGGTCGTGGGTCAGCGCCCGCGCGTGGCGGTCCTGCTGGTCCAGGGTCCAGCTCAGGCTCAGATGGGTGTTGGCCTGTCCGGTGGCGTCGCCGATCTCCACGAACAGCTCCAGCGCCTCCCGCAGGTGGGTGTGGGCCTGGTCGAAGCGACCCAGGCGCGCGTAAGCCCGGGCGAGGTTGCGGTGGGCGTAGGCCTGCCCGGCCCGGTCGCCCAGTCGACGGGCGGCGGCGACCGCGCCGGTCTGGACGGCGATCTGGTCGTCCCAGCGCCGGCGCCGTTCGGAGAGCGCGGTCAGCGTCCACGGAAGCTGCCAGGTGTGGGCATCGAACCCGCCGTCGGCGGCCCGGCCGACGCAGCCGAGCAACACCTCGTGCTCGGCCGTGAGCCAGGCCATCGCCTGCGCCGGGTAGCCGAAGGCCTCGGGATGCGCGCCCGGATCCGGCCCGGTCAGGTGGATGTGCTCCCGTTGCGGTTCGAGCAGCCGCACCGCCGCGTACGCCGTGTGCAGGTAGTGGTCGAGCATGCGGCCCGTGGCCGCGCGCCGGTGCTCGGGCGGGTCCGTCCTCTCGACCAGCTCGGACGCGTACGCACGCAGCAGGTCGTGGAACGTGTACCGGTTCGGGCTGCGCTCGGTGATGAGGTGCGCCCGGGCCAGCTCACCGAGCGACCCCCGCACATCCTCGGGCCAGACACCGGCGAGGCTGGCCGCCGCCGGCGCGGTGATGTCGGGGCCGGGGTGCAGGCCGAGGTAGCGGAACAGCCGGGCGGCGGGTCGACCGAGGGCCTGGTACGAGCACGCGAAGGCGGCCCGGACATCGGTCGCCGGGTCGGCGTCGGTCAGCGCCCCCAGCGCGGTACGGGCGTCGCCGAGCTCGCGGGCCAACGTGGCCAACGGAAACTCCGGGTGGGTGGCTGCCCGGGCGGCGGCGATGGTCAGGGCCAGCGGCAGCCGGGCGCAGCCGGCGACGATGTCGTCGACCGCCGCCGGCTCGGCGGCGACGCGGTCCGGCCCGATCCGGTCGGCCAGCAGCTCGCGCGCCTCGACCTCCGTGAGCAGGTCCAGGCTGACCGGCCGGGCACCGTCGGCCGCGACCAGGCCGGTGAGCCGGTCGCGGCTGGTGGCCAGGGCCAGGCAACTGGATCCGCCCGGCAGCAGCGGGCGCAGCTGGGCGGCGTCGCGGGCGTTGTCCAGCAGTACCAGCATCCGCCGTCGCGCGGTGAGGCTGCGGTAGAGCCCGACCTGGGCGTCCAGGCCGGCCGGGATGCGGTGCGGCGGCACGCCGAACGCGTCGAGGAACCCCCGCACCACCTCGGCGATGTTCATCGCGGATCCGCCCGGGTCGAACCCGCGGAGGTTGACATACAGCTGCCCGTCGGGGAACCGGTCGGCCACCCGGTGGGCCCAGTGCAGCGCGAGCGCGGTCTTGCCGACGCCGGCCGTGCCCGAGACCGCGGAGATGACAACGGTCGTGGGCGCCGGGTCGGCTCCGCCGACGGGGACGCGCTCGAGGATGGCGTCAAGGGCGGCCAGCTCCCGGGCCCGGCCCGTGAAGGACCGCGGCGGCGGCGGCAGTTGGCGCGGCACTGGCGGCGTGGCCGGGCCGCCGGAGTGCCCGTTGGGCGCGGCGAGCGTGGGTTCGGCGGTGAGGATCTGCTGATGCAGCGCGCGCAGCGGCGGGCTCGGGTCCGCGCCCAGCTCATCGGCCAGGCGCGCGCGCACCTCGTCGTACCGGTGTAGGGCGTCGGCCTGGCGCCCGCAGCGGTAGAGGGCGAGCATGTGCTGTCCGGCGATGCGTTCGTCGAGCGGGTGCGCCGCCGCCAGCCTGGACAGGTCGGCCACCAGTGCGGCGTGCTGACCGAAGCCGAGGGCGAGGTCGATGTGGTCCAGTTCGGCCGCGTGGCGCTCCGCGTCGAGGGACTGGCGGATCTCGTCCAGCCACGGTGTTTCCAGCGACCCGAACGCCTCGCCCCGCCACAGCCGCAGCGCCTGGGCGTACAGCGAAATGGC
>Ga0307415_100000110_pt1 | contig 35191 bp, 22 predicted proteins | sample DK1Cmetagenome_FD_204524 | JGI IMG/M metagenome (GOLD analysis project Ga0307415, IMG submission 204524) | Maize rhizosphere microbial communities from greenhouse at UC Davis, California, United States - DK15-C-2 | ecosystem: Host-associated > Plants > Roots > Rhizosphere > Soil | place: USA... | reverse complement strand
GGTAGGCGAACTGTACGTAGGTGACCGACTCGCCCGCCGCCGTGAGGTTGACGGTCTGCGAGAGCGTCTGCCCGCCGGCCGTGAGCTGGAGCGTCACGGAGTGCGGCGTGGGGAGGATGTTGGCGCGGTAGAGCTGGTCCACGGCGCCGAGGCGCAGGGCGCCGTTCGCGGTCGCCGAGTAGGTGCGCGACTCGGGGGGCAGGTTGTCCACCGTCAGCGTCGCGCTCTGGAGGTCGGTCGCGGCGCCGGCCGACGAGTCGGCGCGGAGGAGGACGACGAGCACGGCGCCGCTCCGGCGGCGCACCGCGTCGCCGATCGCCAGGAAGCGGTCGCGCTGCGCGAGCAGGTTGTCCTGCGACGTCGTGAGCATCGCGTCGAGCTGTTGCAGCGCCGTCGCCTCGTTGCTGAGCAGGAGCGCCTGGGCGCGCTGCTGCATCATCTGCGCGATGACGCTCTCGATGCGCGCCTGGAGCTGCACCCGCTGACTGCGGATGTCGGCGAGCTGCTGCTGCGTCTGCTCGAGCTCCTTGAGCAGCTGCTCCCGCTTCGACTTGTACGCCTGCTGCGCGGGGTCGTCCCCCTGCGCCCAGGCCGCCCGTGCGGGCGTCGCCACGGCGACGAGGGCGGCGAGGGCGGCGAGCGCGAATCGCTTGGTCGGAAGCATCAAGGGTCTCGAGTGGAGAGAGAGCGGGTCTCGGGTCGGGCCGGGGCGGCCGCGGCGCGCGCGCCGCGGTCCTGGGTAGGTCACCGCTGGGGGGGGCGCTGCGGGTTCTGCTGCTCGACGCGCCGCAGCCGCTCCTCGAGGCGCCGCAGCGCCTCGCGCTCCTGCCGGAGCTCCGCCTCCGCCTGCTGCCGGCGCTGCTCCAGTTCAAGCAGATTCTGTGCCTCGTACCGGTTGAGCTCGAGCTCGAGCGCGGCGATGCGCTGCTGGCGGTTCGTGATCTCGGCCAGCAGCTCCTGCCGCGTGCGCTCGAGCCGAGCCACCCGGCTCTGGAGGAACTCGCCACGCAGGAGGGCGAAGATGTTGCTCTGCCAGCCGAGCGTGAAGGCAACCTTCTGGTAGTTGTAGAACGACGTCGCGGGGGCCAGCGGGTCCACGTCGGCGCTGCCGGCGCCCAGCTCCGTCACGTAGAGCCCGGCGCGGAGGCCGCGGTAGACGGCGGACGCGCCGAGGTTGAAGTCCCAGGCGTTGTTCTCCCCCATCAGCGACAGCGTGAGGTTGGGCGTCGGGGCGAAGTCGGTCTTCACGCCGTAAAACAGCCCACCCGTCGGATTCTTGGCGTACTCGCCGCGCGGCACGCTACCGTGGTTGCGGAAGAGCCCATTGCCGAAGCCAACCGTGAAGCCGAACGAAAGGTCGGGCCAGGTCGAGCGGATGTCAGTGAGAGCGATCGTTTTCGTCGCCACGCCGTAGAACGAGTTGGCGGTGTTGAAGTCCTGGTGCAGCGCGTCGGCGACGTGCCGGGCGTTCGGGTTACTGCCGTCGGGCGGCAGTAGGTCGTAGCCGGTGCCGAAGCGGTCGATGCGCTTGTAGGGGCCGACATTGCGCACGCCGACGGCGAGCGACGGCACGAACCAGCGCGCCGCCCCGCCCTGCCGCCGGAAGTCGTCCTCGCGCAGGAGCAGGGCGCGGGCGAACGCTCCCGCCTCGGGGTTGCTCGAGAACGCCGCCACACCCACCTCGGCCCGCCCGGCGAACGACATCGAGAAGGTGAGCTGCGAGTTCAGCCGCCCGCTGTAGTTGAGCTTCGCGTCGCTCTGAGGGTCGGGCTCGAAGCGCTTCCCGCTGTAGTTGAGCGCGAAGTCCCCCGTCAGCGGGGCGACCCATGCGGTCGGGATGTCGATGAGGCCGGAGTCCCAGTAGAGCGTCGCCGGGTACTCCTGCTGGGCCTGCGCGGGGTGCGCCGCGGCGGCGGTGGCAGCGGCGAGAAGAGTTGCCGCCCACGCCGTGCGTGTCCGAGTCGTGCGCATATGCTGAAAGAGTCTCCCTGACATCAGCGGCTACCGGGCCGGCGGTGTGGACGGCGGCGTGCTCGACGCCGGCGGCGTCGAAGGCGGAGTGGTCGGCGGCGGCGTGGGGGGCGGCGTCGGGCGCCCCGCCTGGAGGTCGCGCAGCCGCTCGTTGGCGCGGCGGATCGCATCGCGCTCGGCCTGCAGCTCGGCCTCGAGGGCCTGCCGCCGGCGGGCGATGTCGGCGAGCTCGCCCGCCTGCGCCTTGCGCAGCGCGTCCTCGAGCCCACGAATGCGCCGCTCGCGCGCCGCGATCTCCGTGCGCAGGCGCTGCTGCTCCCGCGTCAGCTCGGTGATACGGGAGCGCAGGAGCACGCCGCGCGAGATGTCGATCAGATTGCCGCTGTAGCCGAGGGAGACGTTGAACTTGGTGTAGTTGTACAGGTTGAAGCCCTCGGCCGCGTCGCGCCGCCCGCCCTCCTCGAGCTCCGTGCCGTAAAGGCCAAGCGTGATGCCGCGCCAGTCGCCGATGATGCCGGCGTTGTAATCCCAGCCGTCGTTCTCGGCGAGTACCGTGACGCTCGTGTTGAGCGTTGGGTGGGCGACGTAGCGCCCGCCGAGGAAGAGTCCCTCGGCGATCGTCCCCTTCTGGTTGTACTGGTCACCGAGGTCGCCGTCATCGCTGAACAGCCCGTTGCCGAAGCCCAGCGTGAGGCCGAGGGTGGACGATGGTGGGCCCCCGGCAGTGGCGCCGAAGCCGAAGTCCTTGGTCAGCACCGCGTAGAGCGTCGGGCGGGTGCTGAAGTTCTGATAGCGCTCGACCTCGACGCGCTCGTAGCCCTCCGGCGTGGCGACGACGTCGCAGCCGAGCAGCATCCGCTCCTGGACCTTGCAGTTGCCGAGGTTGCGGAAGCCGACGGCGAGCGCCGGCAGCCCGGCGAACTGGTTGTCGCGCAGGAGCAGGACCTGCCCGAAGAAGCCGTAGTCGATGTTCTGGTCGTACGCCGCGACGCCGATCGAGACGCGTTGCAGCAGGTGCACGTCGAGCGCGATGTTGGTGTTCCAGAGGCTCGCGAAGCCCTGCTCCACGGGCGTGTCCGGGAAGGTCGGCGTGTAGCGCCCCGAGGTGTTCAGCCAGGCGTCGGTGCTGCTCGGCGAGACCCAGGCGACCGGGATAGTGACGAGCCCGGTGCCGAACTGCAGCGTCGCCGGGTAGCGGTCTCCCTGCTGGGCGTCGGCCGTCGATGAGGCGGCGGCGAACAGCGCCGCCGCGCAGGCACCGCGAAGCCACGCGGCAGCGGGGCGCATCGTGGGCATGAGTCCTCCCGAACTCGGTGGGCAGGTGGCGGGCGTCGTGAGCGGAGTCGTCACGGAGAGTGGAATTCCTGGTAGACGGCCGAGGGCGCGGCCGGCGCTCGCCCTGGAGAGCGCGCGACTGATCGTCGGTCCGCGACCGGCGCGGACGAGGGGGTGGCGCCCAGCGCGGCGAACGGCCGCCTGGAACGTCGCGCACAGCGGCGCGGGGCGTGCAAGAGACATGCCTTGTACCGACCGTGTCCGGCGCGTAGGTATAGGTCGAACATCGGGTTGCGAAAACTTCGCGGGGCGCGCCGTGACGCGCCGCACGTCGCGTCGGATGGGCACCTGGCGTGGCGGTCTCGCCCGCGCATCGCACGCTGCTCTGGTGGGCCCCGCGCCTGGGGCGCATTATATGTGGCCGAGCGTCCGCGCGCGACACCCGCCGCCGGACACGACGACGCCGTTGGAGGAGCTGTCATGGGCACTACCTCTCGTCCCGGGACGGCCGTGGGAGCGCGGCGCTCCCGCCTACTCGCCGGGGCCGCTGCGGCGGCGCTCGCCGCGCTGCTGCCCGTCGCCCGCGCCGCCGGCCAGGACCGCGCGGCGGGCAACGGAGACGCCCGCGCGGCGCTCGCCGACTCGCTCATCGCACTCGCCCTGGAGCGCGCCCGCGCCGCCGACACGAGCGGCGCCCTCCAGGCGCTCGAGCGCGCGACTAAGGTCGCGCCGCGCTACGCCCATGCGTTCTATCAGCGCGGCTCGATGCTGGCGCGCACCACTGACCTCGGCGCCGGCATCGGAAGTGCCATCCGCCGGCGCGAGGCGGTGCAGCAGCTTGACCGCGCGCTCGACCTCGACCCGGGGAACCCGCGCTACCTGCTCGAGCTGGGGCGCATCCGACTTCGGACCCCGTTCCTCCGCTTCGACGCCGAGCGGCTCCTCGAGAAGGCCCTCCGCGCCGCCGAGTCCCGGCGCGACATGCGCGTCCTCGCCGACGTCCACTACGAGATCGGACAGATCTTCGAGCGGCGCTTCACGACGATCGCCAACCGCAACCTCGTCGAGCCGATGGCGCCTTTCAGCCCGGCGATGGCGGCGAACGACCCGCGCTACGTGCGCGATTTTCTCGAGCGACGCGCGCATCCGATCGAGGACGCGGGTGAGCTCGACTACCGCAAGGCGGAGTCGCACTTCCGCGCCGCCCTCATCGCCGACCCCGCGCACGACGGCGCCGCTGCAGGGTTGTTCGGCCTGCTCGCCGAGACGCGGCGCTACGAGGAGCTGCTGCGCGCCACCGACGAGCTGCGTTCGACGCAGCCGCGGGCGCCTCGGCGATACCTGGCGCGTGGGCTCGCCCTCCATCGGCTCGGGCGGGTGGCCGACGCGGAGCAGGCCTTCGACTCCGCCCTCGCCCTGCTGCCGGCGCGGACGGGGCGCGAGATGACCTCGCTGACGACGATCCTCCGCCGCCGCGCGGCCTCGGACTACGAGAAGCTGTCTCCCGAGGCGCGGACCACGCTCGACTCGACGTACTGGCTGGCCGCCGACCCGCTCGAGCTCTCGCCGGCGAACGAGGCGCGTGTCGAGTACCTCGCCCGCCTTGCGTACGCCGACCTTCGCTTCTCGTCGCCCGAGTTCGGGCACGACGGATGGAAGACGGACCGCGGTGTCATCTACGCCCGCTACGGCCCGCCCACGCGTGTTGCGACCTTCATGTCGGGCGACGCGAACAGCGCGACCGTCTTCGACAACGGCGACGCCGGCGGCGGGCTTACCGGCATCGGCGGCGACCCCACGGGTGGCATCGCCCGCATCACCACCGTGTGGTGGTACGAGCCGGCGAACCTCGCCCTCGTCTTCACCGGCCCGCCGGCGATGGGCGTCGCTTGGTTCGCCGACGACTTCCGCGCCTACGCGGCGAGCGTGCGCGAGACCCAGCCGGCGCGCCTCCAGGACCCCGCGGCGCCGCGCGTGGACAGCGTCGCCGTGCAGATCGCCCGCTTCCGTCCCGACTCCGGCGCGGCGCGCGCCGCGGGCGACGTCGACGTCTCCGTCTACGCCGACGTGCCGACGGGCAGATTGCTGCAGGACGTGGACGTCGTGCGCGCCCCCGTCGTTACCGGCTTCGTGCTGCGGGACGAGGCGCGCAACACCCTCGCCCAGGCGCGCGATTCGGTCGTCCCCGCGGATCGGGTCACGGCGCGTGGCTGGCGCGCGGTCGTGCCGGGCGGCGAGTACACCTACCGCGTCGAGGCGCTGCAGCCGACGAGCGGCAACGGCGCTCGCGCGCTCGGGACGTTCGACGTCCGCCCCTTCGCTGAGTCGGGGCTCGCTCTCTCGGACGTTCTGGTGGCGCGCAGGATAGTCCCGCACTCGTTCACCACGCGCCCGCGCGGGCGCGCCGACTTCGACATCCGGCCCAACGGCTCGCTCACCTTCCGGCGGGGCGACACGCTCTTCCTGTACTGGGAGGAGTACGGCCTGACGCGCGACCCGGCGTCGGGCGCCGGCAAGTCGCGCGTCGAGCTCACCCTGCGCCTCGACGACGTGGACCGTGGCCGCCAGTTCGTCGCGGCCCGCGTCCTCAGTGGCGTCGCCGACGCGGTCGGACTGAGCGCGGAAGGGGACAACCGTGTGTCACTTCGCTTCGACCGTTCGGTGTCGCTCGACGGCATCGACCGCGTGCCGTCGTATCTCGCCGTCGCGCTCGGCGACGCCCCGTACGGGACCTACACGCTGGAACTCGCCGTGACCGACCTCGTCTCTGGACGTACCGCTCGTCGCCAGCGCGTGCTGCGGGTGCCTCGCCCGTGAGGCGGCCTGCGCCCCGCGCCCCACGCTCCGCGCTCGCCGTCGCCCTCGGCGTCCTCACCCTCGCCGCTCCGACGCTGGTCCCGCGTCCGCTTGGCGCGCAGGCCGGCGGCGCGGGGACGACGGCCGCCGCCACCGAGCGGGGACACGAGCGCGGCTTCCCGCGCCGCTACCTCTACGCCGCGCTCGGCGGGACGCTCGGACTCGGCCTCAGCCAGCTCTACAAGAGCGGCAACTCGTACTCCGGCACCTGCACGAGCGCCTCGTGCGTGACCATCGTCTCGACCGCGGGCGGGGTGTTCCTCGGTTATCTGATCGGACGCGAGTCGGACGAGCTGCACGGCCTCCGCTACCGCAGTGGTGCGCCGCTTTCGCCGCCCTTCGTCAGCGCCTCGCTCGGCGGCGAGCCGCTCGCCGTCGCCGCCCGCGACTCGCTCGTCGCCGTCGCCGGCGCGTCGGGGGTGGATCTGTTCTCGTCGGCCCGGGCCGCGCTCGGCGTCGCCGGCCGCCGCGCGGCTGGGGTACGCAGCATCGCCGGTGTGGAGCTCGTGCCGCGCTCCGGCCAGCTCGCCGTGGCCTCGGCGAGTGGGCTCTACGTCTATCCGCCGGGGAGCGGCCCCGGCACGCTGCTGCGCGAGGGAGACGTGAGCGCCGTCGTCTCCTCCTCCGACCGCTTCTTCGTGGCGACCGGGACGCGTGTGGACGTCCTCCCTTCGACCGCCGACTCCGCCGGCGCCTGGCCGGGTGTGGACCTCGGCCGCCCGGTGCGTGCGCTGGCCTGGGACGCCGGGCGCTCGCTGCTCTGGGCCGCCGCCGACAGCGATCTCGTGGCGCTCCGCGTGAGCGGCGACTCACTGACGCCGATCGGAGCCGTCCGGCTCGGCGCGCCGGCGCGTCGCGTCGCCGCGCTCGGGCCGCGCGTCGCCGTCGCCCTCGGCGAGGGCGGCGTCCGCCTGTTCGACGTCTCGGACGCGGCGCGCCCGGTCGAGCGGATGCACTGGACCGGCGCCCGCTTCGCCTACGACGTCGCCCTCTCGTCGACGCGGCTCTTCGTCGCCGCCGGCGGCGACGGGCTGTTCGTGCTCGACGCGAACGCCGGGTCGCGCCCCGTGATCGGCCTCGCCCGCAACCTCGGCTTCGCGGTCGGGATCGTCGCCCGCGGCGACTACGCGTACGTCCTCGACCGTGAGGGGCGCGCCCTGCGGCGCATTCCCACCGCGTTCTGATCGGCCGGCCCGGCGGCGCGCCTTCGCTGCGCGGCGCGCAGGCCACACCTTCCCGCGCTGCGGCGGCGCCGTAGTATTCACGCACTCCGCGCCACCTGCGGCGGTGCGCGGCACGCCCGGCGCGCCTCCTGCCCTTCCCCACGATGCCCTTCCCGATGCTCTCCCTTCGCCTGACCGCGCTCTGCGTGGCCGTCGCCGCCAGCGCCTACGGCGTCGCCTGCGCCCGCTCCAACGACGGCTCTGCCAAGGGGGCGGCCGCGGCCACGGGCGGCGCGTCGAGCGGCGACTCGCTGACGATGCGCGCCGACCGTGCGCGGATCCAGGGCGACAGCTCGGCGCCGGTGTGGATCGTCGAAGTGAGCGATTTCCAGTGTCCCTACTGCCGCATGTGGCACGAGACGACCTACCCGACGCTCGTCCGTGAGTACGTGGAGACAGGCAAGGCGCGCCTCGCGTACGTGAACCTGCCGCTGCCGTCGCACCGCAACGCGTGGCCGGCCGCCGAGGCCGCAATGTGCAGCGGCATCCAGGGCAAGTTCTGGCCAATGCACGATCGGATCTTCTCGACCCAGGAGCGGTGGGCGGGGATGGCCGACCCCACCCCCTTCTTCGATTCGCTCGCCACCGCGGCCGGGGTGGACGCGCGGCGGATGCGCGCCTGCGTCGCGGCGCGCACGACGCAGCCGCTCATCCAGGCCGACTTCGACCGGTCGTTCGCCGCCGGCATCAACTCGACGCCGAACTTCCTCATCGGCGGCCAGCGCCTCGAGGGCGCCCAGCCGATCGAGGCCTTCCGCCGCGCGATCGACGCCGAGCTGGCGAAGAAGTGAGGGCGGGGCGCAGAGTGGTGTGGGGCGCGGGGCGTGGGGGGGCCCCCCGACCGGAAAGGTACCGTGAGCGCGGCGGGTGCCGTCACCGAACTGCCGCGCGTCGCGTCCCGCACCCCGCATCCCGCGCCCCGCATCCGGCGTGAATCCCGCCCTCCGCCTCGGCTACCGCGCGGCGGGCCAACTCGCCCGCGGACTCGCCGCGGTGGCGCCGCGAGGCGACTCCAAGGTGGCGCGGGCGCTCGCGGCGCGGCGCGGCATCCGTGACCGGTTCGCGGCATGGGGCCGGACGGGGCGCGACGCGTCGCGCCCCCTGCTCTGGGTGCACGCGCCGTCGGTCGGCGAGGGGCTGCAGGCGCGGCCGGTGCTCGAGGAGTTCCGCCGTGCGCGCCCCGAGGTGCAGCTCGCGTACACGCACTTCTCGCCGAGCGCGGCGTCGTTCGCCGCAGGGCTCGACGTGGACTTCCGCGACTACCTCCCGTTCGACACGGTGGGCGACGCGCGCGCGGTGCTCGACGCGCTGCGCCCGACGGCGCTCGTCTTCAGCAAGCTGGACGTCTGGCCGCTCCTCGTCGAGGCAGCCGCGGGGCGCGGCGTCGCGCTCGGCCTGATCAGCGCGACACTTGCCGGATCGTCGTCGCGCCGCGCGCCCGTCCCCTCGGCGCTGCTCGGCGGCGCCTACGCGCGGCTCGACGCCGTCGGGGCCATCGATCCCGAGGACGCGGCGCGACTCGTCGCGCTTGGCGTGCGCGCCGGCGCCGTATCGATAACCGGCGACACGCGCTACGACCAGGTGTGGGCGCGCGCCCAGCGCGCCGACCGCGACAGCCCCATCCTCGCACCCCTGCGCTCGACGCGCCCCACCCTCGTCGCCGGCTCCACCTGGCCCGCCGACGAGGGGCCACTGCTCGACGCGTGGGCCGCGCTGCGCGCCCGGCTCCCCGAGGCGCGGCTCGTCGTCGCGCCGCACGAGCCGACGGCCGATCATCTCGCGCCGATCGAGCGGTGGGCATCGCGCGCCGGCATGCGACTCGCCCGGCTCGGCGTCGAGGGCGCGGCGAACGCCGACGTCGTGCTCGTGGATCGCGTCGGTGTCCTCGGGGACCTCTACGCGCTCGCCGACGCGGCGTACGTCGGCGGCGGCTTTCACGCCGCGGGGCTGCACTCGGTGCTCGAGCCGGCGGCGTTCGGCGCGCCCGTGCTGTTCGGGCCGCGCCACCAGGCGTCGCGCGACGCGCGCCTCCTGCTCCAGGCAGGGGGCGGCGCGACGGGCGCGACGAGCGCCGAGCTGCTCGAGCGTCTCTCGGCGTGGCTCAGCGACGTCGGCGCACGGCGCGCGACCGGCGCGAGGGCGCGGCGGGTGGTGGAGGAGGGACTCGGCGCCGCGCGCCGCTCCTACGCGCTCGCGGACGGGTTGCTCGCTCGCTCGCGGGCCGCTGCGACCTGCTGAGCGAAGGGCGCCGGATCAGCTCTGCCCCGCCTTGGCGACGGGCGCCGGCGGCAGCGGCGTCACACCGGCGCGCGCACCGTCGTGCTGCTTGCCCGGGTGGTGGATGTAGAACCCCTGCACGAGGTGCACGCCGAGCGCCTTCACCGTCTCCATCTCCTCGGGCCGCTCCACCCCCTCGGCGATTACCTGCGCCTTCTGGTCGTTCGCGAAGCGCACCATCGTCTCGACGAGGTTCTGCTTGATGAAGTTCGTGTCGATGCAGTTGATGAGCGACATGTCGAGCTTGATGAAGTCCGGCTCGAGATTGGCGATCGAGCCGAGCCCGGCGTAGCCGCTGCCCGCGTCGTCTACCGCGAAGCGGTAGCCGAGGTCGCGGAAGGCGCTGAGCTTCTCGCGGAACTTGGGGTAGTCCTTGATCGCCGTCCGCTCGGTGATCTCGATGACGACGCGGCTCGGGTCGCGGACGTCGCGCTCGAACGTCGCCGCGAACTCGGGGTCGGCGAAGTCCTGCGGGTCCACGTTCAGGAAGAGCAGCTCGTCGCCCGAGAGGCGCGTCCCCATCCCCTCGATGGCGCGGCTGCGACAGAGGCGGCTCAGCTCCCAGATCAGGTCCGCCTCGGCGGCGACCTCGAACATCACCTCGGGGCTGCGCAGGGAGCGGGGGACGCCGCGGGCGAGCGCCTCGTAGCCGAACACCTTGCGGCTGTCGGCGTGGACGATGGGGTGGTAGTCCACGTACACGGCGCGGTCGCGCAGCGCCGAGCGGAGGTCGGCGACCTTGCGCGCGCGCTCGCGCTCCTCGACGCTCTTCGCCGCGTTCGCCGCCTCGCGGATGCCGCGGTAGATGAGGCGCTCGAGGCGCGTCTTGGGGTTGTAGTAGACGTGCGCGCTGCCGACGTAGATGTCGAACAGCGCCGCGACCTCCTCGCCGTGGGCGGCCTCGATGCGGGCGGCGACGAACTGCTGCAGCCGCCCCATGATCTCCGTGATCTCGGCGTCGCTGGCCGCGTCCACGCCCACCGCTGGCACGTGGAAGAAGACGAAGTCGTCGTCGTTGGTGAAGCTGACCATGATGCGCGACGTGTGGAGCGCGGTGTCGCGCAGGAACTCGCTGACCGCGCTCGCCGTTGTCTCCAGCACCGCGTCGAGCTTCTCCCAGCCGTAGATCTCCTCAATCTTCGAGTAGCGGACGAAGTTGAAGTAGAGGACGACCATCTCGCCGCGCTCCTTGATGAGCTGGCGCGAGCGCTCGATCATCACCGGCAGGGTCGGCAGGCCGGTGAGGAAGTCGTAGAGCATCGTCTCGTACTCGGCGCGGTCCACCCGGTCGGCGAGCTGCGCCGGGGTCGGCATGCCGCGCGAGATCGCCGAGCGGACGCGGGCGGCGATCTCCTCGGCGTCGGCCGGCAAGCGGTACCACTCGTCGGCGCGCAGCTCGACCGCCCGGCGGCGGGCGGTGTCGTCGCGGCAGGCGACGACGACCGGCAGGCCGCGCGGGCGCGCGCGCTCGAACACGTCGCGGAGGGCGTTCGGGTTGTCGGTCGTGACGAGCACCACGCGCACGTCGTGCGCCTCGGCGACGGCGGCGGCGAGCGCGCGCTCCTCGGCGCGGACCTCGACGCGCCAGTTCCCGAGCTCGGCGGCCGCCGTCGCGATTGCCGGGTCGTCGCTGTCGGTGAGCAGGACGGAAGTGTTCACGCGGGCGCGCGGGCGGTCGAGCGGCGGGAGCGGCGCGGGCTTACGGCGCGGTCGCCGGAAGAAGCGCGGCATTGCGCTCCACGGCCTGCGCGAGCCGCGCCAGGTCGAACGGCTTCTCCACGTAGTCGTCGGCGCCGGTCTGGATCGCCTGCCGCTTGTCGTCCCACTCATCGAGCGCCGTGACCATGATGATGCGCACGGAGCGCCCCAGCTCGCGGTGCTGCTTCATGAGCCGGCACACCTCCCACCCGTCGCGGCCCGGCATCATGACGTCGAGGAGCACGAGGTTGGGACGCACGGTCTCGAACAGCGCCAGCGCCTCGTCCCCGTCGTGCGCCACCGTGATCGGGTAGCCGCGCACCTCGAGGTAGTGCTGGATGATGTCCGTGTTGTCGTGGTTGTCGTCGACGACGAGAATCGTCGGCAGTTGCCCTTCCTTCATGCGTCGCCCGTGTCGGCAGGTGTCAGGGCCGGAGGGGCAAAATGCAAGCCAGACGGCGGGATAGCCGACCGCCGGCGTCGGCGGGAGATCGTGAACGGTTGACGGCCGACAGTCGACGGTGGACGCTACGTAGAGCTCTATCTGCCGTCGACCGTGCACCGTCAACTGTTCACGGTTCACCTCCGCGACAGTCCGGGCGGCTTCCAGGCGAGGGAGAGGCCGAACGCGTCGTCGTTGTCGTCCCCGAGGTAGTCGGAGCCGGCGAACAGCGCGCTGAAGCGGAGCGAGAACTGGGGCGAGAACTCGAAGTCGGCCCCGAGGTCGAAGTCGAGCCCGACCTCCGAGTTATCGCGGCCGTCGCAGCTGCCGCAGACGTCGAGCACGAGGCGCGGGTGCACGTAGGGCGTGATGGCGAGCCCGCCCTCGAGCGGGAATCGCCGGCCGACCGAGACGCCGACCGGCACGCGGAACAGCGTGAGGCCGCCGAACGCGCCGTTCACGCCGGCCGTGAACAGGATGTCGAACGGCACCTGCGCGCTCGACCGCACGAGCTGGTGCGCGAACTGGCCGCCGATCAGGAACTTGGTGCCCGTGAACTCGGGATCGGCGAGGCCGACGTCGAGTGAGAGCTGGTTGCCGAGCGTCAGCCCCTCGCGCCACTGGAAGACGAACACCGTCCCGCTGACGTCGCCGCCGTCGGCGACGGCGAAGTTGTACTCGCGCTCGACGGTGCCCGGCTGCTGAAAGGAGGGGTAGTTCCACGCCTGCGCGCCGGCGGTCGCGGCGGCGCCGGCCGAGAGCGAAAGAGCGAGTGCGGCGCGGAGGGCGGTCGTGCGAGGGCTCATTGAGTCTCCCGTGGGTTCGTGCGGTGCTACCGGAACGCGTAGGCCAGTCCGGCGCCGAAGACGGAGGCGGTCGGCCCGGGCTTCCCCGCCCGCGCCTTCGCCCCGGTCTCGACGCCGACTGTCACGCCGAGTCGCGGCATCAGCCCGACGTCCAGGCCTGCCGAGACGCGGAACAGCCCGCCCGTCGTCGTGACGCCGGCCGGGCTGCTCCGCGACCACGAGTAAAATGGCGCGGCATACACGGAGATGCCACGGCCCGCGCCGATCGCCTGCCGGTAGCCGATGGCCAGCCCCGCCGGGAGCGTCGTCACGCTCGGCGAGTCACCCTTCTTCGGAATCCCGCCGACGCCGGCGAACGCCGCGATGCCGACGCGGCGCTGCATGAGGCGCGGCCCCATGACGGCGACCCGCGCCCCGTAGCTCGGTCGGCTCGGCAGCGCCTCGCCGTCGAGCGAGCCGCTCGGGTCGTACACGCCCGCACCGAGGATCAGCGACAGCGTCGAGCCGGGCGAGGTGTAGGCGGCGGCCAGCCCGTAGCTGCGCGAGCCGCCGCTCGAGCCGTAATTGAGTGCTGCCGTGAGCCCCCGGTTGGCGAAGCCGTTCTGCAGCACCGGGGTCGCGATCATCTGCGCCGCGGCACCGCGCCAGGGGGCCGCGCAGGCCAGCGCGAGCGCGGCGACGGCCGCGGCACGCCGCACGCCGCGGCGCGAGGGCGGAAGGGGCATGATGGCTCTCACCGTGGGAGGTCGCGCCGCTGCCGGTGCAACATCCGTGCGATGGAGCGCGCTCGCCCTGCGCCTCGACGCGGAACGGCGCGGCACGTCCATTCGACGTGCCGCGCCGTTCCGCGCTGCCGGAGTGCCGTCTCGCCGGCTATGGCGTGGCCGGCCCGCTGCGCACGATGCTCGGCACGACGCCCGCCAGGATGATCGGCGGGGCCGGCGAGTTCGGCACGCCCAGCTTGTTCTCGAGCGTGACGTAGACGTCGGCGAATCCGCGGAACGGATTCTCCTGCGCCTGGAAGCCGGCGATCGTGTCCACCGAGACGCGGTTCGCCGCGGCGATGATCGACGGCGGGTTCACCTGGACGACGGGGTCGGGGATCGACACGTCGGCCTCGCGCAACGAGATGTTGCGGCGGGGGAGCGGCGCCGTCTGCGGCCCGAGGTCGAGCGTGTCCACCGCCTTGTTGGCGGCGTCGCGCTTGATCGCCGCGCCGGCGAAGTAGTAGCCGATGGGCGGTCGCATGAGCGCCGAGTCGTCGAGGACGACGAAGTCCTCGCCGATCACCGCGCGTCCGCGGCCGACCGCGCGGAAGTTGTACTCCTGGCTCGAGCGGATGCCGAAGTTGCCGAAGCGGACGATGCTGGTCGCCGTCTGCGAGAGCGGAATCGGCGGCGTCGAACCCGGCTGGTTGAAGACCACCTCAGCGCTGCGCTCGGCGCGGCGCGCCCACAGCGGGCGCAACGTGCCGGGCTCCGTGGCCGCGCCGTCGGTCTCGATGCTGACGATCACGAGGGCGCGCGTGAGCGGCGTCACCCCCGTCGCGCCGAGCCCGAGCGAGGCGCGGGTCACGGTGAGCTCGACGCGCGTCGCCGGACCGCCGTTCTTGAATGACGAGACGCCGGTCGTCGTCACGATGTTTTCCGTCGTGACGATGTCGCCCTGCGGGTCGAGCGCCGAGTCGGTGCGGATGACGCGCATCGTACCGGTCGCCTTGATCACGTTGGCGAGCGCCGTGCCGGCCGTCGTCGTGTCGGCGAGCCACACCTGGTAGACGTTGTTCGGTAGCGAGTCGAGGCCGCGGAGGGTGATGATGACCGCGGTGTCCACCGTCGCCGCGGCGGCCGTCGTCGCCGGCCGGCGGTACTGGACCGTCCCGCCGGGAAGGTTGCGGCCGTCGGCCAGGAGCGCGAAGCCGTACTGGATGGACTGCGGCTCGAGCACGGTCGTGCGCTCGTCGCTGCACGCCGCGGCGACGCCGAGGGCGCCGAGCGCCGCGATCGCGGCGGCGCGGCTACGCGTGGCGCGGCTCATTGATCTTCCTCCCGCGGCGTGGGCCCGGTACGCTCGTCCGTGGCTTGCGGGGTGAAGGTGAATCCGAGGCTGAACATGAAGTTGTTGATCGTCTTCTTGGGGGTCGGCGGGAGGGCGAGCCCCTCGAGGATCCGCGGGTTGCGGAAGCGCTCGTCCGACGGACGCAGGCGCTCGCGGTCGTACTTGAAGAACACCATGTCACGTACGTCGAGCCGGATGCCCGCCGTGTTGGAGAGGCGCACGTCCACGCCGGCGCCGCCCATCGCGGCCGGTTTGACGATGCGCGTGCTGCCGATGTTCGCCTCGGGGTCGAGGTAGAGCACGTAGATGCCGCCCCCGCCCGTGAGGAACGGGCTGATACGTCCGTACGACGGGATGCGGAGCACGGCGGCGACCTGCGCGTCCACCACGCTCACCGGCTGGCGCACGCCGAAGATGAACGTCGTGTCGCCGGTCGCGACGAGGCCGTAGGTCAGCGCCGTCAGGAAGTCCTCGCCGCGCGTGTTCGCCCGCGCGAAGGTGAAGTTCGTGCCGAGCGAGAACGACGGGGTGAAGGTGTAGTGCGCGTCCACGCCGATCGCCGCGCCGTTCTCGAGGCTGGTGGCGCGGTCGAAGGCGATGTAGCCGCCGCGCGGGGTGATCACGAACTGCCGGACGTAGTCGCGCGTCGGCGCCTGCACCGGGGCCGCGACCTGTACGACTGGGGCGGGGGTCGGCGCGGGCGTCGGCGCGCTGCTCGTGTCGGGCGTCGGCGCGGTCGGCGTCGGGACCGGCGGCGTCTGCGCCGCGACCGACCGCGGGAGGAGGAGCGCCGAGCCCAGGCCGGCGGCGAGCGCCGCGCGGCCGAGGGTCAGGGCGAGGCGTCGGGTGTCGCTCCGACGGGCGCCACGGGAGAGAGGGCTCATGGGCTCAGCGGCCGAAGGAGAAGGTGAAGACCTGGATGTTCTCGAGGTCGCCGAGCGACGTGTAGGCGTAGTCGAACTGGAGGTAGCGCTGGCTGATCGGTAGCCGGAAGCCGCCGCCGCCGGACAGCCCGTACTGGGCCTCGTTCCCCGTCGCCCGGCCGTCGTTGTAGAAGCGCTTGCCGCCGCGCAGGAAGAAGCGGTTGGCGTAGGCGTACTCGACGCCGAGCGCGGCCTGCACGTCGGTGTCGATCGCCTGGCTGAAGGCGACCTCGCCGCGCAGCGAGTTGTTCTTGCTGCCGCTCCCGAACAGCGAGCTGGCGCGTCCGAAGAGGTCGGACTCGACCGAGAAGCGGAACATCGTCGGCAGCTCCGTGTCCTTCGTCCGCAGCTGCACGTCGGTGTTCTGGTTGTTGAAGCGGTCGGTGTTGACGTTGCGGTTGACGAGCTGGCCCCGCATGCGCGAGTTCGGGCCGACGTTCTGCACCGTCGCGCCGATCGCCAGGCCGTAGAGGCCCGTGCGGAAACGCGTGCCGAGGTCGAGGCCGACCCAGGTCGAGCGGGCGTCGCTGATCCCCTCCCCGATGGCCTTGATCTGGCCACCGAGCTCCAGCCGGTCGGTGAGTCGGCGCGCGTAGCCGATGCCGACCTCCGTGGACGTCCACTCGAACGTGTTGCCGACGGTCGGGTCGCCGAACGGGTCGTCCACAGTCGTCCGCTCGATGTCCCCCGAGTTGAGGCTCGTGAAGCTCAACCCGGCGACGCCGCCGAGGACGGGGATCGCCAGCCCCACGTAGTTGTGGGCGATGTCGAGGTCCGGGTAGAGGTTCTGCCGGCTCGCCGTGATCGAGAAGCCCTCCACGGACACGGCGCCGGCGGGGTTCCAGTACCAGGCACTGGGTCCCTCGCTCAGGCTGCCGGCGGCGCCGGCGAGCGCGTTTTCACGCGCCCCGACGCCGATCTCGAGGAAGTTGGCGCCGCGCGTCCCCTGGCGGGTCGGCGGCGTGTCGGTGTTGGGGAGGATCGCTCCCGGGAGGTCGCCTGCCTGTGCCAGCAGCGACCCGAGGGGCGCGGCGCAGAGCGCCGCGGCCCACAGCAGAGTCTTCGCGGAATTGCGCATGGTCGCTCCTAGCGAATGACGACGAACTTGCCGCGCGCGAGGGGGCTTCCGGCGTTGGCCCCCTTCGGCGTGAGGACGTAGATGTAGAGCCCGGCCGCGAGGTCCAGCCCTTCCCGCGTGCGGAGGTCGTAGGCGAGGTCGCCGGTGCCGTTCAGGTCGGCCGGCGTCCACGACAGCTGCTGGAGGAACTGGCCGCTCACCGAGTAGATGCGCAGCACGCCTTCCTGCGGCACGCCGGTGAAGATGATCCGCGGGTCGCCGATCCGGCCGGCGCCGAGGCGGTCCACGTCCGAGACCACCACGTACGGGTTCGGGACGACGCGGATCTGCTTGAGCTGCGTCTTCGTGAGGCGCGCCTGCAGCGGTACACCGCCGGAGACGGCGATCGCGACCTCGCTCGCCAGCGTGAAGGGCCGCGGGTAGTCGATGACGAGCTTCCACCCGTTCAGATAGGTGAGGTAGCCGGTCGCCCCGCGGGTCCCGAATTTGACCGGGTTGCAGGTGACGCGCGGTGTGTTGCAGCCGAGCACCGTCGGCCCGAAGGCGACCACGGTGTCCACGACCTGGATCGGCCGCTTCACCGTCGTGCCGTTGATCGTCGTATCGCCGAAGACCGTGACGAGGGTCGCCCCGCTGCCCGTGGTGCTGTCACGCCGCACCTGCTCGAGCATCACGAACGCGTCGCCCGGGATCCACGAATCGTTGGCCGGCGTGATGCGCAGCGTGTCGGGCCCCGTGCCGAAGACGGCGGTCCGGCTCGGCGTCGTCGCGGCGAGGATCGCCGTGTCGCCGCGCGGCGTGACGACGACGAACGGGAACTTGAGCGCCGCCAGCGTCGCCGTCGCGGCAAGGGCCCCTCCGGCCACGGCCTTGGCTTTTATCTGCGCGCTCGTGTTGCCGGTCGTCGCGACCGCGCGCTCGGCGAGCGACGTGTTCACCTGCGCCTGCAGCGTCGGCACGTCGGAGAGGACGAAGTTCGTCGCGCCCGGACCCCAGGCGTCCTGCTGGAAGACGAACTGGTACAGTCCGCGCCCGAGGCGGCGCGTGGACGACGCCTGCTGGAACTGCACGGCGTTGTTGTCGCGCAACTGGGCCGGTACCGTGTCGCCGTTCGTCTGGACGATCTGCTCCAGGACGAGCGTGTCGGCGCGCGCCTGGTTGATGCTGAAGACGAAGCCCGGGAAGTCGGAGCGACCGAGGAAGGCACTCGGGAAGGAGGTCGCCGCGGTGATGTTCCCGGAGATGAAGTACGGCACGTTGGCCGGGTCCACGAGGACGAAGCCGAGACCGGAGGCGCCCGTACCGGTCGCCGGGGCGTAGACCCGCGTCTCCGTCTTCGTCGTCGCGGTCGTCGTGACCGTCGGTGTGCCGACCACGGTGACCGCCACCGTATCCACGGGACCCGTGCTTGTGAGGATCACCGAGTCGCCGGCGAAGTTGGTGACCGCCGTGCCGCCGACGCGCGCGTTCGGGAAGTTTCGTCGCGCGACGATTGTGGTTTGCGATTGCCCTGTGGCGAGCGTCGTGACCGTCGTCACCCGGAACTGGTTGGCGAAGATCAGCCGGTAGGTGCCCGGCGTCGCCGACTCGGCCACCTGCACGTTCAGCGGCAGCGTGGACGTACCGGAAGTCGTAGTGACGATGGCCGATCCGGCCGTGGAGCCCGCGGCGAGGCTGATCGGCACGTAGACCCTGGCCGTCGAGACGCCGGTCGTGGCGAGCACGCCGGAGACGGTGTCGGCGACGACGAGGATCGAGTCGCGCGTGACGCTGGAGTTCGTGCTGCGGAAAGTGACCGCCGACATGAAGCCGCGCGAGCGCGCGACCGCCGAGTAGAGGTACGTGCGGCCGCCTCTCACGTTCTGGTCCGTGTACGACTTCGGGAAGACGCCCTTTGCGTCGGGCCGCAGGATGGCGTACGCCTGGTAGCCGAGGCCGACGATCCCCCCGCGCGTGTCACGGGTCAGCGCCGACTGGCAGTCGCTCGTGGCCGTGAACGTCGAGCCGTTGTCGCACGACTTGAAGATCAGGACGTCGGCGAAGTTGCCGGAGGCGGTCGCCGAGTCCGTGGGCAGGTCGTCCGTGCGGAGCGTCTGGAAGCGCGTGCCGAACGGCAGCGCCCGCGAGAGGATCGAGTCGGCGAGCGACGGGTTGAGGGTGCGAAGGAAGATGAGCGTCGAGTCGGCGGTGGCGTTGGCCAGGTCGCGCGCGTATTTCTCGAGGAAGGGATCGCGCGACAGCTCCGGCTCGTTGGAGAAGTTCAGGATGACGACCGGGTCGGGCCGGCCCGGCAGCGAGTCCGAGGCGCGCGACGACCGCGTCACCACCGAGACGATGCGCGGTGAGGTCGGCGCGGTCGGGCTCAGGTAGAAGCTCATGTAGGCGTCGATCGCGTTCCGGACGCCGCTTTCGAGGCCCGTCGAGTCCGCGGACCCGACGAATGCGAAGACGAACGAGGTCGTGTCGCCCGCCTTGAGCTTGAATGGGCCGGCATTGAGGTGCCCGCCCACCTGCCCGCGCCCGTTGAGCTGCTTGCCGGGAAGCGTGTCGCCGTACGCGGCGACGCACCCCTGCTCGGCGCAGCTGTCCATGAAGAGCGTATCGGGGACGTCGTCGTTGTTGTAGTCCCAGCTCCCGAACGGCTGACCGGTGCTCGGGTTGATCGTGCCGGTCGGGACGAAGCGGTTGAAGCGCGCGAACGCCGGGTTCACCTGGCCGGGGACGAAGGCCTTGTTACGGAAGGTGAACCAGAGCGTGTTGGCGGTCAGCGAGGACGGGTCCTGCCCGTCGAGCACGTTCGCCTCGGTGGACGACATCATCCCGAAGCCGCGGCGGGTGTTGGCGCCGACCGTGTTGCTCTCGCACACCGCGCCGAACTCGCAGATGTGGTGGTGATTCATCGTGATCGTGTCATCCGCGAACGGGCTCGTCGGATGGAAGAACGGGCTCCCGGCGCGCGTCAGCAGCTTGTTGCGCGTGTCGCCGATCGGCGACTTGAGCGTGACGATCGCGAAGCCGGTGCCGGCGCCACCGGCCGTGTTGAAGCCGAAGCTGCAGAGGACGCCCGGGGTCGTCGAGAGGCCGCCGTTGCAGCCGGCGTTCGACGTGCCGAGGTTGGACGCCTTGAGCGCGTTCTGCCCGGGGACGAAATACTGGGACCGGTTGGTGCCGATGAAGCCCGGGCTGAGCCCCATGTACAGCGAGTCGAAGTCCACGCCCGCCCCGCCGTAGACGTCCTTGCTGTCGTTCACCACCGTCATCTGGTAGAAGACGACGCTGCCGAGCGCGGGACGGCCGAAGTTGAACGCGTCGAACCGCACGGTGAGGCCGAGCGGGAAGCCGCCGATCGTCGGGTTCCCGCTCCCCTTCGGCGTCACCGAGCCATAGGAGCGGAGGATCTCGGCGTAGTGGTCGGAGGTCTCGCCGTAGGTCGAGACGTCGCCGAGGAAGTCGTTCGGGTCCTGCTGGTCCTTCGGGATGCGGAAGAAGTCGAAGCGGAAGCTGTCGGGGAGCGCCGCGAACTGCTTGGCGAACGTCGTGTCGGCGATCGGCCGCGCGCCGTCGAAGCCCGAGGCGGGCCACGTCTCGGGGCAGTCGCTGAGCGCCATCAGCGTCACGCCGTAGTTCAGGAAGCCGCCCGAGAAGAGGCCCTTGTCCACGCAGCTGCCGTCCTGCCGTGTCGCGACGCCGGCGAACAGGCGGCCGACCTGGTTGTCGGCCGGGCCCCACTTGCGGGGACGGCTCAGGAGATCGGAGTTGCTGATCTGGGCGTAGCCGATCGAGCCCTGCACGGCGTTCACGCCGGGGTAGACCGTGCGCACCTTCCGGAAGTCGCTGATCGGCGCCCCGGCGGTGAAGACGATCTCGAAGATGCTCTGGTTGGCGACGCCGTTCTCGCTGATCCAGCCGCAGGCGGTGAGCGCCTGGGCGTCCGAGCACGGGCCGCCGTAGTTCGACATGCCGAACGTCATCGAGCCCACCGAGCCCGAGTAGACGAGCCCTGTGACCGCGAGGTCGCTGAAGGCGAAGAGGTCGAAGCCCTTCCGCGCCGGCGCCGGCGCGGGAACGTTGTTCAGGTCGACCGGCCGCGCGGTCTGAGCCGCGCGGGCGTTCTGCGCGCCGAGCTCGCCGGCGCCCGCGAGGGCGAGCAGCAGGGCCGTGGCGAGCGAGAGCCTGCGGCGCAGTGCCGAGGTTCCAGTACGCAAGATGTCCATCCTCTGTTGACAGTGTGCGGAGGCGGGGTCGGCGCGCCGGATGCCGCGGGTGCGGATCATCCGGCGCGTCGGAGACGGGCCCGGTGTGCGCCTAGAAGCTGGCGCGCAGACCGGTGTAGATCTGGCGACGGGCGCCGAAGAACGTCGGCCGGTCGAAGAACGTACTGGCCGTGTTGTCGGGGAGGGTGTTGCCCTGCCGGCTTCGCCGCTGATTCACCGACCCGGCGTCGCAGCGGCCGGTGGTCGGGAAGACCTGGATGCAGTTCTTCCGGTCGGTGAGGTTCGTCACCCGCACGTAGGCGCCGTAGCGGGTGTTCGCGATCCGGACGTCCTTGCCCGCTTGCAGGTCCACCGCGAAGTAGGCCGGTCCGGTCCCGACGTTCAGGTCACCCAGGCCCGTGTTGCCGGCCGTGTTGAAGCCGCTGAAGGTCTGGATCGGCGTGTAGACCGGCCCGCTGTTCGCGCGCAGCGTGACGGCGAGGTTCGTGTTCCGCAGGAGGTTGCCCCAGCGGAAGTCCGGCGCGTCGTCCTGCACCTGGAAGCGGAGCTGCGCCCGCAGGTTGTGCGGCTGGTCGACCTCGGAGCGGATCTCCTGCAGCGAGTTCGTGTCGCCCTGCTGCAGCTGCTCCTGCGCGCGGTCCGGCGGCGGCGCGTTGGTGAGCGCCTTCGAGAACGAGTAGTTGATGTCGTACGCCCAGTAGTCGGCGAGCCGGCGGCGGAATTGTACCTCGACGCCGCGTGAGGTGGCGTAGTCCTGGTTGACGATCACCAGGTAGCTCGGCACCGAGCTGCCGCCGTAGGTCGTGCCGATGTCCTGCGCGGCGCGCGAGCGGCGGATGCCGCTCAGCCCGGTCTCGTTCCGGTTGTAGATCGTGACGTTGATCGAGTAGTTGCGGGCGAACTCCGCCGCGTAGCCCATCTCGAACTGCGTCGCCTGCTCGAGCAGCAGGTTCGGGTTGCCGAGGAACGGCACCGCGTAGGCGTCGGCGACGAGGACCGGGTTGCACTCGGTGGAGTTCGGCTTCGTCTCCTTCAGTGCGCGGTCGGTCTCCGAGCAGATGTCGTCCTGCGGCCCGACGCGTGTCCCGACGCCGGTGTTCTGGTACAGGTTGTTGTAGAGCGGGTTCTGCGTGTAGCGCCCGGCGTTGAAGAAGAGGCTCGACGTCTCGCTGAGCGGGAAGCTGACGCCGATGCGCGGGCTGAACGCGGTGCGCGCCGGTGCGTCCTGGAAGTCGTCGCCCGCCGCGATGTTCGCCGCCGTGTCGCGGAGCGACTCGAAGCGGCCGCAGGCGGCGACGCCGGTGAACGTCGAGTCGCCGGCCGGCGTGTTGATCGTCCGCACGTAGGGCGCGGTCGGTCCGCCCATGCTCGACAGCTGGCCGGCGCACACCTCGCGCGCCGTCGTGCCGTTGGTCGGATTGAGCGGGTTCACGAAGCCGCGGCCCTTGGCGCGGCCGTAGTCGTAGCGCACACCGAGCTTGACGGTGAGGAAGTCGTACTCGATGCGGTCCTGGAAGTAGCCGGCCGCTTCGATCGGCTTCGCGCGGTAGATCTGCCCGACGACCTGGACGTCGTTCGTGCCGACGTTGCGCCGCTCGACGTAGTCGATGTCGTGCTGCTGGTAGAAGAGGCCGGCCTGCAGGTTGTGGTGGTCGGTCACCTGCGACTGGAGGTCGAGCCGCCCGACGTTCGACTTCACCGCCTCGCCGCCGAAGATCAGGTCCGTGCCCTGGCTCGGGTTGCCGGTCGAGACGCCGGGGGCGACGAACTGGCCGGTGAAGTTGGTGTCGGAGAAGCGCGAGCCGACGCAGATCCCCTGGAAGTAGCTGCAGGTGTTGCGCTCCTGCTCGAACCGGCCGCCGCGGATCTGGAGGGTGGTGCGGCCGAAGGTCTGGCTGAACGACCCCGCGTAGAGGTCGCGGTCGGCGCGGATCGAGGCCGGCGAGACGTCACGATAGGTCCGCTGGCCGAAGCCGAAGCCGATCGTGTCGGCGAGGGTCCGCGCGGCGGGCGACTCGAGGAGGTCGAAGCCGGTCAGCCCGAAGTCGAAGTCGTAGGGCAGCCGCGAGCGGCGCGAGTTGATCGCCGTGACGCTGAACTTCGAGGTCGCCGTCGGCACGTAGGTCAGCTTCCCGAACAGCTGGCGCTCGTTGTCGAAGCCGCCCGCCCGCCAGCCGGGGAAGACGTCCTGGATGATCGGGATGTCCGTCTGCCCTGTCGGGAAGGCCCGGTCGTAGGTGAAGACCTTGTCGTCGTACTCGTAGACGTTGTCGGCCCCGTTCTCGAGCTGGCCGGAGACGGCGAAGCGCAGCTTGCTCGTCGTGCCCGGAATCGGCCCCGAGAGGAAACCGCGGTAGATGTCGCGCGCGAGGAGCTCGTCCGGCCGCGAGCCGAGTTGGCCGGCGAGGCCGGTGCCCTGGTAGTCCACGGCCCCCTTGAGCCGCGTCCCGCCCTCGATCGTCGCGATGTTCACGATGCCCGAGAGGGCGTTGCCGTACTGCGGCTCGAAGCCGCCCTTCTCGAAGCTGATCTGCTCGGCCGAGTACTGGGCGAGGTCGAACGCCCGGTCGCCGAAGACGACGTTGTTGATCGGAATGCCGTCGACCAGCGTCTGAGTCGCCCCGCCGCGGCCGCCGCGGATGCGGATCGGCGAGAGGACGTTGCGGCGCGAGTCGGAGAAGCTGACGAGGTCCGTGTTCGCCGGGACCTCGAGGAACCCCTGCTGGAGGGCGAGGACGCCGGCGATGCTCGTCGTCGGCAGCGACTGGATCGCCTCCGCCGAGACGGACTGCGTGCTCCCCGTGATCCCCCGCTCGACGAGCGGCGCCACGGGCGCGACGACGCGCTGCACGGCGAGCACCGTCGTCGCCGGATTCATCCGGAAGTTCACCTCGCGCGTCACGTCGATGCGCACGAGGACTCCGGTCACTTCCGACGTCTGGAGCCCGATCCGCCGCGCCTGGACGGTGTAGGTGCCCGGGGGGACGCTGAGGATGAAGTAGCGTCCGTTCCCCTGCGTGATGGCACCGTACCCGGTGCCCTGCACGCGCACCTGCACCCCCTCGAGCGGCTGCCCCGTCTGGGCGTCCGTCACGACGCCGGAGATCCGCCCCGTCTGCGCCTGCGCGATGCGCGGTGCGACGAGGGTGACTCCGGCGATGACGGCCGCTACGACCACCCGCCGCCAACTGAACTGTTGCATACCCACCTCCGGATGTGCTTGGGCGTCGCCCCGCGGTGGGCGAGCGCCGTCGCCGGTGTAGGGCACCGGCCGCCCCGCCGGCGCGGCGGGGTCGCGAATGGGACCGGGCCGTCCGCCAGAAGGGAGGCGACGGCCGATCCGGGAAACCTTTTACATCTCCTCCGGTCCGAACACCCGTTTGGGCTTCCAGGCGACGGCGAGCGGGCCATATTTAGGAGTGTGGTAAGGAAGGTGTCAAGAGTGACCTTCGACACATCCCCATACCTTACAATTGGCGACGCGCGCACCATCTGTGTGCCGCCGCCGGGGCGGCCGCGAGGCGGGCGGGCGACGACGAAAAAAGGGGCCGGCGATCGCGCGATCGCCGGCCCCTTTTCCATGTCGTCCCGCCGGGGGCGGCGCGGCTCAGGGCACCGCCGGAACGTTGTCGAGGAAGGCCTCCGCCGCCGCCGTGGTGTTCGTGGTCGTCGCCGCCCGCGTCCCGGCGGTCGCCCCCGGGAAGATGACCGCCGTGAGCGCCGAGTTGGCGATCTGCACCCCAGCCTGTGCGCTGATCGAATTGGAGACCGGGGCGCCGGGCTCGTTCGGAGTGCTGGAGAAGAGCGCCGTCGTCGATCCGGCACCGGTCACCGTGATCGTGTACAGCGAGTCGGCCACCCGCGGGCGGGTGGGAAGCGTGAGGTAGGCGCTCTGCCCCAGGTAGGCGACGTTGCGCAGAGGCGTCACCGCGGGCGACGTGATCGCGTTCGCGCCGGCCTTCGCCAGGAACACGTCCACCGGTCCGGTCCCGACCGCGGCGTGGATCACGCGCAGGGCGACGTTCGAGGCGCCGGGGGACGGCACGTCGTCCGCGATCAGCACGAGGCGATCGGCCGCCGGGTCGGTGTTGCCGGCGAGCGTCCGGCCGGCGTAGAGGATCGTGTAGCGCCGGCCACTCTCGAGGGTCAGCGTCGTATCCACGAGGCGCGTCGAGGCACCGGCGACCGTCGTCGCGAGGGGGAAGACGCGGGTCGGCCTCGCGCCCGGCGCGACGCCCTGATAGAGCCCGCTGCCGCCGCGGAAGGGCACGGCGACGAACGTCGGGAGGTTCTCGACACGGTCCACGAACCGCAGCGTGACGGCACCGGTGTCGGGGACCGCGTTGATGAAGCGGACCATCGCCATTTCTCCCGGCTCGACGACGCCGAGATCGCCGTCGTCGTCGCTGCATGCGGCGACGCTCAGCGCCGCGGCGGCAAGCAGGATCCTGGAAGGCTTCATGTGAGTAATACTCCGTCCGAAGAAAGAGGAGTGCATTCGAGTCGCCGGTCAGCGGCCCCGCACTGCGAGCCGTCCATCAGGTGCCGCCGCCCTGGTCGGGCGGCTGCTTCGAGCCGCCGCCGCCGTTGCCTCCGAGGCCGTTCAGCGACTGCGTCGCGATGAGCACGACGGCGGCCCCGAGTGCGGCGAGGGCGACCGCGGTACGCCCGCGCGAGATCCGCCGCTGCGCGGTCTGCTGCACGTAGTCCTGCCGCACGATCACCGTGTCGCCGGCCCACCGCGAGGCGCCGCCACCGATCGCCCGCACCTCGCTCACGCTCACCACGAGTGTCGTGTCGGTGCGCGAGGCCAGCGTCCCCTCGAGGCCGAGCAGGCCGGGGCCGAACGTTCCGGTCAGCCCCACGCGCCCGCGGTCGTTGATCGTCAATTCCACCGGCGTGCCGGGGGCGAGCGACCCCGCCGGCACCGGGGCGTAGCGGTAGCAGCCGGTCGCCGTCGGAAGGAGCAACACCCCCGCGGCCACCCCCCGGGCGCGCGCTGCGCGGCGGGCCGTCACTCGCCCCTCGTCGTCACCGGTTGCCGGTGCCGAACCCGTAGTTGCTCGGCGCCGCGGCGCTGCGGCCCCCGGATCCGCCCATGTCGTAGAAGGGAGTCCGGCGCGCGTCCATCTCTTGGTACGGCACCGGCCACTCGAGCGCCGTGTTCTCCGGGAGGTCGCCCCAGCCGCGGCTGTCGAAGAACCAGATGCCGTAGCCGGCGTAGGCGCTCTCCATCCGCTTCTCCCACTTCATCGCCTCGAACAGGTTGCCGCAGACCGTAGTCGTGTAGCTCGGCGCGGCCGGCACCTTCGGCACGCACGCCGCGCCGCCCGGCACCGGTCCGCCGGTCGACTTCCCCGTCGCGTCGATCGTCACCGTCAGTCCGAGCCCGCTCACCGCCGGCAGCCCGTTCGCCGTGCGCGTCTTGTCGATCAGCGTCGCCGCGGGGGCGAAGCTCCCCGCGCGGAGCAGTCCCTCGGCGGCGAGCATGTCGATCTCGGTCACCGTCATCACCGGGAACGGCCCCTTGCGCGTCGCGTCGGAGAAGGCGCGATGGCGGTAGTGGTCGTACTGCGAGCTCGACCAGCCGGCCGCCGTCGGGTCCTGGCCACTCGGTCGGTTGCGGAGGTACTTCCCCGGCGCTGCGTTCTGCGCCGCGCGTGTCGTCCCCTGCGGGAAGCGGAGGTCCGGCGTGACGATCAGGAAGGGGCTGCGCGCGTCGCGGTCGGTCGCCAGCCAGCTGCTGTACCCGCCCGAAATGTCGGCCATCCCGATGACGTAGTTCGTCATCTGGTGCCAGTTGACGTCGCGGAAGTGCAGCGTCCCCTGCAGCCACGGGACGTCCCAGCCGGTGGACGGGTCCATCGTGATTCTGAAGTCGCTCAAGATCCCGTTCTGCGCGTCGGCGACGACGGCCGTCCAGTCCACCGCGGCGCGCTGCTGCGGGGTGCGCGCGACGTTGGCCCGCAGCCGCGCCTTGTACGAGCGGGCGAGCCGCACGAAGTCGGCGGCGCTCAGCGGATTGCCGGGCAGCCATGTGGCGGGGAGCGGGAAGCCCCCGGTCCCCGTGGCGGCCGTCGAGTTGGCGATCGTGATCGCGCTGTCGAGCTGCTCGAGCGCGTACGTCACCGCATCGGCGGCGCTGGCGAGCGGCGCGATCTCGGCCGGGTCGTCGTCGGGGCGCGGGATCGCCACCGAGTCGTAGGTGAGCGCCGCCGTGCCCAGCGCGACCCCGTAGCCGAAGCGCGTGAAGGCGCGCAGGCGCAGGTCGCCCGCCGCGCTGCCGACGGTGAAGTTCGCCTCGGTCGTTCGCGCCAGGATGTCTGCCGCCGTGCGCGCCGTGCGCTGCAGCTGGCTGAAGTCGAAGTTCTGCTCGACCGAGTAGGGGTTGCCGCGTGCGTTGGAGATGGACTGGCGCGCGAGACCGCTGCGCGGTCCCATGCCGAAGTTGGCGAGCCCCGAGGTGTTCTCGAACGCCGCCGTGAGGAGCTGCGGGTAGATGCCGATGGCGGTCGTGGCATTGTTCATCCCCATCGTGCCCGCGTGCACCTGCTGGTAGAGCGTGCCGGCCAACGCCTCGACGTCGGCCGCCCGCCGCAGCACGCGCTCGCGGTCGGGATTGTTCGGGTTGTCCACGCTGAGCGGCTCGTTGCATGCCGCGGCGCCGAGCAGCGCCAGCGGCACGACGAGCAGGATCGTACGAGAGGTTCGCATCACGTCTCCTCGAATCGCGGCGCGGGCGGCCGTCGCCGTCCCGCGCCGCTACGGTCGCGGGTGGGGATCGCTAGAAGCTCGTGTTGACCGAGAACGTGTACGACCGCAGGTTCGGGAAGCTGAAGGCGTCGATCGCGTTGATGACGCCCGATCCGGCGTTGTTGAAGTTGGCGACCGACAGGTCGGTGGTCTGCGTCCCGACCCCGATCTCCGGATCGAAGCCGCGATAGTCGGTGAAGGTCTTGAGGTTCCGGCCCGTGAGGCTGAGCGTCCAGTCGCCGGTCCCCGCGATCCGGCCGAAGTGATACGACGCCGTGACCTCGCGGAGCTTCGCGAAGCTCGCCTTCTCGACGAAGCGCGAGTTCGGCTGGAGCAGGTCGTAGAATCCGCCGAGGCCGTTCGGGTTCTCGATGTTCGAGCGGTAGAAGTAGCCGAGCGGCTTCGCGTTCTCGACCGACTTCCCGGACTGGTCCACCTCGCCGCCGAGGAAGTCGAGGTACGACCAGTGGCGGCCCTGGTTCCAGACGCTCTGTCCTACCGTCGCGTCGAGTAGCGCGTAGGCGCTGAACCGCTTGAACGTCAGGCTCTGCGAGACCGACGCCTGGTACTGCGGGAGGGCGTTGCCCAGCTTCACGGTGCGGCCGGCGCCGAGCGAGTCGCGGAGGATGATCGGCATCCCCCAGTTCGTGCGGATGTTGCGCGCCGCGCTGCCCGAGTTCGCCCAGTTCACGTCGGTGAACGTCTCCCACAGGTTGTCGGTGATGCCCTGGCCGGGTGTGTGCCCCTCGCCGACGAAGACGACGTAGCCCTCGTCGTTCCGCTGGAACGCCTGGCCGCTGCCGCACTGCGCGGCGACGCTCGCCGGCAGCTCGGCGCACGAGGTGATGAAGCGGCGGCCGTAAATGTTGCCGTAACGCTCGCCCTCGGCGATGCGGATGAAGTTGTTCGTCGCTTGGAGATCCGTGCCGAGGAAGAACGGCGGCACGTTGAGCTTCGTGACGGTCGGGCGGTTGGTGGCGTAGTTGAAGCGCCCCGTCCACGTCAGGTCGCGGCGCTGGATGAAGGGGACGGTGAGCGACAGCTCGAACGTCTTGCTCTGCAGCGTCCCCGCGTTCTGCCACTGCTGGAGGAAGCCGGTGGACGCCGCGACGGGAACCGGGAGGATCTGGTTCTTGATGTCCGACTGGGCGAAGTTCGCCATCAGCCCGAAGCGGCTGAGAAGCTCGAAGTCGAGGCCGATCTCCGCCTCCGTCTTCACCTCGGGGCGCAGCAGCTTGTTGCCGAGCGTGAGCGGGTTGATCGTGCCCCCGGCGCCGATCGTGTAGGTCTCGTACTGCGCGGTGTAGCCGGGCACCTGGCCGGCCGAGCCGACCGAGCCCCGCAGCGTGAGCTGGCTGACCTTCGGCGTGAACCACCACGGCTCGCGCGCCACGAGCCAGCTCGCCGAGCCGCGCCCGTACGTCTGCCAGCGGTTGTCCGAGCCGAAGAGCGAGCTGCCGTCGCGCCGCACGAGGCCGTCGAGGACGTAGCGCTCCAGGTACTCGAGGTTCAGGCCGCCCGAGAAGCTCACCTGGCGCATCGACGTCTGACCCGACCGGAGGACCTTCTGGTCCTGGATGTTGGGCGCCGCGTCGACGTCGGTGATCCGGAGCTGGATTCCCTCGAGGTTGCGGAAGTCGTTGTCCGCCTGCTGATACAGCGCGCGCAGGTTGACGCGGCTGCGGAGGTTCGTGAACAGCTCGCGGCGGATCGTGCTCTGGAGGAACCCGTTGTAGCTCGACGCGTTGGCCGCGCCGTTCCAGAGGAAGCCGCTCGCCGTCGTCGGGTCGTTGTTCGTCGTGCGGAAGCCGCGATTGCGGAACTGCTTGAAGTCGAGGGTCGAGCGGTCGTAGCTGACGTTCCCCTCGAAGTCGACCCACTCGAGCGGCGCGTAGCGCAGCGTGGCGCCGCCGAGGAAGCGGTTGCGGACGTCCTCACGCTCGACGTTCTGCAACCAGTAGAGCGGGTTCTCGTTCTGGACGCCGGCGTTCTGCAGGTTGGTGCGGATGTACAGCCGGTCGAGGGCGTCGGTCTGATCGAGGTTGACGATCGCCGGCACGCGCGTGAGGCGGAAGAAACTCCGCCCGCCCTCCTCCTGGTTGAAGCCGTCCTGCGTGCTGCGGCTGTAGAAGGTGTTGAGCCGCATGTCCCACCGGCTGCCGATGATCTGGCCGACGTTGAGCCGCGCCGACGAGCGGTCGTAGCCGTCGAGGAAGCGGACGGCGCCGCCCTGCCGCGTGTTGTTGAGGCTCGCGAAGAAGTTCGTGCTCCCGGTGCGCCCCGTCACGTCCACGTTGTTCATGACGAGCGGCCGAGGGTCGACGAACTGGTCCACCGGATTGAAGTTCTGCCCCGGGTATTTGCCCGACGAGAAGGTGCGGCGGAGGATCGCGCCGCTGATCGTCGAGCCGGGGTCGATCGGGAAGGCCGGCGGGATGCCCGCCGTGTCACCCGGCACGCTGTTGATGCGCGTCTGCTCCTGCCGGTAGTCGATCGTGCGCGAGCAGGCGCGCGACGACGCCACGGCGTCGACGACGCAGAAACGCTGTTGGGCGGCGTCCAGAAGGAGCGCGTGATTGCGTGCCGGCCCGAAGCTGCGCTCGATGTCGTTGACGCCGAGCTCGGAGCGGAATCCGAAGCGGATGCCGTCGCCCGCCGCGCGGCCGCTCTTCGTCGTGATCTGGATGACGCCGGCCGCAGCCTGCGACCCGTACAGCGTGCCGGCCGCTGCCCCCTTCACCACCTCAACGCTCTCGATGTCCTGCGGGTTGAGGTCGGGGAGCGGGCCGTTCAGGATCACGCCGTCCACGATGTAGAGCGGCTCCTGGCTGCGGCCGAAGGCGTTGATGGACGTCGGGCCGCGCAGCAGCACCGCCGGCTGCGAGCCCGGACGGCCGCTGTTGCTGACGATGTTCGCGCCCGGCACCTTGCCCTGGAGCTGGGTCAGCGGGTTCACCGCCACGACCCGCATCTCCGTGGAGTCGACGCGCGACACCGAGAAGGGAACGAGCGCCCGCTCCGTCGCGCCGGTGACGCCGGTGACGACCACCTCGTTGAGGCGGTTGACGTCCACCGCCAGCTCGAAGTTGATCGTCTGCGGCTCGCCGGTCAGCGTGACCTGCCGGCTGCTCGGCCGGAATCCGATGTAGCGCGCGCCCAGCGCCACCGTCAGTCCGGGCGCGCGCGAGGGTGGCACGACGAGCCGGTAGACCCCGTTCTCGTTGGCCTGGGTACCGACGTTGAGCGCGCGGATGAACACGCTCGCGCCCCCCACCGGCCCACCGGCCTCGGACGTCACGCGGCCGGTGATGACCGTCCCCTGCTCCTGTGCGGTGGCGACGGCACTCGCCCCCGACAGCAGCGCCAGCACGCCGAGCAGCGGCAGCAGCAGCCGGCCCGAGACGAACCTCACGCTACGCATTGTCTCCTCCCCGCTGGATTGTGGTTCCGTACCACCTGCGTCGAGTCGTGCGACGACGCACGAGATCTCGTCGGGCCGCGACCGGTCGTTCGGCGCGCTCTTCCTCCTGTGGAGGGCCAAGGCGGCGCGGGCGTCGTCGGTCGCCCGCGGGACGTCGTGAATCACGCGATCGCGGCGTCGCCCGCGGAACGCGCCGGCGCGGCTCGCGACCAGACACTGTCTGAATGTTTGTAAATTCTTGGTAAGCGAACTTGCGCCATCCTAAGCCACTGCCTAAGCGAGGGCAAGAGCGATCGTGCACGAACGCGCGCGGGGCGCCGGCAGTCGTTCGCCGGCGCCCCGCGCGCCTTCCTTCGATTGGAGGCCGCCGCCCCTCCCCTGCCCGCCGGTGCGCTAGGCCGCCGACGCCTCCTCGGTCACGACGCGCACGGCGTCGTCGGCCACCTGGAGGAACCCGCCCGCCACCGTGAACCGCCGCTCCCCGGCGCCGGCACCGAGGCGCAGCGTGCCGCGGCCGAGCAGCGTCACCAGCGGCGCGTGCGAGGTGAGGATCCCCACCTCGCCGTCGAACGCCGGCGCGACGAGCGACTCCACCTCGCCCTCGAACAGCACCGCCTCCGGGGAGATCACCGAGACCTTGAGCACGCGCCCCTCCTCAGGACTTCGCCAGACGCTCGGCGTTCGCCATGACGTCCTCGATCCCGCCGGCCATGAAGAAGGCCTGCTCCGGCAGGTGGTCGAACTCGCCGGCGACGAGCCGCTCGAACGAGGAGATCGTCTCCTCGAGCTTCACGTACTTCCCCTTGATCCCCGTGAACTGCTCGGCGACGGCGAACGGCTGCGACATGAAGCGCTGGATGCGCCGCGCCCGGCCGACGATCTTCTTGTCGTCCTCCGACAGCTCGTCCATCCCGAGGATCGCGATGATGTCCTGCAGCTCCTTGTAGCGCTGCAGGATCCGCTGCACGTCGGTCGCCGCCTTGTAGTGGCGCTCGCCGAGGTACTGCGCGTCGAGGATGCGCGACGACGACGCCAGCGGGTCCACCGCCGGGTAGATGCCGAGCTCCGTGATCGCGCGCGACAGCACGACCGTCGCGTCGAGGTGCGCGAACGCCGTCGCCGGCGCCGGGTCGGTGATGTCGTCGGCCGGCACGTAGATCGCCTGCACCGACGTGATCGAGCCGTTCTTCGTCGAGGTGATGCGCTCCTGCAGGTCGCCCATCTCGGTCGCCAGCGTCGGCTGATAGCCGACCGCGCTCGGCATGCGGCCGAGCAGCGCCGAGACCTCCGAGCCCGCCTGCGTGAAACGGAAGATGTTGTCGATGAAGACGAGGACGTCCTGCGCCTCGACGTCGCGGAAGTACTCGGCGACCGTCAGCCCCGACAGCCCGACGCGGAGCCGGGCGCCCGGCGGCTCGTTCATCTGGCCGTAGATGAGGGCGCAGGACTGGATGACCCCCGACTCCTGCATCTCGAGGTACAGGTCGTTTCCCTCGCGCGTCCGCTCGCCGACGCCGCAGAACACCGACTTGCCGCCGTGCCCCTTCGCGACGTTGTTGATCAGCTCCATGATGACGACCGTCTTGCCGACGCCGGCACCGCCGAAGAGGCCGATCTTTCCGCCCTTCACGAACGGGGCGACGAGGTCCACCACCTTGATCCCCGTCTCGAAGACCTCGGTCTTCGGCTCGAGGTTGGCGAACAGCGGCGCCGGCCGGTGGATCGGCCAGCGCGGCGTGTCGGCCGCGATCGCCGGCCCGTTGTCCACCGGGCGCCCGAGCACGTTCAGGATGCGGCCGAGCGCGGCGTCGCCGACCGGCACCTGGATCGGCGCGCCGGTGTCCACGACGTCCATCCCGCGGACCACCGAGTCGGTGCTCGACATCGCGACGGCGCGCACCTGGTTGCGGCCGACGTGCTGCTGCACCTCGACGACGACGTCGATGTCGCTGCCGTCCGGCGCCGTGCCCGTGATCGTCAGCGCGTTGTAGATCTCGGGCAGGTGCTCGGTCTCGAACTCGACGTCGAGCACCGGGCCGATGACCTGCACGACCTTGCCGATGTTGTGTGTGGCGACTGTAGTTGCCATGAGAGAGCGGGTGTGGGGTGTCGGATATGGGGTGTCGGCAGCGGGCGGCTCTTCCACGCCCCACACCCTACACCCCACACCCGTCGTTCAGCCTTGGAGCGCCGCCGCGCCGCCGACGATCTCCGCGATTTCCTGCGTGATCTGCGCCTGGCGCGCGCGGTTGTAGGTGCGGCGGAGCACGCCGAGCATGTCGGTCGCGTTGTCCGTCGCGCTCTTCATCGCCGTGCGGCGGGCGCCCTGCTCGGCGGCCGCCGTCTCGACGAGGGCGCGGTAGACCGAGTTGCGGACGTACGACGGCAGCAGCTCGGTGAGGATCGCCTCGGCCGACGGAGCGAGGATGTAGTCGCGCTGTCGGGTCCGCGCCGCGCCGGCTGTGGCGGCGGCGGCCGGCGGCGCGACGGGGAGGATCTGGGTCGCCGTCGGCGGCGTCGAGAGCGCCGAGTTGAACTTCGCGTGAACGACGTGGACTGCGTCGAGCGCGCCGGTCGTGAAGTCGCGCATCAGCGAGCCGACGAGGTCGGCCGCGTCCTGCGCCGTCGGCCGGTCGGTGATGTCGGTGCGGCTCGCCGCCACCGCGCGCCCGACGTAGCGGAAGAAGCCGAGCCCCTTGCGGCCGACGATGTGGAGCTCGACCTCCACGCCCTCGGCGTCGAGGCGCGCCAGCAGCGCGCGCGCCTCCTTGAGGAGGTTGGCGTTGAACGCGCCGGCGAGGCCGCGGTTCGACGTCAGCACGAGCACGCCGACCCGCCGCCGCTGCCGCGGCTGCCGGAGCAGCGGGAAGCGCTCGGCCAGCTCGGGCGAGTAGAGGCTCGAGATCACCTCGGCGAGCGCCGTCGCGTAGGGGCGCGCCGCGGTCACGCGGTCCTGCGCCCGCTTCATCTTCGAGGTCGCGACCATCTCCATCGTGCGCGTGATCTTGCGCGTGTTCTCGACGGACTTGATGCGCCCCTTCAGCTCGCGTCCCTTGGCCATCGCCGCCTTACTTGCCGAACGTCTTCGTGAAGCTCTCGATGGCGCGCTTCAGGTCGCCCTCGATCTCCTTCGACAGCGTCCGCTCGGTGCGGATGCGCTCCCCGACCTGCGGGAACTGCGCCGACGCGTAGTCGAGGAAGCCGCGCTCCCACTCGCGGATCCGCGCCACCGGGATTTCGTCGAGGTGCCCGTTGGTCACCGCGTAGATCACCATCACCTGCTGCTCGACCGGCATCGGCTGGTACTGCGGCTGCTTGAGGATCTCGACCGTCCGCGCACCGCGCTCGAGCTGGCGCTTGGTCGCCGCGTCGAGGTCGGACGCGAAGGCGGCGAACGCCTCCAGCTCGCGGTACTGCGCGAGGTCGAGGCGGAGGCGGCCGGCGACCGAGCGCATCGCCTTCACCTGCGCCGAGCCGCCGACGCGCGACACCGAGATGCCGACGTTCACGGCCGGACGTACGCCCGAGTAGAAGAGGTCCGCCTCGAGGAAGATCTGGCCGTCGGTGATCGAGATGACGTTCGTCGGGATGTACGCCGAGACGTCGCCGGCCTGGGTCTCGATGACGGGGAGCGCGGTGAGCGAGCCGCCCGGCTTGAGGATGTTCGTGCCGTCCACGACCGACGGGTCCTCGCTCAGCTTCGCGGCGCGCTCGAGGAGGCGCGAGTGGAGGTAGAACACGTCGCCCGGATACGCCTCGCGGCCCGGCGGGCGGCGCAGGACGAGCGAGATCTGGCGGTAGGCCGCGGCTTGCTTCGTCAGGTCGTCGTAGACGCAGAGGGTCGGCTTCCCCTCGTTGTACATGAAGTACTCGGCCATCGCGCACCCCGAGTAGGGGGCGATGAACTGCATCGGCGCCGGGTCGGAGGCGGCGGCGACGACGACGATCGTGTACTCCATCGCGCCCGCCCCGCGCAGGCGCTCGACGACGGCGGCGACGGTCGAGTTCTTCTGCCCGATCGCGACGTAGACGCAGATGACGCCGGTGCCCTTCTGGTTGATGATCGTGTCGATCGCGATCGCGGTCTTGCCGGTGCCGCGGTCGCCGATGATCAGCTCGCGCTGGCCGCGGCCGATCGGGATCATCGAGTCGATCGCCTTAATGCCGGTCTGGAGCGGTTCCTTCACCGGCTGGCG
>Ga0307415_100000109_pt1 | contig 35202 bp, 29 predicted proteins | sample DK1Cmetagenome_FD_204524 | JGI IMG/M metagenome (GOLD analysis project Ga0307415, IMG submission 204524) | Maize rhizosphere microbial communities from greenhouse at UC Davis, California, United States - DK15-C-2 | ecosystem: Host-associated > Plants > Roots > Rhizosphere > Soil | place: USA... | reverse complement strand
GAACCCACGTCCGCAATCGCGTGAAAGATGGCTTCTACGAGCGTGTCCGGCGCTCTGGGTCTCGCCCTCCGCTCGCCGACGCCGGCGGGGTTGCGAAGGGCCAGCCCGATCGAGTGTCCCCCCGGGCGGCTCGGGCGGGCGTTCCGGGGGCATTGGCCTGCTTGTTGACTCGGCCTTATCCCGTCGCAGGCTCCGGGGGCCAAGGCTCACGTCCTAGTTTCGGCTAGGCAGCGAGCGAGAAGTCGTGAGACTTCGCACTTGTGTTTTTGCCGGGGTTTTACGAGGCCTCCGGCACCTCGACTCGCGACCATCCCCACGAACCGACCACGTCGAAGCCTGTCGTCCCCAGGGATTTGATGCACTGCCCATTGTAGGCGATCCCCGAGCGAGGAGACCGGATGCGCAGCTTCGATGTCGTGGTGATCGGCGCCGGCCCCGGCGGCGAGGTGGCGGCCGGGCGGCTCGCCCAGGCCGGGCTGGACGTCGCGATCGTCGAGGACCGCAAGGTCGGCGGCGAGTGCTCGTTCTGGGCGTGCATGCCATCCAAGGGCCTGCTGCGGCCGGGCGAGATCCTCGCCGAGGCGCGCCGCGTTCCGGGCGCCGCCGAGGCGGCCGACGGCGAGCTCGACGTCCAGGCGGTGCTGGAGCGGCGCGACGAGATCATCCACGACCTCGACGACAGCGCCCAGCTGCCGTGGCTCGAGGACCGCGGCATCACGCTCTACCGCGGCTGGGGCCGGCTCGACGGCGAGAAGTGCGTCGTCGTCGGCGCGGAGACGATCGAGGTGCGGCGCGCCGTCGTGCTGGCCGGCGGCACGACGCCGGCGATGCCGCCGATCGACGGACTCGCCGATGCGCGGCCGTGGACGAACCGCGAGGCGACGACGGCGCACGCGATCCCCGCTCGCCTGGTCGTGATGGGCGGCGGCGTCGTCGGCGTCGAGATGAGCCAGGCGTACTGCTCGCTCGGCTCCAAGGTCACGCTGATCGAGGGCGAGCGGCGGCTGCTCCCGCGCGAGGAGGAGTTCGCCTGCGAGCAGGTCACCGAGGCGCTCGCGGAGCAGGGCGTCGACATCCGCACGGGCCAGCAGGCGACGGCCGTGGCGAGTGCCGGCGAGGAGCTGACGGTGACGCTCGGCGACGGCGCCGCGGTCAGCGGGGACGAGCTGCTCGTGGCAGTCGGGCGCAGGCCCCAGGTCGAAGGGCTGGGACTGGAGAGCGTCGGGATCGAGGCCGACGGCTACGTCGAGGTCGACGAGCACGCGCGCGTGCCGGGCCGCGACTGGCTCTACGTGATCGGCGACCTCAACGGCCGCGCTCCGTTCACTCACATGTCGAAGTACCAGGCCGCGATCGCGTCAGACCACATCCTCGGCAAGGACACCGCGATCGAGCACGGCGCCGACGGTCCGCGATCGCCGCGCGTGATCTTCACCGACCCGCAGGTCGCAGCCGTCGGCCACACGACGAAGACGGCGCGGGACGCGGGCCTGGAGCCGCGCGTCGTCGACATCGAGACGTCCGGCAACGCCGGCGGCTCCTACTACGGCCGCGGCGCGCGCGGCACGAGCCGGTTCCTCGTCGACGAGCAGCGCGGGATCGTCGTCGGCGCCACGATCACCGGCTCGGAGGTCGCCGACTTCCTCCACGCCGCGACGATCGCGATCGTGGGCGAGGTGCCGGTGACGCGGCTGCGCCACGCGGTGCCGTCGTTCCCGACGCGCTCGGAGATCTGGCTCAAGCTGGTCGAGGAGCTCGGGCTCTGAGCACGAGCGCGCTGACCAGGGACCCGGCGAGCGCGATCGCGGCGCCGAGCGCGAACGCGCGCTGGAAGCCCTCGGTCAGCGCCTCGGCGTGCGACACGTCGCGGCCGACCGCGGCCGTGTGCTGCGTCGCGACGGTCGCCAGCAGCGCGAGCCCGACCGAGCCGCCCATCTGGCGCGACGTGTTGACGAGCCCGGACGCGAGCCCGGCCTCGGTGCGGTGCACGCCCGTGGTCGCCGCGATCGTGACCGGCACGAACGAGAAGCCGATCCCCGCCGAGCAGACGAGCGCCGGCGCGAGCACGTCGGACGCGTAGCTGCCGTTGGCGGGAACGCCCGCGAACAGCAGCATGCCGGCGCCGACCAGCGCCATCCCCACGGCGAGCACCGGGCCGGGGCCGAAGCGCCCGGTCAGCCGCGTCGCGGCCTGCGTGCAGGCCGCGATCGTGAGCGGCATCGGCAGGAACGCGACGCCCGCCTCGATCGGCGAGTAGCCGAGGACCTGCTGCATGTAGAGCGAGACGAAGTACCACATCGCGAACACCGACCCGCCGAGGCAGAACACGACGACGTTCGCGCCCGACAAGGCGCGCGAGCCGAAGATTCGCAGCGGCACGAGGGGGCGCTTCGCCAGCCGGCCCTCGACGATCAGGAAGACGCCGAGCAGCGCCGCCCCGGCGGCGAGCGTCAGCAGCGTGCGCGCCGAGCCCCAGCCGTGCGAGTCGGACTCGACGATCCCGTACGTCAGAACGACCAGGCCGATCGTCACGGTCAGCGCTCCCGCCAGGTCGAAGTGGCGCGTCGCACCGGCGTCGCGGCGGCCCGTGTAGACGACGTGCAGCGCCGCGAGCGCGCCGAGCAGCCCGATCGGCACGTTGATGATCAGGATCCAGCGCCAGTTGAGCGCCTCGGTGAGCACGCCGCCGATCAGCGCGCCGGACGCGCCGCCGATCGCACCCATCGCTCCCCACAGCCCGAGCGCCCGGTTGCGGTCGCGCCCCTCGTTGAAGCTGGTCGTGAGGATCGAGAGCGTCGCCGGCGCGACCACCGCACCGCCGAGCCCCTGCGCGGCGCGGCCCGCTACGAGCGCGAGCTCGCTCTGGGCGAGGCCGCCGGCCAGCGAAGCGAGCGCGAACAGGGCGAGCCCGCCGGCGAACACCTCGCGCCGGCCGAGCAGGTCGGCGGCGCGGCCGCCGAGCAGCAGGAAGCCGGCGAACGCCAGCGTGTAGGCGTTGACGACCCAGGCCAGGCTCGCGGACGTGAACCCGAGGTCGTCGGAGATCGACGGCAGCGCGACGTTCACGATCGAGACGTCGAGCACGACCATGAACTGGGCGAGGCAGCACAGGACGAGCGTCAGGCTGCGGCGGCGCTCGTCGGTCACCGCACCCATTAAAGAGGAGGCACCCGGTCAACCGGCCAAGAGGGCGAAGCCCGGTCAAGCCCCGACACGGATGTCGGGCATGCCAATCAGAACGCCGTCCGGCGAGGCGAAAGCCGGTGACGAGGCCGCAGGCCGAGGCAGACGGCGGAGGAACAAATCGACGCGGGGAGAGCCGCTCGAGGAGCCCTCCGGTCCAGCGCTGTGAAGCGCCAGGACCTTCATGGCGGCGGGCCTTGCACCTCATGGCCTCGCTCTTTGCGGCTCATCCTCCGCGTCTGGCAGCAACGTATGCGGTCGGCGCCGCCCCGCGCAAGGGGTCGGAGCTTGCCATCCCGCAAGCAGCGGGAAAATCAGACGTCGTCGAACGTGCGCTCGATGTGCGTCAGGTCCATCCCGATCGCCAGCGCGACGATCAGCCCGACGTAGACCGCCGCCACCAGCAACCGGTGCGCGGGCTTGACGCGGTAGTAGTCGGCGTTGCCCTCCGCGCCCGACTTGCGCTGCTTCCAGCGGCGGTACGTCTCGAGCCCGCCGAGCAGCGCGATCAGGATCAGGATCGGGTTCGGCCACAGCAGCACGAGCACGACGATCGCGCCGAAGCCGACGAACCACATCCACGGCGCCATCGCCGCCATCGCGCGGCCGCCGTCGAGCGGGACGACCGGCAGCAGGTTGAACAGGTTGAGGAAGAAGCCGGTGAACGCGAGCGCGCGCCAGAAGTCATCGTCGGTCGCCGCGGCGATCGGCAGCAGCGCGGCGGTGGCGAGCGAGCCGAGGATCGGGCCGGCAAGCCCGACGCGCGCCTCGGCCAGCGCGCTGCCGCCTAGCGAGCGCGTGCCGACGGCGGCGCCGAGGAACGGGATGAAGACCATCCCCGTCGGCTTGACGCCCTCGCGGCGCAGCTGGATGTAGTGACCCATCTCGTGGATGAACAGCAGCCCGACGAAGCCGACCCCGAACTTCCAGCCCCAGATCAGCGCGTAGGCGCCGACCGACACGAGCATCGAGGCCGACGTCGTCAGCAGCTTCGCCTTCGGCAGCAGCAGCAGCAGCGCCTTGCCCCACTTCAGCAGCGCCAGCAGCCCGAGGAAGATCGGCGTCGCCAAGCGCCTCAAGCCGCTGCGTTGCGGCGGCGGGGCCGGTGCCGGCTCCGGCGCGACCGGCGGGAGCCACTGCGGCTGTGTGCGATCCATCGACATGGTCTGAATCAGTGTGGCAGCGAGCCTTAAGGGCTCCTTTCGCGTCAGCGCCGCCTCAGCGCCCGCTCCATCTCCCGCTTCATCTCGCGCTCCTTGATCGTCTGGCGCTTGTCGCCGACGTCCTTGCCGCGCGCCAGCGCGATCTCGACCTTGGCCCGCGGGCCGTTGAAGTAGAGCCGGGTCGGGACGATCGTGAGGCCCTTCTCGCGCGTCTTTCCGAGCAGACGCTCGATCTCGCGCTTGTGCATCAGCAGCTTGCGCGGGCGCTCGGGCTCGTGGTTCTCGCGCGTCGCCGGCGCGTACGGCGGGATGTGGACGTTGTGCAGCCAGACCTCGCCGTCCTGGACCTGCGCGTAGCCGTCCTTGAGCTGCGCCTTGCCGCCGCGCAGCGACTTGACCTCGGTGCCGGTCAACACGAGGCCGGCCTCCCACTTCTCGAGCAGGTGATAGCGGTAGGACGCCTGCTTGTTGGTCGCGATGTCTGCCACCACTACAACTCTACGGGCGAGAGGTCGGCGCGCCCGCGCGGCGCGTCGACGCGCTCGACCTGCACCGTCACCGGGTCGCCGAGCCGGATCGCCTTGCCCGACTGCGCGCCGATCAGCATCACCTCGAGCGGGTCGAGCTCCCACCAGTCGCCGCGCAGCCGCCGCACGGGCAGCAGCCCCTCCTGTCCGTCGCCGAAGGCGACGAACGCGCCCGCGCCGATCAGGCCGATCACCTCGCCGGGCCACTCGGCCTCCCAGCCGCGCTCGAACAGCTCGGCCTCGAGCAGGAACGCGCGCGCGACGTCGTCGGCGCTGCGCTCGATCGCGGCCGCGTCGCGCTCGCGCAGCGAGCACCAGTCGCCCGCCTCCTCCATCGACGACGCCGCGGGCGGCTCCTCGCCCGCGCCGATCGCCGCCAGCAGCGCCCGGTGGCAGATCAGGTCCGGGTAGCGCCGGATCGGCGACGTGAAGTGGCAGTAGCGCGGCGACTGCAGGCCGTGGTGACCGATGTTGCGCGGCGAGTAGTGCGCCTGCTTGAGCGACCGCAGCACGAGCGACGTCAGGGCGGCGCGCCCACGGCCCGTGCGGCGCACGTGCGCGTCGACGCGGCGCGAGATCTCCCCCACGAGCTCGCCCGCCTGCTGCGGCGACATCGGGTCGGGCAGCGGCGGCGTCGCCACGTCGAGCGCGGCGAGCTGGGCGACGAGGTGCTCGACGCGCGCCGGCTCGGGCCGCTCGTGCACGCGGTAGAGCGCCGGCAGCTTGCGCGCCTCCAGCAGCGTGGCGACGGCCTCGTTGGCGGCGATCATGAGGTGCTCGATCAGCCGGTGCGACTCGGTCGGCTGGGTCGGGACGAGCCCAGTGACGTGGCCCTCGTGCGAGAAGTCGAACTCCGGCTCGACCGACTCGACCGCGAGCGCGCCCCGGGCGCGCCGCGCGGCGTCCAGCCCGTCGGCTGCGGCGCGCGCCGCCTCGAGCGGCGCCGCCCACGGCTCCTCGGCGCGCTCGACGCCGGCGAAGATGCGGTCGACCCGCGGATAGTCGAGCCGCGCGTCGGAGCGGATCAGCGAGCGGTGGAACGCGGTCCGTACGACGTCGGCGCCGTGGAGGTCGAGCTCGACCGTGACCGCCGGCCGGTCCCGGTGCGGGATCAGCGAGCAGGCGTCGTTGGACAGCGCCTCCGGCAGCATCGGCTCGACCTTGCCGGGCACGTAGACGCTGGTCGCGCGGCGGTAGGCCTCGCGGTCGACGGTCGAGCCCGGCGGCACGTGCGCGGCGACGTCGGCGATGTGGACCCAGACGCGCACGACGTCGCCGTCGAGCCGCTCGGCGCTGATCGCGTCGTCGAAGTCGCGCGCGGTCGGCGGGTCGATCGTGAACGTCGGCAGGTCGCGCAGGTCGCGGCGCGCCACGTCGGTCGCGACGCGCTCGGCGGCCGTCCGCGCCTCGCGCTCGACGAGCGGGTCGAAGCGCCGCCGCAGCCCGCGGTCGAGCATCAGCGCCTCGAGCACGTCGAGCGCCACGTCCGGGCGGCCGAGCCGGCGCAGCACCTTGCCGTGGCCGGCGCGCGGGCCGTTCGGGGCGACCAGAACGAGGTCCCCGGCGCCCGCGTGCTGGCCCGGCTTGGGACGGTCGACGTTGATCCGCCGTCCGCGGGCGAAGAACGGCTCCGCGGTCAGGAAGCGCCCGCGCCGCTCGAGCACCGCCACGACAGGCGGCCCGCCGCGCCGCTGCTGCGGGCTCACGCCGCCTCGCGCGCGACCGTTGCGACGGCGACCTCGAGCGCCTCGTCGCGCCGCTTCGTCTTCGGGTCGTCGCGCGCCTCGACGTCGGGCTGAATGCCGGCGCCCTGCTTGACGCCGCCGCCACCGAGGTTGCGCCCGTCGGGCGTGAAGTACTCCCCGACCGTGATGTCGAGCGCGCCGCCGTTGGAGAGCCGGCGAACCTCCTGGAAGACGCCCTTGCCGAACGTGTGCGTGCCGACGACCTCCGCGCGATCGCGATCCTGCAGCGCGCCGGTGACGATCTCCGACGCCGACGCCGACTCGCCGTTGACCAGCACGACGACCGGGATCTTCGAGGAGATCGGGTTGCCGGTCGCCTCGAACACGCGGCGTGGGCGCACGCGCCCCTTCGTCGACACGATCGTGCCGTCGCCGACGAAGATGCTCGACACCTGGACCGCCTCGTTGAGCAGCCCGCCGCCGTTGTTGCGCAGGTCCAGCACGACGCCGTCGGCGCCCTTTTGCAGCAGCCTGTCGATCGCCTTGCGCAGCTCGCCGTGCGCGCCGGATGTGAAGCTGGAGAGCGTCACGTGCGCGATCTTGGTGCCGCCGGACTCGCGCATCTCGGACTCGACCACGGGCACGTCGACGCGCGCGCGCCGCAGCTTCACCGCGCGCGGCCGCTGCTTGTCCGTCACGACCGAGAGCGTGACGGTCGTGCCGGCCGGGCCCTTGATCAGGGCGGTCGCCTGCTCGGCCGTCTTCCCCGCCAGCGAGTGCCCGTCGACGCCGACGATCAGGTCGCGCGCGCGGATCCCGCCGCGCTGTGCCGGCGATTCGTCGAACACGGTCAGCACGCGCAGGCCGCGATCGACCTCGGCCACGTTCATGCCGACGCCCTCGAACGCACCGTTGGTCGCCTCCTCGAACTCCTTGTACGCCTGCGGGTCGAAGTACGCCGAGAAGCGATCGTCGAGCGACTTCACGCCGGCCTCCAGGCCAACGTCGAGCAGCTTGTCGCGGTCGACCGGCCGGTAGTAGTTCTCGGCGATCGTGTCGAGCGCCTCGTCGTAGAGCCGACCCTGCGAGTCGCCGACGAGCGGGTCGCGCAGGAACCCGGGCAGGTTCCCCGGATGCCCGCCGAGCCAGATCCCGAGCACCAGCAGGACCGGCAGCGAGACCACGAGCAAAGGCGTGAGCGAGCGGCGGCGGCGCACGACGGACACCGTACCCAGGGCCCGTAAACGATCGCTCTACACGCGCAGGAAGCGGCGCAGCGACAGCCCGGAGCCGAGCGCGGAGACCGTGATCGCCGCGCCGAGCAGCACGGCGATCAGGAGCGGGAAGTTCATCGTGTCGGGCGCGGCGATCAGTGCGAAGTCCTTCGCCAGCGGGTCGACGAGCGTGACCTTGACGACGGCGAGCAGCAGGATCGCGACGACGCCGCCCATCGCGCCGACGAGCACGCCCTCGATCACGAACGGCCAGCGGATGAACCAATCCGTCGCGCCGACGAGCTTCATCACCTCGACCTCGCGCCGGCGGGCGTACATCGACAGTCGGATCGTGTTCGCGACCAGCAGCAGCGACGCCAGCGCCAGCAGGCCGGCCAGCAGGCCCATCGTCAGCTTCACCACGCGGGTGGCGGAGAGGATCTTGTCCGTGTTCTCCTTGCGGTCCTGGACCTCGTCGATCGACGCGTCGACGACTGTCCGCCGGCCGGACGGCGACAGCGGCGCGAGCGCGTCGCGCACACGCACGATGTCCTCCGGCTTGTCGGGCGTGACCCGCAGCAGGTCGGGCAGCGGATTCGAGCCGAGCAGGTCGTAGTAGGCGCCGCGGCCGGCCTTGCGCTCGGCGCGCAGCGCGTCCTCCTTGGAGATGAACTGAACGCGGCCGACGCCGGGCGTGTCCTGCTCGATGATCCGGCGGACGCGGTCGATGTCGGCGGCGGACGCGTCATTCTTCAGGTAGACGTCGACCAGCACCTTGCTGCGGATCTCGTTCGCGGCACCGGTGGTGGCCTGGACGACGGGGATGAACACGCCGAGCACAAGCACGGTGACGAGCACGGTGGCGACCGCGGCGAACGACGGCACCGCGTTGCGGCGCAGTGCGCGCAGCGCCTCGCGCAGGAAGAAGCCGAGCCTCACTCGAGCCCCTCGCGCCAGAGCGCCCCGAACTCGCGCGTGCTCTGCCCCGCGGTGTAGCCGCCCACCCGCTCGTCGCGGACGACGCGGCCCTGCGACACCTCGATCACGCGCCGCCGCATGCGATCGACCATCGCCTTGTCGTGCGTCGCGACCAGCACGGTCGTGCCGGTTCGGTTGATCCGGTAGAGCAGCTGCATGATCCCGACCGACGTCTCGGGATCGAGGTTGCCGGTCGGCTCGTCGGCCAGCAGCAGCGGCGGGTGGTTGACGAACGCGCGCGCGACCGAGACGCGCTGCTGCTCGCCGCCGGACAGCTGATCGGGGTAGTTGTGCAGCTTGGTCGACAGGCCGGTCAGGCGCAGGATGTCGGGCACCTTCTCGCGCACCTCGCGGCGCGTTCCGCCCGTCACCTGGAGCGCGTAGGCGACGTTGTCGTAGACCGTCCGGTTCGGCAGCAGCTTGAAGTCCTGGAACACGACGCCGAGGTTGCGGCGGTAGTACGGGATCTTCTTGCGCGTGATCTCCGACAGGTCGCGCCCGGCGACCGCGATCGCGCCGTAGGTCGGCTCGATCTCCTTGATCAGCAGGCGCATGATCGTCGACTTGCCCGAGCCCGTCGAGCCGACGAGGAAGACGAACTCGCCCGGGTGGATCGCGAACGTCGCGTCCTGGAGGCCCATGTCCCCGCTCGGGTACCTCTTCGACACCGAGCGGAGGTCGACGACGGCGCCGGGGACCGGGTCCCCGACGACGCGCTGGCGCGGCGGGGCGGGCTCGGGGCGCCGTCTGATGTGGCGTTCGGTGGCAGCCATGAAGGTCCAGCAGGGTATTCGCCTCGTCCTGCGGCTCCCCTGCCTGCAAGGCATCTTGCCAGTGCTGGCCGCCGAAGGCGCATCAGGCCATCAGTAGGCTGCCGGCCATGGCGAAGATCCACTCCTCCACGCTTCCCAACGGGCTCCCGCTCTACCGGGTCGACCTGCCGGGCACGCGGGCGGTGACGGTGCTCGTCGCGTTCGAGGCCGGCGCGCGGACCGAGCGGCCGGAGGAGAACGGGATGGCGCACTTCCTCGAGCACCTGGTCTTCAAGGGCGGCGAGAAGTACGACGACTACCGCAAGGTCAACGAGACGGCCGAGCGGATGGGCGCGCAGCTGAACGCCTACACGTCGCACGACCTCGTCGCGTTCCACATCACCTGCCGCGCCGAGGTCGTCGGCGAGGCGATCGACCTGCTGACCGACTTCGTCGGGCGGCCGAAGCTCGACCAGGACGAGCTCGACCGCGAGCGCGGCGTCGTGATCCAGGAGATCGCGCGCGCGAACGACCAGCCGTCCGTCGTCGCCGAGCACCTGATCGACCGCGCGGCGTTCGGCGACCACCCGCTCGGACGGCCCGTGCTGGGACCGGAGGAGCACCTGCGCGAGTTCAACCGCGACGCGATACTCGCATTCCGTCGCCGCCAGTGGGCGGGCTCGCGCGGCGGCGCGTTCCTCGTCGGCAACCTAGCCCACGTACCGGAGAACCAGGAGCTCGCCGAGACGTTCGGGCGCTTCCCGTCGATCCAGTCCAACGGCGGCTTCGAGGCGGCGCCGCCGTTCGCGCCGCAGACGCTGGTCGAGCAGCGCGACTCCAACCAGTCGCACCTGCGCATCTCCTACCGCCCGGCGGTCGACCCGCGCGACGAGCGCGAGCGCGCCGCGCTTGCGGTCTACAGCACGCTGCTCGGCGGGTCGATGGGCTCGCGCCTGTTCGACGAGATCCGTGAGCAGCGCGGGCTGGCCTACTCCGTCTACTCGGTCGACCACGCTTTCGCCGACGTGCCGATCCTGCAGCTGTCGGCCGGCCTGGACTCGAGCAAGTGCGACGAGGCCTACGCGCGCATGCGCGAGATCGTCGACGAGCTGCGCACGGCGGGGCCGCGCGAGGAGGAGGTCGAGCGGGCGCGCGCGTACGCCGCGGGACGCCGCGTGCTCGCGTTCGAGAACACCAACGCGGTCGCGCGCCACGCCGCGACGCAGACCGTCGTCTACGGCGAGGAGGTCGACCCCGACGCCGCGATCGCGATCCTCGACGACGTCACGTTCGACCAGGTCGCCGAGGTGGCGCGCGGCGTCTCCGAGGACGCATCGGTGGCCTGCGTCGGGCCGCACGAGGCGTCGGAGTTCGCGTAGAGCGCGCGGAGGTCACCTTTCGACCACCGCGCGGTGTTCGCGCGGGATAGGTTGCGCAGATGCGAAACACCATCCGTCTCGCCCTGGCCCTCTCGGCGGCGCTGCTCGCGCTGGCCCCGGTGGCCGCGGCGAAGCCAGGCGACGTGAACGTGCAGCTCCTGGCGCTGAACGACTTCCACGGCCACATCGGCCCCGAGACGCCCGGGACCATCAAGCCGTTCGACACCGGCGCGCGGACCGATCCCGCGGTGCAGGCCGGCGGCGCCGCCTATCTGGCCACCCACATCCGGGCGCTCGAGCGGAGCAACCCGAACTCGATGTTCGTGTCCGCCGGCGACCTCATCGGCGCGAGCCCGCTGATCTCCGCCCTATTCCACGACGAGCCGACGATCGAGGCGATGAACCTGATGGGGCTCGACCTCAACGCGGTCGGCAACCACGAGTTCGACGAGGGCGCCACCGAGTTACGGCGCATGCAGGATGGCGGCTGCCACCCCATCGACGGATGCTACGACGGCCCGGACGCCGACGCCCTGCCCGACGGCTTCGGCGGCGCGAAGTTCGGCTTCCTGGCCGCCAACGTCGTCGACACCAAGACCGGAGACCCGATCTTCGCGCCGTATGCGATCCGCAAGTTCAACGGCATCGACATCGGCTTCATCGGCATGACGCTGGAGGGCACGCCCGACATCGTCTCTCAGGCGGGAATCCAAGGGCTGAGCTTCCTGGACGAGGCCGACGCCGCGAACCGCTGGGCGAGCGTGCTGCGCGAGCAGCACGGAGTCAAGGCGATCGTGGTCCTCCTGCACGAGGGCGGCGCGCAGGCGCTGCCGTTCGGCATCAACGACTGCAACGGGCTCACGGGGCCGATCATCGACATCGTCGACCGCACGACCGACGACGTCGACCTGTTCATCACGGGCCACACGCACCAGCCGTACAACTGCGTGCTCGACGGCCGTCCCGTCAGCAGCTCGGCGTCCTTCGGCCGCCTCATCACGGACATCGACCTGACGCTCGACGCAGCGAGCCAGGACGTCTCGTCGGTCAGCATCAACAACCAGGTAGTCACGCAGACGGTCAAGCCCGACGCGCAGGTCGACGGGCTCGTGGAGCACTACCGCGCGCTGGCTGCGCCGCTCGCCAACCGCGTGATCGGCTGGTCGGACGGCCAGCTCCTGCGCGCGCAGGTGGTCGACGAGTCGCCGCTCGGCAACGTGATCGCCGACGCGCAGCTGGCCTCCACGAAGAGCGCGGCCGGGGCCGTGGCGGCGTTCATGAACCCGGGCGGGATCCGCGCTGATCTCAACGCCGGCGCGGTCGGGCCCGCCGAAGTCACCTACGGCGAGGCGTTCACCGTCCAACCGTTCGGCAACTCGCTGGTGACGATGGAGCTCACCGGCGCCCAGATCGACACGCTGCTCGAGCAGCAGTGGTGCACGCAGGCGGCCGGCGCGCCGCGGATCCTCAGCGTGTCGGCGGGCTTCACGTACACATGGGACGGCGCGGTCCCGCAGGCGACGTGCGACAAGGTGTCGAACATCGCGATCGGCGGCGTGCCGGTCGACCCGGCCGCGACCTACCGGATCACGGTCAACTCGTTCCTCGCCGACGGCGGCGACCGCTTCTTCGTCCTGCGCGAGGGAGTCAACCGCGCCGGTGGCGCGCTCGACCTCGACGCGTTCGAGGCGCATTTCGCCGGGACGTCGCAGGCGGCTCCGCTGCCGACGCCGGCGCTCGACCGGATCACCCGTGTGAACTAGCGGTTATGCGCGGCGGCCGGGGTTTGCGTCCCGGCCGCCGCTTGCGCCATGATCCGCGGCTGAGTGTCGGAGGAAGAGCTCAACCGCCGCGAGCTCGAGCGCTACGTGCAGCGGGTCACCGACCGGTGGCCGGTGCAGCGGGCGCTGCTCGGCGGCGCGCGCGTGGCGGACCTGCGGGGCGCGCGGCGGCAGCGCGAGCGCGGGCCCGAGTACGTCGTCGTGTTCGTCTCCGAGCACTTCGACGGCGTCCCGTGGCTGGAGCGCGTCTACCAGACCGGCTCGCTGTGGGACGCATACGAGATGGGCGCTCCGGCCGACGTGCACTGCTACACGCCCGCCGAGTTCGAGCGCCGGCGCGAGACGCTGCCGCTCGTGCGCGAGGCGGCCGAGCACGGTCTCGAGCTGCTGCCCGAGCCCGCCTGAACCTGGCGGACACCGTGTGGGGGAAAACCGGGCGACCCCGGCCGAGGGTGGGGCGAACCCCACCCTGAAGCCACCGGCCTTCCGCCTGTGACGGGCCGCGCTGGGCTCGTACGGTCCCTTGCATGCCGGTCGCGCTCTCCCGTTCGCTCCTGTCCCGCAGCATCCGCGACTTCCTCTACGTCGCCACGGGGCTGCCGCTCGGCATCGCCTGGCTGACGGCGCTGGTGGTCCTGCTCGCGGTCGGCGTCGGGACCGCGGTCGTCACGGTCGGCATCCCGATCCTCGCCGTCACCCTGTTGCTGTGGCGCTGGGGCGCCGACCGGGAGCGCGAGCGGGCTGCCATGGTGCTCGGCGCGCCGATCGCGTCGCCGCGCCGCGCGACCCCGCTCGCGCCGCGGCTCGGCGCGCGCTGGGGCGCCCGGCTGCGCGACAGCACGACCTGGCGCGACCTCGGCTACATGCTGCTGCTGGGGCCGGTCGGGATCATCTCCGGGACGATCGTGATCGTGGCGTGGGCGGCGCCGCTCGCCGCCCTGCTGGCCCCGGCCTTCGCGGCGTCGGCGCCGGACGGCTCGCTGCTCGACGAGCTCGGCACCGGCGGAGCGATCGCCGTCGCGGCCGGCAGCATCCCCGGCGCCGCGCTGGCGCTGCTCATCACGCGCGGGCTCGCCGCGGCCGGCGGCGCGCTGGCCGAGAGCCTCCTGGCGTCCGACGACCGCGCGGAGCTGGCCGAGCGCATCAGCTCGCTCGAGGCGACACGCTCGGGCGCCGTCGACTCGGCCGACGCGCGCCTGCGCCGGATCGAGCGCGACCTGCACGACGGCGCGCAGCACCGGCTGGCCTTCATCGCGATGGAGCTAGGCCGCGCGCGGGCCAAGCTCGCGACCGACCCGAGCGCGGCCGACGCGCTGCTCGCCGGCGCCCACGACGAGTCCAAGCGCGCGATGCGCGAGCTGCGCGACGTGGTGCGTGGCATCCATCCGTCGGTGCTCACCGATCGCGGGCTCGACGCGGCGCTGTCCGGCCTGGCCGAGCGCGCGAGCGTGCCGGTCGAGATCCGCGGCGGCGTCGAGCACCGGCTGCCGCCGGCGGTCGAGACCGCCGCCTACTACGTCGTCGCCGAGACTCTGACGAACGTCGGCCGCCACTCCGGGGCGGCGAGCGCGTACGTCGAGCTGCAGCGCGACGGCGACGAGCTGGTGCTCACGATCGGCGACGACGGCCACGGCAGCGCGCGGCGCGTGCCCGGCTCCGGCCTCGACGGCCTGGCCCAGCGGGTCGAGGCGCTCGACGGCGCGCTCGCGGTCGACAGCCCGGACGGCGGGCCGACGACGATCACCGCCCGGCTCCCATGCGCCGACGACCGCGGCACAGCACCGCTCCGATGCGCGTCGTGATCGCGGAAGATCTCGTGCTGCTGCGCGAGGGGATCGCGTCGCTGCTGGCCGACAACGGCCACGAGGTCGTCGCGGGCGTCGGCGACGGCGAGGCGCTGCTCGCCGCGCTCGACGAGCACGGTCCCGACCTCGCGATCATCGACGTGCGGATGCCGCCTACCCAGACCGACGAGGGCGTCCGTGCGGCCGTCGAGGCGCGCCGCCGCCGCCCCGACGCGGCGATCCTGATCCTCAGCCAGTACGTCGAGGAGCGCTACGCGTCCGACCTGCTCTCGAGCGGCACGCGCGGCGTCGGCTACCTGCTCAAGGACCGCGTCGCCGAGGTGAACGAGTTCGTCGCGGCCGCCGCGCGCGTCGCCGCCGGCGGCACCGTGATCGACCCCGAGGTCGTCGCGCAGCTGATCGGCCGCGGGCAGCGGCCGGTGGACGCGCTCACGCCGCGCGAGACCGAGGTGCTCTCGCTGATGGCAGAAGGCCACTCCAACTCGTCGATCGTCGAGCGCCTGCAGATCAGCCAGAGCGCCGTCGAGAAGCACGTGCGCAAGGTCTTCACCAAGCTCGGGCTGCCCGAGACCGAGCACCACCACCGCCGAGTCCTCGCAGTCCTGACCTACCTCGGAGTCTGATGTCGACGCTCACTCAGCCCGCTCCCACGCATCGCACCCCGCTGCCGGTCCGGCGCGCGCTGCTCGCGGTCGCCGGGGTGCTCGCATTCGCGCTCGTCGCGATGGCCGCGTACAACCTGCTCGACCTCGCGGCGCGGCACACGACGACCGAGCGCGCCAGCTACGGCGACGTGCGCGCGCTGGTCGTCGACGACGCGAGCGGGATCCGGCTGACCGCGGCCCCCGCCGGCGCGCCGCTGCACGTCGTCGCGCGCGTGACCGAGGGGCTGGCGAGCCCCAAGCGGTCGGCCGTGCGCGAGAGCAACGGCACGCTGCGGCTGTCGTCCTCCTGCCCGTTCATCTTCGAGGACCAGTGCGAGGTCAGCTACGAGATCCAGGTGCCTTCGGGCACGCTGGTGCGAGCGCGCTCGAGCGCCGGCGACGTCGTCGCGGAGGACCTGATCGCGAGCCGGCCGGTCGAGCTGCACTCCTCCGCCGGCGACGTGATCGCGGTCGACGTCAGCGCCCCGGCGATCCAGCTCTCGACCGGCGCGGGCGACGTCCAGGCGCGCGGGCTGCGCTCCGATCGCGTCCAGGCGGAGTCCTCCGCGGGCGACGTGGTCGTGTCGATGCGCTCGCCCGCCCGCCGGCTGCTCGCGGACAGCAGCGCCGGCGACGTCGACGTGCTGGTCCCGGACCGGGCCTACCGGCTCGACGCGACGAGCTCGGCCGGCGACGTCGACGCCGCCGAGCTGCGGACCGACCCCGGCTCGGAGCGGTCGATCACGGCGCACTCGAGCGCCGGCGACGTCCACGTCGCGGCGCAGCGCTGACTACGGCGCGATCGCGACCATCCGCTCGATCGGGACGCGCGCGCGCTGCGCGATCGCGGGCGGCACCTTGACGACCGGCTTGCCGTCGCGCAGCGCGTCGCGCAGCTTCGGCAGCGTGATCATCTTCATGTAGCGGCAGCTCGCGGCCTCGTTGGCGGCGACGAAGTCGACGTCGGGCGCCGCCATCCGCAGTGGGTGGAGCATGCCGACCTCCGTCGCCATGATCGCCGTCGTGCCGGGCTGCGCCGTCTTCGCGTAGTCGAGCATCCCGCCGGTGGAGAGCATGTGCACGCCCTCCGGCGCGACGTCGCCCGCCGCGACGTACTCCATCACCGAGGTCGAGCAGCCGCACTCCGGGTGGATCAGGAAGTCGGCGCCAGGATGCGCGGCGCGCATCTCGGAGATGTCGCGCGGGCGGATCCCGGCGTGCACGTGGCACTCGCCGTCCCAGACGTGCATCCGGCGCCCGGTCATCTTCTCGACGTAGGCGCCGAGGAACATGTCGGGGCCGAACAGGATCTCGGCGTCGTCGCCGTGCTCGCGGTAGATGTGCTCGACCACCGCGACCGCGTTCGATGACGTGACGCAGTAGTCGGTCTCCGCCTTGACCTCGGCCGTCGTGTTGACGTACATGACGACGATCGCGTCCGGGTGCTTGGCCTTCCAGGCGCGCAGCTGGTCGGCGGTGATCGAGTCGGCCAGCGAGCAGCCGGCGTCGAGGTCGGGCAGCAGCACCGTCTTCTCGGGCGACAGGATCGAGGCCGTCTCCGCCATGAAGTGCACGCCGCAGAACGCGATCACCGGGTCGGTCGTCGCAGCCGCCTTGCGCGATAGCCCGAGCGAGTCGCCGACGTAGTCGGCCACGTCCTGGATCTCGGGCAGCTGGTAGTTGTGCGCGAGGATCACGGCGCCGCGCTCGGCGGCGAGTGCGCGCACCTCGGCCTGCATGGCCGGGATGTTGTCGAGCTGGAGCAGGGTCATGGGAGGATCTCGAGGAGGAGGGAGAGGTCGAGGTTGGGCGCGGAGTGCGTCAGGGCGCCCATCGAGACGTAGTCTAGACCATTTATGGTCGAATAGACAACAACCGTCTCGGGAGTGACCCCGCCGGACGCCTCGAGTTCGGCGCGGCCGTCGACCTGCGCGACGGCGGCGGCGACCTCGCCGGGGCTCATGTTGTCGAGCAGCAGCCGTGGCGCGCCGGCGGCGAGCGCCTCGTCGATCTCGGCCGGGGTGCGAACCTCGACCGCCAGCGGCAGGTCCGGTCGCGCCGCGCGGGCACGCCGCACGGCCTCGCCGACGCCGCCGGCCAGCGCGGCGTGGTTCTCCTTGATCAGGATGAAGTCGTAGAGCCCGGCCCGGTGGTTGACGCCGCCGCCGTCCGCCACCGCGCGCTTCTCGAGCACGCGGAGCCCGGGCGTCGTCTTGCGCGTGTCGAGCAGCCTGGCGGTGCCGCCGGCGGCCTCGATCGCCCGCACGACCGTGGCGGTGAGCGTGGCCACGCCCGACAGGCGCCCGAGGAAGTTGAGCGCCGTTCGCTCGGCGGTCAGCAGCGCGCGGGCGGCGCCCTCGATCCGCAGCACGGGCGCCGGCGGCTCGCGCCACTCGCCCTCGGGGCCGAGCCGTGCGATCCGCGCTCGCGGGTCGAGCCGCGCGAACACCGCCTCCGCGACCGCCAGGCCGGAGATCACGCCCGCCGCCTTCTGCGTGATCGTGGCGACGGCGCGCGCGGACGCGTCGACGGTCGCCTCGGCGGTTACGTCGCCGGCGCCGACGTCCTCGGCGAGCGCCCGGTCGACGAGGTCGGCGAGTTGCGGGTCGGCGCCAGTTATGGTCATTGCGACCACATGCTAGCCGGGGCGTTGGCCGGGGCGCGGTCCTGGTCGCGGCGTACACGTCGAGGGCGCAATGAGGGCGGCGCGGAGCGGGGTGGCGCTTCCGCGGAAGCGGCGGGCACGGCGACCGTAGGCGGACGCGCGCGGAACGTCAACGCCGGTCGCCCGCGATTTCGCACGCCCGTCCCGGCGTTGACGGCCGATGACGTCGTCAACGCCGGTCGCCCGTGCCTTTGCGCGAGCGTCCCGGCGTTGACGTCCTGCCGAACCCTGGACCTGGCCCCCGGGGCGCCCTTCAATGCGCCGTTGATGTAGACGCCGGGGCCCCTACCGGGCCTTCGCGCTTGCCATCAGGTACGCGTGCACGAAGCCGTCGAGGTCGCCGTCGAGCACGCCGTTCGCGTTCCTGACCTCGTAGTCGGTGCGGTGGTCCTTGACCATCGTGTACGGGTGCAGGACGTAGGAGCGGATCTGCGAGCCGAAGTTGACGTCCTGCGCCTCGCCGCGCTCGCGCGCGATCTCCTCCTTGCGCCGGCGCTCCTCGGCCTCGACGAGCTTGGAGCGCAGCATCGCCATCGCCGTCGCGCGGTTGGAGGACTGCGAGCGCTCGTTCTGGCACTGGACGACGATCCCGCTCGGCTTGTGCGTGATTCGCACGGCCGAGTCGGTCTTGTTGACGTGTTGGCCGCCGGCGCCCGACGCACGGTAGGTGTCGACCTGGAGGTCGTCGTCGTCGATCTCGATCTCGCCGGCCTCGTCGACTACCGGCGCCACCTCGACGCCCGCGAACGACGTCTGGCGCCGGTTGGCGGCGTCGAACGGCGAGAGCCGCACGAGCCGGTGCACGCCCTTCTCGGCCGAGTAGAGCCCGTAGGCGTTCTCGCCCTCGGCGCGGAACGTGGCCGACTTGATGCCGGCCTCCTCCCCCGGGCTGACCTCGAGCAGCTCGACCTTGAAGCCGCGCCGCTCGGCCCAGCGCATCAGCATGCGCAGCACCATCTCGGCCCAGTCCTGCGCGTCGGTGCCGCCGGCGCCGGCGTTGACGGTGACGAGCGCGTCGCCGGCGTCGTACTCGCCGGTGAACAGGCGCTCCTCCTCGAGCGTCGCGAGTCGCTGCTCGACGGACGCCAGCGTCTCCTCCATCTCGGCCGCCAGCTCCGGGTCCTCCTCGGCGAGCTCGACGAGGCCGTCGAGGTCGATCGTGTCGGCCTCGAGCTGCTCATAGGTCTCCAGCCGCCGCTGCAGGCGCGCGTACTCGGAGTTGACCTTGGCCGCGGCGTCGGCGTCGTCCCAGAAGCCGGTCTCGCCCATCCGGGCCTCCAGCGCGCCGGCGCGCTCCCTCAGTCCGGCCGGGTCAAAGGTAGTCCGTGAGCAGGGACATCTGCTCGCGGATCGCGGCGAGGCGCTGCGGCGTGGTCTGGGTTGTCTGCGGGCTCGCCATCGTCCCGGCTGAGGCTAGCGCACGGCCGGCACCGTCCGGCGCCCGTACGGATCGCACAGATCCGGCCGGTCGGGGTCGTCGAGCCCCTTGCGCAGCGCGGCGAACGCCACTCCGCCCAGCACGAGCGGGAGCCAGAACAGGATCACGCGATAGGCGAGCACCGCCGCGGCGGTGGCGGCCGCGGGCAGGCCGTACACGATCAGCGTGCCGATCAGCCCGCCCTCGATCCCGCCGATGCCGCCGGGGATCGGCAGCAACCCGCCGAGTTGGCCGATCAGGTATCCCATCAGGACGAGCGTGATCGCGGGCGACTCGCCGAACGCGCGGAAGCACGCCCATAGCACGGCGTTGTCGAACGCCCAGTAGCCGAGCGAGCCGGCCAGCACGCGCCAGTCGCGCCGGCGCAGGATCCGCCCGGCCTCGCGCACGCCGTCGCCCAGGGCGTCGGCGACGAATGCGATCCACCGGCGCCAGCCCTGCACGTCTCCGCGGTCGCGCGGCGGCCGCCGGGCGGCGATCAGCGGGATCGCCGCCACCGCTGCGATCGCGACGATCGCCAGGACAGCCGGCAGCAGCGTCAGCAACGGCGAGACCGCCGGCCCGGCGCCGAGCCACATGGCGGTCCCGATCACCGCCACGGCGGCGAAGTTGGCGGCGCTCTTGAGCACGTAGAACGCGACCGTGCGGCGGGCGATGTCTTCTGCCGGCATGCCGCCCTTGCGCAGCGCCCAGGCGCCGAGCGCGAGACCGCCGGCCCCGCTCGCCGGCACGAGCGATCCGGCGGCCAGCTCGGACATCGCGAGCTCGTAGCTCGTCCGGCGCGACATTCGGGGGCAGAAGATCGGCCGGAACATGAACACGTAGGACAGGCACGACAGCAGCTCGAGCCCCGTCCCGAGCGCGAGCCAGCCCGGCCGCGCCTCGCTGATCCGCTCGCGCAGCTCGCCCAGCCCAGGACTGAGCCACGCGACCAGCCCGACCACGACGATCAGGCCCATGACCTGCAGCACGCGCCGGCGCAGCCGCCGGCCGCCCAGCTCGTCCGGCAGCGGCTGGGGCGGCGGGATGTACTCGACCTTGAGCTTCGTCACGTCACTCGCGCCCTGCGGCAGCGCCACACCCGCGTCGGCTCCGAGAAGCCCTTGAGCTTCTTGAGCCCGGCCTCCGACCACGCGAACGCCTCGTCGCCCGCGCGTTCGCGCGCCGCGCCGTCGGTGATCAGCGCGCCCGCGCGCGCCCGCTCGGTCAGCCGTGCGGCGAGGTTCACCGTTCCACCGTAGTAGTCGCCCCAACGCCGCACGGCCGGGCCATGCGCCACGCCCGCGTGCAGCGCCGGGAACTGCTCGCCCTCGCGCTCGGCCGCCTCCATCAGCCCGAGGGCGACGTCCAGCAGCGGCTCGGGCTCCGGCGCGGCGAACATCGCGGCGTCGCCGATCGTCTTGACGAGCCGGACGGTCGGGTTGGCGAGGTCGGCGGCGAGCGCGGCGAGCCGCGTCGCGATCGTTCCGAGGTCAGCGGCTGGGACGCCCTCGCCCAACCGCGTGAAGCCGACGACGTCGCAGAAGCCGATCGTCACCTCGTGCACGTCCGAGCGCCGGCCGGAGCTGATCTCCTCGGCCCGCACGATCTCCTGGCGCAGGTTCTCGCGGTTGTGCAGGACGTACAGGACGCTCAGCAGCTCGGCCGCGTACGGCGTCAGCTCGCGCGTCGCGGTCGCGAGCCGCAGGGCGTACTCCTGCTCGGTGTCGCCCTCGCGCGGGATCGTCGTGTTCGCGAGCGTGCCGGCCGCTGCGGCGGCGCGCGCGGCCGCCTCGCCGAAGATCCGCGAGGCCTCGATCAGCCCGTCGAGCGGCAGGCCGCCGTCGAGGAACGTCGCGAGCGCGCGTGCGCCGAACAGGTCGAGCTCTCCCAGGACGGCGACGTCCGGCGGCGGCAGCGACAGCCCGGAGGCGCGCCGCACCGCCTCGAGCGCGTCGAGCTCGACGCCGGCCTCGGCGGCGACCTCGCGCGCCGTCATGCGCCCGACCCCGCCGAGCGCGAGCTCCGCCGGCAGCAGCGCGAGCCGCCCTTCCGCGACGGCGGCCTCCAGCTCCTGCACCGGGACGCCGTCGGCGTGGAGCGACTCCAGCAGCGCGGCCCGCGCCGCGCGCGCGGCGCCGTCGAGACCGTCGAGGAGCCCGAGCGCGGAGAAGTCCGGGGCGCTCACGCGGCGACGGGCGCCGGCACCGGCGCGACCGCCACCGGGATGCCGTTGAGCACGGCGTTGCCCGAGAGCGCGTCGACGAGCCCCTCGTCGGCGAGCGCGTTCGAGTTCACGCCGGCGTTCGCACCGGCGACGCCGAGTCGCGCCCCGGGCGCGTCGTGGCCCCAGCCGTGCGGGAGCGAGACGACGCCGGGCATCACGGCGTCGGTGACCTCGACCGGCGCCTGCACGGCGCCGGCGCGGTTGCTGACGCGCGCCGGCTCGCCGTGGGCGAGCCCGATCCGCTCGGCGTCGTCGGGATGCACGTGCAGCGTGCAGCGCTCCGGCCCGCTGACGAGCAGCTCGAGGTTGTGCATCCACGAGTTGTTCGAGCGCAGCTGGCGGCGGCCGACGAGCACGAGCGCGTCGTCTTCGCGCGGGCGCGCGAGCGCGTCGCGCAGGCGAGCGATGTCGGCGACGATCGCCTCGGGCGCGAGCTCGATCCGGCCCGTGGGCGTGCGCAGCATCTCCGGCAGCCGCGGCTCGAGCGGGCCGAGATCGATCCCGTGCGGCGCCGCCTGCAGCCGCGCCAGCGTCAGTCCGTCCGGCCGCGCGCCGAAGCCGTCGCCGTAGGGCCCGCAGCGCAGCAGGATCTCGAGCAGCCGCTCGGGCCCGCGCAGCGGCTCCAGCTCGGCCAGCAGCTCGTCGACGTCGCGCCCGTGCACCGGCGAGTGCTCACTCGCGATCTCGCGCCGCAGCAGCTCACCCGCGACCAGCCGGTCGAGCGGCTCGACGTCGTCGGGCGGCGGCTGCCCGGCGGCGATCGCTGCCAGCCGCAGCAGCGTCACCCACTCGTCCGGCAGGTCGGGATCGGGCGGCAGCACCGCCGGCGAGTAGTTGGCGATGTTGCGGATCGACAGCTGGTAGAAGGCGAGGTCGTAGTGCGAGCGCTGCAGCGGCGACGGGACCGGCAGGATCACGTCGGCGTGGCGCGTCGTCTCGTTGACGTAGATGTCGACCGCGACGTAGAGCTCGAGCGAGTCCAGCGCGCGCTCGATCCGCCCCGAGTTCGGCGTCGAGCGCGCGGGGTTGCCGGCGAGCGTGATCAGCGCGCGCACCTGGCCGTCGCCGGGCGTCTCGATCTCCTCGGCGAGCGCGGCGACCGGCAGCTCGCCGAAGCTCTCCGGCAGCCCGCGCACGCGCGAGCGCCAGCGCCCGATCGTGGCGCCACGGCCGCGGCCGGGCGCGCCGGCGGAGTTGCGCTGGCCGGCGGCCGCGCGCGGGAACATCGCGCCGCCGGGCCGGTCGAGGTTGCCGGTCAGCACGTTCAGGACGTCCACCAGCCACGAGGCGAGCGTGCCGAACTCCTGCGTCGTCGTGCCGATCCGCCCGTAGACGGCGGCGGTCTCGGCGGCCGCCAGCTCGCGCGCCATGCGCCGGATCGTCTCGGCGTCGATCCGCGTGACCGGCGCGACGGCCTCGGGCGTGAACGGCCGGGCCAGCTCGCGCACGGTCTCGAGCCCGTCGGCGAGCTGCTCCAGCCGCCCGGCAGCGGTCAGGCCCTCGTCGAACAGCACGTGCACGAGCGCGAACAGCAGGTGGGCATCGGTGCCCGGCACGATCGCGTGGTGCTCGTCGGCCGCCTCGGCGGTGCGGCTGCGGCGCGGGTCGACGACGACGAGCTTGCCGCCGCGGGCGCGCAGCGCCTTCAGCCGGCCGCGCATGTCGGGCGCGGTCATCAGCGAGCCGTTCGACGCGAGCGGGTTCGCGCCGAGCATCAGCAGGTGCTGCGTGCGGTCGACGTCGGGGATCGCGACCGACAGCGGCGCGCCGTACATCAGCGCGTTGGCGATCTCCTTCGGCCGCTGGTCGACGGTGCTGGCGGAGTAGACGCTGCGCGTGCCGAGCGTCTTCAGCAGGGCGCGGCCGTACAGCAGCGGCGCGAGCCCGTGCGCCGACGGGTTGCCCACGTAGACGGCGACCGCGTCGCGCCCGTGGGTCTCCATCAGCGGCCCGAGCCGCTCGGAGATCAGTGCGAACGCCTGCTCCCAGCTCGCCGGCTCCAGCTCGCCGTCGGCGCGTCGGACGAGCGGCGTCCGCAGCCGGTCGGGATCCTCGTGCAGGTCCGCGATGGCGACGCCCTTAGGGCAGAGGAAGCCGTGCGAGAAGACGTCGTCGGCGTCGCCGCGGACCTTGACCACCGCGTCACCGCGGACGGTGACGGCGAGGCCGCACGTCGCCTCGCAGAACGGACAGGTCCGGAACTCGGTCCGTTCCTCCATGGCCGCGACCCTATCTGACGGGGCCGGTACACCGGGCCCAGCCCGGCGGCCTCCACCGACGCTGAGCGTCGGTGCCGAGCCAGCGCTGCACAACTCTGGGCCGGGCTGCGACTATCGCCCGACTGCGAAAAGGTGTAGCCGTGCCGCCAGGCCATCCCGAGGCTGAATGAGCTGTCTGCGTAATCGGACGACCCGACCCAAGGTGTCGGTGGTCATCTCCCGACGCGCGACCGTTGGGACCGCTCGTCGCGGTCGCTCGCGTGCGTTCAAGAGCAGCAGGACGTTCGCGTCGAGATCGTCCTCGTCGACGACGGCTGTACCGATGAGGCGGCGCCAGAAGCTCGCACCGCTCGACGACCCGCGCGTCGGACCGCACGACGCGCTCTCGCGCGCGCAGGTCAGCCGACGGATCGAGCGTCGCGGCCTGCGCCGGCTCGAGCGGCTGGCGCACCGGCGGCTGCGGCTTCGCGGCCGGCTCAGAGCTCGGCTCGCTCACGACCGGCGCAGCCACCGGCGACCCGGGCGCGATGACGGCTCCGCGGCGAGCGCGGCCGGCGGGGCTGCGCCGGCCGCGATCGAGGGCGACATCGAGCGGCCTGGCGTCAAGGCCGCGTTCGAGCGCTCGGAGTTTCCGCCGGCGGCGATCGCCGTGCCGGCCGGCGACTCGCGTGCGACCCGACCTCAGCCTGCTCGCGGCGGCCCTGGGCGTCGCGCTGATCGCTGCGGCGTTGCGCCGCGAGTTGAGGCGTGGGTGACGCTTCGCCGGCGGCGGCGGGCGGGCGAAGGACCGCGGTCGATCTGCTCCGCCGAAGGCACGTCGCTGCCCATCCGGTCGCCTTCGAGGAACACGAGTGCGGTCGCGGGGCCTCAGGGAGCCTGGCCGCTGCCGCTTCTGAGCTCCCGCGGCCGAGTCGGTCCTACGCTGATCGGATGGCTCGTTCTGCCCGCCGGCTCGTCGCACGCGGTCGTGCCGCGGCGGAGAGCGCCCGCCTTAGCCGGACCGCGCGCCGCGTCAAACGGGAGCGTCTCACGTACCTCTCGGTGGGGAAGCTGCGCTCGCTGGAGGGCGCGCTGCGGGCGGTGCTGCGCGCCGAGGTCACCGGCGATGTGATCGAGTGCGGCGTCGCCCTCGGCGGCTCGGGCATCGTGCTTGCACACGGTCTGCCCGAGGGCCGCGTGTTTCATGGCTTCGACCTCTTCGGGACCATCCCGGCCCCGACCGCGCGCGACCCTGGCGAGGCGCACGCGCGGTACGCGCGCATCAGCGCGGGCAAGGCGGAGGGGCTCGGTCCGGGCGACCGCTACTACGGCTACGTCGACGACCTGCTCGGACAAGTGGAGGCGAGCTTCGCGCGCCACGGCGTCCCGCCGGCGCCCGGACGCGTCGAGCTGCATCGCGGCCTGTTCGAGGACGTGCTTCAGATCGAGGCTCCCGTAGCGCTTGCGCACGTCGACGCCGACTGGCACGACCCCGTCTCCTGCTGCCTCGCCCGGATCGGCCCACAACTAAGTCGCGGAGGCATGATCGTGGTGGACGACTACAACGACTACGGTGGGTGCCGCACGGCGTGCCATGAGTTCCTCGCCGGGACGCAGGACATGCGCGTGCTCCGCGCCCGCCCTCAGCTGGTGATACAGCGCCTGGCCGACACGCCGCCACCGTCATGATCCCGCTCACCGTGGCGACGATGCTCCTTACGGCCGCGTTGCGGCCCGGCGGCGCCGAACAGCAGCACGTCGCAACCGGCTGGCAGGCGACGGGGACCGTGTCGAAGCCGGCGTGGCGCTTCGGCGAGCGGCGATCGACCGAACTGAATCGCAGCGCGCGGGGCACTCGGCTGTTCGCCCGCGGCAGCTTCTGGAACAGGCGCCTCGCGCCGGCGGCGCGGCTCGATCCGAGCTCCGCCGCACTCGTGTACGCGCTCGCGGCGGAGGTGCAGCGTGAGCTCACGGCGGGCATCTGGCCGTGGATAGCGACCGGCGACGGCAGCACACCGCTCTACCGCGTCGGCCGCAGACAGGCGCGAGTGCCCGTTCGGCTCGAGCGTCGCCACCTCCACGGCGGCGAAGCCCTACAGCGCGCATTCGCGTCCGTGCCGATCCCGCGCGACGCGCAACCCGCGGCGGGAGCCGATCGCCACATGACCGTCTGGCAGCCTTCGAAGGACTCGCTGTGGGAGTTCTTCGGCGCGAGCCGAGATCCCGATGGGTGGCACACGCTGTGGGGTGGTGCGATCCGTCGCGTCTCTAAGAGCCGCGGCTACTACGGCCGTAGGGCGTGGCCGGGCGCCACGTCGAACTGGGGCGCCACCGCGAGCAGCCTCCCGGTGATCGGCGGCACGATGCTGCTCGCTGAGCTCAACGCGGGCCGAATCGGCCACGCGCTCCGCGATCAACGTGCCGGCGGCACGTGGGGGCGTGTTCACATGGCCCGCACAGCGCACCGATGGCACTGGTCCGGCGACGGCGCTGCCCGAGGGAGCGCGCCTGCGCCTGGACCCGGGCTTGAAGATCGCGAAGCTGCGACTGCCCAAGCTGACGCGCATGATCGCCGTGGCGGCACAGCGCTACGGCATGGTCGTGCGGGACCAGACGCGCCACGCAATCTCGCTCTTCGGCGAGGACCCATCGCGGTTCCCTCCGGGCGTGTTCTCGAAGCACTACCGGGGCAAGACTCCGGCCCAACTGCTCGCCCGCTTCCCATGGAACCGGCTTCAGGTGCTCGAGATGCACTTGTGCAGCCGGCCTCCGTGCCGCCGCCACTGATCTCGCCCACGTACACTCCGCGCGTCCTGTCCTCCCAGCGTCGCAATCAGGGATCGGGCGACGTCACCGTCGTCATCCCCAGCCGGGACCGGTGGCAGCTCTTGCGAACCGCCCTCGCGAGCGCGCTCGCACAGAGGAACGTGGAGGTGGACGTGGTCGTGGCCGACGACGGGTCGATCGATCGAACGCCGAACGAGCTTCGCAAGCTGGGCGACGAACGCGTCCGGGTCGTTCGGCTCGAGCCCTCCAAGGGCGTGTCTGCGGCCCGCAACCTCGGCCTGGTTCACGTCCGCGCGCCGTGGGTCGCGTTCCTCGACGACGACGACGTATGGGCACCCGGCCACCTCGCGGCAATGCTCGATGCGGTTCGCGACTCGGGACTGGAGCGCGAGCGCGTGGGCCTCGTCTTCAGCGGTCACCTCGACCTGGACGCCGATCGCCACGTCACCGACTTGTCGCCTGCGGTGCCGGCGGACTCCATCCATGCCGGACTGCAGCGGATGAACGTCGTCGGCTGCCCGTCACGCGTACTCCTGCGCACCGAGGCGGTGCGCGCCGTCGGCGGCTTCGACGCGCAGCTGTCGATCCTCGCGGACTGGGATCTCTGGGTCCGCGTCGTCGCCGGCAACGAGGTGGTGCGCTGCCCCGAGCTGCTCGTGGGCTACATGCACCACGCGGGAAACATGCACCTCGACGCTGAGCGCTTCCTCGCCGAGCTTGCAACGCTCCGGGAAAAGCATGGCTGGAGCCGGCGCGGATCTCGCGACGCCGTGTTCGGGGACCTGCTCCCGAGCTATCTGGCCGCGACGTACCGGACGAGAGGGAGTCGCTTCACGGCCGCCCTCTGGTACTCGCGCGCGTTCCGCGCGCGCCACGATCCGCGCGACCTCGGCCGGATCGCCGGCGTCCTCCTCGGCGAGCGGCTGATCGAGCTCTCACGGCTGGGCCGGAGCACGAACGTAGACCCGTCGCTCGGCCGCTGGCTCGAGGATGTGCGCCGGGCCGAGCGAGCGCCGACGACCGGGCTGGCTCCTCCGCCCGGGCTCTACAGCGACACCGCGGCGACGTGATGGCCTACGCGATCGCCGACGTCGAGTTAACCGAGCCGCTGCCGGGACTTGCCCTCGATTCTGCCGAGGTCGGCGCGTTCATCCTGCTGCGCGCCGACGGCCGTCCCGTTCATTACTCGATGCATTCGCTGCCTGCCGGCGCGCGCTTGAGCGCCGAGGAGCTCGAGCGCCTCCTCGGCCGGCCCGTCGCCGGCGCGCTGCTCGAGTACGCGGTGCTCGCCGAGCTGCGCCCGCCCGTGGCGTTTCACCCGGTCGACCTGACCGTCGCGATCTGCACTCGCGCGCGGCCGCAGCTGCTCGCCAGCTGCCTCCGCAGCGTCCTGGCGCTGCGGCCCGAGGATGCGGCCGACCCACGCCACTTCGACGTCCTCGTGGTCGACAACGACCCGCCCGACGACGCGACGAAGCGGCTCGTCGAGGGAATGCCCGGCATCCGCTACGTCCGCGAGCCGCGTCCGGGGCTCGACTTCGCGCGGAACCGCGCGCTGGCCGATGCGGCGGGAACGTGGATCGCGTACCTCGACGACGACGTCGTGGTGGATCACGGGTGGCTCGACGGGCTCGAGGAAGCGGTCGCAGAGAACCCGGACGCGGCCTCGGTCACCGGGCTCGTGCTGCCGTTCGAGCTCGCGACGAGCGCGCAGATCATCTTCGAGCGCCGCGGCGGCTTCGGGCGCGGCTGCCGCAAGCTCCGCTTCGCCGGGCCCGCCGGACCCGACAACCCGCTTTTCCCGCTCGGCGCGGGGATCTTCGGCGCCGGCTGCAACATGATGCTGCGGGCGGACGTCGTGCGGGCGCTCGGGGGTTTCGACGAGGCGCTCGACACCGGTCGTCCGCTCGCGGGTGGCGGCGACCTCGATATCTGGTCGCGGATCGCCCGAGCGGGCCACCCGCTCGCATACGAGCCGCGCATGCTCGTCTTCCATCGCCACCGACGGGATCACGCGAGCCTGCGGCGTCAGTACTGGTCGTGGGGCGAGGGCTTCATGGCCTACCTGAGCAAGACCGCGAGCGTCGACGCGACGCAGCGGAGCAAGGCCGCACGACTCGTCGCCTGGTGGCTGCGCTACCAGGCGCGTAGCGTCGCCGCGAGCATGCCGCCGCGCCGCGATCTCCCCGCCGACCTGGCGCTCGCCGAGCTGGCTGGAGGGCTCGTCGGCCTCGGCGGCAGCTACGGGCGCTCACGACGCCGGACCGCAAGGATCCGTGCGGCCGATGCCTGACCTGCGGCCGCGGCGCATCGTTCACCTCGACCTTGCCTGCGGCCTGCCGCGCAACGGGCTCGAAGCGGCGGGCAGCCCGGTCCTCCTGGTCGCCTGGTGGCACGATCTTCCGCTCGGCTACGAGCACATCCATCGGGGAGCGACCGAAGCCGAGCTCGCCGCGCGCCTGGCCCGCCTCGTTGCGCCCTCAGTCGGGCGGCGACTGCTCGGCGACGGCTACTCGCCGCCGCGACCGGGGCTGTCGTCGGCCGCTTCACCGAGTGTCGCCGCGGTTCGGGCGCTCGGCGACCCGCTGCGCCGGCTCGAGGCGGAACCGCCAGCCGAGCCGGCGTACCGCCCCTCGGCGTCGCTGGCGGTCTGCACGCGCAACCGGCCGGCGGCGCTCGAGCGCTGCCTGCGCTCGATCGAAGCGGCGGTCGAGACACCGCACGAGGTCCTCGTAGTTGACAACGGTCCGCATGTTGCCGCCACGCGCGCGGTGGTGGAGCGCTTCCCAGCGGTCCGCTACGTGCCGGAGCCACGGCCTGGTCTGAGCGCCGCGCGCAACGCCGCGGTCCGGGCGGCGCGCGGCGACCTGGTCGCGTTCGTCGACGACGACGTCGAGGTGCATCCGCGGTGGCTTGCGCCGTTGCGCGGCGCCTTCGCGGAAGCGGACGTGATGGCGGTTTGCGGGCTCGTGCTCCCCGCCGAGCTCGAGACGCCGGCGCAGGTCGCGTTCGAGATCGTCCACGGAGGGTTCGGGCAGGGCTGCGAGCGGGCGCGCTATGCCCGCGAGTTCCTGCGAGCGACGGTCGGCCACGGCATGCCGGTGTGGAAGATCGGGGCAGGAGCGAACATGGCGATCCGCCGCAGCGCGTTCGACCTGGTCGGGGACTTCGACGAACACCTCGGCGCGGGTGCGGCGGGCTGCAGCGAGGACTCGGAGCTGTGTTACCGGCTCATCGCCGAGGGTTGGGCGTGCCGCTATGAGCCGGACTCCGTCGTGTTCCACCAGCATCGCCGGGAGACGGCGGCGCTTGCCGGCCAGATCCAGGACTACACGCGCGGGCACGTCGCCGCGCTGTTCGTCCAGTTCGCCCGCTTCCACCACGCCGGCAACCTGCGCCGCGCGTTCCTCGCGCTGCCCAAGCACTTCGCCAAGCGGACGCTGCGAGCGCTGGTCCGCCGCTTGGCGGCGCGCGCCGGGCTCGTCGCCCGGGGCCCCGTGGACACGTTCCGCCCCGAGCTGACCGGCTATCTGCGCGGCCTGGCGTACCTTCCGCTCGCCGCGACGCCGCGGCCCCCGCGGCACAAGGCGGCGCTCGGCCCGTTCCTGAGCCGCAATCCCTTCCCGCGTCCCCACACGCTCGGCTTCTTCTACCGCGAAAAGATGCGCGCGATCCACCGGGTCGCACCCGACCTGGGGGCCGGCGAGGTGCTCGAGGTCGGCGGCGGCCGCAGCGGCCTCGCCCGCCTGCTCTTTCCGGGGGCTCGCGTCACCACGATCGACCTCGACGCCGAACACGCGGCCGCGGACGTCAACCGAGATCCGCGCGTGCGCTTCGTCGTCGCAGACGCCACTGACCTGCCGTTCGCCACCGCGTCGTTCGACGTGGTCACGTTCTTCGACGTGCTCGAGCACATCCCGGACGACGCGCGAGCGGCCGCCGAGGCGCTACGCGTGCTGCGTCCTGGCGGGTTCGTGCTCGTCACGACGCCGAGCCGGAACTGGCGCTTTCCCTACCACCGTGCGCTCGCGCCGATCTGCCCGACCGACGACGAGATGATGGCCGAGTGGGGCCACGTGCGGCGCGGCTACGCGCTCGCGGACCTTGCGCGGCTGTTCGGGCGCCCGCCCATCAAGACAGCGGGCTTCATCTCGCCGCTCAGCGTGCTCGGCCACGACCTTGCCTGGGCCAGGCTCCCCGAGCGCTTGCGCCGGGCGCTGTGCGGGCTCGTCAGCCCGTTGACCTGGCTCGGCTACGCCCTGCAACCGGCGTCGCGGACCGGCACGGAGGTCGCGGCCAGCTGGCGCAAGCCGGAGCACTGATGCCTTCGGTCGCGCTGCTGCCGTGGGGCGACGTCGTCGAGGACTTCCTGGATCCGCTCGGGATCGGGCTCGAGGGCCTGCGCGACGAGCTGACCGGCGGCTGGCTGTTCGGGATCGTCGAGGCGCTGGGCCGGGCGGGCGTCGAGCCGTCAGTCGTCGTCGTCTCGCGCTCTGTCGGCGAGCCGGCGCGCTGGCGTCACGGGCCGACCGGCGTGCCGCTCGTCGTGCTCCCGTCGCCGCGCATCTACCGCGGGCTGCGCCGCACGGTGGCCGACCCCTACGGATGGTCGGCGAACGACTCCGCCCGGACGCCGGGCGCGCGCGGCCGGCTCGCCGCCCAGCCCGGCCGGCAGCTGGCTCCGTACGTAGCCACGCCGCTGCGGGCGCTGGCGCGCGAGCTGCGCCTGCTGCGCGCGGACGCGCTGCTCTGCCAGGAGTACGAGTACCAGCGGTTCGACGTCTGCGTGGCGCTCGGGCGTGCTCTGCGCCTGCCGGTGTGCGCCACGTTCCAAGGCGCCGATGCGCCGCGGACGGGGCTCGAGCGCCTCGTGCGGCCGCTGGCGATCCGCGGCGCACGCGCGCTCGTCGTCGGCGCATCGGGCGAGGCGGAGCGTGTCCGCGCGCGCTACTGCCTGCCGGCGGAGCGGGTGGCGCGGATCCCGAACCCGCTCGATGTCGAACCCTGGGGCCGCGGCACGCGGGCCACGGCCAGGGCCGAGCTGGGCTTGGCGGAGGACGCCCTGGTCGTTGCCTGGCACGGGCGCGTGGAGCTCCATCGCAAGGGCCTCGATCTGCTGCTCGGCGCGTGGAGCGAGCTTGCGGCGGCTCCCGGACCCCCGCGGCGGCTGCTGCTCGTAGGCACCGGGAAGGAGGCGGACGCGCTGCGCTGGTCGATCCGCGCGGATGCGCTGCCGGGCGTCGTGTGGGTGGACGAGTACGTCCTGGACAAGGAGCGCCTGGCGGCATACCTCGCCGCGGCGGACGTCTACGCGTTCCCGTCGCGCCACGAGGGCTTCCCGGTGGCGCCACTCGAGGCGATGGCGAGCGGGCTGCCGGTCGTGGCCAGCGCCGCATCCGGCGTCGCCGAGATCGCCCCCGATGGCGAGCGCTCCGGCGTCGTGGTGGTTCCGCGCGATGCCGGCGCGCCGTTCTCCGCGGCGCTCGCCGGTCTGCTCGACGATCCCGCGCGGCGCGCGAGCGTCGGACGGTGCGCCCGCCGGCGCGTGGAAGCCGCCTTCTCGCTCGAGGCGGTGGGCCGTCAGCTGCGCGCGGTCCTGCTGGCGGCGGGTTCTCCCACCTCCCAGCAGTGTGGCGGCCGGAACACGCCGCCGTCCGACGAGGAGCCGACCACCCGCAGCGGGTGAACGTGCCAGTGATAATCGTAGGCGTAGCGCCACTCGCGCTCGTACGCGCCGACGTCGATGAAGTACTCGCCGGGTATGAGGTCGAGGCGTTCGAAGCGCAGCGTAAAACGGCGTTCGCCGGCGATCTGCTGCACCGCCAGGCCGTCGTTGACGGTGTTCGTGTCGTAGCAGCCGATGCCGTCGAGGGCGCGCGAGATCGTGAGGCCGACGATGGGCGCCACCACCGGTCGGTCGGGTGCCGTCCTCACGACGAACGACACCTCGAGCGGGCCGCCGCTGGTCATCTCCGAGACCGGCCGCCCCAACCCGTCGCGCAGCTCGACGTGCTCGATCGTGGCCTCTTGGCTTCCGAAGCGGTTGCGCCGCAGCTCGAACTCGCCCGACGGCCCGTTCGGTGCGGGCGTACGGGCGCGCGTCTCGGAGTGCATCGCGTCGCGGTACTCCGCCACGACCGCCTCGGCCTCACCGATCGCGCGTACCGCGCCAGCCTCGAGCCACACCACCCTGCTGCACTCCCGGGCGACCTCGTCGAGGCTGTGCGACGCGAACAGGACACCGGCGCCGTCGGCGCAGCGCTGGCGGACGTAATCGAGGCACTTCTCGCGGAATCGCACGTCGCCGACGGCCATCACCTCGTCCAGCAGCAGCGCGTCCGGAGCGAGCTGAGCCAGCACGCCGAACGCGAGCCGTAGCCGCATCCCGTCGCTGTAGGTTCGGAGCGGCGCGTCCTCGAAACCCTCCAGCTCGGCGAAGGCGATGATCTCCGGCATGAGCGCTCGCGCTCGCCGAGCCAAGACCCCGGCAGCGAGGGCCGTCGTCAGCGCGTTCTCACGCCCGGTGAGGGCAAGGTCGAAGAGATCGCCGAGGTTCAGGATCGCGGCCGTCTCCTCGGGCAGCAGGACGCGCCCTCGGCTTGGAGACGAGAGGCCCGCGGCGAGGCGCAGCAACGTCGACTTGCCGGCCCCGTTGAGGCCGATGACGCCGGTGAACTCCCCCCGGCTCACCGAGAACGAGACATCGCGCAGGACCCACCGCTGCTCGCCGCCGCCGAGCAGCCCCGGCACCCGCCGATCGATCGTCTCGCGCAGGGTGCGCGCAGCCCACCGCGGGTACGCCTTCCACACCTCCTCGAAGCGAATGCGCTCGGCCATGAATCACAGACGATCGGCGAAGCGCGGCGCCAAGCGCGTGAAGGCTCGGTGCCCGAGCACAAGGAACGAGACGCTCACGGCCGCTACCACGGCGAGCCGCACGATCCCCGGTCCCGGCGTGCCGAGCAGCAACGAGCGGTACGCTTCGATGAGGGTCGTCATCGGGTTGAGGTCGAGGATCCAGCGGAAGCGCTCCGGCACTCGGCTGCGGTCGTAAAACACTGGCGTGAGGTAGAAGAGGATCATGAGCGCGACGCCGATGAGGTTCGGCACGTCGCGCAGGAACACGCTCACGCCGGCCACCAGCCAGCCGAGCCCCGCGACGAGCGCGAGCTGCAGCACCAGCAACGCCGGGCACGCCAGCAGTCCCCATTCCAGCCCAGTGCTGAGAGCGAGCATCAACACCAGCACCGGGAGCGCGAAGAGCACGTCGACGAGCGGCACCATCGCGGCCACGATCGGCAGCACGGAGGACGGCAGCCGCGGCTGCATCACGAGGTGGCGCTGGGTCAGCACGGAGCTGGTCGCGGCGCTCACGGCTCCCGAGAACCATGTCCAGGCCATCAGGCCGACGAAGAGGAAGACGGGGTAGTTCTCGATGTCGAGGTCGAAGACGTTGCCAAAGATGAAGACGAGCACGGCGAGCTGCGCGAGCTGGCGCGCGACCGGCCAGCCCCAGCCGAGCAGCGTCAGGTGATGCGAGGATTTGAGCTGCCGCGCGGTGAGGTGCAGGACGAGCGCTGTGAAGGCGCGCGGGCGCAGCGGGCGCGCTCCGGCCGGGCGCAGCGCGGGCTCAAGTGGGGGAGCGACCGCGAATTCAGCCGGCATGGCTCGAAGGCGGGACGGCCGAGTTCATCGTCCTTCGCCGACCGCAAGTACCGCGAGCGAGAACGGCATTGTCGGCCTACTCCGCGACTGCAGCAGCCGATTGATGCGCTGAAGCGCGGAATGGATGCCGCGTTGCCCGGTGAAATCCGTGTTGCCGCACCGCTCGCACAGCGGGTGCTGTCCGGGAGCGTAGTAGTAACAGCGCAAGCATGATGGACCGTCCGTAACCACCAGGCGGGCCATTTCGGCTGCTGTGGCGGTCCGAATGTACGCGTCTCGACCGCGCTGAATCCGTCTAGATCGGCGATGAGCGATTCGGCCGGTGAGTGACTGGCGATGACCCCAGACATGTCCGCGCCAGTTGCATCCGGGGCAGCGCACGTTCCGGAACGCGAGGTCCTCGCGATACGGGACCGAGATCAGCAGATAGCGACGCGTGACACGGCGCATCTCGGCGAGCGCCGCCACATACTCCTTCCGCGGCATGTGCTCGAGCATCTCGCTCGACAGCACCAGATCAAATGAGTCGTCCGCCAACGGCAGCCGAGTCGCTGACGCCTCGATCGCAGTCGTCTCGAGATGCGAGAGAGCCGTTGAGCTTGTGTCAACGCCGACCACCTCCCAGGTCCGAGCCAATCGGTTCGTGATGGCTCCTTCGCCACACCCGACGTCGAGTATGGGCTCGACGTCGTGAGGGATCATCTCCTCGAACATGCGCGTGCGAAGCTGAATCTTCGGGTCGTCCGCGAGCCCTCCCGACACGTCTCGCTGATCGAAACGATCGCGCACCCTCACGTCTGCAAGCTTAGGCATGCGCCCGTCCGTCCGCGCGCGTCATTGTCCAGCTCTCGCGCTGGCGTGCGCCGCGGCGGGAACCGATCCCGCTCCGGCAGGACCGGCGGTTCTGCTCGAGCCCTACCGATGCCCAGTATCCCGGCAGCCGACCACGATGATCCACGCGTTCCATCACATCGCGCAGTCGCGCTCCCCGAGGCTCGGCGGTATCCAGCGCTGAGATGAACCACGAACGGCGGCCCAACGGCGGGCTCGGGGACGAGAACGCAGCTGGTGTTGCTGCGAACGCTCGTCGGCGCCAAGGCGCGAGCCTGACGCGCCAGGCGGGCGCACTTGC
>Ga0307415_100000108_pt1 | contig 35307 bp, 29 predicted proteins | sample DK1Cmetagenome_FD_204524 | JGI IMG/M metagenome (GOLD analysis project Ga0307415, IMG submission 204524) | Maize rhizosphere microbial communities from greenhouse at UC Davis, California, United States - DK15-C-2 | ecosystem: Host-associated > Plants > Roots > Rhizosphere > Soil | place: USA... | reverse complement strand
GGCGCCGGGGCCGAGCTGCCCGGCTACGACTTCCTGGTCCAGGCGATGAGCGGCCTGATGAGCATCACCGGCCCGGCCGGCGGCGAGCCCACCAAGGTCGGGGTGGCCCTGGTCGACGTGCTCACCGGGCTGTACGCCACCACCGGCATCCTGGCCGCCCTGCGCGAGCGGGACCGGACCGGGCGGGGCCAGCGGGTCGAGGTCAGCCTGCTCGGCTCGGCCCTGGCCAGCCTGGTCAACCAGGCCTCGGCGCACCTGTGCGCCGGCCAGACGCCGCGGGCCATGGGCAACCGGCATCCCAGCATCACCCCGTACGAGACCCTGGCCACCGCCGACCGGCCGCTGGTGGTGGCCGTGGGCAACGACGGCCAGTTCGCCCGTCTCTGCCGGGTCCTGGGGCTGCCCGAGGCGGCCGCCGACCCCCGCTTCGCCAGCAACGCCGACCGGGTGACCAACCGCGAGGACCTGGTCGCCCTGCTGGAGGAGGCCCTGGCCGCCCGCGGGGCGGCCGACTGGGTGGCCGCCCTCAGCGACGCCGGGGTGCCGTGCGGCCTGGTCAACGACGTGGGCGAGGCGTTCGCGCTGGCCGAGCGGCTGGGCCTGGAGCCGGTGGCCGACGCCGGCGGGGTCCCCCAGGTGGCCAACCCGATCGGCCTGTCCGCCTCCCCGGTCAGCTACCGCCTGGCCCCACCCGCCCTGGGCGAGCACACCGCCGAGGTGCTGCGCTGGCTCCGGCCCGAGCCCCCTGGCGGCCCGGGGGCAGTCACCCCGCCGTAGTCCAAACTACGGTTTCTGTGGGCGTATCGCCTGGTTTCCGCGAGCGCCTGGAAGAGAGGAGGGTGGTGGCTTCGCGCCGCCATTCGCCATGTGTTCGCGGCGATTCGTAGAGCGCGGGAGGCGGCCGTTCAGTGAGCGTGATGGAGATGGGCAGGGCGAGCAGACCCGGCGATGTCCACCGGCGGCAGGTGCTGCTGGTGGCCGAGAGCGCCGGCCTGGCCGCTGTGCTCCACCACCTGCTGGACCCGGCCGACCGGCTCAGCCGCGTCGGCTCGCTGCGCCAGCTGGCCGAGAGCCGGGCGCTCGAGGTCGCCGACGTGGTCGTGCTCGATGTGCCGCCCGAGGACCGGGCCGCCGCCGTCGGCCAGGTCCGCCAGCGCTACCTGGGGCCGCTGGTCGTCCTGGGCGCCGGCGAGGACCGCCCCGGCCGGCTGCGCCTCGACGACGCCAGCACCCTGCTGGCCCGCCCGTTCTCGGCCGAGGAGCTGCGCGCCGCCCTGGCCGGTCCGGGCCTCGCGGAGCCCGCCCCGAGGAAGGCGGCCCCCGCCCGCGCCCCCTTGACGCACGCCCCCTTGACGCGCACCCCGGCGGCGCCGCCCGGCCGGCCCGACCTGGTCGACCGGGTCCAGCGGCTGCTGGTCGCCCTCACCCAGGGCTGGCAGGGCCAGCGCCGGGTGCGGGTGGCCGGGTTCTCGGCCCTCGCCCTGCTCGCCTTCACGGTCGCCTTCGCCATGGCCGCCCAGGGCCACTGCGGCCCCGGCTGCGACGCCTTCGGGACCGGGTTGTCGCCGGCGGCGCCGACCCTCGCCCCGGCCTCCTCCGCCGCCCCCCCGACCACCGGCGCCAGGGGCGCCGCCACCAGCACCACCGCCCGGGCCGGCTCGCCCGCCACGGGCGCCCTCGCCGGCATCTCGGGCGGTCGCCTGGCCACCACGACGACCGAGCGGTGGGCGACGACCACCACGCGCAAGGCCAGCTCGGGTGGCGGCGGACCGGGGACAACCACGCCGACCACACGGCCGGCGACCACCGCGCCGACGACGACGGCCGCGCCAACCACGGCGCCGACGACGACGGCCCCGCCGACCACCGGAGGAGCGTGACCACGAAGGGTCAGCGGTTCACGGCAGCAGTTCGCGATGAGGTGCTTGCTACGCCGCCGCGACGAGGGCGTATACGACGATTGAAGCTGGCCGCCTACTCACGTCTAGCGAGAATTTGAAGCGGCGAACGCCTCGACAGGGGCGGATACTTCACAGCGAGCGGGGGTTCGCGTGTCCGAGACGCAGGTCGAGCCGCCGGTCCAACTCGGGTCGGCAGCGGCGAACCTGGCCAGGTCCATCTGGAGGCAGCGCACGCTGGTCCTCGCCGGCCTCGTGCTCGGGGTCGTTCTGGGCAGCCTGATGCCGCAGCTCTTCAGCAATCGGTCCATCTATGTCGCCACCGTACGCATATCGGTGGACCGGCTGCCGGAGGGCGACATCCAGCGCCAGGCGGCCTTCGGAGGGACGGACGGCGCCGAGGGGGCCTCTACCGACGCCCTCAAGGACATCGAGATCGCCACCGAGGTCGCCGATACGGTGGACAAGTCGGGGGAGCTGACGCCGACCGTGCTGCTCTCCACGCTGTCCTTCGACCCGGTGTCGGGGACCTCCCTGGTCGAGGTCTCCTATTCGAGCAGCGACCCTGCGCTGGCCGCGGCCATCGTCAAGCAGTACGCCGGCAAGCTGGCTGTCAAGCGGAACAAGGCGGACCGGGAGCAGGTCACCCAGCGGATCGGGTTTCTCACGGACCTGGTCAGGAGTGAGACCGGCCCGGCCAAGATCGCCGCCCAGGAGGCGCTTGGCGACGCCAAGGTCGCGGCGCTGAGCCTGCCGTTGACCCGGGTTGACCCGGCGCCGGCGGTGGTGACGACCTCCGGTCCGCCGCTGAGCCGGCAGGTGACCCTGGCCCTCGGGCTGTTGGTGGGCCTGGCCATCGGCGTCGGGGCTGCGCTCCTGGTGGAGACGGCGTTTCCGAAGATCATCACCCAGCGGGACGCCGAGGAGGCCTCCGAGCTGGGGTTCATCGCCGAGGTCCGCAGGGCGGGCGTCCGACGGACACCACTGCCCGTGATCGACCGCCCGTTCAGCCCGGCGGCCGAGGACTACCGACGCGTGGGCACGGCCCTGGAGCGTCAGGGGCTCGGGAGCGATATCCGGGTGCTCGCGATCGCCTCCGCCGAACCGGGGGACGGCAGGACGATGCTGGCCGCCAACCTGGCCCACTCGCTCGCCCGCCAAGGGCGTGAGGTGGTCCTGGTCTCCAGCGATCTACGACGTCCCGACCTCGAGAAGCTGCTCGGGCTCGGGCAGGGCCCAGGCCTGGCCGAGGCGCTCCAGGACGACCCCATCCCGGCGATCGCCATGCTGGTGTCGATCAACGACCACCTGCTCGTGCTCCCCGCCGGCATGCCGAGCAGGCACCCGGGCGAGCTGCTCGCCTCCAAGCGGCTGCACGAGACCATCCAGATGCTGCGGCAAATGGGCGTTATCATCCTCGACACCCCACCGGCCAGCCACTCGGCGGACGCCATCACGCTGTCGGGCGTGGCCGACGCCACCTTGTTCGTGGCCAGGTCCGGCGAGACCCGCATGCGCTCGGTGCGGGAGGTCACCAACGGCCTACGCCGCGACCGCATCCGCCAGCTCGGGGTGGTCCTGGTCGGGACCAGCAGCCCGTTGCTGGGCTACCTGACGGCCCGAGGCGACCGCCGCGACCAGCCGGAGCCAGAGGCCGAGATAGAGCAACTGGAACTGGAGGAGCCGACCATGGACTCGCCCCGGACCGTGCCGTTCAACCCGCGGGGGGCGCCACCAACCCAGCCGGGCGAGAACGGGGAGCACGCCCGAGAGGTCACCGACATCCAGGCCGCGGAGCGGAGCCGGAGGGCAGCCGAATAGTCACCGCGTCATCCCTGGTCAGCTACCCATGCCGCTTCTGCGCGGCGACGGTCTCCAGGGTCGTCTGCGACCTGGGGATGTCGCCGCTGTGCGAGAGCTTCCTCACCGCCGAGCAGCTCAACCAGATGGAGCCCTTCTACCCGCTCCGGGCCGACGTCTGCGAGCAGTGCTGGCTGGTCCAGCTGGAGCGCTACGTGACGCCGGAGTCGATCTTCACCGAGTATGCCTACTTCTCGTCCTACTCCGACTCCTGGGTGCGCCACGCCCGCCACTATGTCGACCTGACTACCGAACGGCTCGGGCTGGGACCGGACAGTCTGGTCGTGGAGCTGGCCAGCAACGACGGCTACCTGCTGCAGCACTTCGTGGCCCGAGGGGTGCCGGTGCTCGGGATCGAGCCGGCGCACAACGTCGCCCAGGCCGCCGAGGCGCACGGCGTCCCCACCCTGACCCGGTTCTTCGGCGAGGAGCTGGCCGACGAGCTGGCCGACGACGGCCGCCAGGCCGACCTGGTGGTGGCCAACAACGTGCTTGCCCAGGTTCCTGACCTCAACGGCTTCGTGGCCGGGATCGCCCGCCTGCTCAAACCGGGTGGGGTGGTCACCGTCGAGTTTCCCCACCTGGTCCGGCTGATGGAGGGCAATCAGTTCGACACGATCTACCACGAGCACTTCTCGTACTTCTCCTTCGGGACGGCCAGACGCATCTTCGCCAAGCACGGGCTCGTCCTGTTTGACGTCGAGGAGCTGTCCACCCATGGCGGTTCGCTGCGGATCTGGGGCCGTCGCGCCGACGCCGCGGACAGCGCCGTGAGCGAGCGGGTGGCCGAGCTGGCGGCCAGGGAGCTGACCGCAGGCCTGGAGACCCCGCAGCCCTATGCCGGGTTCGGCGAGCGGGTGGCCAAGACCAAGCGGAGCCTGCTCGAGTTCCTGATCGCGGCCAAGGGTGACGGCGCCACCATCGCCGGCTACGGCGCTCCCGGCAAGGGCAACACGCTGCTAAACTACTGCGGGATCCGGACCGACTTCCTCGACTACACGGTCGACCGCAACCCCTACAAGCACGGCCGGTTCACACCGGGGACCCACATCCCCATCCACCCGCCGTCCAAGTTGGCCGAGACCCGGCCCGACTACATCCTGATCCTGCCGTGGAACCTCAAGGACGAGATCATCGCCCAGCTCACCCATGACCTCGACTGGGACGCCCGCTTCGTGGTGCCGATCCCCGAGGTGGGGGTCCACGGGAAGGACCGCCTACTGACGAGTCGGGCGTATGGACCAGGGGCCATGGGTTGAGAACGGCCGCCATCGACAGAGGGGGACCAGGATGAAGGTGGTGCTGTTCTGCGGTGGACTCGGGCTGCGGCTCCGCGACCACAGCGAGCGCATCCCCAAGCCGATGGTGCCGATCGGCTACCGACCCATCCTGTGGCACGTGATGAAGTACTACGCCCACTTCGGTCATCGGGAGTTCGTCCTCTGCCTCGGCTACAAGGCCGACGCGGTCAAGCAGTACTTCCTCGACTACAACGAGGCCCTCTCCAACGACTTCGTGCTGAGTGGCAACGGCAACGGCGGCGACCGCAGCCACGTCGAGCTGCTCGGCAGCGACATCCACGACTGGCGCATCACCTTCGCCGACACCGGTCTGCACGCCAACATCGGCCAGCGGCTGCGGGCGGTCCGGCGCCACGTCAACGGCGACGACGTGTTCCTGGCCAACTACGGTGACGTGCTCACCGACGCCCCCCTGCCCGAGATGATCGATGACTTCCTGCGCCGCGACGCGGTGGCCGCGTTCATCTCGGTGAAGCCGACCTACTCCTTCCACGTCGTCAACGCCACCGACGACGGAACCGTGGAGCGGATCGACGACGTCAACGCTGCCGACATCTGGATCAACGGCGGCTACATGATCCTTCGCAGGGAGATCTTCGACTACCTGGAGGAGGGCGACGAGCTGGTCGTGGAGCCGTTCCAGCGCCTGGTCAAGCAGAACCTTCTGGTCACCTACCGTTACGAGGGCTTCTGGGCGCCGATGGACACCCTCAAGGACCAGCAGCACCTCGAGTCGCTGTACGAGAGCGGACGCCCATCCTGGGCCATCTGGCAACGGTGACGCCGTGCTCGGCCTGACCCTGGCCCGCCCCAACGGCGTCCCGCCGCGGGTGCTGGCTATCGGCGCCCACGCCGACGACATCGAGATCGGCTGCGGCGCGACCATCCTCCGCCTGGTGGCCGAGAACCCCGGCCTGTCGATGGACTGGCTGGTGCTGAGCGGCCACGGCGAGCGGGCCAGCGAGGCGACCGACAGCGCGGCCGCGTTCCTGCGCGGCGCCGGCGCCACCAACGTCATGGTCGAGGGCTTCAGGGACGGGTTCTTCCCCTATCTCGGTGAGGCCGTCAAGGAACGGTTCGAGCAGCTCAAGTCCGAGGTCGCCCCCGACCTGGTGCTCACCCACCGGCTGGAGGACCGCCACCAGGACCACCGGCTGGTGGCCGAGCTGACCTGGAACACCTTCCGCGACCACCTGATCCTCGAGTACGAGATCCCCAAGTACGAGGGCGATCTCGGCCACCCCAACCTGTACGTTCGCCTGACCCAGGAACAGGGCGAGCACAAGGTCGAGCTGCTCCGCAAGTGCTTCCCTAGCCAGGTCGGCCGCTCCTGGTTCAGCGACGACATCTTCTGGGCGACGCTCCGGCTGCGAGGCATCGAGTGCAACGCCCCCGGCCGCTACGCCGAGGCCTTCCAGGCCCGCAAGCTGGTGCTCTGAGCCCGCCAACCCGATGACCGCCTCGTAAGCTGGAGAGCATGGATCCAGAGGCGGCTGGCGTCCGGCGCGGGCGCCGGCCGGGCTCGGCTGCTGGCGGGACTGACGCTGGTGGTCGCCGTGCTCGTCGTGTCGTCGTTGCGGCTGTTCGTGTGGCCGAGCCTCGACCCTCCCGGTCGCGTCGACGCCGTGCTGGTGTTCGCGGGTGGGGGCGGCGAACGCCAGGCCGAGGGGGCTCGCCTGGTCCGATCGGGTGTCGCCTCCGTCCTGGTCATCTCCGACGGCGGCGACAGCAGCTCGGCCTCGGCCCGGGCCTGTGCGCAGCGCTCCGGCATTCGCGTGACCTGCGTCACGCCGCCCACCAGCTCCACCCGCGGCGAGGCGCGAGCGTTCGCCGCCCTCGCGGAGCGGGAACGCTGGGGCTCGGTGGTCGCAGTCACCTCCACCTACCACCTGACCAGAGCACGGCTGGCGCTCGGCCGATGCTACGGTGGCATGGTTGCGAGCGCGACCGTGCCACCAGCCGGTTCTGTCATCGGCCTCCCCCTGAAGATCTTGCGCGAGTGGGCGGGCCTGCTCGCCGCCGGCACCGTACAGCGAGGCTGTTGAGGAGCGCTCAGGTCCCGGCCAGGCGGTCGACGATCGGGGCGACGGCCTCCAAGTTGCTCCCGAGGTTGACATAGCTGATCCCGAAGCGCTCCCGCCGTTCCTGGAGCGCCTCGACGCACTGCGAGACGCTGCCGGCCAGCACCGCCGGCGACTCCTCGAGGAGCTTGGGATCCGCGGCACCGCCGGCCAAGCTCGACACCGCCTCGCTGATCCGGCCGGTCCGGTTGGTCACCCGGCAGATGAGCAGGTTCAGCTGGAGCTCGAGGTCATCGAGCGGGCGTCCGGCGGCGGCGGCGGCCTCGCGGACCCAGGCGACCTTCTGGTCGATCCGCTCGGCCGTGGCGTCCAGCAGCAGCTCGGAGGTCACGACCCCGACCCGCAGGCTCGGGTTGACGCTCACGATATCGGCGTGCCGCCCGGCCATCGACAGGACCTGGCGTCCTCCGCCGCCGATCAGCAGCGGTGGGTGCGGCTGCTGCACGGGCTTGGGCAGGCCCTCAAGGTGGTTGATCCGGTAGTGGCGGCGGCCGGGGAAGGTCAGGGGGGTGGGGCTGAAGAGGCCCTTGAGGATCCCGACCGATTCCTCGAGGCGTTGGATACGCGCCGCCGGCTCGTCGTAGGGGATGCCGGCTGCCTGGTAGTCGCTCAGCATCCAGCCGGCGCCGAGGCCGATCTCGACGCGGCCTCCGGAGAGGACGTCCAGGGTGGCCATCGCCTTGTGGACCAGCAGCGGATGGCGGTAGTCGTTGGCGAGGACCAGGCTCAGCACCCGCAGGCGCTCGGTGGCCGCGGCGGCGGCGGTCATGGCGACGACCGGCTCCATGACCCAGCCCCTGGTGAAGTGGTCGGAGATCGACACGCTGGCGAAGCCGAGGTCCTCGATCCGACGTACGGCGTCTCTTCAGCGGCCCGCAGGCTGGTCCAGCCGTGGCATCGGGGCCAGGAACCGAAATGGCCTGGGCACGCGGTCAGGCCCTGAGCTCGGCCAGCAGTCCGGCGTCTTTCAGCGCGGAAGCGGCCTCGGCCACTAGGCCGAAGGGCAGCCCAGCGCGGTCGGCCACGTCGAGCAAGCTGTGGTCGCTGTCGGAGAGGTTGAGCACCCACAGCATGGCCATCTGCCGTTCCTGGGCGTCGCTACGGCCGCCGATGGAGCCGTACAGGCCGCGCCGGCCGAGCTGTGGCTCGCCCTTGGGACACAGGTTCAGGTAGCGGCGGTTGCCCTCCAGAACCTGGACGACCTCCCAGCACGTCTCCAGGCTGTCCTGCAGGTGCTCAGGACGAACCAGGTTCAGGTCGTCGGCCGAAGTATGGTACTCGGGATAGCTGGCGTATGAGCTGCGACTGAGGCAGCCGACCGGCAGGTCGAACCCGGGCGAACAGAACTGGCGCTCGTCATAGCCGTAGGGCGAGAAGTCGACCACCCGGTGGGGGCGGCCGGACTGCTCCAGCACATGGGCCACGGCCCGGTCGACCTCGGCGTCGCCGCGGCGGCTACGCTTGTAGGTGAAACCGCCGGGGTCGCCGAGGCAGGCCAGCACGAGACCGTGGCGGACCCGGTCCAGATGATCCTCGTTCCGGGCCAACCACGTGATCGAGCCGATCGTGCCCGGGAGGAACAGGAACCGGTAGGAGTACCGGGGGCGGGCCCGGTTCAGCATCCCGGCCAGGCGGGTGGCGACGGCGATGCCTGACAGGTTGTCGTTGGCCAGCGACGGGTGGCAGATATGGCAGCTGACCAGCACCTCGTCCGAGGTCTGGCCCTCGACCAGGTGCTCGCCGTAGGTCAGGTGGCCGTCGGCCAATGTGGCGTCGATGCACACCTGGTAGTCGCCTGCGGGGAGGCTGTCGACCAGCCGCTGGCTGGCGCAGAAGCCCCAGCGCTCGGCATAGTAGGAGGTGCGGTATGGCACCCAGTCGGGCTGCTCGGGCAAGGTGAACAGGTGCTGCTTGAGCTCACTCAGGTTCATGGTTGCCCGCACGGGCACGCTATAGCTCATGAGGTGCAGGTTGCTCTTCTGGAAGTCGATCACCCGCTTGCCGTCAGGCCCGGCGACCCAGGCATCGCGCACGTTCCATTCCCGCGGCACCGTCCAGTCGAGCACCTCGGTGCCGGTGGGGACCTCGTGGACCTCCAGGTCCAGCTCGCGGCCAACGACCTCGAGGGTGGCCCGCACGCCGTCGCCGGTGATGCTGCGGCAGATGGGGTAGAGCTCGGCCACCATCTCGAAGAGCTCCCGGCCGGCGGTCATGGCTCCACGTCGGGATAGCTGGCGTCGCGCTCGTTGATCACCAGAACCTCTCCTGGCCACTCGATGCCGAAGGCGGGGTCGTCCCAGCGCACCCCCCTCGCCGCGGCTGGCGCGTATGGCGCGGACATCTGGTAGGCGACCTCGGCGTCGTCGCTGAGCGTGAGGAAGCCGTGGGCGCACCCCTCGGGAACGTACAGCATGGCGCGGTTGGCGTCGCTAAGCTCGTAACCGGCCCAGGCCAGGTACGTGGGTGAGTTGGGGCGGATATCGAGGGCGACGTCCCAAATGGCCCCGCGGGTGCACCGGACCAGCTTGGCCTCCTGGTGCGGAGCGGCCTGGTAGTGCATCCCACGCAGGGTCCCCTTGGCGTGGTTGTAGGAGACATTTCCCTGGGCGAGCTCCGGGTTGAGCCCGTGGTCGGCGAACTCCTCCCGGCAGAAGATGCGGGCGAAGAAGCCGCGCTCATCGGCGATGGGCTCCGGCTCGATCAGCCATGCGCCGGCAACGCCGGTCTCGAGGAATCGCATGGCCTCAGCCTCAACCTCGCCTGGGCCGGCCAGTCAGGCGGGCGACGGCAATGCTGACGCGGTCGACCTGCTCGTCGTCCATGCCGGTCCACAGAGGCAGGGTCAGCACACGGGCGGCGGCCGCGTCGGTGACCGGCAGGGCGCCGTTGCTTGGACCCACCGTTCGGTAGGCCCGTTGGCGGTGGACAGGTGGCGAGTAGTAGCGACGGGTCTGGACGCCTTCGGCGGCCAGGGCCTGGGCCAGCTCGGCCGCGCCCATGCCGAACTCCTCGGCGTCCACCAGGATGGTGAAGTCCTTGTAGGTGCTGCGGTCACCCTCGTCCACCACGGGGAAGCCGATGCCCGGCAGGTTGCCGAGGGCCTTGCGATAGCGCTCGGCCAGCTGGTTGCGTCGCCCGATCCGCTCCTCGAGGTTGCTGAAGGAGGCCAGGGCGGTGGCGGCGTGCAACTCCGACATGCGGGCGTTGAGGCCGATGAAGCGGGTGTCGTAGTCGCCCGGGTTGCCGTAATCGCGACCGTAGTGGCAACGCTCGGCCAGGGTGTCGTCGTTGGTGGCGATGATGCCGCCCTCGCCGGCGATCAGCACCTTGGTCGGCGACAGGCTGAACACCTCAGCGTCGCCGAACCCGCCGACCATGGCCGACCCGCGCCGGGACCCGAAGGCGTGGGCGGCGTCGAAGAACAGCCGGATGCCGTTGCGCCTGGCTACATTCCTGAGCGCCTCGACGTCGCAGGGCGTGCCGTAGGTATGGGTGGCCAGGATCGCCGACGTTCGCATGCCGGTGGCCCGTGCCGCCGCCACCGGGTCGAGTAGCAGGGTGTCGGGCCGGATGTCGGTGAAGGCGGGACGCAGGCCGTTCCACGCGACCGCGTGAGCGGTGGCCGAGAAGGTGAACGAGGGCAGGACGACGTCACCCGAGAGCCCGCTGACCCGCAGGGCCAGCATCAGTCCCGTGGTGCAAGAGGCGACGGCGACGCAGTGGCGCACCCCCAGGTACCGGGCCGCAGTCTCCTCCAGCCGGCGGACATACGGCCCGTTGGTGAGGACACCGCTAGCCAGGATCTCAGCGGTCGCACGAGCGACCGCTCCCGGGTCGGCGACATCCGGCTTGGCCAGCGGGAGGCCTTCTGGAAACATTGGCTGGCCGCCTTCGGCGGCCGGTCGGTCGCGGTTGGACAGGCCCGTGGTCATCGTTCGGGAGCTCCCTTGGTCGAATCGGTGGCTTCTCTGAACCAGCGGACGGTGGTGGCGACGCCCTGGCGCACGTCGGTCAACGGCCGGTAGCCGAGCAGGCGACCCGCCTTGACGATCGACGCCTGGGAATCGCGGACGTCGCCGGGTCGAGCGGCGACGAATAGCGGGTCGACCCGCTCTGGCAGCAGATCGTTGACCAGTTCGACGAGGTCGAGCACCGAGACGCGGTCGCCGCAACCGACGTTGATCGCCTCGCCGACGGCCTCCGGTCCGGCGTCGGCGGCCAATCGGCACGCATGGACGGCGTTGGCCACGAAGGTGAAGTCCCGCGTCTGGCCTCCGTCGCCGGTGATCTCGGCCGGCTGGCCGGCCAGCATCCTGGTCGCGAAGCGCGGCACCACCGCCGCATACTGGGAGCGGGGATTCTGGCGGGGCCCGAACACGTTGAAGAAGCGGAGACAGACCGTCTCCAGGGGATAGACCCGGGCAAAGGACCGGCAGTAGGCCTCGCCGGCCAGCTTGGCCGCCGCGTACGGCGACCGGGGCGAGACCGGCATGTCCTCGTCCTTGGGCAGCACCGGCGTATCGCCGTACACCGACGACGAGGATGCGTAGATGAGCCGCCGGACTCCGGCATCGACGGCGGCGAGCAGCAGCTGGAGGGTGCCGTCGACGTTGACCTGGTGGGAGGTCAGCGGGTCGTCGACCGACCGCGCCACCGATGGCAGGGCGGCCAGGTGATGGACGACCTCGACCCCAACCACGGCCTTGGCGACGGCCGCCGGGTCCCGCACGTCCCCCTCGATGAACTCGACGTCGTCCCGCACGCTGTCCAGGTTCTCCGCCCGTCCGGTCGACAGGTCGTCCAGGACCCGGACGGCATGGCCGTGCTCCAGCAACGACCGGACCAGGTTGGAACCGATGAAGCCGGCCCCGCCGGTGACCAGGACGCTCATCGCCGGTCCTCCGGCTGGCTGGCCTCGACCGCCGCGGTCGCGTCCCGCCACAGCCGGCCGCCAGCGGCCGTGCCGATCACCAAGGCCGCCGCCAGGATGGTGACGGCGGCGGCCAGGGAGACCTTGTCGGCCGCATACCCGGCGCCGGCGCTGACCGCGCCGAGGGTCCACAGGGCCAGGGTGGAGCGGTCCCGGTTGCCGGCGTAGCGGGCCAACAGGTCGTACGAATGCCGGCGGTCACCGGTGGCCAGCCCCTGGGAGGCCAGCAGCCGCCGCACCACCGTGAAGCTCAGCTCGAAGGCGAACACGCCGAGGCAGAGCCCGGCGGCCAGCAACCCGTGCCAGCCGTGCTCCAGGGTGGCCTGGGCGGCCAACACCGTCAACAGGGCTCCAAGGCCGTAGGCGCCACCGTTGCCGAGGAACACCCGGGCCGGGGGCAGGTTCCAGGCCAGGAAGCCGACTAGCGAGCCGGACACGACGACGGCAGCCGTTGGCTCGCCGTCGTTAGCGGCGAGCACCGCGGCCAGGCCGGCGCAGGCGATTGCGCCCAGCCCGCCAGCCAAGCCATCCTGGCCGTCGATCAGGTTGACCGCGTTGGTCAGCAGCAGGAGGAGAAGGACCACGCCCGGCCGGGCGAGGGGGCTCAGCTGGTCCAGGGGCAGGCCGACGGCCAGCAGCACCCCGGCGGCGGTCAGGCCAACGATCCGGATCCCGGCCCCCAGCGGCCGGGCGTCGTCGACCAGGCCGATGGCCGTGGTCATGATCACACCTGCAACCACCGTCGGCGGAAGGCTGTCGCCGGTCAGCGGCAGAGCGGCCAGGGTCGCCGCCATCACCCCGAGGCCGCCCAGGACGGGGATGGGGATGGCGTGGATCTTCAGGCCGTCAGCGCCGGCGGGCGGGGGTCGATCGACCAGGCCGGTGGCGAGGCCGACCCGACGGGCCCCCCAGGTCAGGACAAGCCCGAGGGCGATGGCAAGGAAGAATGACATGACCGGATCCAGACGTTGCTTGGTGTTCCCTGATGGACGGAGAGCTGGCCGGCCGGCTGGAAGCCGACCCTTGCGTAGAAGCGGTTGGCACCGACATTGGCCGCGCCGACGACGACCTTGACCTCGCCGGCACCTCTTCTGGCCAGACCGTCGAGGACGCCGTCGGCCAGGGCGCGGCCGGTGCCGCCGGCCCGCGCCTCGCGGGTGACAGCGATGGCCAGCAGCTCGGCGTCGGGCAGCCGGGCGGCCGGCGTGGCCGTCTGGGCCGGGTAGCTGACGGTCTCCAGCAGCCGGCGGATCACCGACGGGCGGACCAGGCGCGGGGCGGCGGCCACAGCCGCTGCCGGCCCGTGGCGGACCGCGAAGCGCCGGTAGAAGTCCCCGACCGACACCACCCCGGCGGCGAAGCCGACCACTCCCTGGGGAGTCTCGGCGACCAGCGCGACGGCTCGCGGGTCACCGGCGAGGGCCCGGTAGAGCCGGTGCAAGAACCGCCGCCCGAGGGTCGGCAGGAACGCATCCGGCATCCCGTCGGTGTGCAGCCGGGCGATGGCCGCTGCGTCCTCGGCTCGAGCCGGCCGGATCACCACCAGCTCGGGCGTCAGCCCAGACCGTGGCACCGGGGCGCTCGAGTGGCGGTGGCGGGAGTCGACGCGGGCTCCCGCCTGGATCCGAGAGCCGAGCAGTCGACGGTAGGCGCCGGCGACCTTCTCGGCCACTGCCTCCTCGGAAAACCGCTCCTGGGCGCGCCGGCGGGCTGCATCAGCGAGCCGGGCCCGCAGGGCCGGGTCCCCGGCCAGGCGCGAGATCGCGGTGACCAGCGCGCCCGGGTCGCGTGGCGGGACCAGCAGCGCCTCCCGGTCGTGCCGGGCTACCTCGCGGCAGCCGCGGATGTCGGTGAGCACCAGCGGCCGGGCCATGGCCGCGGCCTCGATCGCCGACCGCGGCATGCCCTCGCGCCAGGAGGCGAGCACGAACACGTCCATCACCGCCAGCAGGTCGTGAACGTCGTCGCGCCAGTCGGCGAAGCACACGTCGGCGGCGGCCTGCCTCAGCTCGGCCTCGGTGATGGCGTCAGCCTTGTCGAGGTCGGGGTTGCCGACCACCAGGAAGCGCACGTTCGGGTCCCTGGCCCGGACGGCCCTGGCGGCGGCGAACAGCTCCCGGTAGCCCTTCTCGGCCACCAGCCGACCCACCGCCCCGACGACCAGGGCGCCGACGGGCAGCCCAAGCTCGGCGCGCAGCTCCGCGGCCCGCTCGGGCCCCATGCGGTCGGGATCGAACCGCTTCAGGTCGGTGCCATTGCCGAGCAGCTCGCTGCGACCGGGCGGAACCAGCCGGATGTGCCTGGCCCAGCGCAGGTCCTCCTCGCTCTGGTACATCTCGAGGTCCGAGCAGCGGGCGGCCAGGCCCTCGAGGCCGAGCACCGCGACCCGCTTGAACAGTGGGTCCTCCGGGGTCGCGTACAGGCCGTGGACGGTGTTGACCACCAGCGGCACCCGGGCGAGGTGGGCCGCCACCCGCCCCATCACCCCCGGCTTGGGGTTGTGGGTGTGCACCAGGTCGAACCGCTCGCGCCGCAGCAACCGCACCAGCTCGGCGAAGGCGCGCAGGTCGGCCACGAGGTTCCAGGAGCGGGTGGCGTTGCGCCACGGCAGGTGCCTGACGCCCGCCGCTTTGATGGCGGCGCTGTTCGGTCCGGGAGCGCTGATGGCGGTGACCTCGTAGCCCTCTTCGGCCAGCCGCCGGAGCTGGCCAAGCAGCAGGTAGCGTAGGGTCAGGTCTGTCGTGGTCAGGTGCGCGACCCGTACCCGGCGAGGGATGCTCACGTGCGCCTCCAGGGGCCCCGACCGAACAGGCGGTAGGCGAGCGCTTCGCCGTCCAGCCGGCCCTGGAGCTTGGCCCGGAAGAAGGCGACGCCGTCGCTGGCCAGGATTGGGCTGCGGCCAAGCCGCCATGGATCGGTTGCCGCGGCCCGGTTGGTGCGCCAGGCGTCGAGCGCGGCCGAGTCGAACAGCTCTCTGGCTAACCGGTCAGCGGTGGCCGAGCCAACCGCCCAGGGGTAGGCGAAGTGGCGGCAGGCGACCCCGAGGTGGTCCTCGACCAGACCCTTGGATCGCAGCATCTGGTCGCGGCAGACCCGCTCGGGGGCGCGGCCCAGGTTGAGGTGGTCATGGGTGTGGGAACCGATCGTGACAAGACCGGTCGAGAGCGCCTCGCCGAGCTGGGTCCAGGTGAGGGCGTCGGCGCCGTCGGGTCCAGCCCCCTCGCCGGCCACCAGACCGGTGGCCAGGTACAGCACCGCTGGGACCCGATACCGCACCAGCAGCGGCAGCAAGGTGTCGTGAAAGTCACGATAGCCGTCATCGACGGTGACCACCACCCCGCCGCCAGGGTCACCGGCCACGACCTGGTCGAGGGTGAGCACGCGATCCTGCTCGGCCAGGATCTCCAGCTGGCGCTCGAACAGCGCCGCGGGCATCGCGATCTCCCCATCCGCCTCGCCGACCCGGTGGTAGAGCAGGATGACCACGTCGCCGGGCCGCCGCCCGGTTATCATGCCACCGGGCAGGACGGCCGCCTTGACGGCCTTACGCGCGAACGAGCTGACCGGCATCGGCCCTCCGCTTCTCACTCTTCGGGATGGCGGGCTGGTCGCCGGGCCGGCGTTGGCTGGCCGGAATGGCCAGGATGACGAGGAAAAACGGCAATACCTGGACACGCTCTCGGGCGAGGATGCCGAAGTTGGCGATGCTCGAGAATGCGAAGGCGAACAGGATCGTGTAGACGGCCACGAATACCACATAGGGTCTGCGGCGGATCTGGCGCAGAGCTTGCCACACGCTCCGGCGCCTCTTGATGACGAGCGACAACAGGATGGTGCTCTCGAGTGCGGTCACGGCTGCCTGCGCGTTGTGCGCTTCGAACAGGAACGGACGGAACAGGATCGTCACGACGGCCATGGGCAGGCCCACGGGGGAGAGGCCGCTGGAAGAGGGTGTGAAGCTTGAGTCGCCTCCGCCGGTTCGACGTGCGTTCGCGGCGAGCACCGATTCAAGGCCACCCTCGGTGTCGAGGCCGTTGTTGTTGAGGAACGCCGCTGTCTGGCTGAGCAGCAGGCTCGCCAGCACGACGAGGGCGACCATGCCTACCACCTTCATCACCATGGCCTGCCATCCCGGCCGTCCCAACCTCCGTCCGACGACATAGGCGACGGCCATGCCCAGCGCGGCCATGCCGGCGACATGCGGTCGAACCAGCGCCGCCAACCAGAGCCCGACCGCGGCGACGATGACACCGCGCAGAACCCGACCGGTGAACACCCTGGCGACGCCGTAGGCGGCCAGCCCGATGGCGAACAGCATCCAGGCGTCCTTGCCGACGCTCGACGGCCAATAGAGGATCGATGGAAGGAAGAAGAGGAGGCGGGCGTAGCTGCGGCGACTGCCGTTGGGGACCGCGATCGTGAAGGCGCGGTATAGGTAGAACAGGCCCCAGAAGGCAAGCCAGGAGAACAGCAGGTATCCCGCGAAGATGTTCGAGCCGCTCAGGGTATAGAGCAGGCCGGTGAAGAAGGGGATAAAGTTGGTGCCGCTCAACGAGTCGAGCCCGGTGTCGAAGTTGCCGCTCCTGAACCGATCAGCGAGGGCGGCCCCAATCTGGTCGTAGACCGCCGAGTCGACAACGCCTCCGTACACCTTGAACGAGACGTAGTAGCGAACCAGCGACCCGAGCAACTTCAGCACCAGCGCCAGCAGCAGAAGCTGGAACAGCCGCCGATCGCGTTCCCGGGCAGCCTGCCTGGCCAGCGCCGGCGCCGTCGCTACGACCAGGACCGGCACGAGGAACATGACGACCCAGACGCTCTCCACCTGCAGCGACCAGATTATCAGCAGGCCGAGCACGGTTGCCGCGGTCCCGACCAGGGTGCTACCCGCGATGACACTCACCCGGGCTTGGACCGGCGCCAGTCGCTGCATGACTAGAACACCTCGAGGTCGCCGAGCGACAGCGTCCAGGCACGCAGGTCGGTCGGGTCGGGCCGGAGCCCGCCGCGGAGCGGCTTGACGATGAACACGATGCCACCGGGTGCCGGAGCAAAGCCCGCGGGCAGCCCAACCGACGCGGAGGCGTGGAGCGTAAGGTGATCGACGGCCGCGGCTCCGGCGATGCTTCGGAGCAGTCGTCGTGCCGTGCGGCAGTCCCCAGAGCGTACGACCACTTCAGACACGGTGGATTCCCACAGCGCGCCTCGTGGGCGTATCCGGAAGACGGCAAGGCCACGCAGTCGGCCGCCCTCCTCATGAACGACCGTGCGGTAGTCCAGCAAGGGAGCGGCCCCGTAGCGCCAGCGCAGGTACGCTAGATCCCTTGGGGTATGCAGGCGCGGGTCCTCGAATCCGGCGTCGACAAGCAGCCGGCCGATCTCGTCGGCCCGCTCTAGCAGCCGCGCAGCCGGTTCGGCATCGACAACGGGCCGGGCCGGCAGGTGGCCGACCCGACCGCGGACTCCCCGCGCAACCCGGAGCGGTCGACGGACCCGGATCGCGACAGGAACCCGGCCGACCTCTCGCCAGCCCAGCTTCAGGTAGCCGGGTCGGCTGGCTCCGTTGGGCGTGTTGAAGACCAGGTCGGCCTGTCCTTCCAGCAGGCTGAGGGCCGTGCGGGTAAGCCGCGAAAACACCCCGATGCCCTGGTAATCCGGGTGGGTCGCAGTGTCGACGGCTCGGACGGCGATGACGGCGCGATCGGCCGCCCGGAACTTCCAGCGCATGAACGCGCGCAGGCCAACAATCCGGTCGTCGGCCTCGGCGACCAGCATGAGTGATCGACCGAACGGGTTATCGAGGTGCTTCCATCGGAAGAACTCGGCCGGACGCTGACCGGCTGGGCCACCGCCAAGCGTCGACCCAAGCAACCGCAGCACGTCGGTTTCGTCGTTGGCTGCGAATGGCCTGATGGTGATCGCCGGTGTGGCAGGTGCCCGTCCCAAGCGCAGACCCCCCTCGAAGCAGCGTCGAGCCCCAGGGCAGAATGGGACAACCGGTAGGAGGTTCCCACGTGCATTGGTAGGAAGAGCGCTACGTCGGCGTGATGACTCCGGTTACGAACCGCTGGTCAGCGCACTCTCGCATTCCAGGCCGCGTTGTAGGCGCCTGGACGGTCGGCCCGCTGGAGCGACCCGGACTCGGTCTCCACCGTGGTGGCTTCATGGGCCGAGCCGTCGAACCAGTACCGGTTTCCCTCGTAGGTATTCTCTTGGAGCCGCCATCTGCTCGGGTAGGGGCCGAAGTCGTGGAAGTCAAAGGTGATGGCGACACACGCCTTGCGAGCGCCCTTGAAGACGTTGCCCGTCAGATGGCCGATCGACTGCGAGTCGATGATCGCTCGGCCGGTGAGGATGCAGGCGAAATCGGTCAGCCCGCCTGAATCCATCACCGAGTCGACGAGGTGCTGGGGGATCGGCTTCCCGATGCTGTTGGGATCGGTCGGATCCTGCTGGGCCGATTCCGCCCAGGCGAAGAACTGCGTCTCGGCGTTCTCGACCAGAATGCAGCGCTCAAAGTGGTTGTTGTCTCCATAGGATCCGTTCAGGATTCCGGAGCCGCCGTTTCGGTACGCCGCGAAGTCGAAGACGGTGTGGTGGCGCGCCGTCACCTGCCACCAGAAGATGCCGTGCCGCTTGTTGTTGTGGGCCAAGTTGTCACGGAAGGTCCAGACCCCCGGGCCCTCCTCGTTCTCCCCCCAGGTGAAGCCGGAGGCGTTGACGTTGCCCTGCACCCCGGCGGCAACGCAGTTGCGGCAGACGTTACCGGTGCCTCGACCCAAGCGGAACCCGGTCAGGGTATATCCCTCGTAGTCTGGCTCGAAGCGCACTAGCGCGGCGACGCAACGGTCGTAGACGATCTGGTTGGAGATGGTTCCCGGGTCACGGCGGCCTCCGGTCTCGGTCCCCGGTGGGCCATCCCACCAGTAAGCGTCCTCCATCACGTCATAGGCCACGCAGCCACGGAATGTGACCCCGTGCGATTCGTGGGCGACGAACGAGTGCGAGCCGGTATCCCTGACGACCACATCCTCAACGAGGGAGCCACGCGACCCGTTGCCACACATGTGGAAATGGAGCCCGTACCGACCGGCGACGAACTCTGTCACGGGCCCATGAGCGTCGGAACGGGTGGTCTTGCGGGGACCCATGTGACGAATCACCACCGATCGTAGCGACTGCGGCCGGCTGGACCGTATGAAGATGTGGCTTCGTCCCTTGGGAAGACCCTCGATGCCGACGTTGCGGGTGATGTTCAGGACTTCGGCCGTCTGCGTCCGGCCACTGCCGATGTCGACGACCGGGTGGGCGAACCGCGTCGGCCGTGCGAGCGTGATCGTCCGGCCCCTGATCGCCCGGATCGGTACCTTGTCAAAGGCCGTGAACGAGTCCGGATCCGTGGAGCTGAGCGTCGGTGTCAGCACGAGGTCGTCGCCTGGATGCCAGCCCTCGGGATCGGCCTGGAGCTGGATGGTCGTGGCTCCGGCGGCGACCGCGTCGGTGACTCGTGTCCAGGCCAGCTTGGCGGCGCCGGCGAGGTCGAGCCTACCTCTGCCCATCACCCACAGGCCGACGTCGCTGGCTATCGGGTCCATGCCGCCACCAGCGAACGCGGACTCCTGGGCACCGGTGAGGACCAGGTGGTGGGCGAACGTGGCCGATGCTGGTCGTAGTACCAGGCTGCCGTGGACTACCACGTTGCCCCTGCTCTCCAGGCGACGGCTGGCCTGGGGGTCGAACACGAGCTGTGCACCAGCTTCGATGACGACACCGGCGACGCGGACGTCGACGTCCAGTAGGACCGGCTTGGTGACCACGGCCACTTGGTCCACTCCGGGAACGCCATTGGACCAGGAGCCAGGGTCGCTCCATCGGTGCTCTGGCAGCGGGGCCACGGAGGCGGCGCCGCCGGAGCTGGTCGGGGGGTTGAAGACCGTGGTCTGGACCGGAGCGTTGGCGGAAGCGAGGGACCCACGACTGGAGGGTGGGCGATCGAGCAAGCGGACGGCCGCGAGGGCCCCGGTGACACCGCCCGCAGCGCCGAGGACGAGGAATCCGCGTCGGGTCAGGCCGTTCTGACGGCTTCTCGATTTGTCCGGTTTCTCACCGTGCATCGAACTAATGTTCACCCTCGACGCCCGGTTCGTCAATACGCTAATTGCGCGAGCCGACGGCAGATCGGACGAGCCCTGGATGGCGGCAACTACGGCACTTGTGGGTGGCCGCGGGCCTGGGGTCGCCCTGTAGCCTAGGTGGCGAATGACCTGGTCCAGCGGCGGGTGGATGGGGGGACATGATGTGCGGCCTGACCGGCTTTGTCGAACCCGCCCGCGAGCGCCCGGCGGCCGAGCTTCGCACGACCGTTGGGCGGATGGCGGAGACGCTCCGCCATCGTGGCCCCGACGCCGGTGGCGTCTGGACCGACGCCGCCGTCGGCGTCGCGCTCGGGTTCCGACGCCTCGCCATCCTGGACCTGTCCGAAGAGGGCAACCAACCCATGATCTCCGCCTGTGGGCGCTATGTCACGGTGTTCAACGGTGAGATCTACAACCACAAGGAGCTGCGCCAGCAGCTCGAGGGGGTCGGGCACGGCTTCCGTGGCCACTCGGACACCGAGGTGCTGCTGGCCGCCTTCAGCTGCTGGGGCGTGGAGCAGGCCCTGCGCCGTTGCAATGGGATGTTCGCCCTCGCGGTATGGGACCGTGTCTCGCACGTTCTACAGCTAGCCCGCGACCGCGTCGGTGAAAAGCCCATGTACTACGGTTGGGCAGGCACCGCGCTGCTGTTCGGATCGGAGTTGAAGGCGTTACGCGCCCACCCTGCCTTCCGAGCGGAGGTCGACCGGGACGCCCTCGCCCTTTACTTCCGACACAAGTACGTGCCAGCGCCATGGTCGATCTACAAGGGTGTGAGCAAGCTGCCACCGGGCACGGTCCTCACCGTCGACTGCGCCACGACTGGCGAGCTCCCAACACCAAGACCCTACTGGTCGGCGCTGGCGGCGGCGGAGGCTGGGGTAGACCGTCGCCGCGGCATCGACGAGACCGTCGAGGAGCTGGATGGGCTCTTGCGCGACGCGGTCGCGCTTCGGATGGAAGCCGACGTCCCCTTGGGGGCGTTCCTGTCGGGCGGCATCGACTCCTCAACCGTGGTGGCGCTGATGCAGGCGCAGAGCGGCCGTCCGGTCAAGACCTTCACGATCGGATACCAGGACCGAGACTATGACGAGTCTGTCGACGCGTTGTGCGTGGCCCGGCACCTGGGCACCGAGCACACCCAGCTCCTCGTCACCCCACAGGAATGTCTGGCCGTCATCCTACGGCTTCCAACGCTCTACGACGAGCCGTTCGCCGACTCGTCCCAGATTGCCGTCTATCTAGTTTCGGAGCTGGCTCGCCGCCACGTCACCGTGAGCCTCTCCGGTGACGGCGGCGACGAGTTGTTCGGCGGCTACAACCGGTATGTGTGGGGTCCCGCGGTGTGGCATCGAGCTCGCCGCATCCCTCGGCCGCTGCGGCGGGCGGCGGCCGGGCTACTGACCGCCAGGTCTCCCGAATCCTGGCAGCGGCTGCTGCGGCGGGCCGGGACATTGGCTCCGCGTTCTGCCAATCAGCGGCTCGCCGGCGACAAGCTCCACAAGGTCGCGGGCGTGCTGGCCGCCGGGCGGCCTGAGGAGATCTACCTGGAGCTGGTGTCACACTGGAAGCAGCCGTCATCACTGGTGATCGGCGCACATGAGCAACTGACTCCGGTGACCGATCCGTCCCGGTGGGCCCGCGTCGCCGGTGAGGCCGAGCACATGATGTACCTGGACCTGGTCACCTACCTGCCGGACGACATCCTGGCCAAGCTCGACCGGGCGAGCATGGGCGTGAGCCTCGAGGCCCGGGTCCCCCTGCTCGACCACCGAGTGGTGGAGTTCGCCTGGCGTGTGCCGCTGGCGATGAAGGTGCGTGACGGCAGCACCAAGTGGATCCTGCGCCAGGTGCTGTACCGCTACGTCCCTCCGTCCCTGGTCGACCGGCCGAAGATGGGCTTCGGCGTGCCCATCGACAGGTGGTTGCGAGGCCCGCTTCGTGACTGGGCTGAGGCGCTGCTGGAGCCGTCCCGCCTGCTGGCGGAAGGCTACCTCGATCCACTGCCCGTCCGCGCGCGATGGACCGAGCACCTATCCGGCCGGCGTGACCGGCAGTACCTTATCTGGGACGTGCTGATGTTCCAGGCATGGCTGGAGGAGTCCACCCGGCAGGAGCCGGCCTACCTCACGGTGGACAGCGCATGCTCGTAGAAGGCCAGCATCCCCTCAGCGGCGCGGCCGATCGTGAAGCGCGCGTGGAAGTCGGAGAGCGCCCTGGCCGTTCGCATAACGTTGCCGGCCGGGTCTCCGAGCGAGTCAACGATCGCCTCGGCCAGTGCCTGGGGTCGGCCAGGGGGCACGAGGCGGGCGCTCACCCCGTCGGTCACCGCCTCACGGACCGGTGGCACGTCGCTGGCCACAATGGGTGTTTCCAGCGCCATCGCCTCCAGGATCGCCCCAGGCATACCCTCCCAGCGAGATGGGAAGGCGAAAACGTCGGCCGCGCACAGCAGGTCGTAGACGTCGGCCCGGGTGCCGAGAAACCACACCGCGTCGTGGACGCCGAGGCGGTCGACCAACGCGTAGAGCCTCCTGGTCTGGGTGCCTTCCCGCCCGGCAATGAGGAACCGCGCCGCCCGAGCGCTGCCGAGCACGAACGGGACGGCCTCGACCAGCGTGTCCAGCCCCTTCTGCTGTTCGTGGCGCGCCGCGGCCAGGACCACAGGATCATCGCCGAGTCCGAGGCCTGCTCGGGCGGAAGCCCGGCGCTCTTCCGTCCGGCGACCCAGCAGCTCGGGATCGCGACCCCGCGGCACGACCTCCACCCGGACGCTCTGGAGGTGCAGCCGCTGGGCCATGACCTCACCAACGTGCCTGGACACCGCGTGGAACCGGATCACCGGGCGGGCGGTAACGGCATCGACCAGGCGGGCCGCACCCAACTTGGTCGACCCAATACCGCTCCCCTGCTGCTCCGGGCCGTAGGCGACATTGACCAGGCTGGAGACGACGGGAGTGCGGCACATCGCCGCGGCCACCCGGCCGGCCACGTCGGCCTCGAACAGCGTGGTGTGGACGATATCCGGCCGGCGGGTGGCGATGAGCCGCACGGTCCGGGCGATCCAGCCTGCCCGACCTCCGGGCCCGGCCAGGCAGTGCAGGGGCACGCCGATGCCGGTCAGCTCGTCATGCAGGCCCGGCCGCTCGTGAAGGGTGGCGACCTCGAGCCGAATCCCACCTGCAATCAGGTGCGGTGCCATTGCGGCCAGAGAGCGCTCGGCACCGCCCGGCACCAGGCTGTCGATCAGGTACAGCACGCGCAATGGATCGTTCCCGGTTGAAAGGGGGCAGACGGACTGCGCCATCATCCGGTATCCGGATGGTGGAGGAAACCCACATCGAACGTGGTGAGGGAACAGCAAATGCGGGTGTTGCATGTGGTGGCGACCGGCCAACGTCGGGGAGCCGAGATCTTCACCGCGGACCTCGTCGCCGCGCTTGATCAGATCGGCGTCGCCCAGCGGGTCGCCGTGCTGCGCAGCGTTGACGGTCCTGGGCTCAGCTTCGGCGCGCCGACCACCTTGCTCGGCGCCGACGCATGGACGGTGCCTGGGGTGCGGATGAGCGCCTCTGGGGCCCGGGCGCTGCGACAGGCGATCCGTGGCTGGCTGCCGGACGTGGTGCAAGCCCATGGAGGTGAAGCGCTCAAGTATGCGGTGCTGACCGCCGTCCGGACCGGCTGCCGGGTTATCTACCGCAGGATCGGGTCGACGCCGCAGTCGATCTCCCGCGGAGCCCGAAGGACGGTCTATGGCCAACTCATGGGGCGGGCGGCTCGGGTCGTCGCGGTCGCCGACGCGGTGCGGGCGGAGACGCTCGAGGTCTTCAGGCTGCCGGCGTCACAGGTCGTGACGATCCCGAACGCGGTGGATGCCCGGCGGCTGGTGGCGACCCGGGAGCGCGCCGCGGTCCGGCGGGAGCTGGAGATTCCCGAGGATGCAGAAGTGGTGCTGTCGCTCGGTGCGCTCACCTGGGAGAAGGATCCGATTGCTCATGTTCGGATTGCCGCCGAGGTGCTCGCCGAGCGGCCTAGGGCATGGCATCTGATCGTCGGCGATGGTCCGATGCTGGAGCAGGTCTGGGGCGCTGTCGGACAGAGCCCCGATGGGGCCCGGGTGCGGTTGGTCGGCGCCCGCGCTGACGTCGGCGACATCTTGGTGGCCAGCGATGTGCTGCTGTTCGCTAGCTGCTCGGAGGGGATGCCGGCGACCGTGATCGAGGCCGGGATCGCCGGTGTGCCCGTCGCCGGCTATGCCGTGGCCGGCGTCGCGGAAGTGGTGGAGTCGGGCGTGACCGGCCTGCTCGCCGAGCCAGGCGACGCCACCCGGCTCGGCGAGTACGTGGCGACGCTACTGGCCGACGGGCCGGGCCGTCGGGCAATGGGCGTCGCCGCCCGCGAGCGCTGCCTTGGCCGCTTCGACATCCGGGCTGTCGCCCCGCGGTATCTGGAGCTGTACCGCAGCCTGGCGGTCTCCGCGTGAAGCGGGTTCTGCTGCTGATCAAAGGCCTTGGCCGGGGTGGAGCCGAGCAGCTGCTGGTTAGCGCCGCCCCCCATGTGGACCGCTCTCGCTTCCGGTACGAGGTCGCCTACGTACTGCCGGGCAAAGATGCCCTCGCGGCCGAGCTGGAACGGCTCGGCATGCCGGTTTCCTGCCTCGGCGGGGGCCACCAGACGGCCTGGGCGGCGCGGCTTCGGTCGTTGATCCGGAAGCGGCGGATTGATCTGGTGCACGCGCACCTCCCCTATGCCGCGATCGGCGCCCGCCTCGCCTGCACGGGGAGGGAGCGGCCGCCCTTAGTGTACACCGAGCACAACGTGTGGCAGTCGTACCGACCTCCGACCTACTGGGCCAACCTGCTGACCTTCGCCCGGACCGACCACGTCTTCACCGTGTCCGACGAGGTCCGAACCTCCATCCGCTATCCGCCGAGCCTGGGCTGGCTGCGGCTGCCACCCGTGGAAACCCTCTACCACGGGCTCGATCCCATCATGCTGGAGCAGGCGCCAATGGCCGACGGCGTGCGCGAGGACCTTGGAATTCCCGCTCGGGCGCCGGTGGTCGCTACGGTCGCGAACTTCCGCCACGAGAAGGGCCACCATCACCTGCTGCGCGCGGCCGACCTCGTTCGAAAGTCCGTCCCTGAGGCGCGCTTCATGCTGGTCGGTCAGGGGCCGCTGGAGACGCAGGTGCGCCGCGAGGCCGAGCGGCTAGAACTCCAGGACACAGTGGTCTTCGCCGGGTTCCGCGACGACGTCCCCCGGGTCCTTGCCGCCGCGGACGTCTTCGCCCTGTCCTCGGTTCACGAGGGCCTGTCGATCGCGCTGCTCGAGGCGATGGCGCTGGGCAAGCCGCCGGTGGTCACCCGGGTCGGTGGCCTGCCCGAGCTCGTCGGGCACCGCCGCCACGGGTTACTCGTGCCACCTGCCGATCCGCCTGCCCTGGCCGCCGCCATCGTGACGATGCTGCAGGATCCGATCCTGCGGACCCGTCTGGGGCAGGCGGCTCGCCAGCGGGCCGCCGATTTCGACATTCGAACCGCGGTCCGTCGCATGGAGGAGGTTTACGCGGAGCTGCTGGCGTGATCTTCGATGCGGCGGGCACAGCGCTCGGGCAGCCCGAGTTCGCCGCAGGAGCGCGGTTCGGACTGGTCGGGTTGGTCTTGGGCGTGGCCGCTGCCTCGGCCTGGTGGGCCACCGGGTCGCCCAGCAAGGTCGCAGCGGCCGGGCTGGTGTTCGCAGCGGCGGTCGCAGCAGGCCTACATCAGGCGCTCGTGCTGCCGGTTGGGCTGGCCGTCGGCCTACCGGTGCTCGCTGCCGCGGGTGTTGTGCACGGCTTGCCGGCGGCCGGACCGCTCGCCCTCCCGCTGACCATCACGGGTGTCTGGCTGGTGACGGCACGGTCAGATCTCCGGCTTCCGGGCTGGGCGCTGGCACTGCTCGGGCTGGCCATCGTGCTGGGCGGCCGGCTGCTGGCTGACTTCGACGCCAGATGGCACCGTGAGGGGCTCGGTCCGGTGCTGTTGGCGCTCTCGGTGGCGGGCATCTATGTGACCGTGCCAGACACAGAACAGGCGCTGGTTGCGCTGGGGGCGGCCCTTCCCCTGGCATTGCTTGGCTGGCCCTGCCCGCTCGCCTCGCTGGGGCGACCCGGCGCGTACGCGGTGACCGGGATGCTGGTCTGGGTGGTTGCGACGGGAGGCGTCGCCCGGCCCAGCGCCATCATCGGCGGGATCGCCTGTCTTGGGCTCCTCATCGTGGAACCGACCGCGCACCGCTTCCATCGAAGCCGTCAGAGCGTCTTGGAGCGCCGGCCCATCGGCCCCTCGGGCGCCCTGGCGGTCGTGGCTGTTCACCTGGGGCTGATCTACGTCGCCGCTCGGGTCGCAGGCCTGCGATCGACCGCGGTCGTTGCCGCCTCGGTGGTTGCGGGCGAGTTCGCCGTGGCGGTCACCCTGGCCCTCCTTGTCGGTCGCAGCAGCAGAGCCGCCCAGCGGTAGCTCGACGAGCTCATGGCGCTCCTACTGGATCCACGCGAACCACGAGCTGTTGGGCAAGATGCCATGCCGTCCTGGGCTCAGGGTGTAGGCGCAGAGAACGCCAGAACGCCTGCCTCGCCTCCGACCGCCTTCCGAGCTGCGTCGCCATGAGACCGATCCGCTTCCACCTGAAGGCAGCTGCGGCTGGGTGCTCGGTAAAGTACGCGGCGTGCTTCTCAAGCAGCTGACGGCTGGCCGCCAGCCGGGCCTCCATTCCGTGATGGGGACGGGGCCCGTCGTGCCGGCGCACCACGTACCCGACCCGTGGGACCGTCGCAAACAATACACGGCTGGCCAACCGTAGCAGCCAGTCGACGTCCTCCACGGCGGGGAACCGTTCATCGAACGGCAGAGCCGCCCAGCGGGCAACAGTTACTTGCCCTGGGGAGGGCGTCATCTGGTCGAGGATGATGTCCGACACATCACCCTCCAGCGGACGTTCCCGATGGGGGCGGTCGTTGGCGCCTTGGCGCCAGCAGACGGCGACCTCGGCCTGCTCGAGCGCGTCCCTGACCATTGCCAGGCGGTCTGGCGTATAGGTGTCATCGTCATCGAGGAAGGCGATGTAGCGGCCACGCGCCGCCCGCAGCCCCGTGTTGCGGGCGGCCGAGCATCCTCCGTTGACCTCACGGCGTATCAGCCGGATCCTTGGATCGCTGGATACGTTGACGGGAATGGGGCTGGCGTCGTCGACCACGATGCATTCGAAATCTCCAATCGTCTGCTCCTGCACCGAGGCGATGGCGTCGCCGAGGAATTCGGCACGATCGAAGCTCGGCACGATCACGCTGAACTCCGGCGGCCGGATGCCGATCACCGCACCGCCCCGAGGACCGCGTCCACGTCCCGGCATACCGCATCGAAGGAGAACTCTTTCTTCACGTGGTTGTATGCCTCCTCCATCATGCGCCCAACCGTTGGTCCCCAGTCGCCCCGGAGGCGCAGCCACGCCTGGACCAGCTGTTGCTCATCTTCGGCGGTGAGGAAGTGTCGCTCGGGAGCCAGGCCGAGGCCGGCCGCACCAATCGTCGAGCTCACCACGGGAATACCGTGTGCCATCGCTTCGATGATCTTGATTCGAGTGCCGCCGCCGTACGGGATGGGCGTCATCACCACATCAGCCTGTTCGAGCTCTGGCCCTAGATCCTTGACCTCGCCGACCACCGTCACATGCGGCATGTCGGCGATGTCGGCCAGCCTGCCCCGATGCTGTCCCACGATTCGGATGTCCAAGTCTGGCGAGTCCTCAGCCAGGACAGGCGCCAGCCTGGCGAGCGTGTGTGCGGCGGCGGTATTGGGAGCGTACGTCATGAGACCGACGAAGAGGAGTACCCGGGGAGTGCGCGAGAGCCGTGCGCGGAAGTCCGGAGAGGAAGGCACCGGGTAGCCGTTGCGAACGCGATAGGCGTTCGAGAGCCCGGCCGTGACGAGGTCGTCGGGGTTGGCGAGCACGGTCGCCGCCGATCGGCTCGCCGCCAGGTTGCGCAGACGCTCGTGGCGCCGTGAGTCCGCCTGGATGAACCAGTTACGGGCATGGCCTCGGATCGCTGTCGTCGCACTCCCAAGGGACATCGCGTGCAGGCGACGCTTTGACGACTCGAGGTCGTCGAGGTCGACCACCAGCGAGGAGGCCAGCCTCGACGGCAGAAGATGGAGGTTCTCGGCGCGATGGCACCAGATCAGCGAGTAGCCACTGAGGTCGATGGACCGAAGCGCCCGAATCTGCTGTCGCGAGGACACACGGCAGACGAGGAAGGGCTGCTTTCCTGTGCACCAGGAGACCCAGGCGAGAGGCTCGCTGCGCTCCCGTCGCGCGGGCAACACCAACCGCTGCCTGATGCCGGGAGGCGGTGTTATGGTGGCGGCCAGTTGGGGCGTCACCATGTCGACCGGCATGCTTCGCGCAATCGCGCGGGCGACCTGGCTGATCCGCATCTTCGGCCCGGACGTCTCGGGCCATGGGTCCACGGAGCAGATGAACAGGCAACGAGACTCCACTATCCCTGTCCCTTGTCTCTCGAGTCGTCCCCTGGCCAGTGCTTCATGCTCGGTTCCGTGCAGGGAGGAGGAGCTGGACCGCCCCCAGGAGGTCGTCGCGAGTGTGGCCACCCATCGCCCACATCATGAGCACGTAGACGCTGCCGCCGGCCAGCGTTGCCGCCACCAAGCGCTGGGCTGGAGCAGCGGTATCCAGAAGAGCCAGCACCACCGCGGCTACGATGCAGCACATCGCCGCTGAGGGGAGCGGCCGGACAAGGGCGCCCAGCGTCGCATTGGCGGTCGCGCCGACAGCGCGACCGCCCAGGAACAACGCCGGAAGAGAGGCGGCGCAGGTGGCGACCAGGACCGAGAGGGCCACGCCGACAAGACTCGGACGAAACAAGACAAGGACAAGGAACGCCCCCATTACGGCGACACGCAGCGCCGACAAGCCGAACAGGACACGGGGGGCGGCAACAGCCAGCAACACCGCGGCCGCGGGGGCGGAGATGGCGTCGATCAGCACCGCCAAGGCGAGAATCCGCAGGGATGCGACAGCGGGCGTCCAGGTGCTCCCGAACATGGTGAGTACCAGTGGCTGCGCCACGACCGCAATGCCGAGCATGACCGGCAAGGCGGCCACGGCGGCCAGCCGCACCGACCGGATGTAGCCCTGGGCGACGCTGGCCGAGGCTCTGCGAAGGTGGGCGACCGACCCCGTGATGACGTCGCCCGTCGCGCTCACGATGCGCACGCGAACGACATCAGGGAGGACGAACGCCACATAGTACTGGCCCAGAGCTTGCGGTCCCAGATAGTGGCCCACCGCCCAGTAGTCCATGTTCTTGAACATATAACCGAGACCGTTCGCACCGAGGTACCCGGAGCTCCATGCGAACTGCCCGCGGAGGATGCTCCAGGACACTGCTGGCCGTGGCCACCATCCGGCGGCCAGCAGGAGGCCGCCGGTGCGGACGACCTGGCCGACGATGAGGCCGATGATGACCGCCCACGCCCCCAGACCGGCCCACGCAAGGAGCAGCTCGGCCGCGAAGTAGCTCGACGCGCTGACAATCTCCATCGTCATCACCGAGCGGTACCTGAGCCGACGTACAAGAAGGCCACGGACAACGCCACCAGCGACTCCAAGCGGTAAGGTCGGCGTCAGTGCCGCCAGGTACGGCTGTGCCGATGCCACCCCCACCATCCGAGAGAGCACCCCGGAGAACACAGCGAATCCGGCCGCCACCAGGCTGGCGAAGACCAGACCCGAGTAGAACAGCGTCGAGAGGAATCGCTCGTCGGCCGTCGGGCTGCGCACCACTGAGGTCCCCAGGCCCAGACCCAGCAGAAGGGCGCCGGCGCCGAGAGCGGACTGGACGGCCGCGACCACGCCGAAGTCTGTCGGTGTGAGCAGTCTTGCCAGGACCAGCGTCGCCCCGACGCTCATTGCCTGTTGAGCGATGCTGGTCCAGATCCCTAGCCGAACGCCGGTGCGCGCCCTGGAACCGACGTCCGGTCGTGGCCCGTCGTCCGCTATTCCCCCGCCGTTGCGCTCCCTGGCGGGCGAGGTCCGGTCCGTCACATCGGGTCCTCTGGCCTTGTGTCTTGGCCAGGTCACGTCCTGTGGCCTCGCACGAGGTTGGTCAGGGTCGGCCCAGCGAGGGCGGCCAGGCCGGTTCGCCACGCATAGGGGTCCCAGACCAGCCCTGCGTCAACTGCCAGGCCCTGTGCGAGCATATGCCCGGCAGCTCGAAGGTGGCCACCACTCCGTAGCGCCATGGCCGAGTGCCACATGACCCTGCGGCGAAAGATGCGGTTCACCGCCCGCCGCAGGCTGGCTGCGTTCGATAGGTCCCGACCCGGTCCCTCCAGAAACCTCATCTTTACCTCGCGTCGCTTCAGGTCGGCGTCGAGATCCCATTTGACCCGTCCATTGGAACCGAGCCCGACGATCCGTCCCGTCAGCGAGTCGGATTCCAGCCGGACGGAGACGAGAGGCGCCGCGATGAAGCCGATATCCCAGTGTGCAGCCACCCGAAGCAGCAGGCCGACGTCCATCGCGAAGCCGTCCCGCGGATCGAAGCCGTCCGCATGAACAGCCGCCGCTCGCATGAGGACGCTGGAGGTATGCGCGATGCCGCCCTGGTTGAGGATCGCGAGCTCGATGAACTCACTTCCCGGTAGAATCCTCGTGCTCGTGAGCCCGGCCGGGTTGATTACCCGGTCCTCAATCGTCCCGTCGTCTCTCCTTCGTTGCCAGGTCGTGTAGACGAACCCGATGCGGTCATTCGACCGCAAGACGCGCACGGCGGCCTCGAGGAACCCGGGATGCAGCACGTCGTCGTCGCAGAGCATCAGCACATGCTCGGACTCAGCCGCTCGCAGGCATGCGTTGAAGTTCGCCGCCGGACCGATGTCAGCGTCGTGACGGAGGTATCGCAGCCGAGGGTCGGTGAAGCTCCGCACAAGGGCTTCGGTGCCGTCTTCGGAGGCGTTGTCGGCCACCAGCAATATGTAGTCCCCGAACGACTGCGAGAGAACGCTGCTGATGGCCGAAGTCAGGAGGGCGGCGCGGTTACGCGTGGGGATGCACACAGTGACACAGGGCAAGCTCATCATTCGTCCTCGACCGACGAGCCCTTGTCCAGAGGGAACTTCGGAGCTACCGGTTCGGGCACACGTTCGAGCCACACTTCGCGCCAGTAGGGGTAGATCGCCCGTGGGCAGAAGAGCCGCCGGCTGCTGTGATCGCCGGTGCACACCACCCCTTCGAGGATCAGGTTGTCGCTGTTGATTTCGATGAGCTTTCCCGACCGGTCGTCGACGATCCTGCTCACCCGCTCCTGAACCAGGTGCGTCGCGCCACAATGCGGGAGCATCTCCCAGTCGAACGACAGGCCCCGGTTCTTGGAATCCGCATTAAGCGTGGACATGATCTCCTGCTGGCTCTTGACCCGAACCCACTCTCCTGGTCGCAGATCGAGTTCTCCCCTCGGCGTTGATCCAGCACAGGTCCCCTCAAGGGGAACCTTGCCGCGAACGCCGAGGCGGCTCTGGACGGCCCGGTAGCCCGCCCGCAGCAGGACCGTCATGAACCGGGCCGGAGTGACATTCCCCGACCAGAGCTCTCGAAGGTAGCGACGGACGTCCCAGGAACGTATCGGCTCGGTGGCGCGCAACATCTCGGTCGCCTGACAGCGGTAGAGAACCGCTGACCCGTCAACCGAGGGATCGGACGGCTGCATGGTGCCCGCGAGGAGCAGCTCGGGCGGTCGCGGGTGAACCGTCGGCCGGTGAGCTTGCCGCGGCGCCTGATCGTCGGCGGGCTTGAGCCACGCCTCCTTCCAGAGGAGACGGCAACCGGCTTGGCAGCCAGCATGAGAGGATCCGTCGCACCGAAGATCATCGAGATACACAGCGTTGCGCATGCGGCGCATGATCTTCCAGGAACGGATGGTGTCGCAGGAATGCTCGGCGCGCTTGGAGACTGTGAACCGGCGGCCGGCGAACTGCAGCATCTCAGGCATGAAGGGAAGGGCATCGACAGCGCCCGCCTCGTCGAGCGTCGCCATGATCTCATCGACCGACTTCACCTCAACGACCGTGCCAGGTCGCAGCCGGCGCCGCCGGCTGCCCGACTCACGTGTGGGCATCTTCATCCGTCACCTCCAACCGCCTTCGAGAAGGCGACCACTGTGCTTGTCCCTGATCGATACCAGCTGTGGTGCCACGTTCCGCACCCGGGCAGTCTATCGAGCGCGCCTTTCGCGCTGATCGGTCGCGGGACGTAATTTCCGCTACGGCGACCGCAGATTGAACACCGCGCGATTGCCGCCCACCATCTCGTCCCATGGACGATTAGCGAGTTCAGCGTCATGAAGGGGAACGCATGGGTGGGCACGTAGTGATCACGGGCGCGGCGGGGTTCATTGGCTCCCAGCTGGCCGAGGCCCTTGTCGAGCGCGGCCACGAGGTGGTTGGCATCGACTGCTTCACCCCGGCGTACCCGCCGGCCGAGAAGCGCCGAAACCTCGCCCGGCTGCTGGGCCACCCCGCATTCCGGCTCGTCGAAGGCGACCTTGTGACCCTCGCCCTGGATGCCTGGCTGGAGGGAGCGACGATGGTGTTCCATCAGGCTGCGCAGCCAGGGGTGCGCAGCTCCTGGGGACGTGACTTCGCCATCTACGTCCATCACAACGTCCTGGGCACACAGTGCCTGCTGGAGGCGTGCGCCCGTACGGGGGTGCCGCGCCTTGTCGCCGCATCGTCATCCAGCGTGTACGGTGACGCGCCCGACTATCCCACCACCGAGGCGTCGATCACCCGGCCGGTCTCCCCCTATGGGGTGACCAAGCTGGCCAGCGAGCACCTCTGCCTCGCCTACGCTCGACCAGGGGTTGCGGACCTGTCGGTGGCGACGTTGCGGTACTTCACCGTATACGGTCCCCGCCAGCGGCCTGACATGGCGTTCCGCCGCTTCCTCACTGCGGCCTACGCGGACCAGGAGATCTACCTCTACGGTGATGGCGAGCAGACTCGCGACTTTACCCACGTCGACGATGCGGTCCGAGCTAACCTGCTGGCGATGCGCGCTCCGATCCGCGCCGAGGCGATCAACGTCGGGGGTGGCCGACGCGTCACCCTCAACCGGGTGCTCGAACTGGTCGGACGGTGCACTGGGCGCCGGCTGCGCATCGAGTGGCGTCCGGCCCAGGCCGGCGACGCCCGCCATACCGGAGCCGACGGTACCCGGGCAGAGGCTCTCCTCGGCTACCGGCCTGAGGTACCCCTCGAGGAGGGCATCGCCGACCAGGCCGCCTGGATCGCAGCCGAGCTCGGGATTGGCGCCAGCCGAGGCAGCCGGTAGACTGCTGGACCGCCTCCTGCTCTCTCACCGGCGGTCATTCACCGAACGAACCTCGCAGGAGCACCGCCTCGGGCTTCAGCCACTTCATGCCGAGCATTACGCGCGTGATGTTGTAGCGCCTGATGCACAGGTCGTACACAAGCAGCGTGACTGCGTGCGACACGAGGCTGATGGTCAGGTATCTGACCGGGATGCCCACATTCCACTGCACGACATAGAACCCGATGATCACGATCGGCGTCTGGTGCAGGACGTAGAGGGGCAGGACGGCCTCGTTCACATAGCGTCTCGCGTGCGACTCGACATGCCCTCCGGTGCCGCTCTGGATCCTCGGGACACTACTCGACGGTCTCGGTCGCTGCACACGACGAGTCCAGGAACTAGCGAGGGCGAAGGCCACGATGGTCCACGCCCGGCCTGCCATTGCCTTCAACAGTCGCCATATGACACTCCAGAAATCCCATGCGTGTCCCAACGTCGTGGCAGGTCCACCTATGTCGTAGTGAGCGATCACAAAGAGCACGGGGAAAACGACCACACCGATTATCAATGCCTGCCTGAAGTGCTTCCTCAAGGTCTCTCCCAGTCGTCCATCACCCGCGATCAGGAAACCCCAGAGGAGATACAAGACGAAGGCTGATCGGTTGCCCAGCATCACCTCCAGAGCGACAACTGGGAGAGCAAGGGTGAACAGCGCCCAGGGCCGTTGGCCACGGACGGCCAGCCATTCGACGAGCCGCCGACCGGAGGGGCGCCGCAGGTAGGCGAAGACGGGAATGAGAAGGATGCTGTACAGCAGCAGATCGTGGAGGAACCATAGATGCGCCATCTCGAAGGCCGGGTCCGGATCGCTGCCGTGAATGGACCAGAGAACGGTCCTATCCAGTCGCACGTCGTCGAAATACCAGCCGAGAAACTGCCAGTACGATCCAGGATCCTGGGCCTTGGCACGCATGGCAAAATAGATCTGTGGCGGAACCAGCAGCACTGACCCGAGGAGCAGGGGAACGAGGAGTCGCCGCAGCCGTTCACAGACGAACTCATGGGGGGTTCGCACGCCCACCGAATGCCAGATGCCGGAGCCGGCCACGACGAAGAGCAGGGCATGCCCCACAGTCTGGTGAAAAAGACGAACGCCGTCATGGCGAGGCTCGACGACCGGTCGCCGATGTAGAACGCCCCGGGGCTGAAGATGCATGCGGTGTGGTAGAAGATTAAAAGGGACTTGGGTGTCGGGTTGATGGGTCATGAGACCGAAAGGCCGGCATGCCGGAGGAACGAGTAGGCCAGGTGCGGCGTCCGCCGGACGCGGTCAATCCCTCGATGGGCCTGCTGGATGACCTCGGCCAGGGTCGGGCCACAGAGGTTGGCCAACTCGACGGCCTTGAGGCTGGACCACAAGCCCTCGGTCGGGTTCAGCTCCGGGGCGTAGGCGGGGAGGCGCTCGACCACCAGCCAGTGCCGCTGGCTGTTCAACCAGGCCCGCATGGCGTTGCTGCGATGGGCCGGCAGCCCGTCCCAGAGCAGGGTCGCCTTCTCCCCACCCAGGAACCGGCGCAGCTCACCAAGGACCTCGATGAGGGTGTTGGTGTCGTAGTTGCCGGCGGTGACATGGAAGGCCAGCTGCGTCCCGCCGCCGCGGACGCCGTAGCAGAGCGCGGCCGCCATCGAGGCCTTCTTCCAGTTGAACGGATGGGTCAAGGTGGGCGGGTG
>Ga0307415_100000107_pt1 | contig 35338 bp, 32 predicted proteins | sample DK1Cmetagenome_FD_204524 | JGI IMG/M metagenome (GOLD analysis project Ga0307415, IMG submission 204524) | Maize rhizosphere microbial communities from greenhouse at UC Davis, California, United States - DK15-C-2 | ecosystem: Host-associated > Plants > Roots > Rhizosphere > Soil | place: USA... | reverse complement strand
GTAGCTGGCCATCGGGTCGGTGGCCCGCCAGACGAAGGTGGTCCAGCCGGCCCGGGTGTGCCGGCCCACCAGTTCGCCGTTGGCGACCGCGGTCTTGCCGGCCGGCACGGTGATGCGGAAGTCGTATGTTGCCTTGTCGGTCGGGTGGTCGTTCACCGGATACCAGGTCGACGCCCCCTCGGGCTCGTTGGCGACGAACGCGCCGTCGGGCATCGAGACCCAGCCGTAGAGCACGCCGGTGTTGTCCTCCGGGCGCCCGGTCGTGCCGTCGTAGCTCACCACGACGGTGAACCGCTCCCCGCGGGAAAGGGAATGCCGTGGCGAGATCGTGAGCTCCTGGCCGTCGCGGTCGAACGCGGCCGCGCGGCCGTCCACCGTCACCGAACGGACGGTGAAGCCGCGCAGGTCGAGGTTGAAGCTGGACAGGGACCTGACCGACCGCGCGTCGATCACCGCGACGCCGACGAACGCGCGCGTGTCGGGCGTGTAGCGGATGTTCAGCGAGTAGTGGCGTACGTCGTAGCCACCGTTGCCGGCGAGCGGGAAGTAGTCGTCGCCGACGCCCGGAGAGCCGGGACCCGCGCTCGCGCCCGCCGGCGTCGCCCCCACGAGGACACCGGTCAACACCGCGACCAGTACGGAAACGCCCCACCGAAGCTTCGTCATGCCTGGACGATAGCGCCGAATCGTTCGTCGCCAGCCGATGAAATACCGGCACAATGTGCGAACACCCGAAAGTGGGTGCCAGTCTCCGGGCTGAGGACGGTCGCGGGGCCGATGCCGTCCGACCCGCCGTCATGGGGAGGTCTTCGATGCGGCTGTTCAGAGTGATCGTTCCGGTGTCAGACATCGATGCCGCTGCCCGGTTCTACGAGAGACTTTTGGGGCTACCTGGAAAGCGCGTGTCCAGCGGACGGCACTACATCGATTGTCAGGGCACGATCCTGGCTCTGTTCAGCCCGCGTGACGACACCGACCCGTGGGATGCCCAACCCAATCCGGAACCGGTCTACTTCGCTGTTGACGACCTTGAGGCGGTCCACCACCGGGCGATGGAGATGGACGCGCGGATCGACGACCCCATCGGGGTACAGCCGTGGGGAGAGCGTTCCTTCTACCTTCGGGATCCGTACGGCAACCGCCTGTGCATGGTCGATCAACGTACCCTCTTCACGGGTTGACGGCACCGTCGGGTGGACCCGATCGTGGACGCCGCCTTCTCATGGGTCGGAGGCCGTCGCCAAGCCGTTACGCCGCAGGGCGCGTGTGGGGTAGTCCGGGTCGACCGCGGCGTCGGCGGTCCGGCGGCGGGTTCGCGCGGCGACGTCACCCGCTCGGCCACGGCTCGATCGGCGCGATCGCGAACATCTTCTCGGCCTCGGCATGTCCGCGGGCCGCGGCCATGAGGCCCCAGCGGGCGGCCTCCTGGTGCTGGCCCGCGTGGACGAGCACCCTGGCCAGCACGAACATCGACTCGACGTCGCCCGCCTCGGCCGCGTAACGCACCCATCGGCGCGCCTGCTCGGAGTCGCCGCGTTCGTTCAGCAGTCGGCCGAGGTGCAGGCCGGCGCGAACGAACCCGGCGTCGATGCCCCGCCGGAACCACCGTTCGGCCTCGTCGAGGTCCCCGCGCTCGATGTACATGTGGCCGAGATTGCACATCGACATGCCTTGGCCGGCATCGGCGGCGCGCCGGTACCAGGACTCGGCCTCGACCGCGTCGCCCCGGCTGACCAGCAGGAGCCCGAGGTTGTGCATGGCCGGCCCGTGGCCGGCGCCCGCGGATTGCCGGTACCAGCGCTCGGCCTCGTCGTGCTCGCTCCGGTCCTCCAGCAACATGGCCAGGTTGTACATCGCGATGACGTGGCCGGCCGTGGCGGCCGACCGGTACCAGAACACGGCGGCGGGCACGTCACCCTGCTCCTCACTCAGCGACGCGAGCTTGGCCATGGCCAGAGCGTCACCAGCGTCCGCCGCCTGCCGCCACGCATCGCGTGCCTCATCGAGCTCGCGCCGCTCGTAGTGGCGGTCCCCGCGCTCGTGCGGTGTCCGCACGTCCTCGACGTTCATACGGCCCAAGCTCCTCGTAGCAAGAGACACCTCGTGGTCCGCGGCCGTCACTCGAGGTACAGGTACTCGCGAAGCTGGAACTTGACGCCGTACCGGACCCTGGCGACGCAGGCCGAGTTCTCCGGGTCGCTCAGTCCGAAGTCGATCGTGCGATCCGCCCCCAGCGGGAGCGGCCCGTTGGTGTTTGCCCCCGGAGGACCGCGGAAGTCGTAGGGATCGTGGTCATAGAAGACGATCAACGGAACCAGGAGATTCGACGACTGGCCCACCTCGCGGTACGTGCGCGCGAAGTCGGTGACGGTGGCGGACTCGTTCTCGTGCATGCCCCTGCGGAACTGGCCGCCGCCGCCATCCGCACCCAGCCAGTACAGCCGCACGTCGGTCGCGAGTAGATCGCAGTCGGTCAGCAACGTGAAGACCAGCGAGCTGACGGTGATGTCGTACAGCGGTTCGATGGTCACCCGCGACCGCACCGCGTAGGTGACCGCGCCGTCCGTGCGCCTCTCGGCCAGGGTCACCACACTGCCCACCGCCCGCGCCCGCCCGTCCCCGGCCGGGAAGAGGAAGATCGACCGGTTCCCGGTGGTGTTGTTATAGTCCTGCGTCGCCCGCGTCGGCCGGGGCCCGCCCTCGTCCCACAGCACACTGATCTCCACTGGAGAGGTCAGGTTCAGCCCGGCCGGCGCCACCATGGCCCCGGTTGTGCTCTTGTACGAGAACCGCAGTGCGTCCGCCAGCCTCCGGAGGTTCTCCGACGGCGCGTCGGCGTGCGAGGCGGCCGACGGGCTGGGGGTGCCCCCTGACACGCCGGGCGACAACGAACGCCCCGTCGTCGACGATTTCGACGGCGGCGCGGACGGCCCCGCGGACGGCCCCGCCAGCGGCGGCGACCCGTCCGGTCCGGGTGCCACGGATCCGGGATTGGCCGCCTCGACCGGGTCCGGCCCCGGCGCCGGGCCGGCCAGAAGTCCCAACGCCGCGAACACCAGCGACCCGACGAGCGCGGCGCTGACCGCCGTCACGGTCACCACACCCGTCCGGCTGTCCACGAGGCGTCTCATGTCGGCACCACACTTGGGCCGTCGGCGTCAGCACACATGGACCCGCTCCCTTCGCCCGCGTGAGCCGAAGGATGGCGCAGGATCCAGAAACCGCGCTGAAGCGACGCGGAAACCCGCGCAGGAAGCCGGGTCAGCGGATGGCGGCCAGCTTGGCCCGCACCAGGTCAGCGTCCGGATGAACGTCTGCCCGCATGGTGGTCAGGGCCCGACGCCAGGTGGATCTGGCCGCCTCGGGATCGCCGGCCGCCAGATAGACCTCGCCCAGGTTGATCAGTGTGAGCGTCTCCGTGTACGGATCGGCGAGCCGGTCGAAAAGTCCCACCGCCTGCTGGTAGAGGTCGATCGCCCGGCGAAGGTCACCGCGGCGCCAGTGGATGTAGCCGAGGCTGTCCAACGTCCAGGCCTGACCTTCGTCGTCGCCCAGTTCGCGCTGCCGGGCCAGCGCGTTGTCGCACATCCGCAGCGCCGGCTCGTAGTCGCCGAGCAACGCGTGGGTCCAGCCGATCAGGTTGAGCGCCTTGGTCTCGCCGAGCGGATCGTCACACATCTTGTACAGCGTCATGGACCAATGCGCGTGGGGAAGGCCGTCCGCGGGACTGCCCATGCGTTCATGTATCCACGCCAGACCAAGGTGCGTCCGGGCGGCCGTGCGGTGGTCGCCCAGTTTCTCGGACAGCTCGAGGGCCCGCTGGTAGTGCTCCCGGGCCATGTCCGGCTCGCCCAGTTGGGCGTAGGCCCCGGCCAGGGAGCGCAGCATGTGCACCTGTCCGACCCGGCCGCCGGCCCGGCGGGCGGCCCCGAGCGCGGCCTGGGCCGCGGTCACCTGTTCCTGCCAGTAACCGCGGGTGTGGAGGAACGGGGTCATGGTCCAGGCCAGATGCCAGGCGTGAGTCGGGAAGCCCTCGGCGGCGGCCCGCTCGACGGCCGCGACAAGCACCTGATGCTCGGCGGTGTACCAGGCCAGCGCGCGAGCCCGGTTGGTGATCTCCGAGCGACCGTCGACCAGCCGGCGCGGTACGCCGACGTGTCCCCGGTGCGGCTCGAGCAGGTCGGCACAGTCATAGGCGTGCCGCACATAGTGATCCAGGAAACGCTTGAGCGTCACGCGCCGGTTGGGCTCACTCTCGTCCAGTTCGGCCAGTTCGAGGGCGTACGCGCGGAGCAGGTCGTGCAGCGCGAACCGCTCGTCCGGCTGCTCGGTGACGAGGCTGGCCCGCACGAGGTCGGCCATGAGCCCGCGGGCCCGGCCCAGCGGGATGGCGGCACCGGCGGCCGCAGCGGCCAGGGCGATGTCGGGCCCCGGATGCACCCCCAGCATCCGGAACAACGCGGCCGCGTCGCGGCTCAAGGTGGCGTACGAGGCCAGGAACACCGCCCGGACGTCTGTCATCGCGTCACCGCCGTGCAGGGCGTCCAACGCGCCGGCGCCGCGGCCCAGCTCCTCGGCGGACTGGGCCAGCGTCAGCCAGGGCCGGCTGGCCGCCCGGGCGGCGACGATGACCAGAGCGAGCGGCAGGCCGGCGCACCTCTCCACGATCTCGGCGACCGCCGCCGGCTCGGGCGCGACCCGGTCGGCGCCGAGTCGACGGCCGAGCAACTCCCGGGAATCCGCGGTCGACATCGGGTCGAGCGGCACCGTGACCGCACCCTCGGTCGCGACGAGCGGAGTCAGCCGATCGCGGCTGGTGATCAGCGCGAAGCAACCGGCCGACCCGGGCAGCAGATGGCGGACCTGCCCGGCGTCGCGGGCGTTGTCGAGCACGACCAGAACACGCCGGCCGGTCAGCAGGCTGCGGTAGGCGGCGGCCCGTCCCTCCAGGTCGACTGGGATCCGCGCCGGCGGTAGCCCCAGCGCCTGAAGGAACCCGTGCAGGACGCGGGACGGATCGGCCGGTCGGCCGCCCGGATCAAACCCCCGAAGGTTCACGTACAGCTGACCGTCGGGGAACCGACTCGCGTCCCGGTGCGCCCAGTGGATCGCCAGCGCGGTCTTGCCCACCCCGGCGGTGCCCGACACGGCCGCGACGACCACCCCGGCCGGGGGGTCCAACCGGGCCCCGGCCCGGGCACCGTCCAAAAGGGATAACTCACGTTCGCGGCCGACGAAGCCGAGCACCGCTGAGGGAAGCTGTGCCGGTGTCGACACCGCTGGCGGTGCCGCCACCGTGATCGGCGCGGCCGGCGGGTCCAGGGCCCGGTCCTGGCGCAGGATCGCGGCCTGGAGGTCCCGCAGCGCCGGGCCGGGGGCCACGCCGAGGTCGTCGCGCAACGTGCGCCGCACCTCCTCGAAGGCCGCCAGAGCGTCGGCCGGGCGGCCGGTCCGGTGCAGCGCGAGGATCAGTTGGCGGTGCACCTCTTCGTCGTAGGGATGCTGCTCGGCCAGGTGTTGCAGCTCGGGCACCAACTGTGCGTGGTCACCGACCGTCAGGCGCGCCTCCGTCAACGCCCGCACGGCACTGTGCCGCAGCCGGCTCAGGCGTCGAGCCTGCTCGTTCAACCAGGACAGGTCGCAGACGTCGACCAACGCCTCGCCGCGCCACAGGGCCAACGCCGCCCGGAGGCGCGCCACCCGCTGGCCCGGGTCCACGGCCTGCTGGCTCTCCCGGATGAGCGTTTCGGCCCCCCGCACGTCGGTGGAGTCGCCCTCCAGGTCCAACATGTACCCCCGACCGCGGGCGACGACGAGGCCCCGGACTCCGGACATGCCCCGCAGGTACGAGACGTGTCGCTGGAGCGTGTTCAGCGCGGTCGCGGGGGCGTCGTCACCCCACACGATCTCGACGAGTCGGTCGGTGCTGACCACCTCACCCGCCCGGAGGCCGAGCACGGCCAGCACGGCCTTGCGCCGCCGTCCCGACACCGGCCGCGCCGCACCGCCAACCATCACATCGATGGGTCCGAGGAGCCTTACCTGCACCTGTCCCGCCAAGATCCGTCCGGTTCGGTCGTCCCAGACTAGCTACAGCGTCGATGGATGGTGCAGTCATGGACCGGACACTCATCATGGGCAGGCGGTCTTCGGCATCTGTCCGAGCCGCAGGTTCACCGCGCTTCCCTGTGCCACCTCCGTCCCGGCAACGGGTGACTGGCTCATCACCAGGCCGATGTTGTTGCACGTGTTGTCGACGACGCCGGTCACGCTGCCGACGGCCAGGCTCGAGGCCGCCAGCACCTGCCGGGCCCCGGCCAGCGAGAGGCCGCGCAGATCGGGTACCAAGGTCCGGGTGGATGCGACCGTGACCAGCGCGCCGGCGCCACCCGTCGCGTGCACGGTGATCCTCACCTCACCGCCCGGGTTGGTCCAGGTGGCGCCGGCCGGCAACCCGGCATCGGCGAACCCGAGGTTCGATGCCGGTGTCATGTCCATGAGCAGTGTGGCTCCCGGGCGCTGGACGCGAATGAGGACGCCGGCGGTGTTGGCGGCGGTCAGTCCCCGGTCGACGCCAATGGGCTGCCGGTACTCCAGCCAGAAGGTGTCCGTCCCATCGACGATGCGAAGCGCCTGGATGGCCGGCGAGCCGATCTCCAGCGGTTCGATGGTGTAGGTGCCGCCCCATCTCGGCACGTCGGCCACCCGACCCGCCATCCAGCCGAGCGCGGCCTTCTCGTGGGCGGCGAGGCTTCCCTCGCTGGCCAACCCCATGACCGAGTACCAGTCGCCGTATTCGTACACGTTGCAGTAGCCGGCCAGCGGCACCCGATTCCCGAAGGGGTCCCAGCAGGTTATCGACTTCGCGTGACCCAGACCCAGGGTGTGACCCAGCTCGTGCAGGGTGACGCGGTAGTCCATCCTCCCGTTGAGCCAGATGTTGGTGGCGTAGGTATGCCCGTCCCAGGCGCACGGCCATAGGAACGAGAAGTAGTAGACAACCGAGGTGAACCGGGCCAGGTCGTACCCGAGCGCCTGCGCGGCCGCGTTGGCGCTGGCCTGGATGCTGGCCCGGAAGGTGTTGCCGCAGCCCGGATCCATCACCGGTGGGGCGATCGTGAGCCAGCCGGTGGCGGTGGCGGACCAACCGCCGAACTCGCCCTGGGAGACCGACTGGTACCAGACCGAGTCGGCGTCACCGATCTGCCCGGCCGCGGTGGCCGGCGTCATGGTGTCGGGCGGCGCGGCCGGCGAGCCGTTGCCCGCGCCCCAGGTCACCAGGATGACCAGAGCGCTGCGCGCACTCGTGACCGTCGCCGCGTTCGCGGCCGTCGTCAGGCCCGCGACCAGGGCCATCACCGTAGCCGCCACTGCCATGGCTTTCAGGTTCATCTCGTTATTCCTCTCAGCACACGAGCGCCACGGTGACCTCGACCTGGTCCTGCCGGGCGTTGCCGGCGTCGTCGGTGGCGCGCAATGTCAACACGTGCGTGGCGTTGCCGCAGCCGCCGAGGAGCCGGACCGTAGGGCTCGCGCCGGTGGCGATCTGGGTACCGTTGTCGAGCCAAACGAGGGTCAACGGGCCGCCCTCCGGATCGGACGCGTCACCGTCCAGGGTCAGCTCGTGGTAGAAAACGCCGGCCTCGTTCCCGTTGACCCACAGCACCGCCCCGTTGCCGGGATTCATGATGTGCACCGTGGGCGGCTGGTTGGCCGTGTCAGGCTGGATCATGATCGGTACCGAATCGGTCGCGCACACGCCGAAGGTGTCGCAGCCGCGGACCGTGACCGTGTGCGGGCCGGGCGCCCCACCGGTGGTGGCGACAGGGTTGTGGCCCGCCGCGAAGGTCGCCGCGGCACCGTCCAGGCGCCGCGTCACCTGGCTGTCGGGTAGCGGACCGTTGTCATCGAGGCTCGTCGCGTGGAAGGCGATGAGCTCGCTCCGCCCGAACACGGGCACCGAACCGTCGGGGTTGCGTGGAGCCGAGATGCGGACGGTCGGCGGGTGGTTGACGACCTGTATGTGGACGACGTCCGTGGCCGTTGTGCCGTCGGGGTACGCCGCGGTGGCCCGCACGATGTGCGCCCCCGGCGGCAGTTGCGCGAGGACGGCGTTCCCGGTGCCGAACGGGATCCCGTCCCGGGTCCAGGCGATGACCGGAATACCGTGGCCGTCGTTGAACGTGGTCGCCCGGAACTCGGTGGCCTCGTGCGATGGCACGCTCCCGCCGTCGTCCGGGTTCGTGATGTTGATGACCGCCGGTAGCGTGTCCCGGATCGCGTCCAATGCGTGGATGACGCGCCTTCCGACCGTGCTGTCCGGGCTCCCGTTCATGGACCGCAACAGGACATCCTGGACGTCGTCGGCGCTCAGATCGGGATTGGCCGCCCAGATCAGCGCGGCCACGCCGGCGGCATACGGGCTGGCCACGCTGGTGCCCATCGCGAGGTACGCCTCGTTGGGTGCCGAGTGGTCGGGGTCCGGGCCCACGAGCACGTGGAATGGCGCGAAGACGTCCACATCCTCGGGACCGTAGTTCGAAAAGGGATCGCGGGCCCGGCTGTTGCGGAAGAGCCCGCCGACGCACAGGACACCGGCGTTCTCGCATGGGGTGTGCCAGTGCGACTCCCACCGCACGCCGAGAAAGCCGGTCGTGGCGTCCACGTTCTCGCCGTCGTTTCCGGCGGCCGCGATGAGCAGGATGTCGTTGGCCGCCCGCAGGAACGCGGTGTACCCATCGAACGGCAGGACGCTCCAGGCCAGCAGCCAATGCACGCGAGCGCCGAAGCTCATGTTTATGATCTTCGCGCCGGACTGCAGGGCCAGGCTGATGGACTGCATCGACAGGAAGAAGTCCGGGTACGTATACACAAGGGACAGTTGAGCGACCGGTCCGGCTGGCCCGGCGGCGCCGCGCAGGTTGTCCGGCACGGCGGCGGCCGCGCTGGCCGAGTGCGTGCCGTGCCACGGGGATCCGCTCGGGCCCGGATCCAACGGATCGGCCCACCAGAACGGGCTGTACGCCGTCCACTGTGGCAGGTCATTGCCGACCAGCGGCCGGAAGCCCTGATCGACGATCCCGATCCGGACCTTGTTGTCGAGCCGGCCGATCGAGTCGAGCAGCGTCCAGGCCTCGGTCACCCCGATGTTCTGGACACTGCCCGAGTTGAGGTACGACCAGGTGTAGGCATTCGCGTTGTACTGCGAGTTCGGTTCATTGCCGAACCCGTCCGGCCCCACGTCGGCCTCGCGGGCGGACCGGTCGTCGTAGTCCTGGAACTCGTTGATCCAGTTGACGCCCACGGCCAGCCCACCAACCGCTTCCTCGGCGGCGGCACTGAGCAGCTCCAGCCCACCCGGGCTGGACACAACCAACGACTCCGGCCCGTTCCGGTCCGGGTTGAGCCGGGCCAGGTGTCCGACGAGCCGCGACGGATCCGCCTTGCCTGTGTCGACGCGTACCAGGTACTGCGTCCTCCAGCCCTTGGTCTCCAGCTTGCTCACCACCTGACCGCGCCAGCGGTCGAGAAATGAATCCAGCTCGGCCGCGTCGCGGGCTCCCAGGATCAGTTCGTCCGCGACGAAGTCGACCTGCGCGCCCGCGGCGTCGGCCAGGCTCGCCAGCGGCCGGGTCGTGCCGGCGACGGCGCCGGGCAGGCTCGCGGCGCGCGGGGTGACCGCGGTCGGGTCGACGCGCACCGTCACCAGCTCGCCAGCCATGGCGGTCGCGGCGTCGGCCGCCCCGGGCGGACCGAGCCCGGCCATGATCAGCACCGCTATCGCGGCCGTCATGACCGTTGTCCGTGGATGGCGTCTCGGCACCGTCGTATCACCTGTCCGTCTGGTCGAGGAGCGCCGTCCTGTCCACGGCGCCGAACCGCGACCATGCCAACGGCGACGGAAACCGCGCTGAAAAGACGCTGAAACGGGCCCTGGGCGCCACGATCCACGGTTGCGTCGACGGACGCACCGGGCATGATCGCGATTTTGAGTACTATCGCGCAGCCGCACTCCACATTCGTACGGAGAATCGCGATCTACGCCTCACGCGGTCGGGCGCCCGGGACTCGAACCCGGAACCCGTGGAAGTGTGAGCTGGCGGATCAGGCGGCGCAAACGACCCCGGGCAGGCACCACCCCTGGTCAAGGTGGAAGGCCAGCCACGTCCACACAATGAGCGGCGCGCCTTTCCCTCCGGGAGCCTCCGGACACGCCGATGATCCAGCGATGCTCGGCGAGGTCCGGGCGATCCCGGACGGGCCACCTTCGTCAAGCTGCCGTCCACAGCCGGGTCTCGTCGGCGGCGACCCGTGATGCCCTCAAGCGCCTGGGCGAGACCAGCCACAGCGCTCTGACCCGGGGAAACGGTGGGGCGCCAGGGACTCGAACCCTGAACCTACGGATTAAAAGTCCGCAGCTCTGCCATTGAGCTAGCACCCCGGCTCCGCCGCCAGGCTACCCGACGGGGTACCGGCGGTCGCACGACTTACCGCTCGCCAACACGCGGTCGTGCATGCACAGGCGCGGCCCGACGCCGGCATGATCGCCGGCGCCGGACCAGGGTGGGGCGCAACGTCAGGACGGGAACAGCCAGGGAAGCTGCGTCTGCAGCCAGTCGCGGGCCTGCGTGACGTAGTCGGTGCCGCCGTCGAACATCGGCAGGGCGCCGGTCAGGGCCAGCGCGCCGGCCACCACGGTGGCCAGTCCGAACGCGATACCGAGCAGGGCGTCGCCCTTGCCGGCGACGTGCCGACGGGTGGTCGCCGAAAGCCCACCAAAGCCCATAAGCGCCGCAAATGCCCCGGTGGCGATGGCCGGTCCGGGCAGGAGGCCGGTGAGCAGGGCGACGGCCGCGACGACGCCGAGGATCAGCGACAGTGTGGCGAGAAGGCTGGTCCGGGGGCGCGGCCCGACGACCTCAACCGGATGCGTCGTGTCGACCACGGTTCCCGACGGGACCGGCGTAGCCAAACGCCGCCGAGCCGCCTCGCGCTCGTCGACCTGAGCGCGCCCGACGACTGGCCTTCCCTCCCGTACGCGTTCATCGGCCACCACGACGGTGGCGCCGTCGTCGACGGGCCGACCTTCGCTCGTCGTGATCGGATCGCTCGTGCTCTGGGTGAACAGGGCCACGACACACCTCCTGTCCAGGCCCTCTCATGGGGGCAGTGGTTTACACACCAGGTACCCGCGCGCCGACACGTTCAACCGCGACACGACGATCACCGTCGGTGGCGCCGTCGCGATCATCCAAAAAGGAGACAGGCCCAGCCGGGCCGGCGCCGCCGCGAGCGCATAGGCTGGAGTATCGAAGGGCCAGGGAGGCCGGGATGCGAATGGTGACCGGGCGCACCGATCGGGTGGTCATCGTGGGCGCCGGGCTCGGCGGCCTGGCCTGCGCGCTGCACCTGGCCGGCGCCGGCCGCGAGGTCACGATCCTGGAGCGGGAGCCGATCCCCGGCGGCCGGGCCGGAAGGCTGTCGGTTCGGGGGTACGAGTTCGACACCGGTCCGACCGTGCTGACGGTCCCCGACCTGATCGCCGAACCTCTCGCCGCGGTCGGCGAGGACATCGACGACTGGCTCACGCTGACCAGGCTCGATCCGGCGTACCGAGCCTTCTTTCCGGACGGCTCGAGCCTCGACGTGATCGCTGAGCCGACGCGCATGGCGGACGAGATCGCCAGCAAGTGCGGGCCGAACGAGGCGGCCGGTTATCTCCGTTTCGTCGACTTCGCCCGCGATCTGTGGCGGCTCGAACGCGACGAGTTCATCGCCCGCAATCTGGACACGCCGGCGAGCCTCCTGCGCCCGGCCCTGCTACGGCTGTTGCTGCGGGGCGGCTTCCGGCGCCTCGACCGCAAGATCGGGGACTTCTTCCGCGATCCGCGGACGCAGCGCATCTTCTCCTTCCAGGCGCTGTACGCCGGAGTCGCGCCGCGCCAGGCGCTGGCCCTCTACGCGGTGATCGCCTACCTGGACTCGGTGGCCGGCGTCTACTTCCCCCGGGGCGGGATCCATGCCGTCCCCGTCGCGCTCGCCGCGGCCGCCGAGAAGCACGGCGTCAAGATCCGGTATGGCACGACGGTCGTGCGCGTCGAGACCTACGCCGGCCGGGCCCGGGCCGTGCACACCGCCGCCGGCGAACGCATGCCGGCCGACGTGGTCGTGCTGAACCCCGACCTTCCGATGGCGTACCGGAACCTGCTACCGGCCGAACCCACCCCGCGAGGCGTGAGCCGCACCCGGTACTCACCGTCCTGCGTGGTGGTCAATCTCGGCTCGCGGCAGCGGTACGCCCGGATCGCCCACCATAATATCCACTTTGGACATCTCTGGCGGTCCACGTTCGACGACGTGATCCGGCGCGGCCGGCTCATGCGCGACCCGTCGCTGTTCGTCAGCAACGCCACGCGTTCCGACTCGAGTCTCGCCCCCGATGGCCGCGAGGTGTACTACGTGCTCGCACCCGTACCCCACCTGCTGGCCGGCGGGCCGACCGCGGCCGACTGGCGGGATGGCGGGCTGCGGCGACGGTACGCCGCCGAGCTGATCGCGACGCTCGAGCGACGGGGCTATGTCGGCCTCGGCTCGAGCGTCGAAGTGTCCCATGTGGTCACTCCGGCCGACTGGGAGGCCGCCGGGCTCGCCGCCGGCACGCCCTTCGGCGCGGCCCACATCTTCGCCCAGACCGGCCCGTTCCGGCCGCGCAATCTCAGTCCCGCCGTGAGCAACGTGGTCTTCGTGGGCTCGGGCACGCAGCCCGGCGTCGGGGTGCCGATGGTTCTCATCTCCGGCAAGCTCGCGGCCGAACGCATCGTCGGCGTTCGCCGGGATTCCGGCGGCTGATGAACGCGGAGCACGCACTGGTCGAGCTCGTCTCGCCGGACGGCAAGCCCCTGGGGTCGTCCACCGTAGACGAAGCCCATGTCGGGGAGGGCCTGCTGCATCGGGCGTTCTCGGTGCTGCTCTTCGACTCCGAGGGCCGTACGCTGCTGCAGCGCCGCTCGGCGACCAAGACACGCTTCCCCCTGCGGTGGGCCAACGCCTGCTGTGGACATCCGGCACCCGGCGAGGATGTCGTGGCGGCGGCGACCCGGCGCCTGGCCGAGGAGTTGGGGGTACGGGGAATCGACCTGGCGCCCGTCGGGATCCTCACCTACGCGGCGGCGGACCAGGCGACCGGCCGGGTCGAGCGCGAGTACGACCACGTCCTGGTCGGACGCGTCCGGTCCGGCCTGACCTCGACGCCGGACCCGGCCGAGGTGGCCTCGCTGCGATGGGTCGCGCCCTCCGCCGTACTCGATGATCTCAGCGGGACGCGGTCGGCCGAGTACGCGCCGTGGCTGCCGGGTGTCCTGCGGATCGCCCTCGCATCCACGGGCGAGGCGCCGTAGCTCGCGGATCTGGTGCCCGCCGGTTACCGTGTCGGGGATCCTGCCCCCAGCCCCCGGAGCCTCATGCCCCACAGCCGCGTCGGCGCGCTCGTCGCGTCGGCAGTCATGGTCATTCTGTTCGGTGGCTGCGCCACGCCGGCGCGGGCGGCGGTGACCCTCACTCCGGTCCCGACGGCCGGCCCGGCGAAACCGGCCGGGCCCGAGGTGTACGGCGCCTGGCGCGACACGGGCACACCGAACGTCGCCCTGACGTTCGACGATGGACCCGATCCCGTGTACACGGTGAAGGTGCTCGACCTGCTTCGCCAGCACGGCGTCAAGGCGACGTTCTGCGTCGTCGGATCGCGGGTCCGTTCGTACCCCGCGCTGGTGCGGCGGATCGTGGCCGAGGGTCACACGCTGTGTAACCACTCGTGGCGCCACCGGCGGGATCTCGGCCAGCAGACCGAGGAGACGATCGTCGGCGACCTGCGCAGGGCGAACCAGGCCATCACCCGGGCCGCGCCGCACGCGAAGATCGGGTACTTCCGGGCCCCGTACGGTGCCTTCAGCCAGCGCCTGGTCACGGTGGCCACCCGGATGGGCATGACCTCGATCTACTGGTCGGTGGACACCCGGGACTGGGACGCTGACCGGTACGGGCGGGGGCCGAGCATGGTGCGGCACATCGTGTACGTGATCAAGCACCACACGAAGCCCGGCTCGATCATCCTGGCTCACGACCTCCGCAAACCAGACACGATCGCCGCCCTCGGCCAGCTGTTGCCGTGGCTCAAGACCCACTTCACCGTCGCCCCGCTGCCCGTGTGACCCTCGATTCAAGATCGTCGCAACCGTCCGGCCGTTGGGTCTCCCGGGACGCTGGAAACCACAGTTGCCGGGCAGTAGTACCGACCTCGGGCGCCCGGGGAACCCGTTTGGCGCTGGCCTGACCGGTCACGTATGCTTTGCGAGCCTCCGGCGGAGCCCGGTGGGAGCAGCCGTCGTGCGGATTCATGCGATGATTGCGAGGGCCGCCCCCATCGTCTAGTGGCCCAGGACGCCGCCCTTTCAAGGCGGTAGCACGGGTTCGAATCCCGTTGGGGGCACGGTGCGCAAGGCACCAAGGCTAGGTCCTGTGGAGCAGTTGGAGTGCTCGCCGCCCTGTCAAGGCGGAGGTCGCGGGTTCAAGTCCCGTCAGGACCGCAACGGTCCACGCCGGTAGCGTGAGCCGGGCCCGGCCAGGTAGCTCAGTTGGTACGAGCGTCCGACTGAAAATCGGAAGGTCGGCGGTTCGACCCCGCCCCTGGCCACCCACAAAATCAGCAGCGCAGCGGCCTCGTCGGTAGATCATCCGGCCGGGCCGTTGATCGTGCGGCCGAGGGACTACGTTTCAAGACGTGCCAGCGTTGTCCACGCCGTTCCTGGTGTCGGTCTACGGCTGGTTCGCGTTGGAGATCGGCCTGGTCGTACGCGATCTGGTCCGGCAGAAGGCCCGCCTGGGCCAGGATCGTGGGACACGCGCGATCGTCGCGTTCTCGCTCGCCGGATCGATCGCGCTCGCCATCGTGCTGGGGGCGCGGGTGCCGGCGTTGAACACACCGGTGCCGATCGCGTTCGCAATCGCGGGACTCGTCGCGATCTGGGTGGGCCTGGCCGTGCGTGTCTGGGCGGTGCTGACGCTCGGCGGATCGTTCAGCACGTTCCTTCAGGTGAACGCCGATCAGGTCGTGGTCACCCGTGGCCCGTACCGGTGGGTGCGGCACCCCTCGTACACCGGCCTGTTGCTGGTCGCCCTGGGGTTCGGCCTCGGTGCGGGCAACTGGCTGTCCCTGGCGATCTGCGCCGTCATCCCGCCGCTGGGACTGTTGCCGCGGATCGCGGTTGAGGAGTCCCAGCTGGTCCGGCAGCTCGGCGACGGGTACCGCAGGTACCAGAGGGCAACACATCGCCTCGTGCCGGGACTGTGGTAGCGCCGTCGATCGGAACGCCGACGCGGCGCGGTAAGTCCGGAGAGCGCACCGGGGAAGTCTCCGCCGTCCACGACGAGGGTTCGATCTGGCGGCCGGCGAGGCTGGCTGAGAAAATTTAAGATCGACCGCTTGTTGGATTAACTTTTCTGAGCTACAACTTGAGATATGACCAACCGGGTGCTGGACTGGCAGGAGCTGACGAACCTGACCAGGAACCAGCCGTTCATCGTGGAGCGGGTGCGGCTGGCTGGCACCGGCGTGGCGATCGAGGGCGAGTTCGAGCCGCCGCAACTGGCCCAGCTGAGCGTCGAGGACCAGATCTTCGTCACCGCGTTCGTGCGCTCCCATGGCTCCATCAAGGAGATGGAGCGGATCTTCGGCGTGAGCTATCCGACGATCAAGTCCCGGCTGAACCGGATCGCCGGACAGCTCGCGTTCGTCGAGACCGATCCCGGACCGTCCCGGGCCGACATCATCGACCGGCTGCGGCGGGGCGAGATCGACGCGCAGCAGGCGCTCACCGAACTGGAGGCTTGATCATGATTCCGCAGCTGATCACCGTCCGGATCCGGCGGCCACAGGGACGCGTGATCCGGATCTGGATCCCCGTCGTTCCCGTCCTGCTGCTGCTCTCACCACTGCTGATCCTCGGCGCGCTCGTGGTGGGCCTGGCGTGCCTCATGTACCGGGTCAACCCGTTGCGCGCCCTCGCCACCGGGTGGCGGGTGCTGTGGGCGATGTCGGGGACCCGGGTCGACGTCGAGCAGGGCAACACCGCCCTGCTCGTGAACATCCGATAAGGAGGAACCACCGTGAACCAACAGCGCAGGGACATCCTGCAGATGCTGTCCGAAGGAAAGATCACCTCGGAGGAGGCCGAACGGCTCCTGGCCGCGCTCGACCGGGACCAACCCGGCCCGGTCGGCTCGACCGGCGACCCCGCCGCCAAGGGCGCCCCGAAGTACCTGCGGGTGGTGGTGGACCTGGCGGAGAACAACCCCGATGGTCCGGGGCGCGTCAACGTGCGGGTGCCGCTACAGCTGCTGCGGGCCGGCGTACGCCTGACCAGCCTCATCCCGCAGCACGCGCTCCAGCAGGCCAGCGACGAGATGCGCAAGTCGGGGGTGCCCTTCGACCTGAGCCAGCTCAAGCCCGAGGATCTCGAGGCACTGATCGAGCACCTGCACGACATGACCGTCGAGGTCGACCAGCCCGACGTGAAGGTGCACGTCTACTGCGAGTAGGCCCGCACGAGACGGACCCCGATCAGGGTGCGCGAACACCCCGACGGGGCCCGTGACCTCGAACCGAACCACCGTAGGGGAGCCCGGCCACAAGGTGCCAACCACAAGATTAGCCGGGCTCCCCGGCGCCGGAGAAGCATCCAGTCTCCTGGTCCAACGGGCCGCGCTCAGCCCACGTCGTCGGCGATGCGCTTGCCCAGCTCCATGACCTTCTCGGCCGAGGTCGGGGTGGGGTCCAGCACGCCCACGGAGAAAATGACCGCACCAGAGGCGATCACGAGTGCCGGATTCTTCGCGTTGCCGATCAATACCGCGTCCGTGCCGACGTCATCGACCTGACGGATCAGCTGGTGGGTCTTTTCGTACGTGGCCTTGATGCCAGGCCAGTTGCCCGACGAACCCATGTTGGTCAGCAACACCACCTCCGCGGCGCCGCCCGTGACGCGGTAGGCGCATTGGGACTCGGCCAGGACCACGGGCTCCTTGACGGCGGTTCCGCCGAAGACCTCCGCTACGACGTCGGGCCCAGCCAGGTCGCAGGCCAGCCTGATCTCCTTGCCCTTGGCCGGCGGCGCGCCGCCCACCGACTGGTCGGTGCCGGCTGCGCCGGAATCCCCGGCCGGGCCATCGTCGCCTCCGCAGGCGGACAGCATGAAAACGGTTACGAGCGCCCCGGCGGCAACGAGACGGGCATGGCGTCGGGCAGATCTCACAATGTCCTCCTCGGGCAAGGCCTGGCCCACATGCGAACACGGGCGGACTTGTCGTGGTTGACCGCCACTTGCCAACTGCTTGTCCAATGGAGGTCAATGTCCCCACCCGCCGAAGTGGACCGGCCGGGCCACGTGGTGATCGGAGAGGCGATGGTGCACGAGGAGACCGACACGCCGATGGCCGACTCGTTTCGTACCTTCGGCGAGCTGCTGCGGTTTCTGCGCCACCGCGCTGGTCTGCGGCAGCGGGACCTCGCCGCCCGGGTCGGCTACACGGAGGCCCACGTCTCGAGGTTGGAAGGCGGGCATCGCCGGGTCGACCCGGTCGTCGTGGCGGCGTTGTTCGTGCCGGCCCTGAAGCTGGAGCGGCGGCCCGATCTGGCGGCGCGGCTTCTCACGCTCGCGGATCGCTCGCACCTGCCGGATCGCGCCGGCTCCCAGATCGCCTCGTACGGCATCCCCTTGCCGCCGCCCCATCTCGTGGCCCGACCTGACGCGATGGCGGCCCTGTTGTCGCTGATGGACGCGCAACGGGTCGTCGTGCTGTGCGGGCTCGCCGGGGCGGGCAAGACGACGTTGATGTCCGCGGCGGCCCGGCAGTGGGCGGATGGGCACGGTCCGGTGTGCTGGGCGGCCATGAGCCACTCGCTCGGCTCGGCGCCGCAGACGCTGTTACGCCGCATCGCCGCCGTCCTGCCCCGGATGGCCGGCAATGGCAGGGTGGCCGGCAATGACCGGTCCGATGAGGCCGAGGCGCTGCCGTTGGACCGGCAGTTGGAGCAGCTCGCGCCGGCGCTGGCCGAGACATCCTTGCTGGTCTGTGTCGACGACGCGCAACTCATGAGCCCGACCGACGGCCTGGCGGCACTGTCCTATCTGAGTGCGCACGGCGGTCTGCGGGTGCTGCTCGCCAGCCGCGAGCGACTGCCACTGGCCGACGCCGCCACGCTGCGACTGGCCGGCCTGGCCAAGGAACAGGCACTCGAGCTGACCACGCGCCTCGACCCCCGAATGCCGGTGCACCTGGCCGAGCGGTTGGCCGAACGGACCGGCGGCAATCCCATGCTGCTGCGCCTCGCGCTTGGTCAGGCCCTCCAGCCGGGTTGCGACCGCGAACGGCTGGTCGATCGGTTGGAGAGCGACCCGGAGGTCGGCGGCGACCTCCTCGACGCCGCGCTGGGTGGGTTGAGCGGGACCGCGACCGACCTCGTCTCGGTGCTGGCCGTCCTCCGCCAGCCGGTTGATCTGCACGACGCGACGCTCGTCCGGCATCTGCGGGCATGGCGGCCCGGGCTCGACACGCACCAGGCCGTGGCCGAGCTACGGGCGAGACACCTGCTCGACCATCCGAGCTCGGCGGCGCTGCACCCGTTCATCCGGGACCACCTGTACCTACGCATGGTCAACGACCCGCCGGGCCGGCGCCGACTGCACGCGATCGCCGCGGCGTACACCGAACGGGCCGACGATCCGCTCGAGGCGGCCTGGCACCTGAGCCAGTGCGGAGATCCGGGCCAGGCGGCCGACCTGCTCATCGCCCATGTACGCACGCTCGTCGGCCGCGGTCAGAACCTTCCGGCCGCCGACCTGGCGCAACGTTTGATAGACCAGGCACAGCACCAACAGCCGGACGAGGCCGAAGGGCCGGTCGACCGGGAGCTGCTGCGCCGGCTGCACCTGCTGCGGGGCGACCTGATGGTCAACACCGAGCGCGGAGCGGAGGCCGATGAGGCGTACCGGCGTGCGCTCGGCGAACCCATGCCGGCACCGGTACGCGCGTTCGTGGTGCTGCGTCTGGCCGAGAGCCTGCTCGAACGCCACCAGCCCGCCGAGGCACTGGCCCTGTGCGTGGGCACGCTCAGCGACCTCGGCGCGGCGGATGTGTTGCTGCGCGCCCGTCTCGACGCGGCCCAGGCCTGGGCCCGGATCGAGCTGTCGGAGTACAAGGAGGCGCTCGATCTGGCTCGCCGCTCCCTGGAGTCGGCCGCACCCCTGGCCGCGGTCGCCCCGCAGCTGGCCGGCGAGGTGGTCGCTCGCGCGGAGTGGACCCTCGGCGTCGCGCTGCGCTTTCTCATCCCCGGCCAGCGGACGCGCTGGTTGGACAACCGCGACGATGCCGCCGCGCACCTGCACCGCTCGGTCGGGGCGGCGCGGGCGACGGGCATGCACCATCTCGCCGCCCGAGCGCTGCTCAACCTGGGCGCCCTGCGCTGGGAGGCGGGCGACATGGCGGGCGCGTTGGTCGAGTTCAGGCAGGCCGAGGCGACGGCCCGGGTCAGCGCGGACAGCGTCGGCGTGGCCCGAGCGCTCAGCAGCATCGCCATGGCCCACTGGGGTCTCGGTGAGCTCAATGAGGCGCTCAGGTTCTATGACGAGGCGCTGGCCCTGCGGGGACGCCTCGCCGACACCCACGGAGCGCTGAACACGAAGGTGAGCATGGCATGCGCGCTCATGAACCTTGGCCGGACCGGAGAGGCTCTCACCATCGTCGAGGAGGTGGCCGGCGCGCGACAGGCCGAACCGCGGGTCCGCGTCTACGCCCTCGACACGCACGGCATCGTCCTGCTGGCTACCGGCAAGCCGGACCCGGCGCTCCGCACCGTCCAGCAGGCGCTGGATCTGGCGCGCCAGAACACCCCCGCGATAGCGCCGCTGGTCGAGCTGCACGTCGCCCTGTGCCGGCTGATCCTCGGTGATCCGGAGCCGGCCCGGAAGCTGGCCGGCGGCGACATCAACGCCCACACCTTCGAGGACGAACTGGACCTGATGTTCCTCCGCGGCGCGCTGGCGCACGCCGATCGCGACGCACCCGCGATCGCGCGCGTCGCGGCCGACCTGTCCGCCTGGGTTGAAACCCGCGGCATCACCCTGCACGCACAGACACCCGGCCGGTTGCTGGCGGCGTTCGAACGGCGGGTTCCGCTCCGGGAGCTTCCCCGGTTGATGTGGTGCGCGCGGGACGGCGACGGGGCGGCCGGCGTTCCCCCCGGATGAGCGGGCGCCTCGCGCGCCTGACGAACGGTCAGTTTCGAAGAAGCCCCTCCGCCGGGCGGCTCCTAGCATGAAGATCGTCACCAACTACGAACGGCAGGCGAGGACCCGCGATGAGCGATACGAGGAAGGCGGCCAAGAAGACCGCCGCGACCGACAAGACGTACGAGGGATTCACCGACGACGAACGCGCCGCCATGAAGGAGCGCGCCAAGGAGCTGAAGGCGGCCGGGCGCCGCGGCCCAAGCGCCAAGGCGGACGAGGAGAGCGAGGTCCTCGCGAAGATCGCCGAGTTGCCGCCACCGGATCGCGCCATGGCCGAGCGGATCCATGCCATCGTCAAGGCCAGCGCGCCGGACCTGATCCCGAAACTCTGGTACGGGATGCCGGCCTATGCCAAGGGCGGCAAGGTGGTCTGCTTCTTCCAGAGCGCGCAGAAGTTCAACTCGAGGTACGCGACGTTCGGCTTCAACGACACCGCGAAGCTCGACGACGGCACCATGTGGCCGACCGCCTTCGCCCTGACGAAGTTGACCACCGCCGCCCAGGCGCGGATCGCCGAGCTCGTGAGGAAGGCGGCGAGTTGAGGATCTGCCCACGCGGACCGCGGCCCGGTTGAGTTCAGGACTGGGCCCCGGTGATGTTGACCATCCAGGCGATGCCGAACTTGTCCACGCACTGGCCGAACTCGTCGCCCCAGATCTGCTTCTCCAGCGGCATCGTCACCTGACCGCCCCGGGACAGCTTCTTCCAGTAGCCCCGCAACGCCTCGGCGTCGTCACCGCTGAGGCTGATCGTGATGTTGTTGCCCGCCGAGTGCTCCATGCCGGGCGGCATGTCGGAGGCCATCAGCGTGAACCCGTTGTCGGTGAACATCGTCGCGTGCATGATCTTGTTGCGCAGGCCGGCCTCCTTGGTGCCGTACTGGCCAAACGTGCTCAGCTCCAGTTCGCCGCCGAAGACGGTGGCGTAGAACTTCATCGCGGCGCGCGCGTTGCCGTTGAAGCTCAGGTACGGATTGAGACGCAGTGTCACAGGATCCTCCTCGATCCACAGGGAGCGGTATCCGGTGAGCCTAGTCCGCCATCCCACGGAACCGAGCGAGCTTCCGGGATGTCGGACGCGGCGTGGACGATGCGACCATGGCTGCTCGGTTCGGACCGCATCGGTGGCCGGCCGGACACCACGTCGATGCCAACGACCACATGTACCGCGGCTCGCATTCACCGTGGCCGACCCCGCCGACGCGGCGGGCCCGTGAATGAGTTACGTCATTCTGCGATGTGGCTACTTGCGGTATGGCGATCACGACCCACCGCGGCCATACTGATGGCAGGGGACGGGGAGAGACAGCCTCGAAATGGTTGAGCGGCACCCGGCTGGCACCAGGCGCCGCATAGGCAACCCCTTCGGAGGAGGGATTGGACCCACTTCCACTATCTTCGCGCAGATAGCTCCCTCCTCGCAAGGTGAGGCTGTCTCCCCCGATGGACGCGGGAGGGAGCACACGAATGACCGTCTACTATCCGGGGCCCAATCCTCGAATCACCGATGAGGTGTTCGAAGTGATGGGGCCCGTCTACCAACGATTCGCCATCGGCGAGCTTCAACAGGTGCACATCGCCCGGGGGGATATCCGAGCATTCCGCCGCTCGTATGTGATCCGCGCGCTCCACCGGGGCGAGCTGGTCACACTGTTCCAGACGACCGACCGTCTTACACTGCGGAAGGTCGCCCGCGCCGTTCTGCGTGCCCTGGAGCGCGCCGAAGCATCACGGAGCGCTGGTCAATACTTCCAGCCCGCGGCGTAACGCTGTAGTCTCACGGCGTCATGTCATAGGGCGATACGCCGATCTGCCGTATTGCAGGTACGCGGGTCGGACACCGAGAGGGCGTTACGGCGTCATGGTCTCAGAGTCGCCTGCGGTGGCCCGCCGCCGCCTCCGGCTCGCGTTGCGCAAGGCGCGCGAGGCGAGTGGCCTCACCCAAGGACAGGTCGCCGAGGCCCTGGAGTGGTCTCTGTCCAAGGTGAACCGGATCGAGAACGGCGATGTCACCGTGTCCTCGACCGACCTTCGCGCGCTCGTGGGTCTTCTCGGCATCGCCGACAAGGACCTCGTCGACCGCATGACCCAGGACGCGCGCGTGTCGCGGCAACGCGGGTGGTGGGATCAACCCCAGTACCGGGAACACGTCACGCCGGCCACACTCCAACTACTGCAGTTCGAGAGCGAGGCGACCGCCGTCCGGTCGTTCCAGCCCACGGTGATCCCCGGGCTGTTGCAGACGCGCGCTTACGCGGAGACGGTTCTCAACTTCTGGGTGCACCAACTGCCCGACGTCGCCCGCGCGGCCCGGCTCGAGATCCGGATGCAACGCCGGGCCCACGTCATCGAGCGCCCCGATCCACCGATGTACCTGATCGTGCTCGACGAGTCGATCCTGCATCGGGCCTTCGGCGGGCCGAAGGTCATGGCCGAACAGCTCGAGGAGCTCGCGGCCTACGTGGACAATCCCTCGGTCATCGTCCGCGTCCTCCCGCTGGCCGACGCCGGCGCGGCCGCGATGACCGGACCCTTCACCGTCTTCGACCTGGGCGATGAGGAGAACGCGGTCCTCTACCGGGAGTTCGGCGAGGGCGACGATATCGCGCATGCCCCGGAACGGGTCGAGCGCTATCGAAAGGTTTTCGAGACCATCTGGGAGGTGGCGTTGCCCGAGGAGCGGTCGGCTCGCCGGATCCGGGCCAAGGCGGCCGACCTCTTGGCTCGCCTGGATTAGCCAGCCTGTCAGATTGAACCCTACGCGGTAGTGTGCCACGATATGCTGGTTTTGTCCAGCCTACTACGGAGGATAGCGTTGACAGACTCCCGTGGCACGCACGCGTGGCGCAAGAGCAGCCGATGCGACACGAGTGCCTGTGTCGAGATAGCGACAGCCGGCGAAGCCGTGCTGATGCGGAACTCCACGACCGCTCATGATGTTCTCCGCTTGCCCGTCGACACTTGGCGGTCCTTCGTCGCGGGCCTGAAACACGGAGAATTCGACCTTGCCTGAGTCATCGTCCGGAAGCGATCACGAAACCAACGGAGGCCAGATCCGGCAGGAAAGCAAGACGTAGAAGATTACCGATGCCTCTCTGGTGTTGGTTTGCCCTCTGCTCCTATCCTTGGAAGTGACTGGGATGGGGGTAGTAGTGCGCGATCGTCTTGCGTGGCGTAGGCCCGCCAGGTGTGACTCCAGTACATGTGTCGAGATCGCTTTCAACGGCGGCGAGGTGCTGATCAGGAACTCGAACGTTCCCGATGTCCATCTCGCGTTCCCGCGCGGCGAGTGGCAGGCGTTTGTTCGCGACCTGTGCGAGCGAACCCCTGGGAATGCGGGGGATCGACTGGCCGCCTGACCTCAAGCCGACGCGAGCGTGCGAGCGGCGCCAACGTAACAACTCGGTCGATGCCGTGATGTCGATGCCGGGCCCACCCGGCATCGCGTCAGGAGCGGCGTGGGGATTTTGCACGTCGTCGACGTATTCCTCTGCCATCTGCATTTGCGCGTTGAACCTGCGTGAAACGTGAGAGCCGGCATCTTCCCCCGCCAGAAGGATCATAATATCGGCGGCACCCGGAAATATTGATGTTGTTGTATCATCTCTGGGCATCACATCAACGTGAACAGCGCGGGGCGGCGTACCGCGAAAGGGCGATCATAGATGGTCGACAACGAGGGCCTGGAATGGCGCCGCAGCAGCTATTCCGGTCCGAGTTCCTGTGTCGAGGTCGCCATAGCCGCGGACCGCGTGTACGTACGCAAGTCCAGCGATCCGGACGTGCGCCTGGTCTTCTCGCACGAGGAGTGGCGGATGTTCGTTCGCGGGCTGGCCGACCGGCACACCGACGGCGACGACTAGCCGCCGACCGGCTGGCCCAACCGACGGGGCGGTACAGCTAGGGCTCGGACGAATCGCGCCGCTTGAGGGTGGCCACGGTCGAACTGGCCAGAGTCAGCAGGCACTCGGACAGGTGGCCGTCGGCCATGGCCGCGCCGAACAGGGCCACTCCCGTCGACGCGTCGGCGTTGGCGTACGCGCTGACGAACCGGGCCACCCACCGCGCGTCGTACCGTGCCTCGTCGATGCCGGGGAAGTCGAGAGCCGCGAACGTGCCGGGGGTGGCGTCGCCGACGAGCGTCGCGGCCAGACACCAGGCGACGTCGTAGGCCCCTCGAACACCCCGCCGGTCGACGGCCGCGTCGAACGCGCCCACCACGGCATCGCGGTCACCCCGTAGCGCCGAGTCGATGACGGTGGTGGCGTCGCGGTACACCTCCGTCGGGAGGTCCCCCTCTGGAAGTTCGCCGGGGGTGCCGCCTGCCTGGTTCACGCTGCGCAGCGTATGCCGCCGATGCAAATCGATTCCGGGTAATCGCCCGATTCTTTCAGCCAACTCCCAGGAAGCCGACGCGAGCTTGCGAGCGGCGCCAACAGCAACTTCTCAGCGGCGCCGCAACAGGCAGGTGAGCCGGGCCGTGCACAGCCGCTCGCCGGCCTCATCGGTGATCACCACCTCGTACGTGGCCACCGAGCCACCGAGGTGCAGCGGTGTCGCCACCCCAGTGACCCGGCCGGTCCGCGTCGATCGGTGGTGTGTGGCCGAGATCTCGACGCCGACGGCGTATCCGCCGAACGACATCGCCGCGTGCATGGACGCGCCGACGGAGCCCAGCGACTCGGCGAGCGCGCAGGAGGCGCCGCCGTGCAGCAGGCCGAACGGCTGCGTGTTCCCATCGACGGGCATGGTCCCGACGATGCGCTCCGGCGAGGCCTCCAGGATCTCGATGCCGAGTCGTTCGCCGAGTCCACCCGCCCATCCCGCGAATTCGGTCGCCACCAAGGCTGGCCCATCGGTCACAGCGTCACGCTACCGTGGGGGTACGCCGGGAGCGGGCGACCGCCGTATCGGCGAGGCACCGAGGCGCGCTAGTCTCCGGTGCGAGCCGCGCCCCACCCGGTGGAGACCCCGCTCACTACGGGTCGGCGAGCGCGTGCCGTGGAGGAGGAACCGATGCGCCGGCTTCGATCTGGCGTCGCGCGGGCCAGCGCGGCGGCGGTCACGGTGTTCATGGCGTTGGCCGCGACCGGATGCGGAGATCGACAGACACCTGTCGATGATCCCCTCGCCGGACCCGCCAACGCGGTCCGCCTCTATGGAAGCGACGGCAACATGCTCAACGGCGTCGGCGAGCGGCTCAAGGCCTACCCCGACTCGCTGACCGGCATGAAGGGGACGGCGCCCTTTACCCGGCTGCCGCGCACTTTCCGTGACCGGCTACGCACGATCGACCGCGGCCTCAAGGACGATCTGTACTCGGGCGAGTCCTACGACGCCGTGGCCATCAGTGCCCTGGCCGCTCAGATCGCCGGGTCGACCCGGTCGCGCGCGATCGCGAGCCAGATCACCGGTGTGACCAACGTCGGCACCGTGTGCGAGACCCTCAACGCCTGCTTCAATCTGATCGCGGCCGGCCGGGACATCGCCTACCGCGGGTTCTCGCTGCGCCTCAGCGGGTTCACCGACGCCGGCGAGCCCGCCGCCGGAACGTACGGTGTGCTGCGCTTCTCGGCCCAGAACAAGCTCGACGAGAGCCTGACGGAGTTCGTTCCGGCCGGCGACCCCGACCAGGCCTCCCGGGCCCGCCCTCCTCGGGGTGGCTCGGCGGCCAGCAACGAGCCGCCGCTCAAGATTGGGGCGCTGCTGCCGCACACGGGCAGCCTCTCCTCGGCCGGCCCGCCCATGTTCGCCGGCGCGCAGCTCGCCGTCCGCGAGATCAACCAGCTCGGCGGCGTGCTCGGCAAGCCGGTCGAGTGGCTGGACGGCGACGACGGTACCGACGCGGCGAAGGCCAAGGCGACCGCGCAGCGGCTGATCCGGGAAGGCGTGCAGGTGATCGTCGGTGCTGGCGCCTCCGGCATCACCAAGGCGGTGCTGCCGGTGACGGTGCCGGCCGGCGTCGTGCTCTTCTCGCCGTGCAACACGGCCGCCGAGCTGACCACGGCGGACGACGACGGGCTCTACTTCCGCACCGCACCGCCCGACGGGCTCCAGGCCACGGCGCTGACCGACATCATCATGCGCGACGGGGTACGCAAGATCGCCATCGTCGCCCGCGATGACGCGTACGGGAAGGGCCTCATGGACTCGGTCAGGGAGCGCCTGCTCGCCGCCGGTCTCACCGCGACCGATGTGAAGACCGTCCCGTACAACAGCGAGACACCCGACTTCTCCGGTCTCGGCGCCGACATCAAGGCCTTCGATCCGGACGGCGTGCTCGTCATCGGCTTCGACGAGACGGCCGACGCGATCAACGAGATGTGGAAGGCCGGCCTCGAGTCGCGCACGCGCTGAGCCCTCACCTCAGGCTACGGTGTGCACGTCAGTGTCTTCGTCACTGTCTTCGAGGAGGCACCTCATGACCGAGAGCGAGAATGTCGAGACACGGGGTGAGGAGCGCGTTGAGCTGATCACCGCCGACACCAACAACGACGGCAAGACCGATCTGTGGGTCGTGGACACCGACGGCGACGGCAAGGCCGACCTGTTCCAGTTCGACCACTCGGGCGATGGCAACATCGACCTGACGATCTCGGACCTGGACCAGGACGGGAACCCCGACCAGATCGTCAAGGGCGATGGGGGCGTGCCGCCGGAGTAGCCTGCCCGTCCGCCTGATCGACCTCAACCGGCAGCGATCCGGTCGTACCACGCGGCGGCGGCGTTCCCGGCCACAACGCAGCGCGGCCGAACAACGCCGTCGTCGCCGGCACGAGCAACAGGGAGATCACGAACGCGACGACCAGGATGCCCAGGGTCACCGCGAAGCCGATCTCCACGAAGAACGGCACGCCGGTCAACAGCAGCGAGCCGAAGGTGCCGGCCAGGATCAGCGCGGCCGCCGCGACCGCGGGCCCGGCGTGCGCGACGGCCAGACCAGCCGCGTCGCGCACGCTCCGCCCATCCCGTACCTCCTCCCGCAGTCGCGCCGTGACAAGGATGTTGTAGTCGGTACCGATGGCCGTCACGAACAGGTACAGGATGATCGGGATCGTGAAGGCGAGGCCCGGTCGACCGAGGCCCTCGCCGAACACGAGAGCCGACGCCCCCAGCGTCGCCGCGAAGCCGCCGATCACCATCGCGACGAGATAGACCGGCGTCAGCACCGCGCGCAGTAGGCCGGCCAGGATCAGCAGGAACAGCACCCCGGCCACCGGGAACACCACGGCGAGGTCCCGCTGCGTGACGTCCCGCACGTCGGCGAAGGCCATCGTCTGACCGCCGATGAACACCTGGGTACCCGCGGGCGCGGCGGCGAGGGCGGCGTCCCGCAGTGGCCCGCCGACCAGATCGAGCGCCGCCGTCGAGTACGGCTCCACGGCGAGCAGCAGAGGCACGACGACCACCTGCCCATCGGCGGAGAACCGCGGCTGCTGCGGGGTGGCCACCCCGTCGACCGCGGCGAGGCGTCCGACGAACGCCTGCACGGACGCCGGGCTCACCGGACGGCTGAGGGCGAGGTACACCTCCGTAGGCTGCAGCGCACCGGCCGGGAAGCCGCGCTTGAGATCCTCGTACGCCGTGCGGGCCTCCGTCCGGCTCGGCAGCTGCCCGATCGGGTCGTACGTGGGCCGGAACACCAGCGTGCCGGCCGCCGGGCCGGCGAGGAGAATCACGCTGACCACGACAACCGCGGCCGGGCGCCGGGCAACGAGCCGCCCCAGCGCCGCGAATCCGCTCCGGCGCGGTGACCGCCGAGCGGCGGACGGCCAGAACACGAGCCGGCCGAGGAGAACCACGACCGCGGGCACGAGGGTCAGCGCCGCCAGCATCATCACCAGGGTCCCGATGGCCAGCGCCGGCCCGAGCGTGGTGAAGAAGCCCAACGCGGCCAGCACGAGCGCCCCGAACGCGGCGATGACCGCGGACGCCGCCGAGAAGATCGCCTCCCCGACGCGTTCGACGGCGGCGACGATCGCCGCCCGCGGGTCGTCGCCGGCCCGCAAACGCTCGCGCAGCCGGAACAACAGGAACAGGACGTAGTCGGTGCCGATGCCGAACAGGACGACCGTGAGCATCGTGGGCACCTCCTGGCCCACGTCGAACCCGAACACCTTCGCCGCCACCGCGACGAGCGACGTGGTCACCGCGTACACGAGTCCCACCGCGAGCAGCGGCAGGGCCGCCGCCACCGGGCTGCGGAAGATGACCAGCAGGAGCACGAGAATGAGCGCGAGCGTGACCCCGGTCACGATCTTCTCGGCGTCCGCCACGGCCTGCCGGTTGTCGGCCACCACGGCGGCCTGGCCGGTCATCCCCGCGGTCAGGCCGCTCCCGTCCAGCGCCGTCCGGGTGTCCCGGCGCAGGTCGAGCACGGCCTGCCGTACCCGGTCATCCTCGGCCGGTGCGGTGAAGCCCACGGTGACCAGCGCCAGCGTGCGATCCGGCGACACCGATCGGCCGTCGAAGGAAGCGCCTCTCACCGCGTCCGTCCGGGTCGAATTGAGCCGTTCGACCAGCCGCCCCACGCCGCCGAGGTCGGTCGCCGAAAGCGCGGCGCCGTCGTCCCGCTTCACCACGATGACCGCGCTGGCGCCACCCGCCTCGGGAAAGGCCCGGGCGGCCAGGGCCGCGGCCTGCGCCGACTCGCTCGTGGCCGGCAGGAACGCCGCCTGGTCGGCGTTCGTGACGTCGGCGATCCTCGGTGAGAACGCGATGACCGCCGCGGCGGCCACCAGCCAGCCGATGATGACGAACAGTGGCCGGGCGGTGACAGCCCTGGCGATCGACCCGAACATCGCGTTCCCCCAGCCTGGGTGCGTTTGTGGCGCCCTATGCCTTCTGTCGTTTAGTGACTAATGGCTCTCAATGCCTAGTGTCTTGGACTGCCTCATGTCATAGGATGCCACATGTCACGCGACGTCACGAGGCGATCTATGACACGATTGCTGTGTGGTCACCCTCGACCCGGCGGCACCCACGCGCAGGGAGCGCAAGAAGCTCGAGACGCGGCAGGCGCTCGAGCACGCCGCGCTGCGCCTTTTCGCCGAGCGCGGGTACGAGCAGACGACCGTGGAAGAAATCGCCGAGGCGGCTGACGTGGCCGTGCGGACGTTCTTCCGCTACTTCTCGTCCAAGCAGGACGTGCTCTTCGGCGATGTGGTGAAGGACAGGGTCAGCCGGTTGCGCACCGAGCTGGCGAGCCGCCCACGGCGCGAGTCGGTGATCACCTCGATCACCACCGTGATGGACCTGCTCGACGTGGCCGGCGAGGACGAGGAGGAACAGATCCTCGCCCGGTTCGACCTGCTGCGCCATCAGCCGTCACTGCGGACCCGCTACCTCGACCTGATCAACGCGATGCGACTGGTGGTGGTGGAGTTCGTGGCCGACCGGACCGGCATGGACCCGCGCCACGACATGTACCCGCACCTCTTGGCCGGCGCAGCGGCGGCGTCCTGGGACACCTCGCTCACCCTGTGGGCCGAGTCCCACGGCAAGCTCTCGCTGCGCGACCTTCGCAACGAGGCGTTCGCCGCGCTCAGCGCCGGGCTGCCCAAACCGGGTTAGGCGAGCGTGAGCGTCGCCACGTAGAACGGGGCATCGGCGTCGTCGACATCATCGAGCCGCCACGCCGTCGACCGGGTCAGACCGGCCAACTCCTCGGGCGTACACAGTAGATAGTCGAACCATTCGGTGGCGAGGTCGCGGTACCGCACCCGTACCCGCAGCTCGCCTCCCATCCGTCCGGCCGCCCGGTTGCGGGCGTGGTAGGCCAGATGCAACTCGTCGGTACCGCCGTAGGGGTCGGTGCCCTGCGCGATGATGCGGGCACCAGGGCGAGCCATGGCCGCGAGCGCCCCGAGGAACCCGGGCGCGGACTCGCGCGACCCGAGCAGTCCGACGTTGTTGCCGAACAGCGCGAAGCGGTCGTACCTCGCCCCCGACGCGACGTGCTCCGCCACCGTGGCGCACACGGTCTGGCGTACCCCTCGAGCCGCCGCCACCTCGACCGCGCCCGGCGAGACGTCCAGCGCCGTCACGGGTACGCCGCGATCCTGCAGGGCCAGGGCGAGCCGACCGGCGCCGGCGCCGACGTCCAGGGTGGGCGCGTCGAGCATTTCGAGCGCCCGCAGGTCGAACGGTTGCCACTGATCGGGCCCGCTCAGGTAACGGGCGGCCGGGGCACCATTGATCATGCCGTCGTCGCGCTCCACGATCTCGATGACGGACCGGGGAATGCGGCCGCCGATGGTGGGGCGGGGGCCCTGGCCCCTCTGCTCGGCCAGCGCGGCTCGCATGGTCTCGCCGAACGCGTCACCGATGCGCGGATGCTCCACCATGGTTACAGGGCTCGCCGGCCCTCGAAGGCACGGCCCAGGGTTATCTCGTCGGCGTACTCGAGGTCGCCACCGACCGGTAGGCCGCTGGCCAGGCGGGTCACGGCGATGCCCATCGGTTTGACCAGCAGAGCGATGTAGGTCGCGGTCGCCTCGCCCTCGGTGTTCGGGTCGGTGGCCAGGATCAGCTCCTTGACTGACCCGTCGGCCAGGCGCGACATGAGTTCGCGCACGCGCAGGGCATCCGGGCCGATGCCCTCCAGCGGGTTGATCGCGCCGCCGAGCACGTGGTAGCGGCCGCGGAACTCGCCGGTCTTCTCGACCGCCACGACGTCCTTCGGCTCCTCGACCACGCAGATGATGTCGTCGGTACGCCGGGGGTCCCGACAGATGCGGCACTGCTCCGACTCGGCGACGTTGTAGCAGGTACCGCAGAACCGCACCAGCTCCTTGACCCGCTGCATCGCGGTGGCGAGCCGGATCACGTCGGCCGGGTCGGACTGCAGCAGGTGGAACGCGAGGCGCTGCGCGCTCTTGGGTCCGATGCCGGGCAGCCGGCCCAGCTCGTCGATGAGGTCGGCGATGGCGCCCTCGTACATGGCGAGCTACAGACCGGGCAGACCGAGGCCGCCCATGCCGGAGCCGAGCGGACCCATCTTCTCCTCCATGAGCTTGCGCGCCGCCTCGGTGGCGTTGTGCAGGGCGGCGACCACGAGGTCCTCAAGCGTCTCAACGTCGTCGGGGTCGACGACCTTCGGGTCGATCTTCAGAGACTTGAAGTCCCCGGTCGCCGTCATGGTCACGGTCACCAGCCCGCCGCCCGCCGTTCCGGTCACCTCGGCGTCGGCCAGCTCGGCCTGTGCGTCGGCCAGCTGCTGTTGCATCTTCTGGGCCTGCTGCATCAGTTGCTGCAGGTTCGGTTGTCCCCCTGGCCGCACCGCGGGCTCCTTCGTTCGGTGGCTCATGTCCGGTCCCGAGCCTAGCGGCCCGAGATACGCGGCTACTCGCCGATGCGCTCGGCGCCGAGCTGCTCCGTCAGGAGCCGGATCGCCTGCTCCTCGCTGTTCTGCCGGGCGGTGGCCGGATCGACCGCGTCGTCGAGGGGTTCGTCGCCGGGATCGAACCCCGGATCGGCCGCCGCCTTCGCCGCCGGTTTGGCTGACGACTTCCGGGCCGCCTTCTGCGGCGTCTGCTGTTGCGGTGCCGTCCTGGCCGACCCGGCGGAGGACGCCCCACCGAGGCGGGCGGGCGTCGGCCAGTCCCCGGACCGCGCCGGCTCGGGTTCCGGGTCGGGCGTTGGCAGTTGGGGCGCGCGGCCGGTCTGGTCGCCGCCGAGCTCGGCGCGAACGCGCCACGTCCCGCCCAGCACCTCGCCGATCGCCTCCACGAGCAGATCGGCCTGCGCACCGAACATGTTCGCGTGCACCAGATGCTGGAACACCAGGACGATCTCTTCGCCCTGGACCTCGCGGACCGTCGCCTCGCGGACCACCGCCCAGGCGCGCGGGCTGCGGCGCCGGACCACGGTGAGCACCTCGTCCCACACCCGCCGCACGGCGGCCGCGTCGATGCTGTGCTCCATTGCGTTCGCTTCTGTGCTTATTGGAGTTACGGCCGACTCCTTCGGCTGGCTCTTCTTCGGCTGGTCCGCTTTCGGCGGCGGTGGCGGTGGCGGCGGCGCGTCCTCGGCGAGGGCTGGCGCGGGTACGGTCGGGAACGATCCGGACGGCGAGGTCACGGAGAGGCGGCGCTCCATCCGCTCCAGCCGGTGCACCAGGGCGGCCTGGGAGTCGTCCGCCCCGGGCAGCAGCATGCGGGCGACGATGAGCTCCAGCAGCAGCCGCGGCGCGGTGGTCCCGCGCATCTCGGTCAGGCCGGCGTGCGCGATGTCGGCCATGCGGGACACGGTGCCGGCGCCCATCCGGGCCGCCTGGGAACCCATCCGCTCCAACTGGTCCTCGGGCGCGTCGATGATGCCGCTCGCGGCGGCGTCGGGGACCTGTTGGAGCACGATGATGTCGCGCAGCCGCTCCAGCAGGTCCGAGGCGAAGCGGCGCGGATCGTGCCCGGCCTCGGCGACCCGGTCGACCGTGGCGAAGGCGGCCGCGCCGTCACCGGCGGCCAACGCGTCGGTCATCTCGTCGATCAGGGCCACATCGGTGACGCCCAGCAGCGCGGCCGCGTGGGCGTAGGTGACGCCGTCGGCGCCGGCGCCCGCGATCAGCTGGTCGAGCACCGAGAGCGAGTCGCGGACCGATCCTCCGCCGGCCCGCACCACGAGCGGGAAGACCGCCGGCTCGACGCGGACTCCCTCGGACTGGCAGAGCGTCTCGAGGTACGGGCGCAGGACCCGGGGCGGGATCAACCGGAACGGGTAGTGGTGCGTACGCGACTTGATCGTGCCGAGGACCTTCTCGGGCTCGGTGGTCGCGAAGATGAACGTGACGTACTCGGGCGGCTCCTCCACGAGTTTGAGCAGCGCGTTGAAGCCCTGCGTGGAGACCATGTGGGCCTCGTCGATCACGTACACCTTGAACCGGCTGGCCACCGGCGCGAAGAACGCGCGCTCGCGCAGCTCGCGGGCGTCGTCGACGCCACCGTGGCTGGCCGCGTCGATCTCGATGACATCGATGGAGCCGCCGCCGGCGGGGGCCAGCGCCAGGCAGGAGTCGCATTCGCCGCACGGCTCGGGCGTTGGGCCCTTGGCGCAATTGAGGGAACGGGCGAGGATCCTCGCGGACGAGGTCTTCCCGCACCCGCGGGGGCCGGAGAAGAGGTACGCGTGGTGGAGGCGCCCCGACCGTAGCGCCTGGGCCAACGGCTCGGTCACGTGCTCCTGCCCGATGACCTCGGCGAACGTCTGGGGCCGGTACTTGCGGTACAACGCAACCGCCACGACCTGTCCCCCCCTTTCCGGATTACGGGCCTGGGCCACGGTACCGCTCGGGGCGGACACCTGACCGCACCGGCCGGACCTGCCCGTGACCCGGACGTAACCCCATCGATGCCATATTGTGGGCAACTCGCGCCGTACCATCTCGTTGTGACGTCCGGTAGGCGGCTCTGGGCTGCCGTGGTCGCCTTGGGTGTGGCCGCGGCCCCCTTGGCCGGGACCGCCTTGGCCGCGGCCGCCTTGGCCGCGGCCGCTGACCCGATCGCGCTGGCGCCCCGGCACGCGGCGCAGGGTTGGGTGGACCTGGCCCAGGCCGGCGCCTCGGTGCTCGGTTGCCCGGAGGGCGCGACCGCATGCCTGGACCGGTCGGACCCGAACGTGCCCACCGGCTGGGTCGACGTCGACGCCGATCCGTCCACAGTGAACTCAAGCCGAGCCGTGCTCGCCCTGCCGGCGGGCGCCGCGGTCACCTGGGCGGGTCTGTACTGGGGTGGTGAGCGCCTCACCGGGTCGCCCCCTCTGGAGCCGAACCGGGTGCTTCTGGCGGTCGGCGACTCCGCGTACACAGAGGTCTCGGCGGCGGCGCTGGCCGAGGCTGGCCCGGACTTCCAGGCGTACGCGGACATCACGGCACTGTTGGGGCCGGTCGCGGGCTCGACGGTTCCGCTCGCCGCGGCCAACGTCTCGGTGGCCGGCGGGCCGGGCCACGTCGGTGGATGGACGGTCGTCGTCGCGTACTCCTATCCCGAGGGACCCGACGGCCGGCACCCGGCCACCTATCGGAGCGTCGCGGTGTATGACGCGATGGTCGGGTCCGGCCCGCAGGAGCTGCGACTCGACGGGCTCGTGACCGGTACGGAGGACGCCCGGCTGACGACGGCGCTGCTGTTCGCCGCGCCGGGCGTGGACGTGGCCCTGGACGGTACGGCGGTCGCCCGATCGGGCGACGGCGTCACCGGGGTGTCGGGCGTGCCCGGCCCCGGGTACCACCTCGCCACCTCCGCGGTCCCGGGCGGCTCAGGTTCGTCGGCAACGGTGGCGCTCTCTTCCGGCCCCGTCGGTGCCGTCCTGGGTCTGAGCCGCCTGCTGCCGGCGAAGGTCGACCTGTCGGTGGCCTCCTCCTTGACACCCTCTTCCCTGTCGGTCGGTGCCGACGCAACACTCAAGGTCTCTGTCCGCAACGACTCCGACGTCCGGGCTACCGGCGTGGCCGTCGCGCTGCGCCTGCCGTCCGGTCTGACGCTGAACGCGGGCGTCCCGGGGTACGACGCGGGGCGGGGCGTGTGGTCGGTCGGCTCGGTCCCGGCCCGCGGCTCGGCCTCCCTCGTCCTGCCCTTGCGCGTACTGGCCGCCGGCCCCTTGTCGGCCGTGGCCGAGATCAGTTCCTCGCACCTGCCCGACCTGGACTCGTCCCCGGGCGACGGTCAGCCGGACCAGGATGATCTCGCCTCGGTCGCCGTGATCGTGGCCTCGCCCTCCGCGCCCGCCGCCACCAGCGCCGCCGCGCAGGCTTCGGTGCCGTCGCCGTCTGCCACCCCGTGGTCCCGCTTCGCTCCAGCCGCCCTGATCGGGATCGGCCTGGTCGCGCTGGGACTCCTGATGCTGCTGATCGTCGTGGTGCGCGGCCGCACGGGCTAGTACTGCAACGGCGGTTCGGTCGGCATGGTGTGCCCGCGTCGGCGGTAGTGGCTGGCGCGGGCTTGCCATTGTCGGCAGCGTCGGAACCAGGACCATGCCCGGATGCGTGTCCAGGTGTTGGTC
>Ga0307415_100000106_pt1 | contig 35422 bp, 33 predicted proteins | sample DK1Cmetagenome_FD_204524 | JGI IMG/M metagenome (GOLD analysis project Ga0307415, IMG submission 204524) | Maize rhizosphere microbial communities from greenhouse at UC Davis, California, United States - DK15-C-2 | ecosystem: Host-associated > Plants > Roots > Rhizosphere > Soil | place: USA... | reverse complement strand
CGACGGCTGATCCCCGGGGATCTCGCTGCTCATGGGTGCCTCCTCAACGGACGGACGAGGAGGATGAGTGCCACATGGGTGCCTTTGATAACTGCCGTGTGAACGCAAGCATCGACATCTCGTGACCAGGCGCAATGCTTCGATCGCGCCTCTGACCTTGGCGTTTGCTGTTGTTGTGTATCGGCTTCTGCTGTCTGGTTGCAGGGTGTTCGCCGCCTGTTCGCCGCCTGCTGATGGGAGGTGGTCTGTCCGTAACGCTCTCGGGACGGAATGCGGCCACACTGGCGCCGGAGCGACGATGCTTGGGATGGTGTCTGGAGTCGGAGGGCCTCCATGCGTCGAGGATCATGGCGGTAACTGACGGTGACCGGTGGGCATGGGCACGCCGGTGGCCGGCCGTGTTGGCGTGGGCGCTGTGGGCGCTGGCCATCCTCGGCCTGCTCGTGACCGCCTGGCTGGACCACCTGCTGCGCCAAGCCGGCCGGCCCGACCTGGCCCAGGAAACGGCTGGCGTCGAGCCCGTGCTGGTGGTCCTGAGCGCGACCACGGTCGGGGCGGTCCTGGCCAGCCGCCGCCCAACGCACCCGGTCGGCTGGCTGCTACTGGCGCTCGGCCTTTTCATGGCTGCGGCCATCGTCGCCCAGGCGTATGCGGACTATGGGTTCCAGGCCCGGCCGGGCGCCCTGCCAGCCGTCAGCTACGTGGCCTTGTACGGCCCTGCCACCCTCGGCGCCATGCTGGGCTGCATCGGCTTCATCCTGCTACTCACGCCCACCGGGTCGCTGCCCTCACCCCGCTGGCGCTGGTGGGCCAGGGTCATGGTGGCCGCGCCGGTCGTCTCCCTGGTGGCGACGCTGCTGCTACCCAACTCGTTGCACTCGGACTACCAGACGCTCGACAACCCGCTGGCGCTCCGTGCCTTCGGCGGCGCCCTGCGCGCCGCGCTTTGGGTGGCCCTGGCCATCACCGTCTCGGCGGTGCTGGTCGCCGCCGGTTCGCTGGTGGTGCGCTTCCGCCGCGCCCACGGGGTAGAGCGCCAGCAGCTGCGCTGGGTGGCGCTGGCCGCGGCCGTGGTGGCGCCGGCGGCGCTGGTCCTGCTGGCCGCCGCGGCGACGACGACCCTGCTGGCCGCCGCGGCGACGACGACCCTGCTGACCCTGTTCAACTGGGCGCTGTTCAACTGGGCGCTCGCGGTCTGCGTGACGATCCTGCCGCTGGCGATCGGTGCCGCGATCCTGCGCTACCGGCTGTACGACCTGGACCGGATCATCAGCCGCACGCTCGCCTACGGGCTGCTGACCGTGCTGCTGGGCGGCGGCTACGCCGCCGTGGTCTTGGGCCTGGGCCAGCTGCTGGGCCGCGACTCCCCTCTGGTGGTGGCCGGCGCGACCCTGGCCGTGGCCGCGGTGTTCCAGCCGGCCCGCCGCCGCATCCAGGCCGCGGTGGACCGGCGCTTCAACCGCCGCCGCCACGACGCCGCCCAGAGGATCGCGGCGTTCAGCGATCGGCTGCGCCAGCAGGTCGACCTGGATGAGCTGACGGCCGAGTTCCTGGCCGTGGTCGAGGAGACCATGCAGCCGACCACGGCATCAATGTGGCTACGTCCAGTGCCAGATGGCCAGCGCATGCGGAGGATGAGCGGGCAACGCTACTGACCAGCGGTAGTGGGATGCGATGCTGCATCGCGAAGAAGTCCGAGGGTTACCGGATACTCATGCTGCTAGGGAGGGGCTCCCATGTCAGTGGAGGACAACAAGGCGATCATCCGCGCTTATGTCGAGATGGTCTGGAACCGCAAGCAGCTGGATCGCGCCGAGGAGGTGGTCGCGTCAGACTTCATCGACCACGCTCCCCTGCCCGGGCAGGCGCCCGGGCTGGAGGGCGCCAAGCGCAAGTGGGCGATGTACCTCACCGCGATTCCCGACCTGCGCGTCACCATTGAGGATCTGGTCGCAGAAGGCGACAAGGTGGCGGTGCGCCGCAGCTACGAGGGCACCCACCAGGGTGAGTTGTTGGGCATCCCAGCCACCGGTAAGCAGCTGCAGGTCGGCAGCATCAGCATCTTCCGCCTGGTCGACGGGAAGATCGCCGAGAACTGGGAGCAGCTGGATCGGCTCGCCCTGCTGCAGCAGCTCGGCGTCATTCCAGCCCCGTCCGCGCCTGCGGGCCCGACCGGCTAGTGCGCTCGCAGCCCGATGCAGGCCCAAAGAACCGACGCAGGATGAGCGGATGGCGAGGCGATGGTCATAGGCACTGATGCTGACCTGCGTTGTTGGGTTGAGCAGTTCAGGGATTTGAAACCCCTGACCCCTTACATGCCATGCAGTTTCGGGCTCCTCCCCCACCCCAGGTCAGAGCCGCGCGCCCAGCTAAACGACCCTCTTCGAGTGACCGTGACTGTCCGCTGGTTACCGCTGGTGACCGCTGCTTATGGCACGCGGGTGGCACGACCGGCGAGGACGACGTGGCTCGGCGCGGCAGCCATGGGCTCCAGCTTCAGCGCCGGGGGAGGTCCGTCCAGGGCGACACGAGCCTCGTTGGCAAGTGCCCGGAGGGTGCGCGGCAGTCGCGTCGATCCGCCTATTTCGACGCCAGGTCACGCTGCTGTAGACAACGATGCCCATGGCAAGGCCCCACCCGATGGCCCGAACCGAATCCCAGAGGGGTGGTCGCCAGTCGCAATGAGGATCGGGAGCAAATAGCAGGGCGGTCTCGGTCCTGGGTCACGCCGTCCGAGCAGGATGAAAGCCGCCTCCTTTTCGAGGGTCTGGCGGCACAGCTGAAGAGCGGTGGGGTCAAGCGTCGAGGTGGGCGAGGCCGTCGGCGGCTTGGCGCAGTGGCTGAGCAAGATGCCGTGGGTCGGCGAGGACCGCCATGACCAGCGACTGGATCAGGGTGAGCCGATGCTGTCGCTGTGGCTCGTCAGCGTGGCGGGCAGCCGAGAGGGCACGGTCCAGCTGGCGTAGGAACAGGATGATGGCTTGTTCGTCCACCATGGGGGGCTGTCCGTTGACGGTCATCATCGGCCCCTTGGACCTGGCGTCGGCGGCGATGTTGTGCTCCTGGGTGGGTGGTTGTGGCCGGGCGATCCCGGGCAATTGGACGGCCCGAGAACGCCCGGCCCTTGGCTGGCTGGCTAGCGGCTCACCCGGCTAGTCGATCAGGGGTCGATGTCGGGGAACGTTGCCGTAATCGTGCCGGTCTGGCTCGTAATGGTGAGCGTGACGTCCGTGAAGGTGATGGGCCCGACAAGGACCTCGGTCTGTTGCGCGCTCGGGCACTCGAAGGCGAAGTCCTCAACACTGAGCGGCTCTGTGCTGACGTCGAAGCTGCCCCGTCCTTGCCGCGTCGGGAATTGCTCTGAGGCGGTGGTCGCCGTTGCGACCTCTTCCAGCCCCGAGGGCGTGCCGCCACCTCGGGTCACGCAGCCGACCGTGGCCGTCGCGGTCGCCGACAGCGTGGCCGTTGCGGTCCGACCGGCCCCACAAACCTCCCCGGTCGCCGTCAAAAACTTCCCGGCGCCTGTCGATTCCGGGCTGACGTCCAGGACTGTGCCCTCACAGACATGCAGGCCACCGGTCTGAATGACCTCTGTCGGCGCCACAGCCAGCGCCGCCGAGGCCGTGAAGGCCATCAGCAGTGTCGCCAAGACGGCGACGATGCCCAGTCTTCTCATTGATTCCCCCGTTTGTTGCTCATGCTCTTGCTCGCGCTCCCCGTTGCTGGGGGAGGGCCGTGCAGTTCAGGCGGTGGACGACCCATGGGTCGGCCATCGCGGACCTGGCAGGGGGCGGTGAGCGGGCCTGCGGATGGATTGGTCCTGACGGCCGAGGGCTCGATGGCCGTGCGAGCCTGTTCAAGGCAGGTTGTGGCATGGCCCCCCCTCGCGATGGCTCCGGCGTCAACAGTGGCTCAGAGCACGGACGCGATTCTCTGCCTGGCTTGCCGCAGGGTCAACAGTTCTACGTAGAGTAACTTACGTAGAAAACTGGCAGGAGCAGGCCGGGAATGGACCTCAGATGCCGCTGACCAGGAGATATATACCTTCATTGAGGGATAGCTGGCCCGGGACATTTTACGACGGTCTGAGCGTCACGGAGGTCCGAAAGTACAGGATTCTAGGTATAGTCCTCTAGGCAGCAGAACGTATGTCCCCGTAGGGAATACGGCCTACAGCGTTGCTGCAACTAGCCCGGGTTACATAGCCGTCAGCTGCTTCAAGGTCCACGGACTCCAGCACTACAGTGACGGTGGTACCACGTCACAGGGCGGACTCGAACCCGACAATGTGCTGCCGGGCCGGAGGGCGGCCGGAGGCCGCCCGCAGGGCCGGCCTTGAAGGATCGTGAAGAAGATTCTCCCAAGCGGGAGACCGCTCAGCCGGCCTCCCGCTCACGGCCTCCATACTGGCGCTGGTCGACCCTTGCTGAGCGGGACCGGTCGGCTCGGTTGGACCTGCTGGGCTGGTCAGGGTGGGAGCGCTCATCCCGGCCGCGCCGCTGCTCGCGCTCGGTGAGCTGCCGCTTATGGAGCCGCTCGATCAGCTGGCGAGCGACGTGACGGTGTTGGCGCTGCTCCAGGTCCATGTGACGGGGTTCCGGGCCGAGCGCCCGGTCGGGGTCGATGATCTGGTAGCGCTCGCGGTACTGCACGACCCGAGCGACAGTCTGCCGCCAGGCGCGCTGCCCCTTGACGGTGGACGGCGGGTCGCCGAGCTCGCGCAGCCACCCGGGCCGCTCCAGCTCGATTGCCCGCTGGTCGACCCGACCGCGCCAGGCGAGCTCGCGGGCCTGCGCCCGGTCGGCGCTGAGCAGGTCGGGGTGCCGCTCGTGCCAGGCCAGGTGCTCCTGCTGAACGCGGCGGGCCTGCCGCTGCCGGTCGGCGGCCCGGTCGGCCTGCTGACGGGCGAGCTGGGCCGCGGCCTGGGCCAGGGCGTGGTGGTCGCGGGCCTCGGCCAGCTCCCGGCGGCGCAGCAGCCGCCCGGCACCCTGGCCCAGCTCGGCCACCCGGTCGCGGGCCCCCTCCTCGCGGGCGGTCGCTTCGGCCAACCCCTGCTCAGCGTGCCGGCGCTGCTCAGTAGTGTGGGCCAGCAGCCGACTGCGGTCAGGTGGGGCGTCGCGCAGCAGGGCGGCCACTCGGTCGCGCTCGGCGCGCAGCTCCCGCTTGCTCATCTGCCGCAGCGCCGGCCGGGCGGCGGTGTCGACGGCCAGGCGCTTGCCGCCGTCCCGGCGGGCAATGGCGGCCAGCTGGTGGTCCATGCTGCGGGGTTCGAGGCTGGGGACGTCCAGCTCCAGCTCGACCGCCCGGGGCTCGGGGCTGATGACGTCGAAGAAGGTGGTCTGCTTGGCGGCGCGGGTGGCGGCCACATAGAACCACTCGCGGTCCTCGACGCCGGCGATCCGCACCAGCGCCCGGTCCAGGGTGACGCCCTGGCTGCGATGGCCGGTGGTCGCGTAGCCGAGGTCGATGGTGCGCCGCCCGGTGTTGCCTCGGGTCCACCAGGCGGGCCGGTGGTCCAGGTAGCGGCCATCCAGGATGGCCTCCTGGCCGTTGTCCAGCCGCAGGGTGAGGGTCCGCTGGCTGAGGTCGAGGGCGAGGACCTGGCCGCGGCTGCCGTTGGCCACCCCAACGGTGCGGAGAGCGTTCTTGCCGCAGACCACCAGGTCCCCGACGGCGAACTGGCGGTCGCCGACCTGGAAGCGGTCGGCGCCGAGCTGGCCGACGTGCTGGCGGAGCTGCTGGCAGGCGGTGTTGAACTGGTCGACCTCCTCGCGGCGGTGGGCCAGGATCGCCACCCGCTCGCCCTGCTGAAACGCCTCCCACCAGTCAGCCAGCAGGGTGTGCTTGAGCTGGCCGGGGGTCTCGGCGGCGACCAGCCGCCCGTGGGCACGGTAAGCGGCCAGCGCCGGGTCAAGGTCGCCGGTGCGGAGGTGCTCGACCGCCTCGCGCTCCCAGGTCTGCTGCTGGCGGCGGTTGCTGGTCAGCTCGCTCGCCCCCAAGCGGAGCCGTAGGCCGCGGAAGCCGCCGCCGGCCTCGATGGCGGCCAGCTGGCGATCGTCGCCGACTAAAACGACCTTGGCGCCGGCCTGCTCGGCGTGATCCAGGAGCCGGGCGAGCTTGCGGGAGCCAAGCATGCCGGCCTCATCCACCACCAGCACCGTCCGGGCATCCAGGAGCGGCCCGTCCTGGCCGCCAGGGCGGCCGTCACCTGGTCGGCGGCCAGGGTCGCGCTGCTGGTCCAGCTCGGCCAGCAGCCGGTCCACGGTGCGGGCATGCTCGAAGCCCTCGGAGTCCAGGCAGACGGTGGCGATCCCGGTCGGCGCTGTGCCCAGGACCTGGTAGCCGTCCAGCTGCCAGGCGTGCCGGGCCACCCCGAGGGCGTAGGTCTTGCCGGTGCCGGCCCGCCCGACCACCACCTGGACGCCGGCGCCGCCCTGGGTGAGGTCGCGGACCATGGCCTCCTGGTCGACCCCCACGGTGGGATGGGCGGCCAGCGCCTGACGCACCACCGTCGGTGAGCAGACCCCCACCTGCTCGGCCGCCCGCCCGACCGCCGCCGCCAGCAGCCGTTGCTCGACCGTGAGCAGCTCGGGGGTGGTCCAGCGGCGCTCCCCGACCGTCTGGTCGGCCATGACGCTGATGGCCCGCTCGGCCAAGAACCGGTCGGTCAGATCCTCGAGCTGGGCAGGTCCAATGGCGGCGAGCTGGCCGCCGAGGGCGACCAGGGCCTCGCGGCGGGCGAAGGTGGAGGCATTCGCGGTCAGGCCGTCGGGAGAGGCGAGCTGGTCGAATGCGCACATGATGGCCACCCGGTCCACGGCCGACTGGCGTTCGGCGCGGTCGGTGACCTCGGCCACCAGCCGCTCGGGCTCATGGCCGTGCTCGCGGGCTTCCTGCTGCCAGCGGCCGTGCAGAGTCTCGGGGGTGTCGTGGGTCTTGGCCGACCGGGTCGCGTGGGCGACGTACTGGATGAGCCTGCTGGTGCGCTGTTTGCCCTCCTCGCGCTCCAGCCGCTCAAGTTCGGCGCTGATCTGCTCGTGCCGCTTGGAGAACGCCTTGACCAGCTCCTGTGGCATGCCGACGATGGCGCGGTTGCCCCAGCGGTCCGGCTCCGCCCATGCGATCCCGAGGGTGCGCGACAGCTCGTGCTGGTAGGTGGCCCGGTAGATGGCGTCGGCGGCCGGGCGGTGGGCCAGCAGATCGCGGCTGTCCAGGGTGCGCCATTGCCCGTCGGGACCTTGGGTGCGGTTGACGATGACCAGGTGGGTGTGGGGCAGCGGGTCGCCGGCCCGGCTGATGCGGTGGGTGAACCCGACCGCCACCAGCCCCGACCCCGCGACATGCTTCGCCCCGTCCCGGCCCGTGCGAGTCCCGACCTGCCCGTCCAGGTAGCTGACCGCGGCCTCCACCCCGGCCTGGTGGGCGTCTCTAGCCGCCCGGCTGGTGCGCCGGTCGCCGAGGGCATAGAGGATGGCTACGTCCTTGACCGGGCGCAGCACCAGATCCCAGGCCGGCATGGCGTCGCTGCGGGGAGCGCGGCCGAGCTGCTCGCCGGTGTCGGGGTGCTGCCAGGCGAAGAGCCGCCGGAACTCCTGCTCTGAGCAGACGCCCGACTTGCCCAGCGCCGCGCTCCCGGCGCCCAGGAACTCCCCAGGGCTCTCGCCCTGGCCCGACAGGTACTCCTCGTGGTCCCGGGCGACCTCCCGCACGTAGTAGTCGCAGCGGCCGGCCGACAGCTTATGCAGGTCCGCGGTCACAGCCGCTCCCGATCGTCCCAGCAGGCCCCGATCTCCGACAGCGGTCGGCAGGGCTCCTCGATCACCTGCAGCGCCTGTGCCGGCAGGCCGGTCACCTCACAGGAGCCATCCGCGGCCGGCGCCGCCCAGCCGAGGCCCAGCTCGGCACCGACCAGCTTGGTCACCGCACGCCGGACCAGCAGCTGGTAGCCGAAGATGTGCCGCTCGGCTTGCTCAGCGACCAGAACCGGGTCGAGCGGGACGAAGCCCTGGTTGGTGGCGGCCAGGGCGCCATAGACCAGGTGGGCGTGCGACCAGGGCTGGCGGGCCGAGTCGTAGCCGTGGCCGACCACGGTGGGCGCCTCGGCGCCGGTCGCGCAGCCGAATTCCACCGCCACCGCCCTGAGGGCGTCGTGATGGGCCTGGAGGATCGGGTCGGCGAGCGCCTCCTCGCTAGCGCTCATCAGGAACCAGGCCAGCGCGCTCAAGGTGCGGGGGGCGGCCAGGATCAGGTCGTAGCCGGCCACCCCGCCGCTGCGCTCCCCGGCCGCATCCCAGCCCACCGGCAGCCGGCGACCCAGACCGGCAAGCGCCCGCTGCCAGTCACCAGCCTGGTGGCGGTCCACCGTCACCAGGGTCGAGCCGGTCGCCGTCGCCGGGGCTGTCAGGGTCATCGCGTCCACCTCCCTGTCAACGTGGGTTGACGCTTAGCGTCAATGGCGGTGTGGGTTTCGCATCCGCGGATGCATACCTGTCGGACTGAAATGAGTGTAGCTGATGTGGGAGTGAGGGGAAGGCAATGGAGTGAGATGTGGCGGGTGCGGGTGCCGGTGAGGGCTTGGAGTTTGAGAGGTGTCAAGGGAGGAGGGTGAGGATTGGTGGTAGAGTCTAGTGCGTTGTGCCTGGTCAGATGGCCTGCCGCGCAGTGAAGCTGCCCCGGGCAACGACTGGCGCAGCCGTTGACGATTAAGCGTCAACCAGGAGGCTGTTTAGAGCAGATAACTGCGCTATCGACGGTGCGCTGCGACCAGGGAAAACAGGGGTCTAGCACAGCGCATATCCCGGTCGAATTGCAAAGCAGCCGCTCTGCCACCTGAGCTACAGCCCCATGGAAACGTACGCTGACCTGCGGTGATGCTTCGGAGACGATTGCCGGAAGTCTGGCAATGACGACCTCCAGCGTAGACCTCCCAGCCGTGGCTGGGGGATGAAGCCGCCACGGGTGCCCGACCAGCCCGCCCGCCGCCCGACTTCGGGAGCAGAGGTCTCCTCTGTTGCAGGGGGTTGACGGGGCTGTCCGGGTGGCCCAACTCTGTAACTACCTAGAGGACACCAAGTATGACTTTTGCGCGAAGAAGCGCATCTCTAGCGAACCACCGCTTCCGCCCTGTCCGGCTGGCCGTCGACCTACTCCAGGAGAGCAGACCCTCCGCCGAGCCATCGACATCACCAAGGAGCTACCGCAACGCGAGGAGGGGCATCGTGAGCACTGCGGCGCTCGGTGTGACCAGCTCCAGCATCGCCGTGCTCATCCCTGTGACCATCGCGACCGCCCCCGACCGGCGCCTCTCCTCATCGGGCTCACCACCTCGCTCTGGTTCAAGTGGCAGCACGAAGCAGGAGGTCGGATCCTGATGACCGACGAAGCGCAGGCCCACCGGAACCCCTTCCTCGACAAGGTTGAGGAGCGATGACCGAGGCCATCACCCTTCTCGCCCTGGTCGGGATCGCCTTCCTGCTCATCAGCTGGCCACGCCTGACCAGCAAGAGCCGGATCATCCGGCGGATCTACCGCCACGTCGACGATCCGCTCGGCGCAACCCGGTACGAGAACAATCGCCGCGCCGGCCGCCGTCGCGTGCTCGCATTCTTCAGCCTCGGCCTCGCCAACCTCGTGTACCCGGTCACCCAGTACGGCGGGGTCACCGCGCTCCCCTCGACAGGGCGGATGCGCCGGTACGTCCAGCTCCAGTTCGGCCACGCTCCGGCGTGGCCGCGGCTGTGGCGGGTGTGGCACGTCGAAGCCGTCACGTTGCGTTGGACATCAGAGGCGAATGCCCTCGGCCAAGGGTTCGGGGACCTGCTCGCCCGTAAGGTCGCCCAAGCGTTGATCCTCAAGAGCCCCGCCGACCTCGAACAGCATCCGGCGTTCGCCGAGGGCTACTTCGAGCTGCGCCGCTTGAAGCCGGCCCCGAACGTTCCGTCCACCGTTCCGTTCGGGGAGGCCACCGATGAGTAGGGCATTCCTCGGCTGGGTCGACGAGAACAAGGTGAAGCGCTCATCTCTCGTCGTGCCTCGCTACAACCCCGCTGAGGGCAGAGAGCACCTCGCCGCCACCTGGAACCGAGGCGCCGGCGTCTCGCCGCATGTCCTCATCGTCGGAACGACCGGCGGCGGCACGCCATCCCTGGTCCGGCTCGCCACCCTTGATCTGGTCCGGGAGAAACGCAGGGCCCGGGAGCGTCTCGACCTCACCATCATCGATGGCGCCGGGGCTGGCGAGTACACGTTCCTGCGGTCTGTTCCCGGGGTCGAGATCATCAACAGCAACGATGACGCCCACCCCGGCAGCGTCAAGGTCGCCGCCGAGGCCTTGCGGCTCGCGGTCGAGGAGGTCATCACCCGCAACGCCGCCCTCGAGAAGGCCCAGGACGAGGCCGAGCGCGCCCGCAGAACCCCCACCTACGAGCCGCCTACCGAGGTCATCATCGTCATCGACGAGTGGATGGCCATGATGTGGGACTTCGCCCAGATCCTCGGCGCCGAGGTCCAACGCCAAGCCGTCGGCCAGGCTATCCAGATCGGCCGGCTCGGCCGCAAGGTCGGCGTCCATCTGGTCATCGCCACCCAGAGCCGCGACGCCAAGAGCGACGACGCCGGGCTGCCCGGCGAGCTCAAAGCCCAGCTCGGCTGCCGCATCGCCGCCGTCGGACCCCTGGGGATGCCCCCGATCGAGAGCCTGCTGTGCTTCGGTGACGCCGACACCGGCCAGGTCGCCCCGTCGGTGCTCGGCGGCTGTGTGATGCGGGTGGGGAACACCAGGGTCCCGTTCGTCGCCCCCAAGATGGTCAACCCGGCCACCGTCGACCGCTCCGTCACCGACCAGGAGCGCGCCGCAGTCTGGTCGATGCTCCCGAAGGCCGTCTGATGCGGTCTCCGCTGCTGTGACTGGTGGCGGACCCATCTGCCGGACGGCTCGGCCTGCGAGCGCCGGAGGCCACGTGGCGAAGCTCGAGCGAAAGGATCAGGGCAAACGGCAGAAGCCCAACCAGGGCGCCGGTATCCAACGGCAATCGCAGCTCCGCGGACAAGGGGCGGGCTGCCCGGCAAGCCATCGGAAGGAAGTGGAGTGGCCATGGAATTCTTCGGCCGGTTGTTCAGCCTCACCGCCACCATCATCTCGGCGCTGATCCTGCTCGTCATCGTCGCCCTGCTCGCCAACAGCGGCCAGCTGGACGAGGCGGCCGGGGCGTTCGTGCAGATCCTGCTGATCCCCGTCCAGGTCGTCGGCGTGTTCGTGGACATCGTCCAGGCCGCCGTTGAGGGCGGCATCTTCGGCGGCGGCGGCGGCGCGTAGGCGATGGACGCCTGGGTCGTTCCCGCTGGGGTGCTCCTCGTCCTGATCCTCGTTGCGCCGGGGAGGATGGGAGAGCGCCTCATCGGGTCGGTGTTCCAGCTCGTCCTCTGGATCGTCAAGCTACCGTTCCGAGCGGGCGAGACGTTCTTCAAGACCGTCCTCGCCTGGCTGGGCATGGAGGTGCGCCGATGGGTCGGCATCCTCATCGGCGGCGTTCTGGTCCTGATCGTCGCGCAGGCGATCGTCAAGCGGACCCAGCCCGGGTCCGCCTGGCGGCTGGTCGCGTTGCTCATGTGCCTCATCTGGCTGGTCGCCCTGTTCTCGACCGCTCGCCTGACAATGGAGTACCTCAGCTTGCGCAGGGTTCGGCAGGCCCGGCAGTTCGTTGAGCTCAACGAGGGGGTCCGGGACCTGCAAGGCCAGGTGCGGAGCCTGCAAGGCCAGCTCGTCGGCACGGCTGCGCAGCAGCCGTGGAGGACCCCAGTGGAAGGCGTGTTCTCCGCGAACCGCTCCGCTCGCGCCGAGGAACGAGCGGCAGCGCAGCGCGCCGCCGCGCAAGCGGAGCGCGAGCGGGTGCCGGATGCGCCAATTCCCGATCACGACCCGTTCCAGTAAGGGGGGATTGCTCATGCCGTTTCTACTCGCCCTCGTCATCATGTTCCCCATTCTGATTCTCGGGGCGCTGGTCCTGATCGACCGCCATACCGCCCGCTCGAAGTCCTGGAACGAGGCATAGACCAACGTCCGCTGCCGGGCATACCCTCAGCCACATGGACCGGGACGAGCTGATCGCCTACACCGCCGACTGCGTGCTCGAGCACGGCGGCGACATCGAGGCGATCTTCGCCGTCCTGCGGAGCCAGCTCGCAGGAACCGAGATCGCGATCGAGAACGACGACCTCGGCCAAGGTGAGCTGTTCGCCCTCTGCGCCCTCTATGTGTTCCAAGAGGTCGAGGGCGGCGCCGAGCAGCTCCGCCGCATCCGTGACCGCCACCGGCCCCTCGTCGTCGCTCCACGCCGGAGCCGGTGGGGTTGGCACGGCTGGGGCGCCCGCTGACACTCCTCAGGCAAAGGCTCCTGGCCATCACTGCCCGGCTGGCGCTGGGCGCCGAGATCGCGCCCGTCGCCCTCAGCGCACTCCCGCCAGCCGGGCCCTGCTCGTCGAAGCTGCGGGTCTAGCCGTTAGTCGGGGCCGCGGGTCATGTGCCGCACGGCCTGGTCGATTCCCTGGCCGCCCCCGACGTCCTCCAGGTAGAGCCGGCCCCAGATGATGCGGTCGTCGCGGATCCCGAAGATGGTGACACCGCGCATGTCGAGGCGGGTGCCGTCGGCGCGTGTGCCGTGCCAGTGCCACTCGGCCCAGCCGGTGTCGCCCTGCCGCGCCGAGCGGAGCAGGTCGGCCCGGAAGTCGGGGACGCCGGCGAAGATCTCGGCCCAGTTGCGCCGGACCTGCTGGCTGCCCACGAAGGCCCGGTCCGGGTGCAGGGGCTGCTGGCTGTCGTAGTCGGGGTCGAAGCAGGCGACGAAGGCGTCCAGGTCGTGGTGGTTCTGGGCGTCGCGGAGCCGCTCCAGCACCTCGGTGGCCATGACCTCGCCGCCCTCGGTCAGCGGGTGGCGAAGTGGAGCAGGTCGGCCAGGGTGATGTCGCCCGGCTGGCCGATCGGGGTCTCGCCGACCAGGCCGGGTGGCTTCCAGGTGGGCTCCATGCGGAGGTACGAGGTGGGGTCGCCGTCGAGGAGGCCGATCAGCACCTCGGCCACGATGCGGCCGCCGACCGGGCCGAGGCGGGCGCCCCGCTGGGGAGCGATCTCCGCCTCCTTGAGGATGTAGTACCAGAGGGGGGTATCGGCGCTGAGCTCCGCGGCCTGGGCCGCGGTCAGGGTCTGGGGGACGAAGGCGCCGAGGCCGAGCTGCTGGGCGGTCAGAGGCGTGATGCCCATCTTGCGGGCCACCGACTGGCCGGTGGGCAGGCTGCGGGCCTTGCCTCGGAGCAGGTTGAGCACGGCCAGCTCCCGGCGTGGGGTTCCCAGCCCGGGCGGCAGCAGCTGCAGGGGCTTGGTCAGCCTGGTGTTGAGCTTGCGGCTGAGCTGGGGGGTGGAGCCGCCGATGGAGACGAACTTGCTCCACTTGATGGTCCAGCCCTCGGGGAGCCGGCGGAAGCCGCCGAGGTGGCCGAACGCCCCCGCGGCGGCGGGGTCGTCGACGAAGGTGGGGATGTCGACGACGATGTCGTTGAGGTCGTAGCTGGCCCGGATCATCGAGTGGCCGAACCGGAACGCCGCCGCCGAGAACTCGATCGGCATGAACGGCTGCTCTCTGGGCTGGTAGAACTGCAGCTCGACGGTGGGGCCGGTGGGGGCGCTCTCATTCTTGAGGATGCTGTCGACCACGGCGGCCCCGCAGACTCGCTTGAGGAAGTCGTGGACGACCATCCACTGGTAGTGCCAGCGGACCCAGCGCCGTGACTCCTCGAACAGCCGCCGGCCGGTGAACTTCTGTGTCCCGTCGTCCAGCTTGAGCCGCTCGATTTGGTTCACCACCCGGTCGTGGAGCTTGATGAAGGCCAGGTGGAGCTGGGAGACGATGATGTTCTCGTCGTTGCGGGGTCGCCGATGAGGGCCCGGCCCTGCTCGTTGCGGGGCAGGTCCTGCCTGGTCAGGGGGGTCCCGTCGACGTCGGCGTCGGGGTTGCGCCCGGCCAGCAGCTTGATGCCGCGGAACCGCGGGTCGGTCCACTCGTACAGGTACGGGCTGTCGTCGGGCCCGCGGCCGTACAGCGAGTCGAGGTCGTAGCGGGGCGTGCGGAAGTCGGTGAGCGCGTCCGGGTCGTTGACCTGCTGCTGCAACGAGGTCGGGTCGAAGGTGATGTCGTGGTCGACGAACTGCCCCAGGTAGGTGTAGGCCGCCGGCAGGTTCTGGTTGTCCTCCTCGGCCCCGGCTCCCGCCGGCTCCCGCATGGTCTTGCCGAGGTGGATGAGCGCGTTGTCGGTGTGGGCCACGATCTTGATGGTCGGGTCGCGGAACATGCGGCCGAAGCGGCCCTCGAACAGCACCGAGAGCGGCACCGCGCTCTGGCCGCGGGGCTCGGCCGACCCGTGGGCGGTGAAGCCCGCGACCGTGCCGGCTGGTTGACCGGTCTCCTCGACGACGTCCAGCGCCATGGCTGCTCCTCCCGGGACGGCGGCTCAGGTGCTTGCGCGTCTACGCGAGCGGCGGTCGCCTGTCAAGTGGACCCACCGTCAGCGGCCTGCGACAGCAGGGCGGCGGCCTCGGCGGCCGCGGGGCGGGCGCCGAGGGCGGTGAGCTGGTCGCCGGCTTCCCGGAGGAGGTCGGTGGCGTCGGGGTGGCCCATGGCGGTGAGGCAGCGGCCCCGGCCGAGCAGGGCCAGGGCGCGCTCCAGGACCTGGGTGTAGGTGGTCCAACCGGCGGCGGCCTCGGCGTAGCCGGCGGCGGCGGTCTCGGGGTCGCCGGTGGCCTCGGCCAGGACGGCGCCGGCGGTGGCGGCGGCGAGGCGGTAGCGGGTGGCGGTGGGCTCGGCGGCCGCGAGCAGGTCGCGGGCCAGGGCCGGGGCCGGGGCGGCGACGACCCGGACCATGTCGGCCAGGTGCTGGCCGAGGAAGCGGCGGCCGCCGGCCCGCTCGGCGGTGGTGGCGGCGGCTTCCTCGACCAGGGCCAGGGCGGCCGCCTCGCGGCCGGAGGCCCGCTCGACCAGGGCCGAGTTCACCAGGGCGGGGACCAGCTGCTGGAGGTCGTCGATCTCCCGGGCCCTGGGCAGGACGCGGGTGGCCAGGTCGCGGGCCGCGAGCAGGTCGCCCTGCCAGGTCAGGACCTGGGTGACGTAGCGCCGGCAGCCGATGGCCAGGTAGTCGCCGCCGTGGGCCAGGTCCCAGGCGATCGCCTCGTCGGCCAGGGCCACCGACTCCTCCCAGCGGCCCAGGTCGAGCAGGGGACCCAGGGTCGAGGCGCGCAGCCACATGGCCGCCTCCGACAGGCCCCGCCGCTCGGCGAAGTCGACTCCCTCCTCGCACACCGCCAGGGCGGCCTCGGGGCCCTCGACCAGCCACACCGGCTCGGACAGGTTGTTGTAGAGCACGGCGGTGTCGTAGCCCGACCCGAGCTCCAGGCCGAGGGCCAGCCCGGACCGGAGGTCGTCCATGCCGCCGAAGTCGCCCAGGTCGCAGCGGGCCATGCCGCGGGCGTCGAGGACGCGGGGCCGCAGCCGGGGCAGCCCACCGAGGTCGTCGGCCATGGCCAGGGCCTTGTCGGCCCATGCGAGGGCCTCGGAGGCGTGGCCGGCGACGACCCGGTCGCCGGCCATGCGGATGTAGGCCGAGACCAGCTCGGCCCCGGGCGGCTCCCGCTCCAGCAGCTCGATGGCCTCGGTGAGGACGGCGTTGGCCCGCCGGGTGTCTCCCTGGTTCCAGTAGACGGTGGCCAGCCGGCCCAGGGTGGCCCCGAGGACCTGGGTGTCGCCGCTGCGGCGCAGGTCGGCGATGGCCTCCTCGTAGACGGCCACCGCCTCGGGGTAGTCGCCGGACTGGAAGGCCACCCGCCCGGTCCGGACCAGCAGGTGGGGACGCTCGGGGTCGCGGGGCTGGCCCAGCTCCACGGCCTGGCGGTAGTAGGCGCGGGCCCGGTCGAGGTCGAGGTTGATCGTCCGGTCCCCGGCCAGGATCAGGAAGCGGCGGGTCGGCTCGACCAGCTTGTCGATCTGGGCCTGCGGCTCCCGGGCCGCCCTGGCGTAGGCCAGCGCCTGGCCGTAGTGGTGGGCGACCACCTCGGCCAGGTCCCCGACCCGCTCGCCGGCCACCGTCTCGACCCACTCGGCGACCGCCTGGTGGCGGCGGGCCCGACCCGCCCTGGGGATCTGGGCGTAGGCGACGTCCCGGACCAGGGCGTGCCAGAACACGTACTCGTCCTGGTGCTGGACCGAGGTGGTCCGGGCCCGCTGCACCAGCTGCTTGCGCTCCAGCTCGGCCAGGCCGGCCTCGACGTCCCGGTCCCCGCCTCCGGATCTCCCGGGACCGGTGCCGTCCATGGCCGCCAGCGCGCCCGGCCAGAAGACCCGGCCGACCACGGCGGCGTCCTGGACAAGGGCCCGGACCTCGGGGGCGAGGGCGTCGAGGCGGGCCGCGATCAGCCCGTGCACGGTCTCGGGGACGGGGATGTCGGGGACGGCCGCGACCTCGCCCTCGACCACCAGCCCCTGGTCGGCCAGCAGTCGGGCGAACTCCTCGGCGTACAGCGGGTTGCCGCCGGCCCGCTCCAGCAGCAGGGCCTGCACCCCCACGGGCAGCAGCGCCTGGCCGACCAGGGCGGCCACCAGCCGGGCGGTCTCGAGGTCGGTCAGCGCCTCCAGCGGGATCCGGGTCGCCGCCGGGTTGGCGTCGCCCCAGGCCGGGTGCCGCTCCAGCAGCTCGGGCCGGGCCGTGGCCACGATCAGCAGCGGCAGGCCGCTGGCCCGCTCGGCCAGGTGCTGGAGGAACTCCAGCATCGCCGGGTCGGCCCAGTGGAGGTCCTCGATGACCAGCACCAGCGGGTTGGCGGCGGCCAGGGCCTCGATGAACCGCCGCCAGGCGGCGAACAGCTCGGCCCGCTCGGCCTTGACCGCGTCGGGGCCGGCGATGCCGAGCAGCGGGGCCAGCCGGGCCCGCAGCCACTCGCCCTCCGAGGGGTCGGGGACCACGTGGGCCACGGCCGCCTGGAGCTTGGCCGTGGCCTGGGCCGGCGGGTCGGTCTCCAGGATGCCGGCCTGGGCCTTGACGATCTCGCCCAGGGCCCAGAACGTGATCCCGTCGCCGTACGGCAGGCAGCGGCCCTGGCGCCAGGTGACCAGCTCGGGCCGGGCGTCGGCGTGGACGGCCAGCTCGCTGACGAAGCGGGACTTGCCCACCCCCGGCTCGCCCACGACCGTGACCAGCCGCACCGTCCGCTCGGCCAGGGCCCGCTCGAACAGGCCCTCGAGCAGCTCCAGCTCGGCCTGGCGGCCGACGAACGGGGCCGCCGAGCGGCGCGCGGCCTCGATGCCGGTGCGGCTGCGGGCGCCCTCCAGGCGCCACACCGGCACCGGGTCGGCCTTGCCCTTGACCTGCACCGGCCCCAGCTCCCGGTAGTCGAAGGCCCGGCTGGTGGCCCGGTAGGTGGCCTCGCCGACCACCACCCCGCCGGCCGGGGCCACCCCCTGGAGGCGGGAGGCGGTGTTGACCACGTCGCCGACCACGCCCTCGGTCTGCTGGCCGGGGCCGAGGCGGACCAGGGCCTCGCCGGTGGTGATGCCGATGCGGACGGCCAGGTCGAGGCTGGGGTGGTCCTGGTTCAGCTTCTCGATGGCGGCCAGCATGCGCAGGGCGCAGCGCACCGCCCGCTCGGGGTCGTCCTCGTGGGTGGTGGGGGCGCCGAACACGGCCATGATGCCGTCGCCGATGAACTTGTCCAGGGTGCCGCCGAGGCGCTCGATCTCGGCCCGCTGGCGGGAGTGGTAGGGGCGCAGGAGGGCGCCGACGTCCTCGGGGTCGGCCCGGTCGGAGCGGGCGGTAAAGTCCACCAGGTCGCAGAACAGCACCGTGACCAGGCGGCGCTCCTCGACCGGGGCCGGGGCGGTGGCCAGGGGCGCGCCGCAGGCCCCGCAGAACCGGAAGCCCCCCGGGTTGTCCTGTCCGCAAACTTCGCAGCGCGGCATGGAGGCAGTCTACGGGCCGGCCACCATCCGTGGCCGCCGCTGCGGGCGTGGCTCAGCTGGTCGGGGCGGCGGAGGCCGGGGCCGTCGGCGCCGGCGCCGGCGCCTCGTGCCAGATGCCCTCGTCGATCTCGGCCTTGCGCTGGTTGCGGCGGACCAGGTAGGCGGCCCCGCCGGCCAGGGCGAGCAGCACGGCGAGCTTGCGGCCACGGCGCGAGCGGCGCCCTTCCTCCTGCGCGGTCTCCTCGGGCGCCTGCTCGTCGTTCTGGCGCTTGCGGCCCATGGCTCCTCCTCCGACGCGGTTCCGGCCTGGCGGGCCGTCAGTCTAGCCCGCCGGCCTCCCCGCCGCCGGATCGGGGCCTCAGCGCAGGTCGAACTCCCCGCCGCGGACCCCGCCGACGAAGGCCTCCCACTCGCTGGCCGTGAACACCAGGACGGGGCCGGCCCGGTCCTTGGCGTCGCGGACGGCCACGCGGTCGCCGAGGAGGGCCACCTCGACGCAGCCGTTGAGGTCGCACAGGGTGCTGGTTCGCCAGGGGGCGGCGCTGAGGTCCTGCATCCGGACTCCGTTCGCGCGGGGCGTCGTCGCCCGCGACGGTAGCCGGCCGGGCCTAACGGGCGGCTAACGCCGGCTGCCCGAGCACGGCGGCGGCCATGGCGCGGGCGCTGGCGGCGGCGCCCGGCTGGCGGTCGATCACGGCCACGGCCGTGGCCCCGTCGATCAGCGTCTGCAGCTGCAGGGCGGCGCCGGCCGGCGAGGGCGCCCCGGCCGCGGTGGCGAGGTCCTGGAGCAGCTCGCGCAGGGCGGCCCGGTGGGCGGCCACCGGCGCCTGGGCGGGGTGGGCGGGCTTGGCGCGGAGCTCGCTGGCCACGTTGTCGACGTACGACCCGCGGAAGCCCTCGTCGGCGAACCACTTCTCGAGCGCGTCCCAGAGCCCGTCCAGGCGCGTCCCGGGGTCGTCGCCGCCGCGGGCCGCCTCGCTCCGCAGCCAGCCCAGCCACTGCTCGCTCCACCGCTCCAGGGTGGCCGTGACCAGCTCGTCCTTGCCGGCGAAGTGCCGGTAGACGGTCATCGGGGCGACGTCGGCCTCGGCGATGACCCGGTCGACGCTGGTGGTGTGGATGCCCTCCTCGCGGAACAGCCGGGTGGCCGCGTCCAGGATCCGTCCGCGTGCCCTGCTGGTCGCCATGGCCGCTCCCGCGCCCGAAGGTAGAGAATGGTCTCTCTTGCGAGAGTCTGACGGATGCGGACAAACTCTGCAAGTATGCAGAATGCACTGCTGCCGAGAGTCAGGGGGTGGGTTCCGATGACCACCCGGACCCCGACGGGACGGCGACGGCGCCTGGGGGCCGAGCTGCGCCGGCTGCGGGAGGAGGCCGGGCTGACCATCGACCGGGTCGCCGAGGCCCTGGAGTGCTCCCAGTCCAAGGTCAGCCGCATCGAGACCGGGCAGGTCAGCGCGACCCCGCGTGACGTCCGGGACATGCTGGAGCTGTATCGGGTCGACGACGCCCAGCGCGAGGCCATGGTCCGGGTGGCCAGGGAAGCGCGGCAGCGGGGCTGGTGGCAGAAGTTCGTCGACGTGCCCGACGGCGTGCCCGCCTACGTCGGCCTGGAGACGGCCGCGACCTCGATCGACATCTACATGTCGCTGATCGTGCCCGCCCTGCTGCAGACGGCCGACTACGCCCGGGCGGTGATCGGGGGCGTCCGGCCCGACCTGCCCCCGGCCGAGATCGACCGCCGGGTCGAGCTGCGCCTACGCCGCCAGGCCCTGCTCGACCAGGAGCGCCCGCCGGCCCTGCGGGTGCTGCTGGACGACACGGTGGTGCGGCGACCGGTCGGCGGGCCGGAGGTGATGGCCGCCCAGCGGCGGCGGCTGCTGAAGGACGCGGAGCGGTCGTCGGTGACGCTCCAGGTCCTGCCGCTGGAGGCCGGCGCCCACGCCGGCATGGACGGGCCCTTCACCATCTTCGGCTTCCCCGCGCCCGAACGCGACGTGGTCGCCCTCGACAGCGCCGCCGACGCGCTGTACCTGGAAAATCCCGAGGACCTGCGCCGCTACCGGCGGGTGTTCGAGCGGCTGCTGCCGGCGGCGCTCACGCCCGAGGCGTCGGCCGCGCTCATCACCGGTCGCTGAGGTCGAACTCGCCGCCGCGGACCCCGGCGAGGAAGGCCGCCCACTCGGTGGCGGTGAACTCCAGCACCGGGCCGCGGCCCCGCTGCTTGGAGTCGCGCACCGCGATCCGGTCGCCGACGACCGCCACCTCGACGCAGCCGTTGGTGGTGCTGAAGGAGCTCTTGCGCCATTCGACGCTCGCCTGGTCCTCCACCTCTCGCCCAGCCCCTCCCATCGTCCCGGCCCCGCTGGCCGGCGTCGGTCGCGAATGCTAACCCCAACCGCGAGCCGCGACGCAACGCAGACGTTTCCAAGTGACAACCCGGTAGCAACACGGCGCAACTAGGCTCGACCCGGGCCGTGGACGACACCGGTCCGCTGCCGACGGCCGACAACGGAGTGAGGATGCTGAACACCACACCGAGACTGGAGGGGATGCACGCCGCCACCGCCACCACGACCGGATGGATCGAGGCGGCGACCGAGGGAGGACCGGAGTGCTTCTTCTGCGGTGCCCCGGCACGACGCTACAAGCCACTCAACGAAGGCACCCTGACCAGCCTCAGAAAGCTGTGGTGGTGCCGCCCCTGCGAGACCACCTGGGTAGCCTGACCAACTAGCAGCAGCGCCGGCCGGGCTTGATCTCCAGCTCGTCCATGCGGCGGCGCTCGAACTCCCGCCGGCTCAACACCGGCTCGTCCGGGTGGTCGCGGTCGTGGTGGGCGAGGTAGCGCTCGTAGGCATTCTCACCCATCACCTCGCGTACGTACCAGAGCGTGCCGGTGACGGCCCGCCGGAGCCGGGCCGTCACCCGTCGCCTCCCGATCCCGACCGGTCGGGCCCGCGCCCGCCGGAGTGGTCGCGGCCGGCGCCGACCGGCTCGGCTCGCAGCTCGGCCTGGCGGGCGCGGTCCTCGGCGGTCGGGAACAGGCCCGAGGGCGCCCACAGCTTGGACGACTCGGCCGGGGCCTCGGACAGCACGGGCTCGCGCCGGCCGCTCAGGGTCTGCCACCAGACCCGGGCCGCGTCGGCGATGACGATGATGATCAGGGCCGCGAACAGGATCGAGAGCACCCCGTCGACGGTCGAGTTGGTCACGATCTGGGCCACGTCGTCCAGCGACTTGGCCGGCGGGATGACCTTCCCGGCATCCAGCGCCTGCTGGTACTTGTCACGCTGGGCGAAGAACCCGATCAGCGGGTCGCCGGAGAAGATCTTGTACCAGCTGGCCGACAGGGTGACGGCCGCGTCCCAGGCCAGCGGGACGGCGGTGACCCAGGCCCACTTCACCCGGCCCGACTTGATCAGGATGGTGGTCGCGACCGTCAGGGCGACCGCCGCCAGCAGCTGGTTGGCGATCCCGAACAGCGGGAACAGCTGGTTGATGCCGCCGAGCGGGTCGGTGACCCCGACCCACAGGAAGTAGCCCCACGCCCCGACCACGATGGCGCTGGTCGCATAGACGCCGGGCCGCCACGAGGGCCGGGCCATGGGCTTCCAGACGTTGCCCAGGGTGTCCTGGAGCATGAAGCGCCCGACCCGGGTGCCGGCGTCGACCGTGGTCAGGATGAACAGGGCCTCGAACATGATCGCGAAGTGGTACCAGAACGCCTTGAGGGTGTCGCCGCCGAACGCGCCCGAGAAGATCGTGGACATGCCGACGGCCAGGGTGGGCGCGCCACCGGTGCGGGCGATCAGGGTCGACTCCTGGACCTGCTGGGCGGCGGCCTGGAGCTGGTCGGGGGTGACGGTGAAGCCGAGGTTGGTGACCGCCTGGGAGGCCGACTGGACGGTGGCCCCAACCACGCCGGGCGGCGAGTTCATGGCGAAGTAGAGGCCCTGGTCGAGGATGGAGGCGGCGATCATGGCCATGACGGCCACGAACGACTCGGTCAGCATGGCCCCGTAGCCGACCATGCGGACCTGGGACTCCTTCTCGATCAGCTTGGGGGTCGTGCCCGAGGCGATCAGGGCGTGGAAGCCGGACAGGGCCCCGCAGGCGATGATGATGAACACGAACGGGAACAGCGGGCCGGCGAACACCGGCCCCTTGCCGCTCGAGGCGAACTTGGTCACGGCCTCGTTCTCCAGCACCGGCATGGTGAACAGGATGCCGACGGCGAGCAGGCCGATGGTGCCGACCTTCATGAAGGTCGACAGGTAGTCGCGGGGGGCCAGCAGCATCCACACCGGCAGCACCGAGGCCGCGAAGCCGTAGACGACCAGGCAGACGACCAGGGTCTTGGGCGAGAGGGTAAACGCCGGGGCCAGGCTGGAGTGGTCGATGACCCCGCCGAGGACGATCGCCGCCAGCAGCAGCCCGACCCCGATGGCGCTGGTCTCCAGCACCCGTCCCGGCCGCAGCACCCGCAGGTAGAAGCCCATGAACAGGGCGATCGGGATGGTCATGGCCAGCGAGAAGGTGCCCCAGGGGGAGTCGGCCAGGGCGTTGACCACCACCAGGGCGAGCACGGCCAGCAGGATGATCATGATGGCGAACACCGCCACCAGGGCGGCCGCCCCGCCCAGGGGCCCGATCTCGTCGCGGGCCATCTGCCCGAGGCTCTTGCCGTCGCGCCGCATCGAGAAGAACAGGATCACCATGTCCTGGACGGCCCCGGCGAAGATCACCCCGAAGATGATCCACATCGTGCCCGGCAGGTAGCCCATCTGGGCGGCCAGCACGGGCCCGACCAGTGGGCCGGCCCCGGCGATGGCGGCGAAGTGGTGCCCGAACAGCACCCGGCGGTCCGTCGGCTGGAAGTCGACGTCGTTGTCGAGCCGCTCGGCCGGGGTGGCCCGGTCGTCGTCGACCCCGAGCACCCGGGTGGCGATGAAGCGGGCGTAGAAGCGGTAGGCGATCGCGTACGAGCAGAGGGCGGCCACGATCAGCCACACCGCGTTCACCGACTCGCCCCTGGCCAGGGCCAGGACGCCCCAGGCGATGGCCCCGAGGATGGCGACGGCGGCCCAGATGGCGATCCGGCGCGGCGTCCAGCGTCCGGTGTCCGGGGTGGCGGTGGCGGTCATCTGAACCTCCCGAGGTGCCGTCGGCACCGGTGGCGGCGCCGTTGCCTGCTGCCCCCCAGAGGTCCCATACCCCACTTGGCGTCGCGCTATCTGCTAGGCTGCGGGCCGCACAGGTTCACGTTTGGCTTTGCTTCGAAGTCGAGCTTGTCCCTTGCCGTCGGCGCCAGGACGGACCGACGTTGGTCGTGACCTCCGAGTTGACGGAGGGAGGGACAAGCATCCATGACTGTTGGCACCGTGAAGTGGTTCAACGCCGACAAGGGCTACGGCTTCATCCAGCCCGAGTCCGGCGAGGACGTCTTCGTGCACTTCAGCGCCATCCAGATGAGCGGCTACCGCTCGCTGGCCGAGGGCCAGGCCGTCGAGTTCGACGTGGCCCAGGGCCCCAAGGGCCCGCAGGCCGCCAACGTGCGGCCGATCGAGGCGCAGTAGCGCGACCACGTTCCCGGCGACCCCATTCCCCGCGGGTGGGGTCGCCACTTGTCACAGGTAGACGTGCGCCCGGACGACGGCCCCGCTGGGAAAGGTCCGCAGCTGGACCAGGTCGCAGAGCTGGTTGACCATCCAGAGCCCGCGGCCGCCGTCGCGGTCGAGCGCCGGGCGGGCCCGGCCGACCAGCGGGTCCTCGATACGGCCGGCGTCGCGGACCTCGCAGACCAGGGCGCCGTCGGCGCGCCAGATCCGCAGGGTCCCGCGGCCGCCGCCGTGGCGCAGGCTGTTGGTGGCCAGCTCGTCGACGGCCAGCACCAGGTCGGCGGCTCGGGCCGGGTCGAGCCCGGCCGCGGCGGCGTGGCGGGCCACCAGCTGGCGCAGCTCGGCCAGCGACCCCGAGCCGAAGCCGTGCTCCGGCGACTGCCCGGGCGGCTCCGGCAGGGGGGCCGCGAACGGCGCCGCCGCCTGCTCCAGGCCGCGGTAGGGAGCGCTGTCGGCGGCGGCGCCGCCCTCGCTGACCACGGGATGGCTGCGCCAGGCCTCCTCCAGCACCTCCGGGGTGAGGCTGGTGGTGTCGTACGGGCACAGCAGCCGCCAGGCCGGCACGCCGGCGAAGGCCAGGTTGAGCAGGGTCTCGTGGTGCTGGCACTCGACCAGCTCGGCCGGGGTCCGGGCGGCCCAGATGGGCTCGCCGATTCCCCTGGCCGAGCGGCGGTCGACGCCGTTGGCGGCGATGAAGTCGCGCCAGGCGGGGATGATCCGGGCCGGGTTGGCGCCGACGTCGGCCATGTCGGCGAAGGCGACCCGGTCGGCGGCGGCGCCCAGGGCGGAGCGCAGCAGCCCGATCTTGGCCGCGCTCACCACCACCAGCACCGGCTGGTCGGCGGCGATCCCCTCACGGATGAACGGGAGGGTGCCGGTCAGGAAGTCGACCTCCCCGGCGTACAGCAGCGCCTCGTGGCGGAAGGTCTCGGCGGTCTGGAGCAACGGTCAACAGCCTCGTTCAGCCTGCATGGTCGGATTGCGCCGCCCAGGATAGCGACTCGCCGCCAGCCCCTACCGGCCCCGGACCGGGTCGAGGTGGAGCCGGCCGTCGGAGCGATCGGCCAGCGCCTGGCGGAGCATGTCCCGGGAGACGAAGCCGATGATGCCGGTGGACCCGTCGACGACCTCGACCCGGTGGGTCTCCGGCGCAGCTGCGACGGCAGCGCCAGCCCGCGCAGGCCGCGGCCGAAGACCACGACCGCCAAGACCAGCAGCACCACCGTGGCCGCCAGCCAGCCGACCCCGCTGGTCTGGAGGTGATGGGGAAGCGGCGGCTCCCCCGAGGGCCGGCGCCGGCGCTCAGGCCGGGTCGGCCGCGCTGAGCTGCTCGATCGCCCGCAGCACCCGCTTCTCGGACACCGGGTAGGGGGTGCCCAGGGACTGGGCGAAGTAGCTGACCCGCAGCTCCTCCAGCATCCAGCGGACCTCGGCCAGCGCGGGGTCGGGGCGGCCGGCGGCGCGGTCGAGGGCCCGGCGCCAGGCGGCGGTGACCCGGGCCACGCTCTCGGAGCGCTCGGCGTCGCGGGCCAGGTCGCCTCCGAGTCGCTCCAGGCGCTGGGCCATGGCCCGCAGGTAGCGGCAGACGTCGCCAAGGCGGCGGCGGCCGGTGGCGGTCACCCAGCCCGGGTAGACGAGGTCGTCGAGCTGGGCCCGGACGTCGGCGGTGGCCGGGGCGAAGGCCGGGTTGGTCAGCTCGGCCAGCCGGGCCTCGACCTGGCCGGCCACGGCCAGGGCCCGCTCGACCGCCGAGACCACCTCCAGGGTGGCGGCCGGCAGCTCCTCGCGGACCGCGTCCAGCAGCCGCTTGAAGCCGGCCTCGTCCCAGGCCGGGCCGCCGTTGGCGGCGATCAGGTCGTCGGCCGCGGCGGCCAGGCAGTCGTCGAACAGGTCGGTGGCGCTGCCGTGCCGGTAGCGGCTCAGGGTCAGCTTGGCCTGGTTGGTCTGGTGGCCGAGCACGTACCGCACCGGTGACGGGATGGCCTCCAACAGCAGCCGGCGGGTCCCGGCCCACATGGCGGCGGCCTGCTCGGCCTCGCTCTCCAGCAGGCGCACGGCCACGCCGCCGGGCTCCTCGACCAGGGCCGGGTAGGCCTTGACGACCCGGCCGCCCTGGCGCTCCTCCACCACCCGGGGCAGGGCACCGAGGTCCCAGCCACGCACCCGGTCCCGCTCCAGGCCGGGGGCGGCGGCGGCGAGGGCGGCCCGCATCCGCGGGGCCAGCCGCCGCTTCAGCGCCTCGAGGTCTTTGCCCTCGCCCACCACCCGGGCCGGGCCGCGACCCCGGCGGTCCACCACGCGGAAGGTCATGCGCAGGTGCGCGGGGACCTTGGAGAGGTCGAAGTCGTCGGGCGCGACCCCGACCCGCCCGGCCCGCTCCAGCTCGCGGGCCAGCGCGTCGCGCAGCGGCCCGTCGGCGGGGCCGATCCGCTCCAGGACCGAGGCCGCCCAGTCGGGGGCGGGGATGAAGCTGCGCCGGACCGCCTTGGGCAGGGAGCGGATGAGCTCGGTCACCAGCTCCTGGCGCAGCCCCGGGACCTGCCAGTCGAAGCCGTCCTCGTCGATCTGGTTGAGCACGGCCAGGGGGACGTGGACGGTGACGCCGTCGGCGTCACTGCCCGGCTCGAACTGGTAGGTGAGGCGCAGCCGGTGCCCGTCCTGCTCCCAGGTGTCGGGGTAGGCGGCGGCGTCGGCGGCGCCGGCGGCGTCCCCGATCAGCATCGACCGCTCGAAGTCGAGCAGGTCGGGCTGGTCCTGGCGGGCCCGCTTCCACCAGGCGTCGAAGTGGTGGGCCGAGACGACCTCGTCGGGGACGCGCTGGTCGTAGAAGTCGAACAGGGTGTGGTCGTCGACCAGGATGTCGCGGCGCCGGGCCCGGTGCTCCAGCTCCTCGACCTCGGCCAGCAGCCGCCGGTTGCGGGCGAAGAACTCGTGGGCGGTCTCCCAGTCGCCCTCGACCAGGGCGTGGCGCAGGAACAGCTCGCGGGCCAGCGGCGGGTCGATGCGGCCGTAGTCGACCTGCCGCTGGGCCACGATCGGGACCCCGTACAGGGTGACCCGCTCGGTGGCCAGCACCGCCCCCCGCGACCGCGACCAGTGCGGCTCGGCGTAGGTCCGCTTGACCAGGTGGGCGGCCAGCTCCTCGGCCCACTGGGGCTGGATCCAGGCCACCTCCCGGGCCCACAGGCGCGAGGTCTCGACCAGCTCGCCCGCCATCACCCACTGGGGCGGCTTCCTGGCCAGGGCCGAGCCGGGGAAGATGGCGAAGCGGGCGCCGCGGGCGCCCAGGTACTCGCGGGTGTCGCCCTGCTTGAGGCCGATGTGGCTCAGCAGGCCGGCCAGCAGGGCGGTGTGGATGCGGTCGGCGTCGGGCTCGGCCTCGGCCCGGTTCAGCTTGATGCCGAGGTCACGGGCCACCGCCCGGAGCTGGCCGTGCAGGTCCTGCCACTCCCGCACCCGCAGGTAGTTGAGGAACTCGGCCCGGCACAGCTTGCGGAACTGGTTGGAGGACAGCTCGGCCTGCCGCTCGTGCAGGTAGCGCCAGAGGTTCAGCCAGCTCAGGAAGTCCGAGCCCGGGTCGGCGAAGCGCCGGTGCTGGGTGTCGGCCGCCTCCTGCCTGTCGGAAGGGCGCTCGCGGGGGTCCTGGATGGACAGGGCGGCCACGATCACCAGCACCTCACGGGCGCAGCCGCGCCGGCCCGCCTCCAGCAGCATGCGGGCCAGGCGGGGGTCGGCCGGGAGCTGGGCCAGCCGGCGGCCGGTGCTGGTGAGCCGGCCGCCGTCCAGCGCCCCCAGCTCCCGCAGCAGGTCGACGCCGTCCTTGACGCTGCGGCGGTCGGGCGGGTCGATGAACGGGAACGCGGCCACATCGCCCAGGCGCAGCGCCGTCATCTGGAGGATCACCGAGGCCAGGTTGGTGCGGAGGATCTCCGGCTCGGTGAACTCGGGCCGGGCGGTGAAGTCGTCCTCGGAGTACAGCCGGATGCAGATGCCGTCGGCGGTCCGCCCACAGCGGCCCTTGCGCTGGTTGGCCGAGGCCTGGGAGATCGGCTCGATGGGCAGCCGCTGGACCTTGGAGCGGTGGCTGTAGCGCGAGATCCGGGCCGTGCCCGGGTCGACCACGTAGTGGATGCCGGGCACGGTCAGGGAGGTCTCGGCCACGTTGGTGGCCAGCACCACCCGCCGCCCGGCGTGAGCCTGGAACACCCGGTGCTGCTCGGCCGCGGCCAGCCGGGCGTACAGCGGCAGCACCTCCACCCCGCCGGGGCTGCGGGGGAAGCTGTGACGGCGCAGGGCGTCGGCGGTGTCGCGGATCTCCCGCTCGCCGGAGAGGAAGACCAGGATGTCGCCGGGTCCCTCGCGGCACAGCTCGTCGACCGCGTCCAGGATGCCCTGGGTCTGGTCGCGGTCGTCGTCGGGGTCCTCGCCCAGGGGCCGGTAGCGGACCTCGACCGGGTAGGTGCGGCCCGACACCTCGACCACCGGGGCGCCGCCGAAGTGGCGGCTGAAGCGCTCGGGGTCGATGGTGGCCGAGGTGATGATCAGCTTGAGGTCGGGCCGGCGGGGCAGCAGCCGGGCCAGGTAGCCGAGCAGGAAGTCGACGTTGAGGCTGCGCTCGTGGGCCTCGTCGATGATGATCGTGTCGTAGCGGCGCAGGGTCCGGTCGCGGGCCAGCTCGGCCAGCAGGATCCCGTCGGTCATCAGCTTGACTCGGGTGTCCCGGCCGACCCGGTCCGTGAACCGGACCTGGTAGCCGACCGTCTGGCCGAGGGGGGTGCGCAGCTCGGCCGCGATCCGCTCGGCCACCGTGCGGGCGGCCAGCCGCCGCGGCTGGGTGTGCCCGATCATCCCCCGCTCACCCCGCCCCAGCTCCAGGCAGATCTTCGGCAGCTGGGTGGTCTTCCCCGACCCCGTCTCCCCGGCCACCACCACGACCTGATGGCCCCGGATGGCCTCGGCGATCTCGGCCCGGCGCTGGCTGACCGGCAGCTCCGGCGGGTAGGTGATCCTGGGCATGGCCCTGTCCACGATAGGGAAGCCGCGACGATCCAGGCGGGACGCCCTGACCCTCAGCGCCGCCACCAGGAACTCCAGGCCCAGCAGGATGCTGTGGCCCGGTGCTGTCCGCGCTCGGGGTAACGTGGACACCCCACCCGGCCGCCGCCCGCGCAAAGGAACAGGCCCATGGACTGGAAGCTCGAGCTGGTTGCCGTGCCCGTGACCGACGTGGACCGGGCCAAGCGCTTCTACACCGAGCAGGTCGGCTTCCACGCCGACCACGACCACCGCATCAGCCCTGAGCTCCGCTTCGTCCAGCTGACCCCACCTGGCTCAGCCTGCTCGATCGCCCTGGGCACCGGGGTCACCGACGCCCCGCCGGGCTCGGTCCGCGGCCTTCAGATGGTCGTCTCCGACATCGACGCTGCCCGCGCCCAGCTGATGGACGGCGGCGTCGACGTCGGCGAGGTCCAGGACTTTCCCTGGGGCCGGTTCGTGTTCTTCGCCGACCCCGACGGCAACCGCTGGGCCGTCCAGCAGATCGTTCGCGGCTGAGCCCGTGCCTGTCCCGCTGCCGCTCGACCAGGTGCTGCTGGGCGACGTCCGGGAGCTGAGCCGGGGGCTGCCGGCCGGCTCGGTGCACTGCATCGTGACCAGCCCGCCCTACTACGGCCATCGGGCCTACTCGGCGGGCGGCGACCCTCGCGAGCTGGGGCGGGAGAAGGCGCCCCAGGACTACGTGGACGCGCTGGTGGGGTGCCTGGGCGAGGCGGGGCGGCTGCTGCGGGACGACGGCACCCTCTGGCTCAACCTGGGCGACACCTACCGCCGGGGCCGGCTGCTGGGGATCCCCTGGCGGGTCGCCCTGGCCCTCCAGGACGCCGACTGGCACCTGCGGGCCGACATCGTCTGGCACAAGCCCAACGCCATGCCCAGCTCGGTGCGGACACGGCCCACCACCGACCACGAATACCTGTTCCTGCTGTCCAAGTCGGCCAGCTACCACTACGACGCCGACGCCATCCGCGAGCCGCACGTGACCTTCACCGAGCGGAGCCGGATGCGCGGCGGCCGCGGCCACTTCGGCAGGCGGGCGGGGACGCCCGAGCGGGGCAAGAACCAGGGCAACGGCAACCTCCACGACGCCCGCTGGGACGAGTACTTCCATCCCGCCGGCCGCAACCGCCGCACCGTCTGGTCGGTGCCGCTGGGCAAGTTCCGCGAGGCCCACTTCGCCGTGTTCCCGGAGGCGCTGATCGAGCCGTGCGTCAGGGCCGGCTGCCCGCCGGGCGGCGTGGTCCTCGACCCGTTCATGGGGTCGGGGACCACGGCGGTGGTGTGCCGCCGCCTGGACCGGCGCTTCCTCGGCTTCGAGCTGATCCCCGAGTACGTCGAGCTGGCCCGGCGGCGGCTGGCCGGATCAGCGGCGGGTGGCCGTCACCTCTAGGTAGTCCGAGGGCATGGCGACCGTCGGCCCCACGGCCCGGTCGTGCTCCCTGGCCAGGGCGGCCAGGTCGTCGTGGAGCCGCTGGCGGCCCGTCTCGTCCAGGGCCAGGAAGGCCTTGTGGACCGGTCCGTAGTTGACCCGGAAGAACTCGACGAACTCGTCGGCGGAGCGGAACCGGAACACGAACTGGCGCGGCCGCACCGTCAGCCGCGACACGGCCGGGCCCAGCAGCTCCTGGAGGCGCTCCTCGGTCCCCCACAGCCCGGGCGGCTTGAGCCCGGCCGGCGGCGGGACGTGCTTGCCGACGGTGCGGAGGATCCCGCCCACGAAGCTGGTCGGGGTCCAGTTGGCCAGGGCGATGGTGCCGCCGGGACGGCAGACCCGGACCAGCTCGGCCGCGGCCCGCTCCTGGTCGGGGGTGAACATGACCCCGAGACACGACAGGACGGCGTCGAAGGAGGCGTCGGGGAACGGCAGGCGCTCGGCGTCCCCCTCCTGGAACTCGACCGGGAGCCCTTCCGCCGCGGCCCGGGCCCGCCCGCGCTCCAGCAGCTCGGGCACGTAGTCGACGCCGGTGACCTCGCAGCCGCAGCGGGCGGCGGCCAGGGCGGCGTTGCCGTTGCCGGTGGCCACGTCCAGCACCCGGGCGCCGGCCCGCAGGTCGGCGGCGTCGGCCAGGCGCTCGGCGATGAGCGCGATCCGCGCGGCCACGGCCGAATAGTCGCCGCTGGCCCAGGTCTGCTGCTGGCGCTGCTTGACCGCGGCCAGGTCGGGGCGTGAGGTCTCGGTGGTGGTCATGGGCTTCCTCCCTCTGCCGGTCGTTGGCCAGCGCAGGATGTCGAGCCCTCGTGTGAACGGCCGTGTGATGGGATATTCGGCTACAATCCGGCAGTTCCCCGGCCAGGAGAAGCTGTCGTGAGCATGAGCGCGCCAAGCGCACCAGAGGTTTCCGTCGTCCTGCCGTGCTACAACGAGCGGAGCCACGTCGAGCTCGAGGTGAAGCGCATCCGGGCCGCCCTGGACGCGGCCGGGATGAGCTACGAGCTGATCTGCGTGGACGACGGGTCCACCGACGGGACCCGCGAGGTCCTCCAGACCATGCCCGGCATCCGCGCCATCCTGCTGCCCCGCAACCAGGGCTCGGGCACGGCCCGGCGCATCGGCACCCAGCAGGCCCGGGGCGGGGTGGTGGTCTGGACCGACGCCGACATGACCTACCCCAACGAGCTCATCCCCGAGCTGGTCAACCAGCTGGACGACGCCTACGACCAGGTGGTGGGGGCCCGCAAGACCGAGGCCGGCAGCTATAAGCTGTTCCGGGTGCCGGCCAAGTGGGCGATCCGCAAGCTGGCCGCCTACCTGACCAACACCGAGATCCCCGACCTGAACTCGGGCCTGCGGGCCTTCAAGCGCAGCGTGGCCCTGCCCTACCTGCGCCTGCTGCCGCCGGGGTTCTCGTGCGTGACCACCATCACCCTGGCCTTCCTGTCCAACGGTCACCAGGTCAAGTACGTGCCCATCGACTACTTCAAGCGGGCCGGGCGGTCCAAGTTCCACCCCTTCAAGGACGCCTACAACTACATCATCCAGGTGCTCCGGATGGTGATGTACTTCAACCCGCTCAGGGTGCTGATGCCGGTCGCCCTGACCCTGCTGGCCGCGACCTTCGTCAAGGCCGGCATCGACCTGGTCGTCCACGACCTGCGGGTGGCCGGGTCCACGGTGCTGGTCGGGCTGGCCGCGTTCAACATCATGGCCATCGCGCTGCTGGCCGACCTGGTCGTGCGGCGCACCGCCACCGACTAGATGGAGGCCCGCCCGATGCAGGCTCCCGAGGCCCCCGAGACCGTCGGGGTCGTCATCGGCAACCACACCCAGAAGTACACCGCCCGCAACCCGGCCATCCGCTTCCTCACCGAGCGCTGGGTGACCAACCTGGACCGGGCCTTCGGCCGGGTCGGCGCCGACCAGCAGGGGGTGGCGCGGGCCCTGGAGGTGGGCTGCGGCGAGGGCGTGATCGCCGACAAGATGCACCGCCGCTGGGGCGAGGTGGTCGCCCTGGACCTGCCCGACGCCGGGCTGCGGGCCGACTGGCGGCGCTACCACGGGCCCCGGTTCCTGCACGCCAGCGCCCACGAGCTGCCGTTCGACGACGACCAGTTCGACGTGGTGGTCGCGGCCGAGGTGCTGGAGCACCTGCCCGACCCGGTCCGGGGGCTCCAGGAGATGGCCCGGGTCACCCGGCGGCACCTGGTGCTGTCGGTGCCGCGGGAGCCGATCTTCCGCTCCTGCAACCTGCTCACCGGCCGCTACGTGCGCGACCTGGGCAACACCCCCGGGCACCTGAACCACTGGTCCAAGCGCGGCTTCGTCCGCTTCGTCTCGTCGGTCGCCGAGGTCAGGGACGTGACCAACCCGTTCCCGTGGACGACCATCTGGGCGACCGTCCCGGCGGGCTGACCCGGCGGGTCGCGTCAGCCCGCGACCGTGACCTGGTGGAGCCTCGGCCCGGCGCCGGCCCGCTTGACCTGGTAGAGCTGGACCCGGTTGCCGCCCGGCCGGAACAGCTTGTCGGGCACGACCGCGGCGAAGGTCTGGGGCGTGTCCTTCTGGGTGAAGGTGACGCCGACGGCCCCGATGGTCCCGTTCACGGCCACGGCCAGCGTGACCGGCCTGTCGGGCAGCGAGCCGACGAGCGCGCCCGAGACCAGCGCCGGGATGGTGCCGCTCTCGGGGCTCACGTCCTCGAGGTTCCCGGGGTCGTTGAGCCTGGCCCGGAGCCCGCTGCCGCCGGCCGCGCCGACCGCCTCGGGCTTGCGGCCGACCAGGTCGGCGTACGGGCCCACCTCGAACAGCCCGGCCACGCCGTCCTCGGGCCGGGCGACCCGGTCGGTGACCCCGCGGAGGGCCAGGGTCAGGTTGCGTGGCCCGTCGACCTCGGTGGGCTGGCCCGGCTTGCCGTAGAAGCGCTTCACCTCCCGGGGCCGCTCGGGCCCCAGGCCCGACAGGCCGTCGACGTGCCAGGGCACCTTGACCTTGAGGATGTCGGCGATGGTGGGGACCAGGTCCACGTGCTCCCAGTTGCGGTCGTCGACCTTGCCCGCCCGCTGGTGCGGGGCCTTGATGAACAGCGGCACCCACATGAGCTCATGGGCGTTGCGCGCCTGGAGGGTCCGCTGGGCCTGACCGGGGGTGAAGCTGATGCCGTGGTCGGCGGTCATGATGACCAGCGACTGGTCGTACAGCCCCTGGTCCTTGAGCCGCTGGATGACCTCGCCGACCAGCCGGTCGGTGTAGGCCAGCTGGAGCAGGTGGCGTTGCTGGCCCAGCTGGACCGGGGCCGGCTGGGTGGTCCAGCCGACCTTGCGGTCGTAGCCGAAGCTGATCCTCGGGTAGCTGTACTGGACGCCCGAGGGCAGGTACTTCCAGGGCTGGTGGGGCAGGAGGATGTGCAGGAAGTGCAGGGTCGGCTGGTCGGCGGGCCGCAGCTGGTCGAGGAAGGCGTTGAAGCGGGACGGCTGGTTGGCCTTGAGCTGGTTGAAGCGGAAGGTCGGCCCGGGCTTCTTCTGGACGGCGTCGGCCGCCGGGTCGCCGGTGGCCTCGACGAACTGGGCGGTGGGGTCCTCGTCCATCCGCCGCGGGGACACGATCTTGGCCCAGACGCCTGCCAGGTCCCGGGTCAGGGCCCGCCAGCCGGTGTGGCCGCCGGCGCCGGCGTTGGCCGCGCAGATGCGGGGCGGGCAGAGCTCGGTCACGGTCTCGAACGCCCGCACGTCATAGGACCCCGACAGCCAGGTGAACAGGTTGTCCGGGTACTCGGTGGAGGAGGGGGCGACGCCGGCCCGGGTCGGGTAGCGGCCGGTGAGCATGGCCGGCAGCACATCGGGGGTGAACGAGCCGATCCCGGTGGCGTTCCGGTACCAGGTGGACCCCTCGGCCAGCTTGGCGAAGTTCGGGTACAGGCGCCGGTCGATCTGGCCCTTGGAGTCCAGCAGCGAGGTCATCGGGAACTCGTCGAAGAACACCATCACGATCGGGACCCGGGCGGTCGCCGGGACCACCGCCCGGACCGGCCCGTTGTCGCCGCCGCCGACCACCAGCTTGCCGACCGGGGAGACGGTCACGAACAGCAGGGCGAACACCAGGGGAGCCGGGCTGAGGTAGCGCAGCCACAGCCGCGCGGCCGCGGCGCGGGCGTAGACGACCGTGGCCGCCACCCCGCCGGCGACGCCCAGGAGCAGCAGCGGCCAGCCGCGGATCGAGGTGAGGTTCTTGGCCAGCTCGATGGTGAGGAGCAGCAGCAGCCCGGCGATCACCACCAGGTGCGCGACCCGGCGCCGGCGGCCGCTGACCAGCCCGACCAGCGCCTCCACGGCCCACAGGAGCAGCGGCGGGCCGAGCACGGTCAGCGCCACCAGCACCAGGATGTCGGCGGCGCCGGCCCGGCGGAACAGGAAGAAGTCGGGGCTGCGGCCGGCCACGTCGAACAGCGGCTGGGCGACCACGAACCCGCACAGCACGAACAACTGGAGGAAGCAGCGGAGCTCGGTCCTGTTCCGTGAGAGACCTCCCGGGTCGCCGGCGCTGGCTTCGGCCGCGGCGCGGGAGGTGTCGATGGTCATCGGCGCACTTGGCCTCGTCGCCTCCACAGCCACAGCCCGGCCAGGCCGAGCACGCTCACGGCACTCACCACCAGGCCCACCTGCAACGCCCGGTCCTCATAGGAAAACACAACCCGATGGGTTCCGGCCGGCACCCGCACCCCCCGGAAGGCGTGATCGACCCGCACCAGCTCCGCCGGCCGCCCGTCCACCGACACCTTCCACTGGGGATACCAGGGGTCGGCCAGCACCAGCAGCCCCTCGGCGGCGGTCTGCGCCTCCACCTCGACCCGGGTCTGGTCTCTTCTCCGTAGCTCGACGGCCGGTGGGCGGTCGGGCCTGGCCAGGGGGCCGAGCGGCTCCTCGACGATGGCCCGCTCCAGCAGCGGGTAGCCGCCCCGGAGGCGGGCCACCCGCTGGGCCGGGTCGGCGATCACGTCGAGGTCGTAGTACATGCGGGCCAGCGGCGGGGCCGGCCGCTCCCAGACCAGGAAATAGGCGGCCCGCTCCACGATCCGGAAGCCCTTGGCCTCCATCACCTTGATCTCCCGCTCCGGCAGCCCGGCGGTGACGAACCAGCGCACGCCCAGCAGGTCCAGCGCCGGCCAGCCCCACTGGGAGGGGCCCTGGAGGTTGACGCCGGCGGTGAGCCGGGCCTTGGGGTTGACGGCGGCGGTGAAGAACTCCTGGTAGGTGCGGAGGGGCATGAGCCCGCCGTCGCGACCCGAGATGGTCTCGGCGTCGGTGGCGTACTCCCAGGCC
>Ga0307415_100000105_pt1 | contig 35509 bp, 39 predicted proteins | sample DK1Cmetagenome_FD_204524 | JGI IMG/M metagenome (GOLD analysis project Ga0307415, IMG submission 204524) | Maize rhizosphere microbial communities from greenhouse at UC Davis, California, United States - DK15-C-2 | ecosystem: Host-associated > Plants > Roots > Rhizosphere > Soil | place: USA... | reverse complement strand
GATCAGGTGCCCGACCCGACGGTGGTGCTCGTCCCCGGCGGCGGCGCGCCCACCATCAAGGCCATGGGCAACCAGGTCATCCGCGACTACCTGCGCCGGGCCGCCGAGACGGCGCCGGTGGTCGGGTCGGTCTGCACCGGGGCGCTGGTCCTGGCCGCGGCCGGGCTGCTGAAGGGCCGCCGGGCCACCACCCACTGGGCCTATCACCGGCTGCTGGAGCGCCTGGGGGCCACCTACCTGCCCAAGCGGTGGGTGGAGGACGGCAAGTTCATCACCTCGGCCGGGGTGTCGGCCGGCATCGACATGGCACTGGCGCTGGTCGCCCGCCTCACCGACGAGCCGACCGCCCGGATGGTGCAGGTGGCGATCGAGTACGACCCCCACCCACCATTTGGGGGCATCGACTGGGACCAGGTGGACCGGGACATCTACGAGCCGATGCTCGGCCCCATGGTGCAGCGGCAGCTGGCCGACCGGCCCGAGCTCCTGGCCAAGCTGAACGGCTGAGCCGACCAGGGAGTAGGTGGCGGGGTCCGACGGGCCTCGTTTCCAGGGCCGGTCGGGCCTGCCCGGCCCGGGCGTCCGCGACTATGCTGATAATACCCTAGGGGGGTATATTAGGGGACGAGCGAGCAAGGGAGGTAGCGGATGGCCGGGTACGCCGGTGACAAGGACCAGGTCCTGACCCGGCTGCGCCGGATCGAGGGCCAGGTACGGGGGCTGCAGCGGCTGGTCGACGAGGACGCCTACTGCATCGACGTGCTCACCCAGATCAGCGCCGTGGATAAGGCGCTCAAGGGCGTGGCCGTCAATCTGCTGGACGGGCACCTGCGCCACTGCGTCCGTGACGGCATGGCGGCCGGTGGCCGCGACGCCGAGGCGATCGCGACCGAGGCCACCGAGGCCATCGCCCGGCTGGTGCGTGCCTGACCGGGCCGCCGGGTATCCGACCTGCTATGAGGAGCGGCGAGATGGACCACGAGCACCACGGAGGCCACGGAGCCCAGGGTGGCGACCACAGCCCCGCGACCGGCCAGCTGTCGCCGAACGAGCACCGCCAGCATGCCGAGCCGGACACCCACGGCGGGCCGGCCGGCGGCCACGAGGGGCACGCCGCCCACGGCGGGCACGGGGACCACGCGGCCCGGTTCCGGGACCGGTTCTGGTGGAGCCTGATCCTGACCGTCCCGGTGGTCGTCTACTCCGAGATGGTCCAGGAGTGGCTGGGGTTCACCCCGCCGCAGTTCCCGGGCTCGGCGTGGGTCGCGCCGGTGCTGGGGACGGTGGTGTTCCTGTATGGGGGCTGGCCGTTCCTGGAGGGCGGCCTGGCCGAGGTCAGGGCCCGGCAGCCGGGCATGATGCTGCTGATCTCCCTGGCCATCCTGGTCGGCTTCGGGGCCAGCGCCGCCTCCGCCCTGGGCCTGTTCGACCTGGAGTTCTGGTGGGAGCTTTCGCTGCTGATCGTGATCATGCTGTTGGGCCACTGGCTGGAGATGCGGGCCCTCGGCCAGGCCTCGGGGGCCCTGGACGCCCTGGCCGCGCTGCTGCCCGACGAGGCCGACCTGGTCACCGACGAGGGGACCAGGACGGTCCCGATCGCCGACCTGGCCGTGGGCGACCTGGTGCTGGTCCGGCCGGGCGGTCGGGTCCCGGCCGACGGCGTGGTCGTCGAGGGTGAGGCGGAGCTGGATGAGTCGATGATCACCGGCGAGTCCCGCCCGGTGCCCCGGGGCCCGGGCAGCCGGGTGGTGGCCGGCACGGTGGTCACCGACACCGCCGTCCGGGTCCGGGTCGACGCGGTCGGGGAGCAGACCGCGCTGGCCGGGATCCGCCGGCTGGTCGAGCAGGCCCAGGCGTCCGGGTCTCGGGCCCAGGCCCTGGCCGACCGGGCGGCCGCGCTGCTGTTCTACTTCGCCGGAGGGGCTGGCCTCATCACGATGGCGGTCTGGCTGGCCCTGGGCGAGCCGGACCAGGCGGTCGAGCGCACGGTGACGGTGTTGGTGATCGCCTGCCCGCACGCCCTCGGGCTGGCCATCCCCCTGGTCATCGCGATCGCGACCGGGTTGGCGGCCCGCAACGGCATCCTGGTCAAGGACCGCCTGGCCCTGGAGCGGATGCGCACCGTGGACACGGTCCTGTTCGACAAGACCGGCACCCTGACCACCGGCAAGCCGACCGTCAGCGGAGTGGTCGCGGTCGATGGCGGCCACGATCGGCTGCTGCGGCTGGCCGCGGCGGTGGAGGCCGACAGCGAGCACCCGCTGGCCCGGGCGATCGTGGCCGCCGCCGCGACCGAGGCAGTTGGCGAGCTGCCGGCGGCTGGTGACTTCCGCTCCATGACGGGCCGCGGCGTCCAGGCCCAGATCGAGGGGGCCACGGTGGCGGTGGGCGGGCCGGCCCTGCTGCGCGAGCTGGTGCTGGCCGAGCCCGAGGCCCTGGCCGGCGAGCTGGAGGGCTGGCGGGGGCGCGGCGCCACCGTCTTGTATGTGGTCGGCGAGGACAAGGTCCTGGGCGCGCTGTCGCTGGAGGACACCGTCCGGCCCGAGTCTCGCCAGGCCGTGGAGGAGCTGCACCGGCTGGGCAAGCGGGTGGTGATGCTCACCGGCGACGCCCGCCAGGTCGCCGAGGCCGTCGCCGCCGACCTGGGCGTGGACGAGGTGTTCGCCGAGGTCCTGCCCGAGGACAAGGACCAGACCGTGGCCGAATTGCAGGGCCGCGGCCTCAAGGTGGCCATGGTCGGCGACGGCGTCAACGACGCCCCCGCCCTGGCCCGGGCCGATGTCGGCATCGCCATCGGCGCCGGCACCGATGTGGCCATTGAGTCGGCCGGGATCGTGCTGGTCGCCGACGACCCCCGCGGCGTCCTCGGCGTGCTGCGGCTGTCGCGGGCCAGCTACCGCAAGATGCTCCAGAACCTGGGCTGGGCGACCGGCTACAACCTCCTGGCCGTGCCCCTGGCCGCAGGGGTGCTGGCCTGGGCCGGGATCACCCTGGCCCCGGCCCTGGGGGCGCTCCTGATGAGCGCCTCCACCATCGTGGTCGCCCTCAACGCCCAGCTGCTGCGCACTGTCGATCTGCGCCCCACCCAGGCATAGGTCACGACGACGGCGGGTTCGGGGATCCCAGCCGGCTGTCTTCCGCGGCCCCGCTAGTGGGTCGGGAGACGCCAGGATCCTGGGTGAACTCATAGATGTTGCCGTCCGGGGCGCGGAAATGGGCTCAGGCGTTGCCGCTGTCGTCCAACCTTTGATTCGAAGAGGATCGCCACGCCAATTGATGATCCGCATGGCCAGACGCGTACCCCCAAGTCGGGCTCGGCAAGCCCAGCCCAGGCGTCGGTCACCGTCCCGGCTGCATGGCTGGCGCGGACGAGCGACTATCGTTGTTCCGTGACCTTGGATGTGGGGATCTAGATTTGGGTGAGCAATGGCGCAGCGGTCGGGGTCGGTCGTGCAGACCTTCTTGTTCGCGGACCTCTCAGGCTTCACCGCCCTGACCGAGGCCCATGGGGACGAGCAGGCGGCCGATCTGGTCGGCGGGTTCTGTGTGGCCGTGCGCCGGCTGCTGGCCGCCCATCAGGCCCAAGAGGTCAAGACCATCGGGGACGCCCTGATGCTCCGATCAGCTGACGCGGCTGCGGCGATCCGGCTGGGCCTGTGCATCGTGCATGACGTGGGCGCCCAGCACGGCTTCCCCTTGGTGCGGGCGGGCATGCACACCGGCCCAGCGGTCGAGCGCGAGGGCGACTGGTTCGGGGCAACGGTCAACTTGGCGGCCCGCGTCTCGGCTGCCGCTTCTGGCGGGGAGGCGCTGTTGACCGCCGCCACCAGGGCCGCCGGCCGGCTGGTGGGTACGGAGCTGCGGGAACGCGGCCGCTGGACGTTCCGCAATGTCACCGAGCCCGTGCCGGTGTATGCGGCGGTCCGCCAGGGGACGCGGAGCTCTGCTGGGCTGCCGATCGACCCAGTCTGCCGGATGGCGGTCGACCCCTGGCACAGTGCTGGGCGGCTCACCCACCAAGGCGTGGAGTACTGCTTCTGCTCGCTTGGGTGCGCTGGGGCCTTTGCCCAGCACCCAGCCAGGTATACGGCTGCCAATGGCTAATCGCGGACCATCATGACCGCCGTGGTCATGCGCCGATCCGAGTGCTCTTGCGTTTGACACCTCTCAGCCCGGCGCTGGGCGCATCTCCCCGTGCGGATTAAGCTCTTCGCCACGTCATGACGTCTCCCGCCATCCAATGGACCAACCTGTCGAGGGCCCCCATGAGCAACTCGGCCGCTGACGGCGCACACTGGGCGTCTGCGCTGGATGAAGTGGTCGCCGAGACCGCCGCCGGCCGGCTGCTCCCAGGGGTCCACCGCTGCCTGCTGCGGGTCGAGACACCCCGCCGACCCGAGGGCTGGACCAGGGCTGCCACCACCCACCACGACGACCATGGCGCCTTGGACACCGACGTGGCCTTCCGGATCGCCAGCGTCACCAAGATGATGACCGCCACCGCCCTGCTGGCGCGGGCCGATCAGGGCCGCTGCCGGCTCGACGATCCCACCGGCCGCTACCTCCCCAGTGACCTCGTCGACCGATTCCACGACAGCACGGGGCATGCCTACGGTGCCGCCATCACCCTGCGACAGCTGCTGGACCACACCAGCGGACTTCCGAACTTCTTCTCCCAGCCCCCGATCCTGGAGGCGGTCCGACAGGGCGGTGGTCGGCGGCGGTTCACCCCTGCTGATCTGGTGGACCTGGCGGTGGCTGGGGAGCCGCCGACCTTACCCCCAGGCACGGCCCGCTCCTACACCGACACCGGCTTTCTGCTGGCCGGACTCGTCATCGAGGCGCTCACGGGCCGGCCCCTGCAGGAGGCCTACCGGGAGCTGGTGCTGGACTCGGCCGGCATGACGGCCACGTGGCTGGAGAGCAGCGACGAGCCACCCCGCCGCCACATCGCCCCTCACGACTTCGAGGGCCACGACATCACGGACATGGATCCGACGGTCGACTGGGCGGGCGGCGGGCTGGTCAGCACCGCCGCCGACCTGGCCGGGTTCCTGCGAGGACTTACCCGGGGCCGGCTGGTGAGCGCCGACGCCTGGAGGGAGATGACTCGATGGCAGCCCGGTCCGGAGGGCTTTTATGACGACTACGGCCTTGGACTGGGTCGCTACCGGTTCCCGGCGGCGCAGGTGATCGGCCACCACGGGGTCTGGGGCGCCTTCGCGTTCTCGTCTCCTGAGCTCGACGCCGTCATCACCGGCACCATCAACACTGGAAGGGTGGACCGTCGCCCACTGCTCGAGGCGGTCGTGCGCGCCCTCCCGCCGCCGCCGGCGGCCGCCCGACACCACCGACGATGACACCCACGCCCACCCCCAGCCCCCTGGCGGGACGGTCGCTGCGCGCGCCAGTGCTGTGGGGCATCGTCTGGGGCGCCATCCAGGCCGCGTCGCCGCTCGGCTTCTGGTGGCTTGCTCCAGCGACCGTCTATGCCCTCTCGTTGGCCCTGATCGCGGCGGTCTACATCGGCTTCGCGGTGGCTGACGGACGGCCCAGGGTCATCGCCGTCGAGGCCGGGATCGCCGCAGCCTTTGTCGTGGTCGCCGCGGCGGGAGTCACCGGACCGGCGTGGCTGCTGGTGGTTGGCCTCGCCGGTCATGGGGTCAAGGATCTCTGGCAGCACCGCCGTCAGTTTGTTGTCAACACCCGCTGGTGGCCGCCGTTCTGCCTGGTCGTCGACTGGGTCGCCGCCGCCATCCTGGTGGTGCTGCTCACCGTCGGTGTCGACTTTCACTAGAACCAGACGACCGAGGAGCCGGAGCACCGATCATCCACCCTTCGGCTTCATCTCTACGCGTCACGAGCTAACCCTCGCGCGCTCGCCTACTAGAGCCGGCGTCGCCGGGCCGCAGCAGACCGGCCAGGGCTTCGCCGGCGCCATCGCCACGGTCCAGGTAGCACACCAGCGGGTAGAACCCGAAGCTGCCATTGTAGGTCCCGGCCGCACCCTGCTTTGGCGAGTGCGCGTCCAGCAGAGTGCCGTCCACATCAATGACCAGTAGCCCCTCGACGTAGGCACCCGCTCGCCATGCCGCTGCTCTGGCGTGGGCACGGGCCGCACGCAGGCCGGCGAGCCCGTCGGGGTCGCGGGCGACCCGCTCGATCACCCGCCACGCCGTCGGTGTGGAGGCAACCGGACCGAACAGCTCAGGCTGCTGACGCAGGACGGCAAGGTCGCTCAGGCAGTCGCCGCCGTCGGCCAGCAGCACCGCAAGATCCCGTAGCACTCGGCCCGCATCGTGGCGGTGTCGGCTGGTCTGGGTGCGATCCGCCGGCCACGAAAGCGCCCGGGTCAGCCCGAGCCGGTCGGCCAGCTCACCCAGCAGCGCCGCCCCAGCATGCCCGGCGATCCCGGTGCCGTCGCGGGTGACCTCAAACCGCGCCGGCGGCTGGTAGCCTGCCCCCGCAAGGTGCCCTCCTCGGCCAGGGATTGTGACCTTCAGCAAGCCGCATTCTCCCTGCTGGGGGGCCCTTGCACACGCAGCAATGACCCCGCCAACGCCGAGCCTGCCCACTCGATCCAGGAGCCTCCCACGCCACCCAGGACCGGGCGTCAGCCTTGATGTCGTCCTGCGGTGCAGACCGCTACAGGCAGATCCAGCAGTACAGGCGCTCACCAGCCTGCCGGGCACGACGCGCCAGGGCGGTGATCTCGCCCAGGAACGGCAGCACCTCGGCCGCGGGGGGTTGCTCCCAGAACTCCTTGGTGCGCACCCACTGCTCGGCAACCGTTGGCAGCCGGCTGGGCTGCGCGTCGGCCAGCGCGTCGCGAAGCTCCTCCGACAGCTGCTCGACCCAGGGGCCGTTCTCACCCTCCATGGCCACCAGCTCCCCCTCGGGCAGCTCGTCGTATGGGATGCCGGTCAGCAACGAGTGCAGCCTCACCATCATGACCGCGGGCTCGAAGCCCTTGCCGAACACCGCATCCATCGGCGGCGCATCCGGGTCTCTTGGCCCCGCAAAGCGCTCAAGCACCACTGCAGCGGTCGACGCATCTGGCGCACGAAAGTAGTCGAACAAGACGCCCACGGGCCCTCCCGACCAAGCTCTGCTACCACGGCAGAACGTTACGGTGCAGCACCCACAAGGTGAGCGTCTGGCCGCTGAGGCGACCGTCAGCAGGCGGCATCCTTACAGCTCACAAGCTTGACCGGCCTCAAACCACCCATCACACCCAGCCCGCTGAAATGCCAAAGCCAATAACAGGGCTGACAGTCCTGATCGATCCCATCCGGTTGCCTCTGACCCATGGCCGCCTCAGCTGGCAGCGTAGACGGTGGAGGTGACTCGAGATGGCTGAAGAAGCAGCGAGGCTGGCTGAGGGAAGCGACCACGGCGGAGCTCAAGCTCGGGAGTCGGAGAAGCAGGCGAAGCTGTTGGGGGTGCGGGTGGTGGAGGACGGCCACCCAACGGTCAATGTCAAGGTCCCGATCGGCGTGGCCAAGTGGGCCATGAAGATGGCCCAGGCCTTTTCGCCGGACATGAAGAACGCCGACCTGGACTGGGACAGCATCACCGCCATCATCCAGGAAGGCGAGCGGGGAAAGCTCGTGGAGGTGGAAGACGAAGCGCACTACAAGACCGTTGAGGTCTGGTTGGAGTGAGCGTCACGACCAACGAGTTGATGCGGTGAGCGATCACTGCGCCGGCGTGGCGGGCTGGATGTTCTTGTTGATGTGGAACACGTTCTCGGGGTCGTATTCGGCTTTCACCTCGGCGAGCCGCCGGTAGGTGGCGTCGCCGTAGGCCTCGCGGACGCGGCTCGTGTCGTCGTCGGAGTCGAGGAAGTTCACGTAGACGCCGGCGCGGTGGGGCTGCAGGGCGTCGAGGAATGCTCGGGCCCACGCGGTCTCCGATGCCCTGACGGTGTCGTCCTGCTCGGGGAGCCATACAGCGTCGATGCTCATGTTGTGATCCACATCGCGTTCCGGGTAGGCCGTGGCGCCCCGAGGCGCTCGAGCGACTGCGCCGCCCATGTGGAAGATCGCCGCGTACGACCTGGGTGAGCTGGCGTCGTAGGCATGCTTGGCGACGATGTCGATGACCGCGTCGGACAGCGGGTGAGGTTCGTGGCCTTCCAGTAGTAGTGCCAGCCATGGGGGACGGTGTCGTCGATGCCGCTTTGATGGTCGACGTACAGGGTGGGCCCGACCAGGTCCACGAGCGGGGTCCCGAACTGGCGGAGCGGGCGGACGGCGCGCTCACCGTCTTCGACGGGTCCGGCGTAGCAGCTGGCCACGGCGATGGCCGGCCGGAAGTGCAGCTCGTTGTCGACGACCGGCAGCGGCGGGATCGTGCCGAGCCGGACGATGGTCCCGAGCTCGTCGGGCGCGTCGGCGGCGAAGTCCCGGTAGAAGCGCAGGACCCGGTGGTGTCCTCGGCCGCCCAGAACACCGGTCCGGCCATGACGGTGGGGCCGACGGGGTGCAGCGCGAACCGGAACGAGCTGACGACGCCGAAGTTTCCGCCACCGCCCCGCAGGGCCCAGAACAGGTCGGGGTGGTCGTTGGCCGACGCCCGCGCGATGTCGCCGCTCGCGGCCACCACCTCGGCTTCCACGAGGTTGTCGACGGTGAGCCCGTGCTTGCGCATGAGCCAGCCGATGCCGCCGCCCAGGCTGACGCCGCCGACGCCGGTGTGGCTCACGATGCCGCCGTGGTGGCCAGACCGTGGGCCTGGGTCTCGTGGTCGACGTCGCCCCACAGGGCGCCACCCTGGACGCGGGCCGTGCGCTCGACAGGATCGACCGACACGGAGCGCATCGCCGACAGGTCGATGAGGATCCCGCCGTCGCACACGGCGGTGCCGGCGACGTTGTGGCCTCCGCCTCGTACGGCGATCTCGAGGTCGCGGTCGCGGGCGAAGCGCACCGCTGCGGCCACGTCGGCGTGCCGCGGCAGCGGGCGATCAGCCGGGGTCGTCGGTCGACGGTGCCGTTCCAGACGGCTCGGGCGCCGTCGTAATCATGGTGGTCGGGGGTGATGAGGTCGCCCCGGAACCCGGGGATCTGCATGGCGGTTGGTGCGGTCATCGCTCCTCCTCTGGTGGGTGGGCTCATCGCAACATCGGGGGGCACCGCGGAGAAGTCAGCGATCTGGACTTCGCAGTAAGGAATCTGGACTTCACGGCGCTGGGGTGGTGCGGGACACTGCGCTCATGAGGACCTACGGCCAGTACTGCCCGATCGCCCGTGGCGCGGAGGTCTTCGCGGAGCGTTGGACGCCGTTGATCATCCGCAACCTGCAGCTGGGCTGTGAGACCTTCGGCGAGATCCTCGAGGGTGCACCCGGGCTCTCCCGCACCATGCTCGCGCAGCGCCTCAAGCAGCTTGAACGCCTCGGCATCGTCGAGTCGGCACCCAAGGCTCACGGGCGCGGTCACCGATACCAGCTCACGAGCTCGGGCCACGATCTGTTCAAGGTCTGCGAGACCCTCGGCGAGTGGGGCGCCCGGTGGCTCGAGATCGCCCCCGAGAACCTCGATCCGCTCGTGGCGCTGTGGTCGATGTGCAACGCGCTCCGCCCGGACCGCCTACCCGACCAGCGCGTGGTCGTTCGCTTGGACTTCACCGGCTTCCGGCCCCACGAGCGGTACTGGCTGCTGCTCGAGCACGGCGAGGCCGAGATCTGCAAGACCTATCCCGGTCTGGACGAGGACCTCTACATCACCGCCGACGCCGAAGCGTTCGTGAAGTGGCACGCCGGGCAGCTGTCCTGGGCGGAGGCCACCCGCGACGCCCGGATCCAACTCCACGGTCCGTCGTGGCTCGTACGGGCCTTCCCGAGCTGGAACGGCCGCAGCATGTTCGCCCCTATCAAGCCCAACGCCGCCGCTGCCACCGCGAATTGACGCAAGGCGGGTCGCCTCCATCAGCCCTCGGCGGCCACAACGCGCCGCCCGACAACCCATCGAATCGACCAGACGGCAACCTGTCGGCTGGTCAGCTCACGGCCAGCATCGGCCTTGCCGTGCCCGGCCGGCCGATCTGTCCTCGATCGTGCAGGAGTCGTCAGCTGGGCTCCGGTGGTCTGGACAGGACCCCGGCGGCGATGCCGGCCAGGGCGGTGAGCAGGGTTGCGGCGATGGGCGCGACCATGGCGCCGATGGGGAGGCGGGTCGGGTCGGAGCCTGTCTCCACCACCGGCAGGGTGATGCTCAGGATGGTGGCGATGAGCCAGACGGCGACGGTGGCCACCGTCAGGCCGATCCAGAAGGGCTGGCGGGCGGCGTTGCCGCGGAGCTTGCCCATCGCCCAGACGAACGCGCCGGTGGCGACCAGGCCCCACACCCAGGTGCCGAAGGCCGCCACGGCGAGATGTTGCTGCTCGCTGCCGGTCACCATGTCCGGGGCGAGCAGGCTGATCAGGGTCACGGCGACCCAGACTCCCACGATCCCGGCCACGGTCCACAGCACCCACGACCCATCGGCCGTCGCCATCTCGCTGCCCCCCTCAGTCCTGGTGGAGGTTGACGAGGTTGCCGCAAGTGTCGTCGAAGACCGCGTCCATGCCGCCGTAGGGCATCCGGGCCGGCTCCCTGACGAACCCCACGCCCTTGGCCTTGAGCCGGTCGGCGTCACGCTGGCAGTCGTCGGTCCGCAGGGAGAACACCGGGCGGCCCAGCTCGCGGCTGGCCCGCCGGAACGCCCGGGCCGGCTCGTCGGTCAGGTGCAGGACCAGCTCGACCCCGTCGGGCTCCTCCGGTGACATCACCGTGAGCCAGCGCTCGCCGGGGCCGTAGGCGGCGTTGGTCTTGACCTGGAGGCCGAGCACCTCGGTGTAGAACCGCTCGGCCCGGTCCTGGTCGTCCACGAAGATTCCGGCCAATCCGATCCGCATCGTCATCCTCTCCTTCCTGGTGGACCGTCGCTCAGTTGCGGGTCTGCTCGGCGATGAAGCCTTGGACGGCGGCCCGCACTCTCGGGGCGTCCTCGCCGAACTCGAGCAGGCTGGTGCCGTGACCGCCGCCCGGGATGACCAGCAGGCGCTTGTCGCGGACCCTGGCCGCGTCGCGCAGCTCCCGGGCATGCTCCAGGAACGGGTGGTCGTCGGCGGCGGCGACCAGGAGCAGCGGCACCCGCAGGCGCCGCATCGCCGCCATGGCGTCCACCCCGCCGAAGGTCGAGGGACCCGACAGGCTGACCACCCCGGCCACCGGCGGGCGGATCCGGGTTGCGGCGGACAGCACCGCCGTCCCGCCCATCGACGAGCCGACGAGCACGATCCGGTCGGTCCCGCGGCGGCGCAGCTCGGCGGCGGCGGCGACCACGTCGGTGTCGACCCGGCCGTCGGCCGGCCCGTGCTGGGAGTCCCCGAAGCCGGCGAAGTCGAACAGCAGCACCCGGTAGCCGCGCCCGGCGAACGCCCGGGCCTGGGGGAGCCACTCGCACAGGTCGCTGCCGAGCTGGTGGCCGAGCACCAGCCCGCGGTCGCCCGTCCCCAGGACCACCCCGACCAGGGTCGCGCCGTCGCTGGTCGTGAAGCGGAACGGCTTGTCCCGCTCGGCCGCTCCCAGGCACGACTTGGAGATCGCGGCCAGGGTGGTCGCGGGGGCCGGGGTGGTGGCCGGCCCCTGGCCCGCCCGGCCCCGCATCCCCGCCGTCGCCGCAGCCCGCCGCCAGGACCAGCGCGGCCAAGAGCGTCCACGCGCGATGACGGCGCCGCCCGAGGTCCTGGGTGACGGTCAGCTCCCCCATTCGGTTGCTCCTCTCATCGGTCGTCGCGCATGCGGCCGCCGATGACCAGCTCGGACAGCACCCTGAGCAGCTCCAGCCACCCCTGGAAGGCGAGCGGCTCGGCCCCCTCGACCGCCGCCGTCCCGGCCAGCGGCTCGGCGCGCTCGATCCAGACGCGGATCAGCACAGGGTCGTTCACGCCCTGGGCGGCGTTCAACGCCGGCGCACGATTGTTCAGGCGGATCAGCGCTCCCAGGTGATCGGGGCGCGTGGGTCGGGGGTGTAGGAGCAGTAGCGGCCGGTGTGGATGGTGCGGGACAGGTGCTCGCCGAGGGCCGGGTCGGCGTGGGCCAGGTTGGCCATGGCCGACCGGATCGCCCTGGTGACGTTCAGCCGGGCCCGCTCGGCGTGCGAGGCCGCCCGGCGGTCCCGGCCGCCCAGCCCGACCGCCCGGGCCAGCTCGGCCACCAGGAAGTCCCGCTCGTCCCTGACCTTGGCCGCCCGGGCCGGGTCGTTGCCGCGCTCGGCCTCCTCGGCCTCGCCTTGGAGCTCGTCCAGCCGGGCCCTGTAGGCGGCCTTGGCGGTGGCGTCGAGCATCGCCCCCGCGTCCCCTAGGTCGGGACGCGCGTCCAGCTCGCCGGCGCCGGGCGGCGCCGGCGCCGCCGGGCGGCCGTTGGCCGCCTCCAGGTCGATGGCGTGGAACTCCCGCCCCGGCTGGGCGAGCAGCCGGGCCAGGTGGCGCAGGCCCTTGGTGTCCTTGAGGCGCACCACCGAGCCCTCGTAGCGGACGGTCCAGTACTCGCCCTCCCGGCGGAACAGGTTGCGGGTGACCGGCGGCGTGGCCGCCTCCGCGGCCGGCCCCTCGGTCGGCGCCTCGCCCGCCCGGAGCGTCCGGATCCCCTCGACCACGGCGGCCATCCCCAGGGTGGTGGCGGCGGCGAGCGCCTGGTCCAGCAGCCTGCCCGCCCGGTGGTGGTCGCCGGCCTGGCCGCGGGCCAGCAGCATGCGGGCGTGCTCGTAGCGGGTGCGGGCCAGCAACGGTCCGGCGTCCAGTCGCTGGTGGGCGGCGGTGGCCGCCCGGAAGTGGTCGTCGGCCTCCGCCCACCGGCACGTCACCGTGGCCAGCAGGCCGAGGTACAGCGACGCCGACCCGAAGCACACCACCGGATGCGGCATGGCGCCGACGATGACCTGGGCCCGGTACGGCACCAGCGCCTGGTAGAGGCGGTCGGCGGCGGCCGGCTCCTGGAGCCGCGCCACCGCCAGCGCGGCCACGGCTACCGCCGGCGGCCAGAGGCCGTCACGGGGTCGGCTGGCCAGCTCGTCGGCCACGAACGGGACCGACCTGCGGGCCGCGGTGTCGCCGCCCAGGTCGGCGTCGACCATCGAGGTCCAGAGCCTGGCCCAGAGGAACCAGGGGGACTGCGCCAGCTGCTCCTGCCAGACCGGGCGCAGCTCGTGCAGGCGACCCTGGTCCCAGCGGAGCACCTCCAGCAGGTCGTGGTAGGCGAACAAGGCGTTCGGTCCGTCGGGCTGGGCGGCGCGGGCCTGTTCGGCCAGCGTCTCCGCCTCGTCCGGGGAGCCGCGCAGCAGGGCCCACATCGCCCGCATGGTGGTCGCCGTCCACTGGTGGGAGGGCATGCGCAGCTCGTCGGCCAGCTTGGCGCAGGCCGCGACGTCGGCCTCCACCACCCGGCCCTCCCCCGACTGGAGCGCGCTGGTCGCCCGCCGGACGCGGCCGGCCACCTCCAGCTCCGTGTCACCGGTCGCCCGGGCCAGCCGCAGCGTCTCCTCGGCCAGGGCCGAGCGCTCCTCCAGCCCGTCCGGTCCCCACACGGCCATCCACCGCGCCCGCAGCGCGCTGCCCAGCGAGGCGACGTCACCCACACGCCGGGCCAGCTCGACCGCCTCCCGGCTGATCGGCTCGGCCAGCTCCGACTCGTCCGAGAAGGTCAGCTCCAGCGACAGGCGGGCCAGCAGCCGAGCCCGCAGCGGGCTGTCGGAGGCCGGCAACGCGTCCAGGGCCTCTCGCAACAGCGCGACCAGCCGCCGGTTGACGGCTCCTCACCTGAGCTCCCGCGCCCCCAGCACCAGGGCGGCGTGGGCCAGCTGCTCGCTCGACCCGAGCCGCCGGGCCAGCTCCGCCGCCTCCAGGCAGCGCTCCTCCGCCTCGCCGTAGCGGCCCGCCCGGGCCAGGGCCGCGCCCAGCCGCAGCAGCAGCTCACAGCGGACCGCCTCGTCCGGGTCGAAGCGCAGGGCCTGGAGGGCCCGCCGGTACTGGGCGGCCGCCTCCTCGTAGGCGTGCAGGCCCATGGCCCGCTCGCCGGCCCGGCGGGCGTAGGCCAGCGCCGTGGCGGCCTCGCCGGCCGCCGCCACCTCGGCGAAGTGGTGGGCGAGCTCGGCGACATGGGGGCCCAGTCCACCGCCGTACTGGCGCTCGATCGCCTGCCCGACCCGCCGGTGCAGGTCGGTCCGGACCGGGATCGGCAGCCGCTCGTAGAGGACCTCCCGGATCAGGGAGTGGGAGAAGCGGTAGCGGCCGGCGGCGCCCTCCTCCTCGACCACCACCTCCAGCTCGACCGCCTCCGAGAGCCCGTCCAGGGTCCGCTCGATCGGGAGCTCGCAGGCGGGACCGAGCAGCGCCAGGTCGAACGCCCGGCCCACGACCGCGGCCGCCGACAGCACCAGGACGGCGTCGGCGGACAGCGGGGCCAGCCGCCGCCCGATCACCGTCCGCACGCTCCCGGACAAGGGCACGCGCAGCCGGCCAGGGTCCGCCAGGGTGACGTCGGTGGCCAGGAGCCGCACGGTCTCGCGGACGAACAGCGGGTTGCCCTCGGTCGCCTCGTGGACGGCGGCCACCATCGCCTCGGAGGGCTCCGCCCCGGAGAGGGCCGCGATCAGCTCCCCCACCTCCCGCCGGTCCAGGCCCCGAAGGGTGAGCAGGTGGCCCTCGCGGACCAGCTGGCCGAGGGCGTCGCCGATCCCGTGGACGCGGTCGGCGGTGAGGTTGCGGTAGGTCCCCACCACCAGCAGCCGGGCGCCGCGAAGGTCCTTGACCAGGAACTCCAGCAGCAGCCGGGAGGCGTCGTCGGCCGCCTGGAGGTCCTCCATGACCAGCACCAGCGGCCGCTCGGCGGCCGCCTGCCGCAGGCACCCGGCGATGGCCTCGAACATCGCGAAGCGCGCCGCCTCCGACGGGCGCGAGGGAGCCGGCGCGGTCGCGGTCGTCCCCAGGCGCTCGGCCAGGTCGGGCACCAGCTGGGCGAGCGGGCCCGCCCCCGGCCCCAGCCAGGCGGCCAGGGCCTGGTCGTCGAGGCCCTCGGCGAGGGCCCGCATGGCCTGGGTCCATGGCCAGAACGGCGGCGCGCCCCCCGCCTCCCAGCAGCGGACCCAAAGCACCCGGGCGCCTCGCTGGTCGGCCGCGTGGTCGGCCAGGTGCTCCGCCAGCCAGGTCTTGCCGATCCCGGGCTCGCCCGCGACCAGCAGCAGCCGCACGCGTCCGCCGAGCGCGTCCTCGAGGCCGGCCGCCAGCTCGGCCAGCTCCCGGTCGCGGCCCACGAACGCCCGCCCCGCTCCCCGACGGGCAGGAGCCTGCTTGTCGAGCATCGCGCCAACCAGCCTAACCCGAGCCTCCCACACCCGGAACGCCCACCGACATGCGCCACGGCCCGGTAGCTCGAGCGCGAGTACTCGGCCGCGGCCTCCGGCTACGCCGATCCGCCGGCGATAGGGCAGAGCGGCGCTGCTACGCTCCGCCGAGGGACGTCCCAGACGCAGAGGAGACTGCCGAATGCTGAGAGACGCGAGCGCCTTCTCGGGCTTCGCCGTGGACGACGTGCCGCGGGCCAAGGAGTTCTACGGCACGACCCTGGGGCTGGAGGTGGCCGATGCGGCCCTCGGGGTGGAGGGCGCGGACGTGCCGGCCGGGCTGGAGATCCGGCTCGGGGCGGGGGCGAGGGTCCTGGTCTACCCGAAGCCCGACCATGAGCCGGCGACCTTCACGCTCCTCAACTTCCTGGTCGAGGACATCGAGCGGGCGGTCGACGAGCTGACCGCGCGTGGGGTCCGGTTCGAGCGGTACGAGACCGGCCCCAGGACCGACGCCAGGGGCATCCACCGAACCCCGGAGGTGCGCCCGGTCGCCTGGTTCCGGGATCCCGCCGGCAACATCCTCTCGATCATCGAGGAGTGAGCCGCGCATGGGCGCGGTCCTCCGCCCCGGCGACCCCGGCTACGACGACGCCCGGCGGGGCTACAACCTGCTCCACGACCTCCACCCGGCGCTGATCGTCCGGCCGGCCGACGCCGCGGACGTCGCCCGGGCGCTGGAGCTCGCCGCCGGCGCCGGCCTCGAGGTCGCGGTCCGCAGCGGCGGTCACAGCCTGGCCGGCCACGGCGGCACCGAGGGCGGGCTGCTGATCGACCTGTCGGCGATGCGGGCCATCGAGATCGACGCGGCCGCTCGGGCCGCCTGGGTCGAGGCGGGATCCACCGCCGGCCGGCTGACCACCGCCACCGCGACCCACGGCCTGGTCGTCCCGTTCGGCGACAGCCCGGACGTCGGCGTGGGCGGCATCACCCTGGGCGGCGGGGTCGGCTGGCTGAGCCGCAGGCTCGGGCTCACCGTCGACTCGGTCGAGGGGGTCGAGCTCGTGACCGCCCACGGCCAGGTCCTCCAGGTGGACGGCGAGCGCCACCCGGACCTGTTCTGGGCGCTGCGGGGCGGCGGCGGCAACTTCGGCGTCGTCACCCGGTTCCGGTACCGGCTGCACCCGATCGGCGGGGTCCTGGGGGGCGCGCTGGTGCTGCCGGCGACCGGCGAGGTCCTCCGCGGCGCGGTCGACCTGGCCGCGGCCGCCCCGGACGAGCTGACCACGATCATGCTGGTCACGCGGCTGCCGCCGCTGGCGATGGTGCCGCCCGAGGCGCAGGGGCGGCTGGGGGTGCTCATCACCCTGGTCTGGTGCGGCGACCTCGCCGCCGGCGAGCGGGTCCTCGACGGCTTCCGCGGGCTGGCGCCGCCGATCGCCGACCTGGTCGGCCGGCGACCCTACCCGAGCATGTACGAGCTCCTCCCGGACGCGCCCCCGTCGGTCACCAACATCACCTACAGCTTCGCCGCCGACGAGCTGGACGAGGCGGCGATCGGGTCGATCCTGCGGGCCCTGGACGAGCCCGGCCGGCCCTCGGGCGAGGCGCTCGCCGCCGTGGAGCTCCGCGTGCTCGGCGGCGCGATCGGCCGGGTCCCGGTCGAGGCCACCGCCTTCGCCCATCGCCGGCGCAAGCTGCTCTGCTCGGTGGTCGCGGCCGGGTTCGCCGAGGACGACAGCGACCGCCACCGCCGGTGGGTGCGGGCCCTGGCCGGCGCGCTCGGGCACCTGGCCAAGGGGGCCTACCTCAACTTCCTCGACGCCGCCGACCAAGGCCGCCTCCACGAGACCTACCCGGACGGCACCTACCAGCGGCTGGTCGAGGTCAAGCGGCGCTACGACCCGGGCAACCGCTTTCGCCGTAACCTCAACATCCGCCCCGTCGAGGCGGTTGACGCCTGACGGCTTGCCCGAGGCCAGGAACCGACGGCGCCGTGGGACCGTCGAACAGGCAGGCAACGAGGACGGACGTAGGTGGGAAGGGACGCGCGGATGCGACGACTGCTGGCCGTCATCACGCTGACGCTCGTGGGGTGCGCCGCCAGCGACCCGGGCGGCCAGGCGCCGGCGAAGTCGGCCGCGGCCCGGCACCGGCGCTACCAGGCGACCGCCATGGTGCTGGAGAGCCGCGACCACGGGCCCCAGCTGTGCCTGGGCGCCATCGCCGACTCGTTGCCGCCGGCATGTGAGGGCCTGCCGATCCCCAACTGGCACTGGGACCGGGTCCAGGGTGAGCAGACCGCCAACGGCACGACCTGGGGTCGCTACCGGCTGGTGGGCACCTACGACGGCGCCTCGTTCACCGTCTCAGGCGCGGCCCTGACCCCACCGGAGCGCCAGCCAAGCCACCAGGAGCAGTTCAAGCACGAGCCCAGACCGGGGTGCCCGGAGCCGCAGGGCGGTTGGGCGGTGCCCGACCCCGCCCGGCGTTCGGAACGCCATCTGGAGCCGGTGACCCGGTCGGCCCGGGCGCAGCCCGACTTCGCTGGCCTGTGGCTGTCGTACCTGGCCCCGATGGGCAACAACGTGGCCGAGGACCCGGGCGAATTCGTGCTCAACGTCGCCTTCACCGGCGACCTCGCGCGCCACCAGGCCGAGTTGCGGCCGCGCTGGGGCGGACGGCTGTGCGTCACCCGCCAACAGCGGAGCTACCGTCGGCTGCTCCGGATCCAGCGTGAGCTCCAGGGCGACGCCGGCAGCGACCTGGGGGTGCGGGTGCTGGGCACGGGCATCGACGAATCTGCCAACGCCGTGAGCCTGATGGTGGTGGCGCTGGAGGAGCGGGCACGCCAGGCGCTGACGGCGCGCTACGGCCCCGGCGCGGTGCAGGCCATGGCGGTGCTCACCCCGGTCGCCTAGCCGAGGGCGGCCGCGAGGGCGGACCAGGTGTGGGGGCGGGCGCCGAGGCCTTCGCCGGTCTCGGGGTTCCAGTGCTCGGACCAGCCGGCGGCCGGGATGGCGCGGCTGGCCTGGGCGCCGATGGTGGCGGCGAGGTCGTCGAGGCCCCAGCGGCGGCAGGCCTGGACGGCGAGGTAGGTGAGCTGGGGCCAGGCCGAGCCGCGCCAGTACTGGTCGGGGCGGTAGGTCGGATGGTCGGGGGGCAGGTAGCGGAGGCCGTGGGGGGCGGCGAACCGGCTGGGGGCCTGGAGCTGCTCGAGGCAGGCCAGGGCGTGGTCGCGGCGGACGCTGCCCAGGGCCGAGAGGGCGCCGTCGATGGTGGGGATGCGGCCGCTGTCGCCGCCGCCGACGAGCGGGCGGTCGACGAACATGCCCTGGGCCTCGTCCCACAGCAGCTCGTCCATCGCCTCCCCCAGCTCGTGACTGGCGGCCCGCAGCCGCTCGTCCTCCAGCAGCCGGCCGGCGACCAGCAGCGCGTGGGAGAGGATGCCGTTGAACAGGCTGGGCGCGCAGGCGAACTCGGCGCTGCCGGTCGCGTCGCCCTGGGGCGAGAACCTGGCCGCCTCGACCAGCCGCAGGTCGACGGCGAGCCAGATGTCCTGGACCCAGTCGGAGGCGCCCACCCAGGCGTCCCAGCGCGGGGAGTCGTCGCAGCCGGTCTCCCACGGGTGGACAACGAAGCAGAGCCCGCCGCGCATGCGGTGCCGCAGGAGGTAGCCCAGCCCGCGTCGCGTCGACGCCAGCAGGTCACGGTCCACGCCCAGCCCCGCCGAGCGGATGGCGTCCAGGGCGAGCGCGTACACGGGCGGCTGGGTGAAGCCGGAGACGTCCCGGCGCGGCCCCCGGTCGATGGTCTCGCCCCGGTAGCTCATGTGGGGGACGAACCCGTTGCGGAACTGCCTGGCGAGCAGCGACCGCAGCTCCACCACCGCCCGCGGGTCGCCCACGGCCGCCCAGGCGATGCTGTGGAAGCAGGAGTCCCAGAGCCACTGGTGCGGGTAGATGCGGGCGTTGGGGACGCAGTAGCCCTCCTCGGGCTGCCAGGCGTCCTCCAGCACCCGGCGGGCGCCGGCCCTCACGCCGCCCGGCCGGTCCTGCGTCACCACGGTCGGTCGACCCGGATCTACCGGGTGGCGGTGGGCGCGGGCTCGTCGCGCCAGCGGTGCCAGAGGCTGGCGTAGGAGCCGCCGGCCGTGACCAGCTCGGCGTGGGTGCCGAGCTCGGTGATGCGGCCGTCCTCGACCACCGCCACCCGGTCGGCGACGGAGGCGGTGTGGAGGCGGTGGGCGATGGCGACCACGGTGCGGCCGTGAAGCACCGCCGACAGCGACCGCTCCAGGTGGCGGGCCGCCCGGGGGTCGAGCAGCGAGGTGGCCTCGTCCAGCACCAGGGTGTGGGGGTCGGCCAGGACCAGGCGGGCCAGGGCGACCTGCTGGGCCTGGGCGGCCGAGAGGGCGTGGCCGCCCGCCCCGACCGGCGTGTCCAGGCCCTGGGGCAGCGCCTCCACCCAGTCCAGGGCGTCGACGGCGTCCAGGGCGGCAGCCACGGCGGCGTCGCCGGCGCCGGGGCGGGCCAGGGTCAGGTTGTCGCGGAGGGTGCCCGCGAACACGTGCTGCTCCTGGGTGACCAGCACGATGTGGCCGCGCAGCTCGTCCAGGGGCAGTTCGTCCAGGCCGACCCCGCCGACCGTCACCGAGCCGGCCCGGGGCGGGTTGACGCCGGCCAGCAGCCGGCCCAGGGTCGACTTGCCGGCGCCGCTGGGCCCGACCATGGCCAGCCGCTCCCCCGGGCGCAGGTCGAGGTCGACCCCGTGGAGGACGTCGCGGCCGGCCGTGTAGGCGAAGCGGACGTCGCTGGCGACCAGCCGCTCGCCGGCCGGGCGGCGGCCGCTGGGCCGCCGGTCGGCGGGGACGTGGGCCACCCCGAGCAGGCGGGCGAAGGCGGCGGCGCCGATCTGGAGGTGGTCGAGCCAGGACAGGACCAGGTCGAGCGGGTCGACCAGCTGGCGCATGTAGAGGGCGACGGCGGTGACCTCGCCCACGGTGGCCAGCCCGCGGGCGCGCAGCAGCCCGCCGGCCAGCACCGCGGTGGCCACCGGGATCAGGTAGGCGCCCTCGATCACCGGGTACCACACGGTGCGCAGGAACAGGGTGTAGCGCTCGGCCCGGTACTGCTCGCGGATGTCGTCGTCGGTGCGGCGGCTGCGGCGCTCCTGGAGCCGCAGCGCCTCCATGGTCCGGCCGCCGTCGACGGTGTCGGCGACGCCGCCGGTCAACCGTGACCAGGCGGCCATCTCGCGCAGGTAGCCGGCCGGGGCGCGGCGCAGGTACCAGCGGGTCGACTGCCACAGCAGCGGCAGGACGACCAGGACCGACGGCAGCGTGATCCAGGGCGAGACGGCCACCGCCGCCCCCACCGTGAGCGCCGCCGTCACCGACGCGATCAGGGTCTCGGGCACGGCGAAGCGCACCACCTCGGCGACGTCCTCGACGTCGCGGGTGGAGCGGGCCAGCAGGTCGCCGGTGCCGGCCTGCTCGACCGTGCCCAGCGGCAGGGCCAGCACGCCGTCCAGGAACTCCTCGCGCAGCTCGGCCAGGACCCGCTCGCCGAGGGTGTAGGAGGCCAGGCGGGCCACCCGCACCAGCGCCACCTGGGCGACCAGGGCGGCCAGCACGGCCAGGGCGATGCGGTCGACCCGCCCGCTGGTGGCGGCACCGCCGGTGACCTCGTCGACCAGCAGGCCGAGCAGGGCCGGGCCGGCCAGCCCGGCCAGGGCGGCCGCCGCGTGCAGGCCGACGGTGGCGGCCAGGCGGCCGCGGTGGCGGCGGGCCAGCGCCCGGGCCCGCTCGCGGACCTGGGGGCCGGTCGCTACCGGCAACCCGCTCATGGGTCTTCCTCCTCTCTGGTGACCACCGCGCGGTAGCGCGGCTCGGTGTCGAGCAGCTCCCGGTGGCTGCCCTGGGCCACGACCCGGCCGTCGACCACCAGGACGACCGTGTCGGCCCGGTCCAGCAGCAGCGGGCTGGTGGTGCAGACAACGGTGGCCCGGCCCTGGCGGGCCGCGACCATGCGGTCGGCGATGCGGGCCTCGGTGTGGGCGTCCACGGCCCCGGTCGGCTCGACCAGGACCAGGATCTCGGGGTCGGCGACCAGGGCCCGGGCCAGGACCAGGCGCTGGCGCTGCCCGCCCGAGAACGACCGCCCCCGCTCCTCCACCTCGGTGGCCAGCCCGTCGGACAGCGCCTCCAGCACGTCGCCGGCCGAGGCGGTGTGGACCGCGGCCAGCACCCGCTCGGCCGGGGCCGAGCCGGTCGGGTCCAGCTCGTCGGCCAGGGGGCCGGTGAACAGGCGCGGGTCGTGCTCGCTGACCAGGACCCGCCGGCGGGTGACCTCCAGCGGCAGGTCGCGGAGGGCGACCCCGCCCAGCCAGACGTCGTCGTCGCCGTCGGCGAAGCGGCCCAGCCGGTCGGCGATGGCGCTGGCCTGCTCGGGCACGCCGGCCACGACCGCGGTCAGCTCGCCCGGCGCCACCACCAGGCCGCTCTCGCCGTCCACCAGGGGGACGCCGGGCGGCGGCTCGGGCGCCGACGCCGCCGAGGCCAGCTCGGGCTCCAGGGCCAGGACCTCGACGGCCCGGCGGGCCGCGACCACGGCCCGGGTGAACTTGTCGGCCGCCTCGGTGACCGTGCGCACCGGCAGCAGCAGAAAGGCGGCGTAGCCGTAGAAGGCGATCAGCTCGCCCACGCTGATCTGGCCGGCCACGGCCAGGCGGGCGCCCAGCCACATGACCGCGACCACGAACAGGCCCGGCAGGGCGACCTCGGCCGCGTCCAGCTGCGACTGCACCCTGGCCGCGGCCACCCCGGCCTGGCGGACCTCCTGGGAGGCGGCGGCGTAGCGGCGCGAGAACGCCTCCTCGCCGCCGATGCCGCGCAGCACCCGCAGCCCGCTGACGGTGTCGGCCCCGACCGTGGTCAGGTCGCCGACCAGCTCGCGGTGGCGGGCCCGGCGCCGGTGCAGGGGGCGCAACAGGGGCGCCACCGCCGCCGACAGCAGCGGCACCCCGACCACTACCAGCAGCCCCAGGGTGGTCGAGGTGCGCAGCATCAGCGCGGCCACCACCACGAAGGAGACCAGCGCCCCGGCCAGCCGGGCGACGATGTCCATGGCCGCGCCGACCCGCTCGGCGTCGGTGGAGCCGACGGCCGCGACCTCGCCGGTGGGGACCCGGCGGGGCAGGGAGCCGCCGAGCCGCGCCGCCTGCCGGACCAGCAGCTGCTGGACCCGGTAGGTGGCGGTCAGCCAGTTCACCACCGCGGTCCGGTGGCGCAGGACCCCGGCGACGGCGCTGACCAGCCCGGCGGCCAGGATCAGGCCGGTCCAGCGCAGCAGCTCGGCCCGGTCGCCCTCGGCCACGCCCAGGTCGATGGCCCGCCCGACCAGCGCCGGCACCACCGCCAGGGCGCCCATCCAGGCCACCCCGTACACGACCCCGAGGGCGAGCATGCCAAGCTGCCCGCGCGCCACCCACAGCAGGAAGCGGGTCGGCGAGCGCAGGTCCGGGGTGCCGGGCTGAGCCAGCGGCAGGTCGCGCATCCTCCGACCGTAGCCGCGCCGCCCCCGCCTGAAAACCGAAATACGAGGACGCGGCCTCGGCCTACGAGGCCGTGGCGGTGAAGCAGAACTGGACGCAGGCGAAGAAGAACTGGCCCCGCTCCCCCAGCTCGGCCTGCTCGGCGGCCCAGGCGGCGGCCTCGTCGGCGCCGACGCCGTCGCGGCCGGCGACGTACTCCTGGACCAGGGGGACGACGGCCGCGCCGTAGGCGTCGGGGGTGAACTCGATGCTGGCGAAGCTGTGGCCGGTGGCGCGGACGTCGGTGAACCCGGCCGCCCGCAGCCGCGGCGCCAGGGTCCGGGGCAGGCAGGGGTCGGCCAGGTGGCCGTCCCAGGCGCCCAGCACCCGGCGCATCCGGGCGGGATCGGCCGAGTGCCAGGACACCGTCGACCAGTCGATGTCCCAGATGACCAGGCGGCCCCCCGGGCGCAGGGCCCGGCCCAGCTCGGCCAGGGCGGCGTCCACGTCGGCCACATACTCCAGCACCTGCACCGACAGGGCGGCGTCGAAGGCGGCGTCGGGGACGGGCAGGTCGGTGGCGTCGGCCTGGTAGAGGGCCACGTTGTCGTGGCCCTCGGTGCGCCGCCGGGCCAGGGCGAGGGCCTGGGGGCTGGCGTCGACGCCGGCCACCGCCCCGGTCGGCCCGACCTGCTCGAGCAGCTCGGCCACGTAGAAGCCGGGCCCGCAGCCGACGTCCAGGATCCGCTTGCCGGCCGAGCCGGCCACGGCCTCGCGGACCAGCCGCCGCCGGCGCAGCACGTCGCGGGTGCGGTACAGGGTCTCGAGCTGGCTGGCCAGGCGGTCGTCGAACACCAGCTGGGTCATGGGGTCCTCCGGCTCCGGACGGGCGCCCGCCGCGGGCGCGTGGTCGCTGCTGCCCTGTTGGCGCCAGAGCGATGCCAGATCCCGCCAGAACGGCGGCGGCGCTCAGGTCAGCCAGGTGACGGGCTCGGCGGCCACATAGGCGCAGGACGAGCCGGTGGTGACGCTGGCCTCCAGGTGGCCGGCCAGCTCCGGGTGGGCCCGGGCGATCCGGGCCAGGCTGTAGCGGATGCGCTCGGTGACGGCCTTGCGGGCCCGCTCGGCCGGGTCGCCCAGGCCGCGGTCGCGGCCGCCGAGGCCGAGGGCGGCGGCCAGCTCGTGGGCGATGGCGTCGCGCTCCTGGCGGGCCTTCTCGACCCGCTCGGGGTCGCCCTGGTCCTCGGCCTCGGCGACCTCCCGGTCCAGGTCCTGGAGGCGCCGCCGGTAGGCCTGCTTGGCCCGGTCGTCGAGGACGGCGTCGGCCCCCAGGGCCAGGCCGGCCCTGGCCTGGCGGCCGCCGCCCGACAGGGCGACCAGCTCGGCGGCCGGGACCGGCTGGCCGGGCCGGGACAGCAGCACGGCCAGGTCGCGCATGCCCTTGGCGTCGGGCAGCCGCACCGTGCGGCCGGCGTAGCTGAGGGTCCAGGAGGCGCCGGCGCGGCGGAACTCCGCCGGTCCGGCCGGGGCGCCCGCGCCCGGCCCCGGCGGGCTGCCATGCGGCAGCAGCTCGGCGGCGTCGGCGGCCAGCGCCTCCAGGCCCAGCCGGTCGGCCTCGGCCCGCACGGCCGCCAGCAGCTCGGCCGCCCGGTCGCGCTGGGCCGGGTCGTCGCGGAGCAGCCGGGCCAGCTCCAGCCGGCTGCGCAGCAGCCACGGCCGGGCGCCGAGCCGCTCGTGGATGACGGCCGCCTCCTCCAGGTGCCGGCGGGCCAGCTCGAGGCGGCCGCTGGCCGCGGCCAGCAGGCCCAGGTAGTGGGCGACGGCGCCGCAGAACAGCACCGCCCCGCCGGCCACGGCGGTCCGGGCCTGGTAGGGGGCCAGGGCGTCGTACCAGCGGTCGCGGGCCTCCTCGCGGCCAAGGCCGGCGTTGAGCTCGGCCAGGATGACCGCGCTGCGGGTCCACATCCAGTCGCGGGGCACGTCGTCGGGGACGACCTCCAGCGCCGCCCGGGCATAGGCGTCGATCCAGGCCGGCCGCTCCTGGCCCCGCAGCAGCATGGTCATCCACGCCCGCGGGCTGGTCACCGGGATGCCGACCCGGGCGACCAGGCGCTCGACCGCCGCCAGCAGCTCCGGGGACGGCCGCCCGCGCAGGCTGTCGACCCCGGCTCGCAGCCCGGCGGTCACGTGGCCGGCGTCGGGGATCTGGAGCTCGTCGCCGAGTTGCTCGGCCTCGGCGGCCAGTCGCTCGGCCTGGGGGAGGTCGCCGGCGAGCACGGCCAGCGTGGTCTCCCGGGAGCGGCCCAGCCAGCGCACCCGGGCCAGGGAGGAGCCGCGGGCCCGGCGGGTGAACTCGCCCAGCAGGGCGGTGGCCTTGGCCTCGCCCAGCTCGAGCAGGGCCGTGGCCCGCAGCAGCTGGGCCTCGGCGGCCAGCTCCTCGTCGCCGCCGGCCAGCCGCTCCAGCTCGGCCAGCACGGCCAGCCGCTCCTCCTGGTTGTCCGGTCCCCAGAGGACGTCGTGCTTGGCCAGCAGGGCCGCCGCCAGCACCCGGTCGTCGCCGGTGGCCCTGGCCGTGCTCACCGCCCGGTCGGCCATGGCCGCGGCCCGGCCGGCCAGGGCCGCCGCCCGCGCCGGGTCGGGCGCCGGGGTCCGGGCCAGGGTCTGGGCCAGCGCCGACTCCAGCTGGGCGGCCAGGGCCGGGGTGGTCCCGGTCCCGGCCAGCGCCTCCTCCAGCAGGCCGGCCACGTCGGTGGGGGCGGCGTCCGACTCCACCCCGATGGCGTGCAGGCCGAGCGCGGCCCGGGCCAGGGCCGGCCCCGCCCGGTCGCGCCGGGCCAGGTCGGCGGCCTGCCCGAAGGCCCGGCGGGCGCCGGCGGTGTCGCCCGAGCGGCGCAGCGCCTCGCCCAGCCCGGCCAGCAGCCGGGCCCGCCGCCCGGCCGGGAGCGGCTGGGTGGCCTGGTCGGCCAGGGACAGCGCCTGCCGATACTGGCGGGCCGCGTCCTCGTCGGCCAGGACGGCCGCGGCGGCCAGGGCGGCCTGCTCGCAGCGGTCCAGGGCCCGGGCCGCGGCCGCCGATGGGAGCCGCCCGGTCTGGTCGGCGGCCCGCAGGTAGTGGCCGGCGAGCTCGGCCGGGCGGACGTCGGCGCCGCCGTCGCGCAGCCCCTCCAGGGTCTCGGCGGCGGCCAGGTGGACCCGGGCCCGGGCGGCCGGGTCGAGCTGGTCGTAGAGGACCTCCCGGAACAGGTCGTGGGCGAACCGCCAGGGGCCGAGCTCACCGGCCGGCCCGACCAGCACCCGGGCCGCGGCCGCCTCGCCGAGCAGGGCAAGGGTCGCGCCGACCGGCTGGCCGGTCATCCGGGCCAGGACCGCGGGCCGCAGGTCGGGGCCGAGCACCGAGGCCGCCTCCAGCAGCCGGACGCAGGGGTCGCCGAGGGCGGCCAGCCGGCGCCGGATGGCCTCGCGGGCCCCGCCCGGGACGGTGGCCGCGTCCGGGTGGGCGGCCAGCAGCCGGGCCACCTGGTGGACGAGGAACGGGTTGCCGCCGGTCCGCCGGCGCACCCCCGCGGCGAGCTCGGGGTCGGGGTCGCCGCCGGTGATCCCGGCCAGCACCACCGCGACCTGGCCGGCGTCGAGGCCGCCGAGGGGCAGGGTCGAGCCCTCGGCGGCCAGCCGGGACAGGGGCCCGGCGAGCGGGTCGCCCGGCGCCACCTCGACGTCGCGGTAGGTCGCGACCAGCAGCTGGCGGCTGCGCCGGACCCGCCGGGCGTGGAAGGCGGCCAGCTCGACCGACGCCGGGTCGGCCCAGTGCAGGTCGTCGAGCACGACAACCAGCGCGCCGGTCGCGGCCAGCAGGGCGCCGCTGATGGCGGCGAAGCGCTCGAAGCGGGCGGCCGCGGCCGCTGGGGGCCGCAGCCGGTCGCCGCCCAGGCCGTCGGCCTGGAGGTCGACCTCGCCCCCGAGGGCGGCCAGGACCTCCAGCCACGGCCAGAACGGCGGGGCGCCCTCCCAGCAGGCGCCCCAGACGACGGTGGCGCCGCGGGCCTCGGCGTGGTCGGCGGCGGCCGCGGCCAGGGTGGTCTTGCCGATCCCGGCCTCGCCGGTGAGGGTGACCAGCCCGCCCCGGGAGGCCAGCGCGGCCGCGACCAGCGCCTGCAGCTCGGCAAGCGGCTGGTCCCGGCCGACGAGCCGGGGCGGGGTCGCCGTCATAGGACCAGACGGTGCCCCCCGGCGCGGCCGGGCGCAAGGGCCCGGCCGCGCCCGGTCAGCAGGCGTTGACGGCCAGCCGCTCCTGGATCCGCTCGACCGCCCCGTCGCGGACGGTGAGGGTGTAGTAGTAGGTGCCGTCGAGGCTGGCGTTGGTGGCCAGGCGGGTCAGCAGCGCCTCCCGGCCGGGGTCGTCCTCGCCGCAGGCGTCGCGCAGCTTGACCTCCAGGTCGCCGGCCAGCGGGAGGATGCGCAGCCGCGGGTTCTCGTTGCGCACCCAGGTGGTGAGGTACCTGGCGTCCGAGGCCGACTTGCCGTCGGCGATGGCCGCCCGCGCGGCGGCGCCGTCGTGGAAGACCTGGACCACGTCGACCACGATGCGGTCCTTGGCCCCGTCGACCTTGGTGATGTAGGCGTCGTGGTCGCCGTCCTCCAGGGCCAGGGTCGCGGCGCCGGCGGCGGCCGGGGCGGCGCTCGACTCGGGCTTGGCGGCCGGCTCGGCGGCGCCCTGCTCGGTGGCGATCGTCGGCGGGACGGCGCCGGCGGCCGCGGGGGCCGGGCGGGCGATCGGCCGGGTGGCGACGGCCAGGCTGGCCCCGACGGCGATGGCCACGACCGCCAGCCCGCTCACGGCCAGCACGAGGGGCGCGCGACGGCGGCGGTGCTCAGCGGACGCCCCGGTCGTCCCGGGGGGCATGTCCGAGGTTGGTGCCGACATGACAGCTCCCCTCTCTGGGCGCCGCTGCGCGGCGCGAGCAGCTCCCAGCCTGCGCCGGGCCGGTCACGATGCGGCGGCTTGCCCGGTACGCTTTGCTCTCGGTCGTGTCACCGTTCGGCCACATCGACCGGCCTGGGTGTCGGTCAGCCGAGCGACCGGGCGGCGGCGTCGATCAGCCGCTGCAGCCGCAGGCCCCGGTGGACGTCCAGCTCCGGGGAGATCCCGCTGGTCACGGCGGCCGCGAACTCCCGCCGGAGGGTGGCTCCGGCCGCCTGCAGCTCGGCCATGGCCGACGGCCGGTCGGGTGGCCGCCGGTAGGCCAGCGACCCGCCCGGGCCGTACAGCGAGCACTCGAACACGGTCTCGGCCAGCGGCAGCATCAGCGACATGGAGACGTCGCTGACCTGCCCGCCGGCGTGCCGGCAGACCAGCGAGATCCAGCGCAGCGGGTCGCCCCGCCCCGACAGCTCCTCGATCGGCCCGACGGTCGCCTCCAGCAGGTCGAGCAGGTGCGGGCCGACGTCCAGCAGCGCCCCGTGGCGGCGCCGCCACGGGGTCGCGAACGGGCTGTCGCCGAGCAGCGCCCCCGACAGCGACGCGCACCGCGCCCCCACCACCTCGAACCCCTCGGCGGCGGCCAGGAACTCCCGTCCCCGCGGCCCGTACCGGTTGGTCAGCACCATCTGGCTGACCACCCCGGTGTCGTCGACGACGGCGGCCAGGCGCTCGGCCGCCCCCAGGGTCAGCGCCACCGGCTTGTCGAGCAGCAGGTGCTTCCCGGCCCGGGCGGCCGCCACGGCCAGCTCCGCCTGCACGTCCGGCGGCACCGCGAACGCGACCGCCTCACACACCTCCCACAACTCCTCAAGGCTCCCCACCGCCCGGCTCCCATGGGCCTCCGCCAGTGCCCGCGCCGCCTCCGGCCGCCGCGCCCAAACCCCCGCCAGCCTCGTCTCCGGCCCCCCCGCCAGCATCGGCGCATGCAACATCCCGGCCCACGGCCCCGCCCCCACCAACCCCACCGCTACCGTCCGCACGCCACCCACCTCCCGCCCCAATCTCACGGACGCTCGCCTGCTACCCTCACCACGCAACCATGCGGGTGTAGCTCAATGGCAGAGCTCGAGCCTTCCAAGCTCGTGACGCGGGTTCGATTCCCGTCACCCGCTCCACCAACCTCCCAGGTCGCAGCCTTGCCGCCATCGGGTCCACTCCTACCGCCACGCCGGACAAGGCCACCAGCAGCACCCCCGCGACCGTCTTGCTGGCATGCCAGGCGGTCGGTGAAGGCGAGGAGCCGACCTCGAGCCACGTCGACCAAGCCAATGCGGGACGCCGGTGGAGGTGACGTAGCATGCCGGCGTCTCGCTCTGTTGTCTGTGACGTTGCGGGAGCTGCGGGCGGCCGGCAGAACCTACCAGCGGCGATCAGACACCGACCTCAAAGCCCAGGTCCACATCGCTGGCCGGCGTCCCACCCCGAATACCCCAATTCTCCAGCGGCACCTCGTGCAGAACGGTGAGCACATCGGATGCCGGGACCCCGAGCCGGCCCAGGTTCCTGACGACCGCCCGGTAGAGCCGACGCTTGGCGTCGAGTGACCGTCCAGCGAACATCGTGACCTCGACCAGGGTGAACCTCTCGCCCTTGCCGGGTGGGATCTCGAAGGCCTCGGCTGGGTGCTCGGTCAGCATCTGCGTCCGATCCTCGTCGGGAATCCTGAGCGCCTCTACCGCCGCAGCATGGATCGCGTCGAGCAGCCCGGCCTTCTCAGCGGGCGACCAGCCCTCACGGATCTCGACCCGGATCATCGGCATCCCAGACTCCCCAGCTACGACATGGCTCGCGCCGCACTGTATCCGAGTGCCCGTAGCAACGGTCCCCGGGCGTCCTCGCTACTCCCCCTGCTGCTGACTACGGTCGCGGGGCGAGGCCTACACTGGACATGAACCCTGGACCGGCCATGCGACAGGTCCGGAGGGGAGGGTCATGGACGCTCTCGTGAATGGCCTCCTGTGGTTCGGGATGTTCGCGATCCCAATGATGATCGCTGTCATACTGCGACGTCTGGGACGCAGGTACGGCTTGGGCGAGCGCGGGGACCCTGCTCAGGAGCCCGACTACCGAAGGTGGGGATGAGTCGCTGGTCGACCCAGCGCCACGCGACGACCACCAGGGCGTTGATCGCCTGGTCCGGCGGGCCGCGCCTCAGAAGTCGACGTCCTTGGTCGCGACCGTCCCAGCCGCGCGGCCAGGGGCCGCGTGGTAGGTCCAGTAGAGGTTGGTGTGGGCGATCACCTGGTCCGGCGGGGGCGCGCCCCAGGCCGTCGAGTCCTCGGTGGTGTGGGCGTCGCTGACCAGGGTGGCGTCGTAGCCCCTGACGATCGCGCCGTGGAGGGTGGAGCGGATGCACTCGTCGGTCTGGGCGCCGACGACGACCAGGCGCCCGACGCCGAGGTCCGACAGCACGGTCTCCAGGGTGGTGTCGTCGAAGGAGTCGCCGTAGTGCTTCTCGACCAGCGGCTCGGCGTCGTCCGGGGCCAGCTCGGGGACGATCCGCCAGTCGTCGCTTTCCCGGACGAGCTCATCGTCGGAGTGCTGGACCCAGACGACCGGGACCTGTTCGCGCCGCCTCTCGACCAGGCTGCCGACGTTGGCGACGACCGCGTCGCGCTGATGGGCGCCTCCGACGACGCCGTTCTGGACGTCGACGACCAGGAGGGCGGTGTTCGGCCGGTTCTCAAGCGTGGTCATGGTCACCCCTCGGCACGCTGGGCTCCTGTGCCGGCCCACGGTAGACCGACCGACCGACAGCGGGCCAGAGCGGGCTATGCCGGACCCATCGGCAGCGTGGTGCCGCCGCTGGAGGTCGGCCCGCCGATGCCGTGGCGTTGCTTGCCGCAGCCGCGGCATTCGCGGTACCAGCCGCCTTCGGGGTTGCGGAGCCGCTGCCAGCGGTGGCGGCCGAGGCGACACAGCAAGGGCTTGGTCATGGTGGCCTCCTTGGCCAGGAGCTGCTCCGGCTCGCTGAGCGCGACCCGCAGGGCGACGACCCGGGACAGGACCCCGCGGGCGTGGCGGCGCTGCTCGGCCGGGGTCATGCCGTGCAGCTCGGCCAGGAACTCCTGCCGGTAGCGCCAGCGGTGCTCGGCGGGCAGGGGCAGCGAGGCCGACCGGACGGCCAGGCTGGCCCACCAGGTGGGCGGGCCCGCCTGGCCGGCCCCCCGGGACCCCAACAGGGCGGTCACGGCTCCTCCCCGAGGGGTCGCAGCCAGGCGGGCCGGGCGGTGGCGCTCCAGGCCCGGGCCAGGGCGGCCCGGGCCAGCTGGAGGCCGTCGGGGGTGAGCTGGTAGTAGCGCCGGGCCGGGCGGCCCTCGGCCCGGGGGTCGATGTCCTCCCAGCGCGAGCTCAGCCAGCCCACGCCCTCCAGCCGGGCCAGGATGGGGTGGATGGTCCCGCTGGGCAGCCCGGCGGCGGCGCCGATCTCGACCCCGTACAGCTCCTTGGTGGGGTCGGCGAGGAGGGCGCGGAGGACGAGCTGGGTGGGGATGGTCATGCGGGGGGTCCGCCGCCCTTCCATGCTCGTAGTCTACCTAGATCCTAGGTAGCACACAAGCTATACCTGCGGAGTCCGGGGGACGGCCTACACTTGGCCTGCATGACCACTGGGGGTACCCCATGACGAGGTTCGTCGTTGACGCTGGCGCCGTCCTGCACCTGGTGAGCGTGGAGGTCGAGGTCTCGAGCGAGCATGAGCTGCTGGCGCCGACGCTGCTTCGCTCCCAGACGCTGTCGGCGCTGTACGAGGCCGTGCAGCGGGGTGAGATCCCGGCCGGGGTCGGGCGCGACCGGCTCGCCCGCGTCGGGCGGATGCCGATCCGGTTGCTCGGCGACGCCGTGCTCCGGCGTCAGGCCTGGAAGGTGGCGGACCAGCTGGGATGGGCCTCGACCTACGACGCCGAGTACATCGCCCTCACGCAGCTGCAGGCGGACGCGTTCGTCACCCTGGACGCGGAGCTGGCCCGCAGCGTCGAAGGGATCGTGGCGACCGCGCCGATCGACGCGCTGCGCTAGGAGAACCATCCCGTTGCCCACGAACCACTTCGACGAGCGGATCGCCAAGAGCTACAAGGCGCAGAACTCGACGTAGAAGTCGAACGGCCGCTCGTCCGTGGTCGGGGAGGTGCGCAGACCGCCCACTGGTGCCGCGCGTCCGCGGGCGACACCTCCTCTGCGACTGCTCGGCGTGGTGCTCCACCAGCGCCGCCAGACCCGCCTCCTCCAGCACCTGCAGGCCACAGTTGCCCAGCCTCATCTGGTAGGGGTCGACCACCACGTGCCCGGCGGCCGGGTCGCCGTTGGCCAGCAGCGCCGCCTCCCGATCCTGCGGGCTCGCGGGGCTCATCCCGGCAACAATCGCGTTGTGCGGCCGGCGCCGGTGTGGGACCGTCTCGGGGATGGAGCGATCGCGTGGCTGGAGGTGCGCATGATCATCACGGTCCTCGGTGAGGTCGCAGTCCGCGCTTCGACGCGGGAGCCACTCGCCGGCTGACGTCGTTCACCGTGCCTGGCTGATCCGGCGGCTGTCGAGCCGCCGGGCATGCTCCCGCGCTCGGAGCGCCCGCCACCGCGAGCGCCGACCGAGGAGCGCCAGATGTCATCGCAGATCCCCTTCGAGCCGCTGCCCGGCTCCAACGGGCAGCCCACCCAGACCGTCCGCCACGGCGACACCATCCTGCGCCCGGCCGGGCCGTGGACACCGGCCGTGCACGCCCTGCTGCGGCACCTGGAGCGGGTCGGGTTCCCCGGCTCGCCCCGGGTCGTGGGCGACGGCTACGACGACCAGGGCCGTGAGGTCCTGACCTACATCGAGGAGCGGATCGCCCATCCACGCCCCTACACCGACGAGGCGATCTTCGAGGTCGGGCGGCTGCTGCGGGCCCTGCACGACGCCACCGCCAGCTTCCGGCCGCCGCCGGAGGCGACCTGGCAGCCCTGGAGCCTGCGCAGCCGGGCCCCGGACGCGGTGATCAGCCACTGTGACGTCGGCCCCTGGCACGTGATCCTGCGGGCGGGCCGGCCGGTCGGGCTCATCGACTGGGGCCGGCCCCACCGACCGCCTGGACGAGCTGGCCGCCAGCGGCTGGTGGAACGCCCAGCTCCACGACGACGACATCGCCGAGGGCAACGGCCTGGGTGACGCCGCCACCCGCGGCCGGCAGCTGCGGCTGTTCCTGGACGGCTACGGCCTCCCCGGCCCGCAGCGGTCGGGCCTGGTCACGCGCATGATCGAGTTCGCCGTCCGGGACTGCGCCGGCCTGGCCACGGTCAAGCAGATCACCGAGCGGTCCAACGACCCGACCACCCTGTGGACCCTGGCCTGGCAGACCCGCGCCGCCGCCTGGATGCTGCGCCACCGCCCCCTGCTGGAGCGCGCCATGCAGGGCTAGGGGACCCGGCGAACCGGCGCCGCGTCAGGACTCCAGGGTCGCCTTGACGGTGATGTCGAGGTTGCCGCGGATCGCGTTGGAGATCGGGCAGCCCTTCTCGGCCTCCTCGGCGGCCCGCTGGAAGCCGTCCTGGTCGAGGCCGGCGACCTTGCCGTTGACCTCGAGGGCGGAGCGGGTGACGGCGAACCCGCCCCCCTCCTTGGGCTCGAAGGAGACGGTGGAGGTGACGTGCAGGCGCTCGGGCGCATTGCCGTTCCCGGCCAGGAAGTGCGCGAAGGCCATCGCGTAGCAGGTGGCGTGGGCGGCGGCCAGCATCTCCTCGGGGCTGGTCTTGCCGTCGGGGCTCTCGGTCCGCGCCGCCCAGGTCACCGGGTAGCGGCCGATGCCGCTGCTGGCGAACTCGGTGTCTCCCTTGCCGCCGATCAGCGGCCCCTCCCAGAGCGTGTGCGCCTGGCGCTCAACCCCGGCCATGTTGGCATCCCTCCGCATCGATCCGTTGTCCAGTCCCGGAAACGCTAGGCCGACCGGGCCCGAGCTGTCGACTCGAGCTCCAGCAGCCAGGCCCTGCGGGCCACCCCCCAGCCGTAGCCGCCGAGACGACCGTCGGCCCGGACCACCCGATGGCAAGGGACGATGACGGCCACGTGGTTGCCGGCGCAGGCCCGGCCGGCTGCCTGGGCGCCCAGCGGGTCGGTGGCCGGATCGGCCAGGTCGGCCAGGCCGCCGAGCTGGCGGTAGCTGATCGTCTGGCCGGCCGGGATGGTCCGCAGGGCCGCCCAGGCAGCCTGCTCGGCCGGGTCGCCCGGCTGGGCCACGACGACGTCGTCGAGCGCCCCAACCTCGCCGGCCAGATACGCGCGCAGCCGGCTGGCCACCTGGCCGGGGTCGGGGGCCGGGCGGACGGTGGCCGCTCGGCGCCGCGGGTCGAGGCGGCGCTGGAGGGTCCCCGGCCGGTCGGTGAACCCGGCCGCGCAGACCCCGTCGCCCTCGACCAGCAGGGTGAACGGGCCCACCGGAGTGGGCATGGTGGTGGTGTACAGGTGCATCGCTGAGCTCCTCTGCCGGGTCGGGCGGCGGGTTGCCGCCGTCTACCACTGGAACACGGCGGCCCGACGGTTGGTTGCAGCGCGGGAGCCGCTGGGGAGGAGGGCGCCGGCGGCTAGCTGAAGTAGCTGAAGCGGCGCCGGAGCTTCATGAAGAGCACCGCCAGCCCCAGCGGGACCAGCACGATGCCTGCGAACATGAGGAGGTTGACGAGCAGGATCATCCGCGCCTCCGCTGTCTGGTCTGCCGACCCAGTCTAACGGCCGCCGGAGGAAGGCGCTCTGCCGGCGCACCTGCCGCATTTGCCTGCTCCCTCGGGTTCTGGCTAGTGTCCGCATGCTTGCTCACCTTTGGGGGGGAGGTCCCTGATGCGGTTCGCTCGGCCGCTGGCCCTGGCCGTGGTCCTGCTGCTGTGGGCGGTGCCGGCCTTCGGGGCCGAGGAGCTGGAGATGAGCTGCCCGGTCTGCGACCACGTGGACGTGGCCGGCCGCGGCCTGGAGCCGAACGCCACCCTGACCCTGACCATCACCGACGTGCGGACCGGCCAGACCGCGCTCGGGGAGACGAAGGTGACCACCGACGGCTCCGGCGCCTTCGAGCGCGAGTTCGACATGGACCTGGCCAAGCACCCCACCCTGCTGGCCAACCTCTACGAGTCGAGCGGCTCCACCCTGGTCCTGGCCGCCCACGCCAACGCCGAGGCCCCTGCCCACTGCCGCCGGGACCGCTCCCTGCCCTACACCGGCTCCCACACCGGGCTGTCGGCATGGATGGCCGGCGGGTTGCTCGCCGCGGGCGGGGCGCTGCTGCTGGCCACCCGCCGCCGCTCGGGCTCGACCGCGGCCTGAGTCGAGCGTCGCCGCCGGCGGTAGGCTGCTCACCGGACCTGTTGGTCGCGGGGGAGGCCGGCGAGGGGCGCGGTGCGGAGCATCGGCTTCGAGGTCGCCGACGCCTACCTCCGGGAGCCGGTCGCCTGAAAATGGATCGCGACGCCCGCCACGGCCTGAGAGAGTTGCCCCATGCCCGAGAACCTCTTCGGCGAGGCGGTGGCGGCGTCCTACGACGAGGACTCGGCCGACATGTTCCAGCCGTCGGTCCTCGACCCCACGGTGGAGTTCCTGGCCGAGCTGGCCGGCGACGGCGCCGCCCTGGAGCTGGGCATCGGCACCGGCCGCATCGCCCTCCCCCTGGCCCGACGCGGCATCCCCGTCCACGGCATCGACCTGTCGCAGGCCA